>Ga0209536_100000379_pt1 | contig 70855 bp, 65 predicted proteins | sample DeeMarSeWOR28_12_FD_187461 | JGI IMG/M metagenome (GOLD analysis project Ga0209536, IMG submission 187461) | Marine sediment microbial communities from White Oak River estuary, North Carolina - WOR-2-8_12 (SPAdes) (version 2) | ecosystem: Environmental > Aquatic > Marine > Intertidal zone >...
GCACCGCAAGGCGATCCTGCAGTTCATCCTGCTGAACCACCCGGTCGACTGCGGCATCTGCGACAAGGCCGGCGAGTGCACGCTGCAGGACTACCACTACGAGTACAACGGCGATCCGTCGATCTCAGCCGAGCCCAAGGTCGCCCAGACCAAGTTCTACGACCTGTCCGAGCGCATCGTCCTCGACAACGAGCGCTGCATCCTGTGCTCGCGCTGCGTCCGCTTCACGCACGAGATCTCGAAGTCGCACGCCCTCGGCATCAAGCAGCGCGCCGACGTCTCGCAGGTCCGGCCGAACGAGGAACGCAACTTCGACGAGGACTTCTACTCGGACAATGTCATCGACATCTGCCCCGTGGGCGCCCTGTTGTCGAAGTCCTTCCTGTACCGGGCGCGCGTCTGGTACCTGACGAAGACGCCGTCCGTGTGCCCGGGCTGCGCCCGCGGTTGCAGCATCGACGTGTGGCACCGCGACGAGGAGTGGAAGCTGCAGGCCCTGGATGCCCGCGAGAACACCTCGATCGCCCGCGTCACGCCGCGCGACAACCCGGCCGTGAACGGGCCGTGGATCTGCAACAAGGGCCGCGACATCGCCCGCATCTTCGAGCGGCCGCGGGCCACCGAGCCGATGCTCAAGGGCCGGCCGGTGGACACCGCCGACGCCCTGGCCGAGGCGCGGCGGCTGATCGACGGCGCCGGCCGCCCCGTGGCGCTCGTCTCGAGCTGGGGCTCGAACGAGGAGCTGGAGGCCTTCCGGGACGCGCTCGGCAGCGCCTTCTCCTGCTGCGTCAAGGACGATCACGTCCTTCAGCCCGGCGAGCCGCTCGAGGACGATCTGCTGATCCGCGCGGACAAGAACCCGAACGGAGGGTATGCGCGGAAGCTGTTCGGCGACGCACGACCGGCGCTGCCCGATGATGCGGACCTCGTGCTCGTCTGGGGCGAGGGCTTCGACTTCGCGGCCCTGCCCCGCGGCGCGAAGGTCATCCTGCTCGGATCCTGGCTTGCGCCCGAGAACGGCCACGCCGAGGTGTTCCTGCCCGTGAGCCTCCAGACGGAGCGGGCCGGTCACTACACGAACTTCCAGGGCGTCGTCTCGGCCTTCGCGGCTTGCTTCGAGCGACCTGCCGGAGTCAGTGACGCGGCCGCCCTGTTCGCCGCCCTCGGCCCGCCGGCGGGAGGCGCGACATGATGCAGGACCTCGTGGTGCACGGTGCCTTCATCGTCTACGCGATCGGGCTGCTGATGACCTTCGGGCTCATCCTCACCTGGGTGGAGCGCAAGCAGGCGGCCATCATGGCCGACCGCATCGGGGCCAACCGGGCATACCTGCGCATCCCCTTCACACAGATCAAGCTCGTCTGGTGGGGCCTGTTCCACGGGCTCGCCGACGGCCTCAAGATGCTGCTCAAGGAGGACTTCAAGGCGGCCTCCTACGACCGCGTGGCCTACGCCATCGCGCCGTGGATCGTGTTCACCCCCGTGCTGCTGGTGTTCGCGGTCATTCCCTTCGGCGGGACGCTGGTGCCGGCCGAACTGTTCTCGGGTTCGCCCGACATCGCCTCGTGGTTCGGCGACCGGACCTACGCCATGCGGATTGCGCCGCTCGACGCGGGCCTGCTCGTGGTGCTCGCCTTCGGCAGCATCACGGTCCTCGGCAGCATGCTGGCCGGCTGGTCTTCCGACAACAAGTTCTCGATGCTCGGCGCGATCCGCTCGGCCTCGCAGATGATCTCCTACGAGCTGGTGATGGGCCTGACGGTCCTCGGACTGATCCTGATCTACGGCACCGTGGACCTCGTCGACATCGTCGAGCAGCAATCGGGCACCCTGCTCGGCTTCCTGCCGGCCTGGGGGATCTTCCTTCAGCCGGTCGGCGCGGTGCTGTTCATTGCCGCGGCCCAGGCTGAGAACCGGCGCATCCCCTTCGACCTGCCCGAGGCCGAGTCCGAGCTGATCGCCGGCTACTTCACCGAGTACAGCGCCATGAAGATGGGGCTGTTCATGTTCGCCGAGTTCATCGAGATCGCGATCATCGCGGCGCTGTTCACGACGCTGTTCCTCGGCGGCTACAACCTGCCGTGGATGTCCGATGCCGGTTTCACGCTCCCCGGCGGGCACTTCGTGCCGATAAGTCACGGGGCCGCGGTCGTCATGCAGATGGTCGTCTTCCTGGTCAAGGTCATGCTGATCTGCAGCTTCCTGATCCTGGTGCGCTGGTCGCTGCCGCGCTTCCGCTACGATCAGGTGCTGCGCTTCGCCTGGCGCTTCCTGCTGCCGCTGGCGCTGGCCAACCTGGTGGTGACGGTGGTCGCCGTGTGGGCGATCCAGGGGGCGGGCGCATGAGCCGCAAGCCATTCGTGCGCCGCGTCTACTGGAACGAGCCGGCCATGAACTGGTGGGAGCGGTTCTACCTGTTCGAGATCCTGCGCGGGCTGTCGATCACCGGCGGCGTCTTCACGCGCAACATGTGGCGCTGGATCACCGGCCGCAAGGGCGCGCTGACGGCCTACTACCCCGAGGAAATCCGCCCCGACTACGCCCGGCACAACCGCGGCAAGCACATCCTCACGCAGCGCCCCGACGGCCGGCCGCAGTGCATCGCGTGCAACATGTGCGCGACGGTCTGCCCGGCGCGCTGCATCGAGATCGAGGCCGGCCTCGATCCCGACGACACACCGCACCCGAAGTACGCCAAGCGCTTCGAAATCGACTACTCGCGCTGCATCTTCTGCGGCTTCTGCGTCGAGGCCTGCCCGGAGGACGCCATCCGGATGGTGCCGGAAACGCCGGGCCTGCCCGCGCAGGACCGCTGGCACATGTGGATAGACCGGGACGCGCTGCTCAACTGGAACCCGCAGCGTGACGTGGCCAAGCCCTACCCGCCGAAGCCCGGCAAGGGGGTGCCGACGTGATCGGGCAGGCGCTCCTCTGGTTCTTCGCGGCGGGCGCGCTCGCCGGCGGCGTGGCGATGCTCGTGCTGCGGCACCCGATGCACGTAGCGCTCTCGCTCATCGGCACCATGCTGTCGCTCGCCGGCATCTATGCAGCACTCGGCGTTCACGTGGTCGCAGTCTTCCAGGTGCTGATCTACGTCGGCGCGGTGATGGTGTTCATGGTCTACGCGATCATGCTGCTCGACGTCCGGGACACGTCCTTCACCAGCCGGTACTCGGGACTGCTGATCCCGGGCGTCGCGGGCCTCGCGCTGTTCATCGGCGCACTCGTCTACGTGCTGCGCCGCGAAGGGCCAGTCGGCGACATCGCGCCCGGCGCAACCGCCTTCCGCGTGGAGCGCTTCTCCGTCGACTTCCTGCACGAGTACTGGCTGCACTTCGAGCTCACCTCGGTACTGCTGCTCGCCGCCGTCGTGGCCGCGATCGCCATTCTCAAGGCGAAGAGGAGGGGCGATGGATAACGGCCAGCTGCTGGTCGTACTCGGTGCCGTGCTGTTCGCGCTCGGCTTCGCAGGTCTCGTGTTGCGGCGCAACGTGCTGGTGATGCTGATGTGCATGGAGCTGATGCTGAATGGCGTCACGCTGTGTCTCGTCGTGTTCGCGCAGCAGGCGGCCTCCACGGCGGCGACCGTGCTCGTTTTCCTGGTCTTCGTGGTCGCCGCGGCCGAGATCGCCATAGCCGTGCCGATCGTGCTGCTGCTGGCGCGCCACAAGCACACGCTCGACCTCGGCGCCTATACGGACCTGAAGGGATAACGCGGTGTCGAACCTGCTCACCCTCATCGTCGTCCTGCCGCTCGCCGGGTTCCTGCTGAACGGCCTCGCCGGCAACCGGCTGGGCAAGGCCTTCGTGAGCGCCGTCGGCTGCGGCCTGCCGGCGCTGTCGTTCGCGGCGGCCGTGGCCGCCTTCCGCACGCTCGAGGCCACGGGCGAGCCGATCGTCGACGTCGTGTTCCGCTGGGCGCTGATCGGCGATTCCGCATTCGAGGTGTCCTTCTACCTCGACCGGCTGAGTGCCGTCATGACGCTGATCGTCACCGGCGTCGGCTCGCTGATCCACGTCTACTCGACCGGCTACATGAAGGACGATGCCAGCTACGCGCGCTACTTCGCGTACCTCAACCTGTTCCTGTTCTTCATGCTCTCGCTCGTCCTCGGGCGCTCGCTGCTGGTGCTGTTCGTGGGCTGGGAGGGCGTGGGGCTCGCCTCCTACCTGCTGATCGGCTTCTGGTTCGAGGACCCGGCCAAGGCGCAGGCGGGCAAGAAGGCCTTCATCACCAACCGCGTGGGCGACGCCGGCTTCCTGCTCGGCATGTTCCTGATCTACACGGCGGTCGGCACGCTCGAGATGGACCGCGTGAACGCCGCCTTCATGGGGCCCGAGCTGCCGGCGGTGTCGGCGAGCCTCGTCGGGATCCTGCTGTTCATCGGCGCAACCGGCAAGTCCGCACAGATCCCGCTGCACGTCTGGCTGCCGGACGCCATGGCCGGCCCGACGCCCGTCTCGGCGCTGATCCACGCCGCAACCATGGTGACTGCGGGCATCTACCTCGTGGCGCGGCTGTCGGGCGTCTACCTGCATGCGCCGGAGGCTTCGGAGGTCGTCGCCGTGATCGGCATCCTGACTGCCTTCTTCGCCGCGACCATCGCCGTCGTGCAGACCGACATCAAGAAGGTGCTTGCCTACTCCACGATCTCCCAGCTCGGCTTCATGTTCCTCGCGCTCGGCGTCGGGGCCTACGGGGTCGCGGTGTTCCACCTCTACACGCACGCCTTCTTCAAGGCCTGCCTGTTCCTGGGTGCGGGCAGCGTGATCCACGCGCTGGGCGGTGAACAGGACATCCGCAGGATGGGCGGGCTGGCCAAACGGATACCCGTTACCTTCATCACCTTTGCCGTCGCGACGGCGGCCATCGCCGGGCTGCCGCCGCTGGCCGGGTTCTTCTCCAAGGACGAGATCCTGTGGTTCGCCTTCGCGAGCGAGGCCGGCGGGGCCCCCTGGCTCTGGGCGCTCGCCAGCCTGACGGCGCTGCTGACGGCGTTCTACATGTTCAGGCTGCTGTGGCTGACGTTCTTCGGCCAGCCGCGGATGGACGCGGAGACGGCGCACCACATCCACGAGTCGCCGTGGAGCATGACCGGCATCCTCGTCGTGCTGGCGTTCCTGTCGACCGTGGGCGGGTTCGTCTCGATCCCGCACTTCCTCGAGCCGATGCTGCCGCTGCCGGCCACGGACGAGCACCTGCACCACTTCGAGGTGCCGCTGATCGTCGTCGCGGTGCTGATCGGGCTCGCGGGCCTCGCGGCGGCCGCCTGGCTCTACGGGGGAGACGCCTCGCGCGCGGCGCGACTCGGCGCGCGCTTCACCGGCCTGCACCGGCTGCTGTCGGGCAAGTACTACGTCGACGAGCTCTACGAGGCCGTCCTCGGCCGGCCGCTGTGGTGGATCTCGGACCGGATCTTCCTGCGCCTCGGCGACCGCGCGCTGATCGACGGCACGCTCCACGGCCTCGCCGGCGTGGCGCGCCTCGGCGCCGCGGCGCTTGCGCGGATCCAGACGGGCAACCTCCACCTGTACGTGTGGCTTGCGCTCATCGGCATCTTCGCACTGCTGTGGTGGAGCTTCGGCCATGTCTGAGCCCGCCATGCTGAACCTGGTCCTGTTCCTGCCCGTCCTCGGCATGGTCATGCTGCTGCTCGTGCCGCGCGACGCCCACGGCACCGTGCGCGGCCTGGCGCTCGCCGTCATGCTGCTCCAGCTGGCGCTCACCGTCGTGCTCTACCAGGCCTTCGACCCGCAGGTCGCCGGACTGCAGTTCGAGACCCGGCTGCCGTGGATCGCAGACTGGGGCGTCTACTACCACATCGGTCTCGACGGACTGAACGTCCTGCTCGTGCTGCTCACCGCGTTCCTCGGCCCGCTCGTGGTCGCCGGCGCGTTCAGCGCCATCGACAAGGACGTGAAGCTCTTCTACGCGATGGTGTTCCTGATCCAGTTCGCGATGCTCGGCACTTTCGTCGCCCAGGACCTTTTTCTGTTCTACGTCTTCTGGGAGACGATGCTCATCCCGATGTTCCTGATCATCGGCATCTGGGGCGGCGAGCGGCGTATCTACGCGACCCTCAAGTTCGTGCTGTACACGGCCTTCGGCAGCATCCTGATGCTCGCGGCCGTGATCTACCTGGTGCTGTCGCTGCAGGCGACCTCCGGAATCACTTCCTTCGCCTTCACGGACCTGTACGGCTCGCGGCTGCCGCTCGACATACAGGTCTTGCTGCTCGGAGCGTTCGCCCTGTCCTTCGCCATCAAGGTGCCGGTGGTGCCCTTCCACACCTGGCTGCCCGACGCCCACGTCGAGGCGCCGACGGCAGGTTCCGTCATCCTCGCCGGCGTGCTGCTCAAGATGGGAACCTACGGTTTCATCAAGCTCGGATTCCCGCTGTTCCCGGACGCGGCGCGGGCCCTCACGCCCGCGGTCATGGTCCTGGCGGTGGTCAGCATCGTCTATGGCGCGTGCCTGGCGCTCGTGCAGGACGACATCAAGAAGATCATCGCCTACTCGTCGATCAGCCACCTGGGATACGTGATGCTCGGCCTGGCGAGCTTCGAGCTGATCGGCATCCAGGGCGCGATCATCCAGATGGTCAGCCACGGCCTCACGGCCGGCGGACTGTTCCTCATGGTCGGCATGATCTACGAGCGCTGCCACACGCGCGACCTCGCGGCGTACGGCGGACTGGCCAGGATCCTGCCCGTCTACTCGGTCTTCTTCATGATCCTGACGCTGGCGGCCATCGGCCTGCCGACCACCAGCGGCTTCACCGGCGAGTTCCTCGTGCTGCTCGGCGCCTTCGACGCCGCCTGGCCGCAGTACGCGAACGGCGCGGCCACCTGGCCGCTCGTGCTCGCCTGCACGGCAGTGCTCGGCGTCGTGCTCGGCGCGCTCTACATGCTGCGGCTCGCACAGAAGTTCCTGTTCGGCGAGTCGCGCGCTCCGCACGCTCCGCTCACCGACCTGAACCTGCGGGAGAAGCTCATTCTCGTGGCGATCGTCGCCGCGGTGTTCGTCCTCGGGCTGTTCCCCGACTCCTTCATGCAGAAGACCGAGCTCGCGGCGCGCGAGTACCAGCAGCAGGTACTGGTGGAACCGGAGTCCCGCTGGGTCAGGGCAGCGCCTGACGGAGGCTCGCCGTGAACGCCCAGACCATCCTGACCGCCATGTTGCCGGAGCACCTGCTGCTCGTCGGCATCCTGCTGCTGCTCGTGCTCGAGATGGCCTCGAGACGGGAACGCGAGTTCCTCGGCGTGACCGTGCTCGTGCTGTTCGCGGCGGCGTTCGCCGCCGCGCGGCTGGCCGTCGCCGACTATGCCGGCGTGCCGTTCCCCGGCCAGTTCTCGGTCGATCCAGCCGCTGCGCTCGGCAAGGCGGTGCTGCTCGCGCTGTCCATCCCGGCGGTGCTCGTCGCGCGCGGCGAGTTCGGCGGAACGCGCTTCGCGATCCTGTTGCTGTCGTCCCTGTACGGCGCCTGCCTGATGCTGTCCTCCGACAGCTTCCTCACGCTGTTCCTCGGCATCGAGCTGATGTCCATGCCTGTCTACGCCCTGGTGCTGCTGGCCATGGCCCGGCCGGAGAGCCTCGAGGGCGCGCTCAAGTACCTGATCCTCGGTGGCGCGGGTACCGCGACGCTGCTGCTCGGCATCTCCTTCGTATTCGGGGCCACGGGCTCGTTCGCGCTGCCGGCCTTCGCCGAGGCGCTCGACTCGGCCGACCCGATTGCGCAGGCCGGCGTCGTCCTCATCACGGTCGCCTTCTTCCTGAAGGCTGCCGTCGTGCCGTTCCACGCCTGGGCGCCCGACGCCTACGAGGGAGCCACGGTCCCCGTGACGGCCTACATGGCCACCGTCGTGAAGTCGGCCGTGCTGCTAGCAGCCGTACGGCTGTTCGACGGGGCCGAGCTGCCGGAGGGCAACGCAGCCCTGCTCGCGGCCCTGCCGCTCGCGTCGATGGTCTGGGGCAACCTGACGGCCATGCGGCAAGCGGGATTCCGGCGCATGATCGCCTACTCGTCGATCGCGCACGCGGGCTACCTGTTCTTTGCGTTCCTCGGACCCGCTGCCGGGAGGTTCGAGGCGGTGCTGTTCTACGTGGTGGCCTACGGCCTGATGAACCTGCTGGCCTTCGTCAGCCTGCCCGCGGCGGGGCGGGATGCCGACCGCGATCGCCTCGACAACCTGAAGGGGCTTTTCCGGCGAAGCCCGTATGCCGCAATCCTGATCGGCGCGGCGATGCTCTCGCTCGCCGGGATTCCCCCGTTCCCGGGATTCGTGGCCAAGTTCCTGATCTTCAGGAACGTCATCGAGGCCGGCTACACCGGCTGGGCCGTGGCCGGCCTGCTCGGCAGCTACCTCGGCATCTACTTCTACCTGCGGGTGATCCAGTTCATGTTCATGAGCCCGGGCGCCGAAGGAGCGGCCGAGGAGCCGCCGAGGCTCGCCGCGTTCGCCGCGAGCCTGTGCTGCCTGTTGCCGGTGGTCCTGCTGACCCTCTTCCCGGGCTGGGTGATCGACCGCCTCTGACGCGCCTTGCCTGCCCGCCGCCGAGGGCGGCCGCGGCCCGTGCGTGCATGACCTTCGCGCTCAGCCGGGCCTCGCGTCCTGCACCCGGAGCTTGGCGGCGATGAAGGCCGAGTGCGGCACGTGGAGCAGGTCGGCCACCTTGCGGATCACGTGCTCCTCGTGGCGGTGCAGGACGTCGTCCGTGTAGGCCACCCGCCAGAGCTCCTCGATGAGCCGCAGCTTCTGCTCGGCCGAGAAGGTCTGGTTGATCTGCGAGGTGAACTGGTAGAGGTCGTGCGCGTCCCGGACCTCGGCCTCGGCGAGATCGATGAGCTGCCTCGATTCCTCCTCGCCCAGGCCGAACTTCCTGCGGGCAGACGCGAGCACCGCCGCCCGCTCCGCCTCGGAGAACTGGCTGTCCGAGCGCACGACCTCCACCAGCAGCGCGGCCGAGGCGACCCGCGCGCGGCGCTCGGCGGCCGCTGCGTCCGCCGCCGGGTCGGGCGCCATGTGCTGCTGGAAGAACTGGCGGATCGACTTGAGCATGGCGGTACCCCGTTGTTCGCGCGAGGGAGGTGACTTCCCTCCCGAGGGGAGGATCGGTCCCCCGACCCGGAATTTACTCTTGACAACCCGGGGGGACATAACGTTCTCTGTGCCGAGTCTTGGGAAAATAATAACGGGGAGTAACCAGAAATGACCCTCTCTGATCGGCGACTCGCCGGCCTCGTGACCCTGTGCCTGTCGACGTCCGGTGCGGCCGTTGCGGCGGCGGACGATGCCCTGCCCGTCTATCGCCTGGGCGAGACTCTGATGGTAGTCGGTGAGCGCCCGCGCGTCGCCGACACGGCGGCGACCGTGGACGTCGTCACGTCCGAGGAGATCGCGCGGCGCGGCGTGCGCACCCTCGACGAGGCGATCGCGCTCCTGCCAGGCGTCTACGTCCGCTACGGCGCGGACGGCGTCCCGCGCGTGGACATCCGCGGCCTGCGCACGCGCAACGTCCTGCTGCTGCAGGACGGCGTGCCGCTCAACTCGACCTACGACGGGCAGTTCGACCCCTCTGCCATCCCGGTGGACAACATCGCCGCCATCAAGGTCACCCGCGGCGCGAGTTCGGTGCTCTACGGGCCCGGCGGCAACGCGGGCGTGATCGAGATCGTCACCCGGTCGGCCGGACGGTCGGCCGAGGGGGGTGTGCTCACCGAGTCAGAGGTGTCGCAGTCCTGGCTCGCACGCGGGTCGGTGAGCGGCCGGATCGGCCCGGCCGGAGTCTCGCTGTCGGGCTCGTGGTACGACCGGGGCTCCTTCGAGCTGTCCGATGATTTCGAGCCCACGCGCCTGCAGCCGGACGAGGAGCGCGTCAACAGCGACCGCGAGGATCGCGCCATGCAGGCGAACCTCACTTTCGGGGAGCAGGGCCGGGAGCTGGGGCTCAGTCTCGCCTGGCGCGACGGCGAGTACGGCAAGCCGCCGACAACGGTCGACAACCGGGACTCCGACTTCGCAAACCGTGCCCGGTACGAGCGCGTCGGGTTCGACACGCTCTCGGTGCAGGCTGCGGGGGAGTACGTCACCGGCGGCGGACTGATGCTGCGACCCTCCGTGTACTTCAACCGGGGCAACGAGCTGACCGACGGCTACGACAACGCCGACTTCGACACCCAGGAAGCCGCCGGTGCATTCCGTGAGGACGCCACCACCGAGGTGCTCGGGGCCGGCCTGCTGGCTTCCGTGGCCTTCGGCGAACGGGGACTCGTGTCGTTCTCGGTGAACGGTCGCGACGAAAGCTGGAATGCCGAAGGCTTCACCGTGGAAGCCTCCTCCGGCGGTGGCGGAGGTGGCGGAGGTGGCGGCGGCGGCGGCGGCGGCGGCGGCGGAGGCGGCGGAGGCGGCGGCACCACGGCCGTGGTCACCCCCTTCGACCAGGACGAGTCGCTCAAGGTCTACTCGCTGGGCGCCGAGGCCCAGTACGAGTTCACCGAGAGGTTCGAGGCCCTGGCTGGCGTCGGCTACAGCCGCCAGGAGCGCGCCGACGGGCCGAACGACGACGGCGTCTCGGCGAACCTGGGCGGTCGCTTCGCCTTCACGGAAGCGACCGCGCTGCGCGCATCGTTTGCACGGCAGATCCGGTTTCCGACGCTCAGGGACCTGTATGCCGTCGACCGCGGGAACCCGGAGCTGTCGGCCGAGACCACGGAGTCCTACGACCTGGGCCTCGAACATCGCCTCGCGGCCTCGGGAGTGGTGCTGGAGGCGGTACTGTTCCGGATCGACGCGGAGGACTTCATCGAGCGTCCTCCCGGCGGCGGCGTCACCCAGAACTACGACTCCTACCGCTTCCAGGGCGTGGAGCTGACCGCCGGCCGGCGCGGCGAGGGCCGTCTCGACTTTTCGATCGGCTACACGTACATGGACTCGGAGAACCGCTCCCCCGGCGCCGACACGACGACCCTGCAGAACCGGCCGGAGCACAAGGCGACGCTGCGGCTCGACTACGGCGTGACGCCCGAGCTGCGCGTCGGCGGCTCCTGGGTGTACGCCGCCGGCAGCTATGCGCTTTCGCGGAGCACGCCCACCACGGCGCTCGAGCTCGACGCCTACCACGTCGTCGACCTCGACCTGTCCTGGACCGTGCTCGACGGTCGCGGCCGCCTGTTCGGTCGTGTCGAGAACGCGCTCGACGAGAACTACCAGGAGTCCTTTGGCTTCCCGCAGCCGGGCAGGCGGTTCGTGCTGGGTGTCGAGCTGCGACTCTGAGACGGCGTCGGGCAGGTCCGGTCCCGACGACGCGGCATCTCAGCGGCGCGCGGCGGCCCTCTCGGTCGCGCGCCAGAGCAGCACCGCGGCGAGTGCCCCGGCAAAGCCGAATACGAGGTGCGTCAGGATCGGGTAGACCGGCCCCGCCCGCAGCGAGCCGAACTGCATGCCGAAGAGCTCGTGCGCGAGGACGCGCATGACCGGTTTCGTCGCAAACGCCAGCGCTGCCACGACGGGCAGGAACACCAGGAAGCGCCCGAGCGCCGGTCGCAGCCCGTACCCCAGGTCGATCACGAGGCCCGGCAGCAGGTAGAACAGTGGCGCGAGCACGCCGTGATCGGCCCCGAGAGCCGGCGCGGCCACGGCCGCACTGCTCGCCACGAGCGTGGCCGACCAGCGGTGGCTGCAGCTCAACCTGCCGATTACGAGCAAAGCCATTGCCTCGAGCCCGTGGTGCCCGGGCATCTGCAATGGCCAGCGGAAGGCTTGCTCCAGCACGACGACCGCGACGCCGAGCGAGACAAGCCACAAGAGCCTGCCGATGCTCAGTCCGCCCGTCAGCTCAATAGCGCCGAATAGCTTCCTTGGGGAGGAGTTCCCAGTCGTTGTTGGCATGATTCTCTTCCAGGCACTCCCTTACCAACAAGATGGCCCGGTCGTTCAACAAGACGGGCCGTGGCCACGGATCCACGCGTATGCGAGCTTCCCCCGGCACGCCCCGGCCGTCAACCGTTTCCACCGCAGCGATGCCGGTATGGGCCAGGAGCCAGCTCGCGGTGGCCGTCCCGGTGAGTTCGCGGACGCCCGCGAGCCAGATGAAGCGGCCGTCGTGGCCGCCGCGCCGCAGGCCCACTGCGGCGAGCGCACCGATGACGCCCATCTCGTCGCCCGTGACCCCTTCGAGGTGCACGCCGACTCGCGCCGCGAGGTCCCGCGCCGCGTCCCGGACCAGTATCTCGCGCTTGGCGGCCCGGGCAAATTCCACCATGGTCGCGGACACCGACTCGAATGCCGCGACGCACAAACCTGCATCCGACCCCGGCGCGCTCTCCTCCGCCAGGTACTGCCGGCAGAAGCCGACGATCGCCTCCAGCGATCCGTCCTCGAGCCAGATGTCGAGGCAGGCAGCGCTGTTGTGCGACGTGTAGGGAATGTCCGGGTGGACGTAGAGTTGGTGCCGCGTGATGCCGGCAAGACGGCCGAGTTTCGCCTCCCCCAGCCGCGCACCGAGCTGTCGCGCCCGGAACCCCGTACCGCGCGACTCGGCGTTGTCAGTGTCGTCGATCCCGATGAGGCAGCGCATGACCGTCCAGGGCTCAGGACAGCATCGAGGTTACACGGGCGCCGCCCTACTGCCAATCAAGACAAAAAGACCGGGGGCGTCTGCACGCCCCCGGCCACTCCCTCTCTCAACAACCGTCGTTCTTCAGGCCGACGCAGGCGCCGATCTGCCGGACGACTCCCCCTCGCCATGTGCCTGGCCGTGCTTCTTGACCTCATCGAGCCAGAGGTTGTGGTGCTGCTTGGCCCAGCCCTCGTCCACCTCGCCGGACACCATGCCCTCGAGGGCACCCTCGCTTCCGAGGGTTCCGAGGTAGATGTGCGCGCAAACCGCCGTGATCACGACCAGCGAACCGATGCCGTGTACCACGTTCGCGATCTGCATGGCCTCCCGCTCGAAGCCCAGGTTCGGGAACAGCAGGAAGAACCCCGATGCCACGATCGCGAAGCCGCCGACCACGAGCAGCCAGTAGTAGGCCTTCTCGCCCGCATTGCAGAAGCCGGCCGGCGGGTGCGAGCCGTCGAAGAAGCCACCGAGCTGCTTGAACCACTGCCGGTCTTGCGCCTCGAAGACGTTGTGCTTGAACCACTTGACTACCATCACGACGAGGCCCGCGGTAAAGAACAGCGCCAGGTAGTCGTGCACCGGCTTCGCAAAGTTCGCCCAGGCCGCAAAGCCTTCCGCACCCATGATCGGAATCAGGGCATACCGGCCCCAGAGCAGCGACAGGCCCGTGATCGCCAGGATGATGAACAGTATCGCCGTGTACCAGTGCAGCACGCGATCGAACATTGGCCAGCGCAGCACCGTGCGCCCGGTGCGATGCTCGAGCTTGGCGCCGCCCTTGGTGACCTGGAAGACCACCAGCGCCACGATCATGCCCACGACCATGATCGCACCGAGCGTCGTGACCGGTCCGTTGCGCACCTCGCGCCAGACCTGCCCGCCACTCTGCACCAGTACACCGGTCTCCTGGCCGGTCACCGCCGTGTAGCCGGCGGTCCCCTGCCTGACCTCACGCCAGTACTCGGCGCGCGGGTTGGCTTCCTCCGCCTTCTGCTCCTGGGCCTGCGCGCTCGCCGCGTAGACGTAGCCGGCCAGCGGCGCGACCATCGCCCCGACGGCGATCACGAGCATGCTCCACAGCATCGCCTTGACGCGCCGGCTCAGCTTTGCCGGCTTGCCCCGTGCTTGGCTCTCGCTCATCAGCTTCTCTCCCGGCCGCCGCCCACCGGGCGGCGACACACAGTCAGCGGTCCGTCTGGCTCATCGCGAAGCGTTCCTGCAGCGCCTCCTTGGCCTCGGGCGTCGCGTGCTTCGCAAGCAGTGGATCGCGGTCACCCTTGTACACGCCCGGCTCGTAGACCGTCGGCGTGACCGACTCCCCGCAACCGGCCAGGGCCACCACAGCCACGGCCAGGCAGGCCGCTCCCATCACTCTCAGGCTCTTCATGAGTCTCGCTCCGTTGCGACGGTCAGACGTCCTCCTGGTAGGCCTTTTCCCAGCCCCAGCTCTGCGGCCGCGTGCCGCGCTTCATGATGCGCTCGCGGTAGATGTCGGCCACCATGTCGCCGTCGCCGGCGAGCAGCGCCTTGGTCGAGCACATCTCGGCACAGAGCGGCAGCTTGCCTTCCGCGATGCGGTTGCGGCCGTACTTCTCGATCTCCTGCTCGGAGTTGTCGGCCGGTGGGCCGCCCGCGCAGAACGTGCACTTGTCCATCTTGCCGCGGACGCCGAAGGCCTCCTTCTGCGGGTACTGCGGCGCCCCGAAAGGACAGGCATAGAAGCAGTAGCCGCAGCCGATGCACAGGTCCTTGTCGTGCAGCACGATGCCGTCGTCGGTCGTGTAGAAGCAGTCGACGGGACACACCGCCGAGCAGGGCGCGTCGGTGCAGTGCATGCAGGCCACCGAGATCGACTTCTCGCCCGGAACACCGTCCTCGAGCGTCACCACCCGCCGGCGGTTCACGCCCCACGGTACGTCGTGCTCGTTCTTGCACGCCGTCACGCAGCCGTTGCACTCGATGCAGCGCTCGGAGTCACACAGGAATTTCATGCGGGCCATGATCGATCGCCTCCTAGGCTGCAGTGATCTTGCACAACGAGGCCTTGGTTTCCTGCATCGCGGTCACCGAGTCGTAGCCATAGGTGAACGCGGTGTTGGCAGCCTCCCCTCGCACGTAGGGCGCAGCGCCCTCCGGATACTTGTCTAACAGGTCCTTGCCCTCGTACCAGCCGCCGAAGTGGAAGGGCGTGAACACCACACCCTTGCCCACGCGGCGGGTGAGCATGGCCTTCACCTTGATCCGCGCGCCTTCCGGGCTCTCGAGCCAGACCCACTGTCCGTCCTTGACGCCCACGTCGTTGGCGTCCTTGGGATTGATCTCGACGAACATGTTCTGCTGCAGCTCGGCGAGCCACGGGTTGGAGCGGGTCTCCTCGCCGCCCCCCTCGTACTCGACCAGCCGCCCGCTGGTGTGAATCAGCGGGAACTCGCCCGAGTAGTCCTTCGCCTGGATCGACGCGTAGCGCGTCGGCAGGCGCCAGAAGCGCTTGCGGTCCTCGTAGGTCGGGTACTTGGCCACGAGGTCGTAGCGGGCGGTGTAGAGCGGCTCGCGGTGAATGGGCACCGGGTCCGGGAAGTTCCAGACGATGCAACGGGCCCGGGCGTTGCCGAAGGGTGCACAGCCGTGCTTGATGGCGACGCGCTGGATACCGCCCGACAGGTCGGTCTTCCAGTTCTTGCCCTCGGCGGCCTTCTTTTCGTCGTCCGTCAGGTCGTTCCACCAGCCGAGCTGCTTGAGCATGTCGGCGGTGAACTCCGGGTACCCGTCCTTGATCTCCGAGCCCTCGCTCCACGAGCCGTCGGCGAGCAGGTTCTTTCCCTGGTACTCGACGCCGAACCGCGCGCGGAAGGTCAGGCCGCCCTCCGCCACCGGCTTGCTGGTGTCGTAGAGCACCGGCGTGCCGGGGTGTTTCATCTCCGGCGTGCCCCAGGCAGGCCACGGCAGTCCGTAGTAGTCGCCGTCGCAGGGCCCGCCCTCGGCCTTCAGCGTGGTCGTGTTGAAGGTGTGCTTGTTCTCCATGTGGAGTTTCAGCCGCTCGGGGCTCTGGCCCGTATAGCCGATGGTCCACATGCCGCGGTTGATCTCGCGCAGGATGTCCTCGATCAGCGGCTCCTCGCCGTTCACCTGGATGTTCTTGAAGAGCTCCTTCTCGAAGCCGAGCTTCTTCGCGAACTTGTACATGATGGTGTGGTCCGGCAGCGACTCGAACAGCGGGTCGATGACCTTCTCGCGCCACTGCAGCGAGCGGTTGGAGGCCGTGACCGAGCCGTAGGTCTCGAACTGCGTGCAGGCCGGCAGCAGGTAGATGCCGTCCTGGCGGTCCGGCAGCACGGCCGTGTGCGTCGGATAGGGATCGACGACGACCAGCAGCTCGAGGGCCTCCATGGCCTTCTTCATCTCCGGGCCGCGGGTCTGGCTGTTCGGCGCGTGGCCCCAGAGGAACATCGCCTTGATGGAGTCCTTCTGCGCGATGTTCTCGCCGGGCTCATTCACGCCGTCGATCCAGCGCGACACCGTGATGCCGCGCAGGAACATGGACGGGGTCTCGGCGCCGCCTTCCTCGTAGCTCGCCTGGTCGAAGCGTGACTTGACCCAGTCGAAGTCGAGATCCCAGACGCGCGCCCAGTGCTTCCAGGAGCCTTCCGCGAGGCCGTAGTAGCCCGGCAGCGTGTCGGCCAGCACCCCGAGGTCCGTCGCGCCCTGCACGTTGTCGTGGCCGCGGAAGATGTTGGCGCCGCCGCCCTCCTTGCCGACGTTGCCGAGCGCCAGCTGCAGCACGCAGTAGGCGCGGGTATTGTTGTTGCCGATGGTGTGCTGGGTCCCGCCCATGCACCAGACGATGGTGCCCGGCCGGTTCTCGGCCATGGTCTGCGCCGCGCGCTTGACCTCGGCCTCCGGCACGCCGGTGACGTCCTCGACGACCTTCGGCGTCCAGTTCGCCACTTCCTTGCGGACTTCGTCGAGGCCGAACACGCGCTGGTTGACGTACTCCTTGTCGACCCAGTCGTTCTCGAAGATGTGCCACAGCATGCCCCAGATCAACGGGACGTCGGTGCCGGGCCGGATCCGCAGGTACTGGTCGGCGTGGGCGGCCGTGCGCGTGAAGCGCGGGTCGACCACGATCAGCTTCGAGCCGTTCTCCTTGCCGCGCAGCACATGCTGCATCGAGACCGGGTGCGCTTCGGCGGCGTTGCTGCCGATGAAGAACATGGCCTTGCAGTTGTGCATGTCGTTGTAGGAGTTGGTCATTGCGCCGTAGCCCCAGGTGTTCGCAACACCGGCCACGGTGGTCGAGTGGCAGATGCGCGCCTGGTGGTCGACGTTGTTCGTCCCCCACATCGCCGCAAACTTGCGGTACAGGTAGGCCTGCTCGTTGTTGAACTTGGCCGAGCCGAGCCAGTAGACCGAGTCCGGGCTCGCCTTCTCGCGGATCTCGAGCAGCTTGTCGCCGATCTCGTCGATCGCGGTGTCCCAGGACACCTTCTGCCACTTGCCGCCGACGAGCTTCATCGGGTACTTGAGCCGCCGCTCGCCGTGGCCGTGCTCGCGGACCGAGGCGCCCTTGGCACAGTGCGCGCCGAGATTGAACGGCGAGTCGAAGTCGGGCTCCTGGCCCGTCCAGACGCCGTCCTGGACCTCGGCAACGACGCCGCAGCCCACGGAGCAGTGGGTGCACACGGACTTCTTGAGGACGGTGTCGCCGTCCGCGGCCGCAGCAGTGGCCGCGTCCGCGCGGCGCATCATGCGCGTCGGTAACCCGACCGCGATCGCGGCGCCGCCTGCCGCCAGGCCCGTGCCCTGCAGGAAGGCGCGACGGTCGACCGTTCGTCCGAGCAGCCCTCGCTTCTCGGTAGCAACCGGCTCATGGGTGTCGAGGTTTCTCTTCTTGACCAGCTTCATCGCTGTGTCTCCTGGTGGCAGTGTTCCGGACGCGGCAAGTGCGCCCGCGTTCCGTCAGAAACGGGCCTTGTCGTAGTACTTCGAGACGTGGGGAGTCACGCGGTAGCCTTTCGGCTGGACTTCCGCCACGGTCTCGGCCACGGCTGTCCCGGAGGCCCCGGCTGCCGCCGTCCCCGTCGCGGCCGCGACGCCGCCCGCGATGGCGACATTGCGCAGGAAGCTGCGCCGGCTTTGGTCAAGATCGCGCGATTTACGACTCATCTGTCTGCTTCCTCTGTGTGCGCCCGAAGTCGCATGCCCGGGCGATTGCTCCCAAACTTCTATCAGGAATCCCTCGCCGGCGTCGTGCCGGCCGCCGGGACGGAAATGTCGAACGCGCGCCGCTCCACCTCGACGAACTGCTCGCCGAGCTGACCGACGGCCCGGTAGAAATGCGCGGCACCCGACTGCTGCAGGTCACGGAAGAACCGCCCGACCCAGGGCTCGAGGTGGTGCGCGAAGAACTGTTGCTGCCGTGGCAACGGCACGGACGACTCGCCTGCGATCAGCAGGGACATGACATCGCACAGCGCGGCCGCGTGATCCTCGGGCTCGCTGACGCCCGGCTGCCGCTCGATGCCCAGCTCGCGCAGGTCCGCACGCAGCCGGGCGAGAGGTTGTTCCATCAGGAACCCCGTCACGTACCAGGAGCCGTAAGGGACCACCTCGCCCCGGCCGAGGCCGATGAAGAGGTCCTGGTATTCCCCCGCCACGGCTGCCGGCGCCGCGCGCGTCGCGGCGTCACGCAGCATCGTCCAGGAAGCGGCGAGCAGGGTGCCATCCGCAGGCGCGGGGTCGATGGCCGCCAGGGCCGCCAGCAAGGCCTCGTCCGGCGGTGCAGCCAGGAGGTTGCCCAGCAAGGCATAGACGTTGGCACGGACCCGGTCCTCCTCGGCCACGACGGTCATGGGCGTCGAGGCCTGGAGGTGTTCCCGGTCGTCGCCGGCCACGAGCATGCGCTTCCCCCGCTGGAATCCAACGGACATAACAAAGCAAGCTTCGGGCCATGCCTGCAGGCGAGTAGATCTGACAGATTCCGGAATTGACCGTAGACAGACCCCGTACACGCCAGAGAGTGAGACATTCTGTCCCAATCAGAGGGCAAAACGTCTCTCATTGGCGCCCCTTTCGGGCTTCCTCTGCGAAAAGGTCGCGGACCCGGCAGTCCTCGCACATCTGGAGCCGCCGGCGCGACTCCTCGGTCTGGAACATCCAGTGACCGGCCAGCTTCCGGCTCAGGACTTCGAGCATCGACCGCGTCGCGAATGGCTTGCCGCAGGAAACGCAGCACACGGGCTGCTCCTCGTGCAGCACCCGCGGCTTCTCGCGGGCCTCGACGTCGTAGAGGAACCGGGGGTGCAGCGAGATCGCGGACTCGGGGCAGCTGCGCTCGCACAGGCCGCACTGCACGCAGCTCCACTCCCGGAAATTGAGCTGGGGCAGTCCCCTGCCGTCCTGAAGGGCGTTGGTCGGGCACACCGACACGCAGGCCATGCACAGGGTGCAGGCTTGCGGGTCGGCGCGCACCTCACCGAAGGGCGCGCCGGCGTGCAGGGGCACGCTGCGCTTGTGCGCGGTCGCCTGGGACCGCAGGTGCTCGATCGCCATGCGCAGGCGCCCGCGTTTGTCGGGCGGCGCGACGCTGGACGCCGGTCGTCGGATCGCATCGCCCGGCGGGAGCGCGAGCGCCTCGATGGCGTCGCCCGTTCGGTCGGCGTTGACCAGGCGCACGCGACGCTCCTCGAAGCCCATGCCGGCGAGGATCTCGCGCGCCGTCAGCAGCTCGTCCTGCATGCCCTCGACCACCTGCGCGGGCGTCGCGTCGGTGGTCAGCACGACGGCCGAGTCCGCACCGTAGGCGAGGACCGTGAGCCACGCGTCGAGGCCGACGGAGCCTGCTTCCTCCACCTGTACCGGCAGTACGCGCTCCGGCATGCGCGCCCCGAGCTCGCCGGCGAGCGCCTGCACCGCGGAGTCGTCGTGGAACAGGACCAGCGGCGCGCTGCCCCCTGCCTCGCGGTAGGCCTGCAGCATCCGCCGCAGCGCCGCCAGCAGGTCGCTCGCCCGCGGGTACGCGTAGGTGATCGCCCCTGTCGGGCAGACGGTGGCGCAGGCACCGCCCCCCTGGCACAGGTAAGGATTGACCTCGACGCGCTCGCCGCGCGACACGATCGCCTCGGCCGGGCAGGCATCGATGCAGCGGGTACAGCCGCGCTTGCCGCTGCGGCCGTGTGCGCAGATGTCCGGGTCGTACTCGAAGTAGCGGGGTTTCTCGAACTCGCCCTGCATCTCAGGAAGCGCCTCGAGCACCGGCCCGAGCGCGGCCTCGTCCGGCCCCGGCGCGTAGTAGCCGAGCGGCTTCATGGCCTGCCGGAGAAGCGGCGTCCGGCCGAGATCGACCACGAGATCGAATCGCTCCACCGGCGGGGCGAGCATCGAGCCCAGCTCGCGGCTGCCATCATCCGAGTCGAGCGTCGCCACGAAATCGCCGAGCGCCCCGGCGAGGCGCAGGCGTCCGCCGTGCACCACCGGCACCCCGTCGTTCCAGACGACCGACGGCGCGCCGTCTCCGGGCAGGGCGACAACGGCCGTCATTCCTTCCGGCAGCGAACGGGCTGCCGCGAGCAGCCCCGGTTCGTCCTCGCCGAGCATCAGGCAACGGCCTTGCGAGACGAAGCCGACGACGGCGGTCGGCGCCGCGTCGTCGAGCGCGGCATCCGCGAGCGCGACGGCTCGCGCCCGCCCGTCGGCCGTCGCCTCAGGCAGGCTCGGGTCGGTCGTCATCGGGATGCCGTTCGTCTGGGGACTCCGGTTCCGCCGCGGAAACGTCGGCGTCGCTGCTGCTGCCTCGCTCCGCGGATTCCGCCATCTGCTCGAGGCGCCGCGCAGCGCGCTCGAGCTGGTGGCGCATGTCGGCCGTCACGATGTCACCGAGCTTGTCGAAACGGGTGAAGTCCTCGCAGTAGTCGTCCAGCCCGTCGCACACGTTGAACTTCGGGCTGCGGAACAGCCTGCGCAGCGCCTGCCGACGGAGCGCCTCGTCGACGCCCGGGGCAAGAAAGGCGCTGTAGTCGGAGCTCTCGTCGAGCGAGTCCAGGTCCGGCAAGGGCGGGGGCGCAGCCGCCTCGCCCGGCGGCGGGTCGGCGTCCGCCCGCTCCAGCGCCTGTGCCTCTTCAGCCTCGGCAAGCGCGGACCGCGCCTCGACCTTGCGCCGCGACCATCGCTCGAGGAATGCCTCCGCCTCAGCCGACCCGGCAGTCTGGTTGTCGTCCTTCAATCTTCTTTGCTCCCGGTCCAGTCGGTGCGCTTGCGCTTGCGCTTCACTTCCGGCTTGTGGTGCTCGACCACGAAGCGCTCCAGTTGATGGTACACCTCGGCTGGAATCGCTGCGGACAGCACCTGGTCGTCACCCTCCATGCTCGAGCCGGCTTCATGCATGTCGGCGGTGACGGATCGCGGCTCGAGCATGCCGTCCTCCTTCTGACTGCAGAGGATGAACAACGCGGGCTGACGGCCGACCAGGTTGCTCCAGTAGGCCTCCGTGGCGTCGCGGTAGAGCTCGACGTTCAGCCCGCCCCACAGGAACTGTTCCTCGTCGTCGGACTTGAGCACCGGCACCGCGCGCGTGTCGCGCCCCGGCAGGTTCTCCCCCGCCACCACGCCCACGGCGTGCCAGCTCGGCACGTTCCAGCCGCCGCGCGCCACCGTGCGCCGGCCGAGGATGACCGCTACCGGTATGCTGACCCGCGGTCCCGCCACCATGATCGCCGCCTCCGCCACTGGCCGTTCCGGAATCATTCTGCACGAGTCGCAACGGCATTGAAGCCCTGATTCGAGTTGAGCGGATGAGCCGGAATGAAATTTGCAGGTCAGACGATCGGGGACGCCTCTGGCGAACGGAAGGGAGAGCCGGACCATGGTGACCAGACGAGCCAGCACGACCACCGTCGACGACGCCCGCGGGCTCGCGGCAGCGGCGCCGGAGCCCCCGCGCTTCATGTCCGTGCGGGAGGTCGCGCGCTACCTCCAGGTCAACGAAAAGAAGGTCTACGCGCTGGTCAACGAGGGCCGCATCCCTGCCACGCGCCTGACGGGCAAGTGGCTCTTCCCGCGCGACCTCCTCGACCAGTGGCTGCTGGAGTCGAGCCACGGCGGCCTGCTCACCGACCGCATGGTGATCGCGGGCAGCGACGACCCGCTGCTCGCCCGCGCGGTCAACCTGATGGCGGCGGACCTTCAGGGTCGCGCCATCGTGAGTCACGCGGCGACCGGCACGCAGCTCGGGCTCAAGCTGCTGGCCGGACGCCGCGCAGACCTCTGCGCGCTGCACTGGGGCCCGGACACCGAGAGCACCCAGCGGCATCCCGCGCTGTTGCGACCGTACCCCCAGCACCGTGACTGGATCCTCGTCCGCCTGTTCCGGCGGGAGCAGGGACTGATCGTCTCGCCGGGCGTGTGGAGCGCGGAACGCCGCCTCGAGGAACTGCTCACGCCCGCCGTGCGCTGGGCGGCGCGCCAGGGAGGCGCGGGCTCGAACCGGTTCCTGCAGGAGCTGTTCGCCGAGCACCGGGCCGATCCGGCCGACCGGCGGGTCACGGCACGGGCGTACTCCGAGCGCGACGCCGCGGCGGCCGTCGCCATGGGCCAGGCGGACGTCGCACCGGGCGCGCGCGCCGCTGCGACGGAGTTCGGGCTCGAGTTCCGGCCGATCGGCTGGGAGGCGTTCGACCTGGCGCTTTCGCGCGGAATCTTCTTCCGCACGTTGTTCCGCACCTTGCTCGAGCAGCTCGGCGGCGACGAGTGCCGCCGCATGGCGCAGCTGCTCGGCGGCTACGATCTCGCGGACCTCGGCAAGCTCGTCTGGTCGCCCTGAGGCCCCCTAGCGCAGCGCGAGGCGGTGCCGGATCTCGTGCTTCAATCCGACTCCCGGCACCTCCAGCACGACCCGGGCCTCGAGCGGCTGGCTCGTATCGACGCCGCCACGCTCGAGCGCCGCGCGAACGGCGTTCTCGATCTCGATCTGCGAGGTGATGCCGACTTTCTTCAGGAACTTGCGGATCTCGCCGTTGAGTTTCTCTTCGTCGAAGTCGTCCGCACCCATGACGTGTGTCTCCTGCAGTGGATGAATTCCAAGCGCCCTCAGGCCTCGGGCCTGCCGCCGGCCGGCCCGAGCTTGCGCTCGAGCGTCTTGCGCGAAAGCCCGAGCTGCCGGGCGGCCGCGGAGCGATTGCCCTCGTTGGCCTCCAGCACGCGCTCGATGTGCGCCTGCTTCACCTGCTCGAGCGTCCACTCCAGCGGATAGGCCGGCACGACCGGGGCTACGGCCAGTTCGGAGGACGGTTGCGAGTCGGGCAGCGAGCCCATGAGCACCGTCCGCTCGATGACGTTGCGCAACTCGCGCACGTTGCCAGACCAGGACTGCTCGCGCAGCCAGGCGATCTCTTCCGTCGCCAGCGCCACTGGCGGCAAGTCGAAATCCGCGGCTACGCGCGCCATGAAGTGTCGTGCCAGGCTCTCGATATCGTCCGGTCGCTCGCGCAGCGGCGGCAGCTTCACGTGGATCACGTTCAGGCGATAGAAGAGGTCCTCGCGGAAGCGGCCTTCGCGCACACGCGCCTCCAGACCGGGACGCGTGGAGGCCACGATGCGGACTTCGATGGGCAGCTCGCGGTCGGTGCCCACCGGCCGGATCGCGCCTTCCTCCAGCGCCCGCAGCAGCTTGACCTGCAGGTCGAGGCGCATCTCGCTGATCTCGTCGAGAAACAGCGTGCCCTCGTTCGCGGCGACGAACAGGCCCTCGCGCTGCTGGTGCGCGCCCGTGAAGGCGCCCTTGGAGTGGCCGAACAGCTCACTCTCCATGAGCTCGGGCGCGATCGCGCCGCAGTTGACCGGCACGAAGGGCCCGCGCCGGCCGCTGCGCTCGTGCAGCAGTCGTGCGACCAGCTCCTTGCCCGTTCCCGTCTCGCCGTCCACCAGCACCGTCGCGGGCGTCGGCGCGATGCGGGCGATCAGGCCGCGCACGGCCCGCATGGACGCGCTGTCGCCCACGACCAGCGAGCGCGACGGGGGGCGCGCAACCGCGCCCCCCGTGCCCCTCGTCCGCCGGGCACGGTCGCGCAGGGCGCGCAGCACGGCCCCCGATTCGAGCGGCCGCGGCAACACGTCCAGGGCTCCCGCCCTGCGCACGGCCGCCGCGACGTCCGGGTCTCCCGGCGCAGCCACGAAGATCGCCGGACGCTCGCCGTCGGTGGGCAGGGCCTCGAGCCAGGTCAGCGCCGGGTCGGTGGCCGAGTCGACCTCGGTGAGAATGCAGTCGAAGTGGCACCTGGGCAGCAGCTGCTCCGCCTCGTCTGCGCCCTCGGCGAACTCCACCAGCGCAAAGCGTCGCCGCAGGGTCCGGCGTAGACGGTCATCGGCATTGGCGTTCGAGCCCACGACGAGCAGCGACAGGTTCTCGGGCGACATGCGGCGCGGGGCTCCCCTTCCGACCGGGCCGCTCGGTTGGCCCGGGATCTTGTGTGCGCGACAGGATGACTCATTTCGACAGGAAATGGGTCAATTTGTCGCAGCCGATACGTATAAACCGAAGCGGCGGCCGGAGGCGGCTGGATTCTCTTGCCGGGCGCCGCGGGCCTTGCCGGGCCGACGGTGCCGTCTCATGATCGCCACTCCGTCCTCGATCCGACCACAGCGCCCATGAGCCTCGCCGATCCCCACGCCTACCGTCAGGAGTCCGTCACCGGGCTCGTGCTGGCCGGCGGGCAGGCGCGGCGCATGGGCGGCATCGACAAGGGCCTGGTCGAGATCGCGGGCAGACCGATGATCGAGCACGTCCTCGAGGCGCTGCGGCTGCAGGTGGGAACCGTGATGATCAACGCCAACCGCAACCTGGAGGCCTATCGTCGCTACGGCTACCCGGTCGTGCCCGACGCGCTCGGCGGCTTCCTCGGTCCGCTGGCCGGCACCCTGACCGCCCTCGAGCGGATCGACACCGAATACCTGCTGACCGTCCCCTGCGACTCGCCGCTGCTGGCGCCCGACCTCGCGCAGCGCATGGCCGCGGCCGCGGCCGTGGACGACGCCGAGGTGACCGTCGCCCACGACGGCGAGCGGCAGCAGCCGGTCTTCCTGCTGCTCCGGCGCGACCTGGCCGGCAGCCTGCGGGCCTTCCTGGCCGCGGGTGAGCGCAAGATCGACCGCTGGTTCGCAGGTCACCGGCTCGCCGAGGCGGACCTCGCCGATCGCGCAGCGAGCTTCGTCAACGTCAACGATCCCGCCGAGCGCGGGCGCGTCGAGGCGCTGCTGCTTCAAAGCCGGCCGTCGCCTGTTTAGCATGGGCACCGGTAAGCCCCCGGAAGCCCGCATGAAGCACACCACCCAGCCCCTGCCCGCGGACGTCGATCCCTGCGACGTCGTCGGCCACGGCCACCGGACGCTGCAACTCGACGAGGCGCGGGAGCTGATCCTCGCCAACGTCGCGCCCGTCGACGGGCACGAGACGCTGCCGCTGCGCGATGCGCTGGGCCGGGTGCTCTGCACCGCCGTTCGCTCGACGGTCGACGTGCCCGCGCACATCAACTCGGCGATGGACGGCTACGCGCTCGCGGGCGCAGACCTGCCCGCCGAGGGCGAGCGCGCCTTCGAGGTGCTCGGGACGTCGTGGGCCGGAAGACCCTTCGAGGGGGCCGTCGCGGCGGGCCAGTGCGCGCGCATCATGACGGGCGCCACGCTGCCGGCCGGCACGGACACCGTCGTGATGCAGGAGCACGTCCGCATCGAGGACGGCCGCGCCGTCATCGCGGGCGGTCACCGACCCGGCCAGAACCGCCGCGAGGCCGGCGAGGACATCCGGGCGGGCGAGGTCGCGGTCGAGGCGGGCACCCTGCTGCGTCCGGCACAGCTCGGCCTGATCGCGTCGGTCGGCGTGGGCCGGGTCGACGTTCGGCGCAGGGCGCGCGTCGCGATCTTCTCGACCGGCGACGAACTGAGGGGCGTCGGTGAGACGCTCGGGCCCGGCCAGATCTACGACAGCAACCGCTACAGCCTGTACGGCATGGTGGCGCGGCTCGGCCTCGAGGTCGTCGACCTCGGCGTCGTGCGCGATACGCCCGAGGCGACCCTCGCCGCCTTCGAGGAGGCCGCAGCGAGGGCCGACGCCATCGTGACGTCGGGCGGGGTGTCGGTCGGCGAGGCCGACTTCGTCGTCGAGACGCTCGAGCGCTTCGGCCGTGTCGGCTTCTGGAAGGTCGCCATGAAGCCCGGCAAACCGATCGCCTTCGGACACGTGCGCGACGCCCTGTTCTTCGGCCTGCCGGGCAACCCGGTCTCGGCGATGGTCACCTTCTACCAGCTGGTGCAGCCCGCGCTGCAGGCGCTCTCGGGCGCCGTGCCGAGGGATCCGCCGCTCCTGCTCGACGCCACCTGCCAGACCAAGCTCAAGAAGAAGGCCGGCAGGCTCGAGTTCCAGCGAGGGATCCTGGAGCGCGGGCCGGACGGACGCTACCTCGTGCGCGGCATGGGCCACCAGGGCGCCGGCGTGCTCCGCTCGATGGCCGAGGCCAACTGCTTCATCGTGCTGCCACTCGAGCAGGAGACCGTCCAGCCCGGCGCAGACGTCCAGGTGCAACCTTTTGCGGGGCTGATCTGAGGGCCCCTGGCGGGAGAAGATCCGATGAACCATGCACACGGCGGCGGCGAAAGGGAGTTCCTGCCCATCGGGATAGCGGTCCTGACGGTGTCCGACTCGCGCGACGAGCAAAGCGACAAGTCCGGCCGGTTGCTGGCCGGGCGGCTTGAGAAGGCCGGCCATCGCCTGGCCGACAAGGTCATCGTGCCCGACGACGTCTACCAGATCAGGGCGGTGGTCTCGCGCTGGATCGCCGATCCCGCGGTGAATGCCGTCATCACGACGGGCGGGACCGGCGTCACGGGACGCGACGGGACGCCGGAGGCCGTGCGGCCGCTGCTCGACAAGGTCATCGACGGCTTCGGCGAGATGTTCCGAAATCTCTCCTACGGCCAGATCAGGACCTCGACGCTGCAGTCGCGCGCGCTCGCGGGCGTCGCCAACGGCACCTACGTGTTCTGCGTCCCGGGCTCCTCGGGCGCCTGCGCCACCGCGTGGGACGAGCTCATCGAGGCACAGCTCGACTTGCGCACGCGACCCTGCAATCTCGTCGAGCTGATGCCGCGCCTGCTCGAGAAGTGACCGCCTCGTCCGGAAGCGGCCCCGGCCCTGTGCGTCTCCTCGTCGGCACCGACAAGGGGCTCTTCCTCGTGCATTCGCCGCGCGCGGGAGCCTGGCGCATCGAAGGGCCCCGGCTGCCCGGCCACTCGGTGCTGCACGCGGCGGTCACGCCCGGCAGGACACGGGAGATCACGGTTGCGGCCCGGCACAACGTCTGGGGCGCACACCTCTATCGCAGCACGGACGGCGGCGGCAGCTTCGCGAGCCTGGATTCCGTACCGCACCATGCCCCCGGCCGGCATGCCACGGCGCTCAAGGCCATCTGGAGCCTCGCCTGGACGCCCGACGGGTCGCGGCTCTACGCAGGCATCGACCCGGCCGGGCTGTTCCTGAGCGACGACCGCGGCGCCAGCTGGGCGCCCGTCGAGTCGCTGAACGACCACGGGACGCGCAGCGCCTGGGAGCCCTCGCGCGGCCTCTTCGCGGTCCACTCCCTCTGCATCGACCAGGCGCGACCCGGGCACATGGTGGTCGCCATCTCGGCCGGCGGGGCCTATCGCAGCGAGGACGGCGGCGCGAGCTGGCTCCCGGCGAACGTGGGCGTACGCGCGGAGAACCTGCCGGAGCGCTACCCCGTCGCCGGTCACAACGTCCACCGCATCGTCATGCACCCGGCGGACGGCGGGCGGCTGTACCGCCAGTGCTACAACGGCACCTATCGCAGCGACGACGGCGCGGCCAGCTGGAGCGAAGTCAGCGCAGGGCTGCCGAGCGACTTCGGCTACGCCATCGCCTGCGATCCGCACGACTCCGATACCGTGTTCCAGGTGCCCGAGTCGGGTGCGGACCTGCGGGTGACCGTCGACAGCAAGCTCCGGGTGTTTCGCAGCCGCGACGGCGGGCGGCACTGGGCGTCCGCCTCGGACGGGCTCCCCCAGCAGGACGTCTACGTCACGGTGCTGCGCGAGGCCATGGACTGCGACGATTCCTCGCCCTGCGGCGTCTACTTCGGAACCTCCAGCGGCCACCTGTTCGCAAGCCGCGACGGCGGAGCGTCGTGGGTGTGCGTGGCGGCGTTCCTGCCGCGCATCCTGTGCGTGCAGGCCTTGCCGGCAGACGGCTGAGCGGATGACGGAGTCGCTGCTCGAGCTGCTGGAGGCCGAAAGCGGCATCGTCTGCGCCGTCGGCGCGGGCGGCAAGAAGACCGTCCTCAACCTGCTCTGCGCGCATCATCCCGGACGGGTGGCGCTCACGGCCTCCGTCGGCACGACCCGCTTCCCGCCCCTGCCCGGGCTGGAGGTCGTCGTGGAGGAGGACGAGCAGGCCCTGACGGACCGGATCCGCCAGGCACCTGGCACCGCGAAGGTGGCTTACGCCCGGCCGACCGACAAGCCCGGCCGACTGGGCGGGGTCTCCATGCAACTCATCGAACGGGTCCACGCCGAAGGCGGCTTCGCGGCCAGCTACGTCAAGGCGGATGGCGCGCGCATGCGGTGGATCAAGGCACCGGCGCCCGACGAGCCCGTCATCCCGCCGGCCTGCACGACGCTCATCGGCGTGGTCTCGGCACGCGCCATCGGCCAGCCGTTCGACGAGCGTGTCGCGCACCGCCTCGAAAGGCTCTCCCGGGTGACGGACATCGCCCGCACCGAGCCCATCTCCCCCTCACACGTCGGCCGGCTGATCGCGCACCCGGAGGGACTGATGAAGCGCGCGGAAGGTCGCGCCATGGTGGCGGTGATCAACATGGTCGACGACGCAGTGCGCGAGGTCCTCGCCCGCGAGGCGGCGGAGGCCGCCCTCGACCTGGCGCCCCGGCTCAACCGCGTCGTCCTCGCGCGCCTCAACCACCCGGAAGCGCCGGTCGTCGCCGTGATCCGGCGCTGAGCGCCAGCGCACCCGGGCCGGCACGCAGCCGGCTGCAGGATCCCGGCCGCGGACCTACAATCCGGACATGGCCGAAGTCACCGTGCGAATACCGGCGGCGCTGCAGGACTTCACGGGGGGCGCCCGCGAGTGCGCCGTCACCGCGGCCAGCGTGGCCGACGTGGTTGCCCGCCTCGGCGAACGACATCCGCAGCTGGCATCCCGCCTGCTGACTCCCGACGGTACGCTCCGTCCGTTCGTGAACGTCTTCGTCGGAGCGGACAACGTCCGTGACCTCCAGGGCCTGGACACGCGGATTCCCGAAGGCACTCCCGTCACGATCCTGCCCGCCGTTGCCGGCGGGTGACCGACCGGCCGCGGGACCTTCGGCCGGCAATGCGTGGCGGACGACGGTACCCGGTGACGGGATCCTCCGGCCCGTCTAGACTCCCGCGCACGACGACGAAGGGGGATCGCATGGCCGCCACCTGCGGCGGACAGGAGGGGCTCGCTTGAGCGCGGTCGCCGTACCGGCGGCGGCGCCCTCGATGTTCGCCGTCTTCCGGAAGCGCGACTTCCGGCTGCTGTGGCTCGCGCAGCTCATCTCGACCGCGGGCTCGGCGCTCACCGACCTGGCCGCCGGAATCTACGTCTACCGGGTCACCGGGTCGGCCCTCGCGGTCGGGCTGACGCTGATGGTCACGGCCATCCCGACGCTGGTCGTGGGCCTGCTGGCCGGCGTCTTCGTCGATCGCCACGACCGCAAGCGCATCATGTGGACGACCTGCCTGATCCAGGCCATCGTCGTCGCCGGCATCGCGATGGTGATCGAGTTCGACTCGATCGCGCTGCCCGGTCTGTTCCTGCTGCTGCTCGCGAATGCGGGCATCAAGCAGTTCTTCGATCCGGCCTACGACAGCCTGATCCCGGAGCTGGCCTCGGAGGAGGAGCTCGCTGCGGCGAACTCCTTCCTGTCCATCGCCTCCTTCGGCTCGACCGCGATCGGCTTCGCCGCGGCCGGGCTGCTGGCCAGCACCGTGGACCTCTACTGGGCGTTCATGATCGACGCCGCCTCGTTCGTCTTCTGCGCGGGGCTGATCGGGCTCATGGGCCGCTATCCGATGCCGAAGCCCGAGGACGAGGCCAGCGTCCGCGTCATCCTCGCGAACCTCCGCTCCGGCCTCTCGACGCTGTGGCACACGCCCATCATCCGCTCGCTCTTCTACGTGGGCGCGCTGGTGTTCTTCTCTTTCGGGCTGTGGAACGTGCTGCTGCTGCCGTTCTCGATCAGCACCCTCGGGGCCACGGAGTTCGAGTACGGCCTGCAGGAAGGCCTGACGTCGGTCGGTTTCGTGCTGGGCTCGTTCTTCATGGCCCGCTTCGCCCAGCGGATGCCGGAGCCGGTGTGGGTCATCGTCGGCAACGTCGGCATGGGCCTGGCCGGGCTCGTCTATGCGCTCGCGACCAGCATCCCGCTCGCCATCGCGATGGTCATGGTCTCCGGGTTCTTCAACTCTCCCATGTCCGTAGCGAGGCAGACGCTGCTGCAGCGGAACATACCGCGGGACAAGCGGGGCCGGGTATTCTCCGCCTACTACGTCATGCGCGACATCATCTTCCTCGCCGGAATGGGCGGCGCCGGGCTCGCGGACGTGTTCGACATCCGCCTGATGCTCGTCTTCTCCTCGCTGCTGCTGTTCGCCTCGGCCCTCCTCACGCTGTTCGCACCCGGGCTCGGCATCGCGACCTGGCGGGCCGTCTCCGCGCGGCTCGCCGCGGCCGAAGCGGCACCCCCGCCCGAGGTCCTGCCGACACGGCCTGCGACACCCGCCGACTTCGACCTGCTCGCTTCGCGCATCGGCCCGCTGGCGCAGCTGTCGCCGGAACAGCGCGCGTCCTTCCTGGGCGATGCGACCGTCCGCCGGCTACCGGCCGGCACCCGGATCGTCGAGCATGGCTCGACGGCTTCCTCGGCCTACTTCGTCCTCGACGGCAGCGCCACGGCCGGCGTGCCCACCGAGGTGGGCTACCGCGGCCTGTCGACCATGGGGGCCGGCGACTTCTTCGGCGAGATCGCGGCGCTCACCGGAAGTCCGCGGACCGCGGACGTGGTGGCCGATGCCGACACGACGCTCCTCGAGGTACCGGCATCCGCCCTGCGCGCCGTCATGGTCGTGCCGGAGGTCCAGAAGCTGCTGCTGTCTACGCTGACGACGCGACTGCTGCGGACCGAGTCGGCGGACCTGCCCCGACTTGCCGGTCTCGACCCGGACGCGTTGCGTGATCTGCGCGTTGCGCGACCGGACGCGGACCCCGACGACCGGCCGCCCGGCGGCGGCCCGACGTCGGCGGCCCGCTGAACATCCGGCGGCCGCACGGACCGGAGATCGCATGCTGCCTTCGGGGTATGATCACGTAGCGCGCCGGCGCCGTGGAGGATGCAGATGTTCAGCAAGAAAGACAGGGTGGGGAAGCTCGGCCAGGTGAGGCTCTTCAAGGAGCTGTCGAAGTCCGACCTGAAGGAGCTCGAGGACATCGGCAGGGTGGTCCCGCACGCCGCGGGCCACACCATCATCGACCAGGGGGAGTCCGGCGCGGGCTTTCACATGATCCTGACCGGCGAGGTCAAGGTCGTGCGAGGAGGCAGGACGGTCGCGCGCCTCGGCCCGGGCGAGGTCTTCGGCGAAATGGCGCTCATCGACGGGGGGCCGCGCACCGCGACGGTCGTCGCCGAGACGGAAACGACCACCTTCGCCATCGCCACCTGGGATTTCCGCGCGCTGGTGAAGAAGCGCCCCGGCATGTCCTGGTCGCTGCTGCTCAGCATGACCGAGCGCCTGCGCGAGGCTCAGCGGAAAGAGGACGAGATACGCGCCTGATGCGAGGCCAGTGAGCGGCCGGCCGGCTGCCCCGCTCCGTCGGTCGGCGGGCGCGGCTGCCGCTCAGCCGCTTCCCTGTGTGCGAACCTTCTGGCCGTCCTCGAGCCTGTCGGCTCCGCGAACGACGATGCGCTCCCCTACCTTCAGTGCGCCGTTGACGGCCACCCGGTTGCCGCTTCCTTCACCGAGCTTGACGGTCACGCGCTCCGCGACGCTCTCGGCATTCACCCGGTACACGAAATTACCCTCGCGCCGCACGACCACCGCGTCGCGCGGCACCACCAGCGCCACCCGGCGCTCCTCGAGCGGCATCTCGACCTTGACCAGCTGGCCTGGCATCACTCTCCCGGCCGCGCCCTTGGACAGATCGATGCGCAACTCGAAGGTCTGCGACACCGGGTCGCCCGACGGCACCAGCGTCCTGACCACGCCTTCTTCGCGCGTCGTCCCGTCCAGCGCGACCTGCAGGCGGTCGCCGGCCTCGAGCTTCGACTGGTAGGCGATGGGCGCGGCGGCGCGGACCTCGAGGTTCTCGAGGTCCACGAAGCGACCCACGACCTCGCCGGGGACGACGTACTCACCGGCCTGCTTGTGACGCTCGGCGACCAGGCCGTTGAACCGCGCCTTCATGGTCGAGCGCACGATCTCGTCGTCGACCTGGCGGATCCGGGTCTCCAGGATGGCCATGTCCCCGCGCGCGGTGTCGCGCCGCGACACCGCCTCGTCGAGCTGGAACTCGGAGACGTTCTGCGCCTCGCGCAGCTTGACGTAGCGCTCGGCCACCGACGCCTGGTGCGCCTCGTTGACTGCCTCGCGCTCGAGCAGCCGCTGCAGTTCCTCGCGCCGCAGCCGCAGCGGTCCCGTGTCGAGCCGCGCGATCGGCTGCCCGGCCCGCACGCGCGTACCGGGCTCCGCCACCCAGTCGAGCTCGCCCGCGACCGACGCCGTCACGGCGACGTCGTTGCGGCTGAAGACCGTGCCGTTGAGCGGCAGCTGCGAGGTCATGTCCATGCTTTGGACGAGCGCCGTCTCGACGATGGCACCCTCCTCCTCCTGGCCGGCCACCACGACCGGAACCAGCGCCAGCGTCAGCAACACCACCCGTGAACGGACTTCCCTGTGCATCACGCCTCCGAGATCCTCGCCCGCGCCAGCGCCGCGATATCCTCGCGCCGGCGCCTGAACGCCACTCCCATCCCGAGCAGGCTCGGCATCAAGAGCAGCGTCAGCGCCGCGCTGCAGGTCATGCCGCCCACGATCACCGCCGCCAGGCCGCGGTAGATCTCCGAGCCCACGCCGGGCATCAGCATCAGCGGCAGCATGCCGAAGATGCTCGTCAGGGTGCTCATGAAGATCGGCCGCGCCCTCATCCGCACGGCGTCACGGATGGCCTGCCGCTGCTCCACGCCCTCGCGCTCGAGCTGCCGGGTCCGGTCGACCAGCAGGATCGCGTTGTTGACCACGAGGCCCAGCAGGATGATGAAGCCGATCATGGTCAGCATGTCGAGCGACTGGTAGCTGAACAGGTTGAAGATCTTGAGCGCGATGATCCCGCCGGCGATCGCGGGCGGCATCACCAGCAGGACGAGCAGGCTGTCCCAGGCCGAGCGGAAGATGGCCGCCATGATCGCGAACAGGATCAGCACCGCGATGACGAAGTTGACGAGCATGCCGTTGACCGCCTGCTCGAGGCGGTCGGCGCTGCCGCGGTAGCGGATCGAGGCGCCCGGGGGAAGCAGCGCCTGGATCTCGGGTCCGAGCTCTGCCCGGAGCCGCTCGAGGGCCTCCTCGAGCGTCACGTGCTCGGGCGGCAGGAGGTTGATGGTCACCGTCCGCAGCCCGTCGACCCGCTGCAGCTGCACGGGACCCACCGTGTAGTCGATGTTTGCCAGTTCCCCGACCTTCTGCACGCCGGCCAGGGGCGTTGCGATGGGCATGCTCGCGAACTCCTCCGGCGTGCCCCAGCGCGGACCGTGGACGATCACGTCGTAGCGGCGGTTGCCGTCGAAGTACTCCCCCGCGAACAGGCCATCGGTCAGCGTTCGCACCGCATCCGCGAGCTGTGCCCGGTCGATGCCCGCCTGGCCGAGGCGCTTGTCGTCGGGGAGGATGCGCAGCTCCGGCTGGTTCATGGCCAGTGCCGGCTGCGCCCAGGAGGTTGCGTCGTCCCACATGCTGCGCAGCTTGTCCATGCCGGCCGAGGCGACCTCCATCAGCGTCTCGAGGTCCGCACCGCGGATGTCGATGGCGATGCTGCGCCCGCCGCCGGCGTCGACCTGGATCATGGACGCCCGCTGGACGTAGGGCTCGACACCGGGCAGGTCCGCCAGGATCTCCTCGCGCATCAGGTCCATCATGGGCTCGACGCCCTCGGGCTTTGCAGGGTAGAGGAACACGACGGCCCAACCGGGTCCGACGCCCACGTTGTAGCCGCGCACGCCCGGCTCCTTCTCGCCCTTGTAATGCGGCTCGAGTCGCTTCTCGATGACTGCGAAGATCTCCCTCTCGACCATGTCGAGGTTGGTGCCGGGCGGCAGCTCGAGATAGCTCTCGATCGCATCCACGTCGGCTCGCGGCAGGAAGTCCACCTTGGGCATGAACAGCACGCTCGCGAGCACCGAGAAGCCGAGGATCGACACGATCCACATGCGCCGGTCCTTGTAGGTGAGCGTGCGCTCCCCCAGCCAGTCCGAGAGCCGGTCCCAGAAACGGCTCAGGGGATCGTCCGGCGCGTCCGAGGAGACGAAGTGCGCCGTGGCGGCGGGCAGGATCGTCAGCGAGACGACCAGCGAGGTGATGACGGCCACCGAGAGCGTGATGGCGAGATCCTGGAACAGCTGCCCTTCCACGCCCTCGATGAACAGGATCGGCATGAAGATCGCGACCGTCGTGAGCGTGGAGGACAGGAGCGCCATCGCCACCTCGGCGGCACCTTTCTCCGAGGCCTCCATGCGGCTCATCCCCTGCTGGCTGAGACGCATGACGTTTTCCTGGACGATGATGGAGGCATCCATGGCCAGGCCCACGGCGAAGGCGAGCCCCGCGAGCGATATCACGTTCAGGCTGTGCCCGGTGGCCGACAGCGCCAGGAACGCCCCCATGAGCGACAGCGGGATGCTCAGCGCGATCACGAGCGTCGCCCGCATGATGCGCAGGAAGTAGAAGAGCACCATGCTCGACAACGCGAGGCCGAGCAGGAGGTTGCCCTGCACCAGCGCGATCGCCCGGCGGATGTGCAGCGAGGCGTCGAAGCTCAGCTCGAGCTTCAGGTTCTGGCGCGCCAGCGGCCCGGCGTTCAGCTCATCGAGCGCCACCTTGAGGTTGTCGAGCAGCTGCACCGTGTTGGCGCCGTTGCCCCGCTCGAGGCGGATGTAATACGAGGGCTGGCCGTTTCGACGCGAGAAGCTGTTGCGCTCCATCCAGCCGGTCCGGACTTCCGCCACGTCGCGCAGGTAGACCGGCTGGCCGTTGCGCCAGCCGACGACCAGCGCACCGAGCTCGTCGATGCCGTAGCTGCCGGCGAAGCGCACCGTGTACTGGCGCGCGCCGACCTCGGCGAACCCGCCCGACACGTCGGTCGCACGGCGCAGCGCGCGGGCGACCTCCTCGATAGCGATGCCCATGCCCGCCAGCCGGTAGGGATCGATGTTGACGGCGATCTCGCGCTGCCTCTGGGACTCGAGCCGGACGCGGGCGACCCCCGGGATGCGGGCAAGCCGCGGCTCCACGACGGTCTCGACCAGATCTTCGTAGACGACCATGTCCATGGTCTTGTCGCCGTCGGGCCGGTATAGCTGTAGCGTGGCGGCGGCGTTGTTGCCCGTGGTCCCTGCCCCGGCCGCAACGATTGGCTCTTCCGCGTCGCCGGGCAGTGGCGGTGCCTGGTTCAGGTTGGTGATGACGTCGATGAGCCCCTTCTGCATGTCCCAGCCGATCTCGAAGTTGAGCTCGATGTAGCCCTCGTCCCGGGAGATCGAGCTCACCATGCTGGTGACGCCCTCGATGTTGCGCAGCACCCGCTCCTGGGGCTGGATGATCTGTTCCTCGATCTCCTCGGGGGCCGCTGCCCGCCAGGCGGTGTAGATCCCTATCCTCGGCGGGGTGAGCTCCGGCAGCAGCTGGATCGGCAACCTGAACAGGGCCAGCGTCCCGAATCCCAGCAGCAGCAGCGAGACGACCAAGGTCGCCGCCGGGTTGCGGACCGCCATCCGGGTGATGTTCAAGTGATCCCCTCCGTGGGCTGCCGTTCGTCGTCGGCTGCGCCCGGCGTCGATTTAGCGTGAAAGATTGCGCGAGTGCAACAGCGCGTCATCGTAGGCCGCGGGCACGATGGGCGAGAGTCGACCGGGAGACCAACTGGGACCCGCGGCGATAGGCCCTTCCGGACCCGCGGAGACCGCGTGACGCCGTCCACTGGTTGGTCGGCGGCGTCACTCGTGCTGCACTGCAAGACGAAACGTCGCCCAGGAGCGACAAAGCCGGCTCGCGACGTCGTGGCCCGAACCGACACACTCCGTTCAGAAGGCCTCGACACGAATCTAGGAGGACGCATGTCACGTGCATGGCTCGGCGCCGGATTGGCGCTGCTCGCAAGCCCGGCGATCGCCGCGGACAACGGTTTCTACCTGGGCGCCGGTATCGGCCAGGCGAACGTGCAGTTCGAGCCGGGCGAAGGATTGCCCGCATTCGACGAGGACGACACCGGCTACAAGGTGATTGCCGGCTTCCGCCCGCTGGACTGGCTGGGTGCGGAAGTCAACTACGTCGACCTGGGGTCGCCCTCCGGCGAGGTGGCCGGAACGACCGTCGAGACCGACACGAAGGGTCTGTCGGCCTTCGGCATCGCGTTCCTCGAGCTGCCGCTCGTCGACCTATACGGCAAGCTCGGCGTCGTCCGGTGGGACGCCAGCGCGAGCGTCCCGTCCATCGACTTCTCCGGCGACGAGTCGGGCACGGATCTCGCCTGGGGAGCGGGAGTCCAGGTCCGGTTCCTGAGCTTCGGCGTGCGCCTGGAATACGAGCGCTTCGAGATCAGCGATCTGGACGAGTCGAGCTTCCTGTCCCTGTCGCTGACCTACACTTTTCTTTAGGGCCGGCCGACCCGGAGGACGCCGGCCTCGCACAGCGCGCTGACCCGCTCCGCGGGGACGTTCCACTCGGCGAGGGCCGAGGCCGCGCCGGTGCCGGCGGAGGCCGGAGGACGGGGCGCCGCCGACGGCGTGCGCGAGAAACGGGGCGCCGGGGCCGGCTGCACGATCCCGTCCACCTCGACGTAGGTGCCCCGCGCCACGTTGTGCGGGTGGCGGGTCGCCTCGCTGAGCGACAGCACCGGCGCGCAGCACGCATCCGATCCTTCGAACGCCTCGACCCACTCCGCGCGCGTGCGCGACCTGAAGACCTCCGCGAGGCGTCGCTCGATCTCGGGCCAGCGCCGGCGATCGTACTGCCAGGCCGGATCGAGGTCGTCGATGCCGAGCCGGTCGAGCAGCTCACGGAAGAAACGGCCCTCGAGCGCACCGACCACGACGTGCCCGCCATCGGCCGTCTCGTAGGGCCTGAGGAACGGCGCCCCTCCATCCAGCACGTTGCTGCCGCGCTCGTCCTTCCACAGGCCGGCGGCCGCCAGCCCGTGGAACAGTGTCATCAACGAGGCGGCCCCGTCGACCATGGCGGCATCCACCACCTGGCCCTGGCCGGACCGTGAGGCCTCGAGGATCCCGGCCAGCAGGCCGAGCGCCATGTATGCGCCGCCGCCGCCGAAGTCGCCGACCAGGTTCAGCGGATACACGGGCGGCCCGCCGCGCTCGCCGATGCTGCCGAGCACCCCGGCGAGCGCGATGTAGTTCGGGTCGTGCCCGGCACGCTCAGCGAGGGGTCCGTCCTGTCCCCAGCCGGTCATGCGCCCGTAGACCAGCCTGGGGTTGCGCGCCATGCACTGCTCCGGGCCCAGACCCAGCCGCTCCATGACGCCGGGTCTGAAGCCTTCGAACAACGCATCTGCGCCCGCGCAGAGATCGAGCACGAGTTCCACGCCCTCGGGACGCCGCAGGTCCAGCGGCACGACCGGGCGGCTGCGGTTCATGAGGTTGTAACGGGGCGGCATGGCCACGCCAAGGTCCGCGGGCTCGAGCCGGTCGATGCGCAGCACGCTCGCGCCCATGTCGGCGAGCAGCATGCCGCAGAACTGGCCCGGGCCGATCCCGGCGATTTCGACGATGCGGATGCCGTTCAGCGGCCCCACGGCGCGCCTCCGTGTCGGGACTCTGGTCAGAGGTCGAAGTGGCAGGCCACCGCGTGCGCCCCGCGGCCGGAGCCCGCGACTTCCCTGAGCGGCGGCTTCTGCTCCCGGCAGACCGGCTGGACGTGCGGGCAGCGGGTCTGGAAAGGGCAGCCGGGCGGCGGGTGGATCGGCGAGGGCACCTCGCCCGTCAGCACCTGCCGGTGCCGCGCACGCCCCGGCACCGGCTGCGGGATCGCCGAGATCAGCGCCCGCGTGTAGGGATGCCGCGGGTGGCGGTGCACTTCCTCGCCGTCGCCGGTCTCCACGACGTGCCCGAGGTACATGATCGCGATGCGGTCCGAGACGTGCTTCACGACGGCGAGGTCGTGGGCGATGAACAGGTAGCTCAGGCCGAGGCTCTGCTGCAGGTCGAGCAGCAGGTTGAGTATCTGGCTCTGGATGGAGGCGTCGAGCGCGGAGACGGGCTCGTCGCAGATGATGAGTTTCGGGTTGAGCGCGATGGCCCGGGCGATGCCGATGCGCTGGCGCTGCCCGCCGGAGAACTCGAACGGGAAGCGGTCGACGGCCGAGGGCTGCAGGCCCACGGTCTTCAGCAGGTCCTGCACGCGCTCACGCCGCGAGTCCTCGTCGCCGATGCCGTGGATCAGGAACGGCTCCTCGAGCATGTGGCCCACGGTCAGCCGTGAGTTCAGCGAGTCGGCGGGATCCTGGAAGATCATCTGGATCTCCCGGCGGTACGGCTTCAGCTGCCGCATCGACAGGCCGGCCAGGTCCGTGCCCTCGAACAGGATGCGCCCCGAGGTCGGCTTGACGAGCCGCACCACCGACTTGCCAAGCGTGGACTTGCCACAGCCCGACTCGCCCACGAGCCCCAGCGTCTCCCCCGGCCAGATGGACAGCGACACGCCGTCCACCGCGCGGCACTGTCCGCGGGCCGCCAGGAACACGCCGCCGCGAACGGGAAACCAGGTCCTGAGGTCCTCGATCTCGAGCAGCGGCCCGCTCACGCGACGGGCTCCTGCCAGGCGGGCAGCTCGCGCCAGCGGTGACAGCCCACGTCGTGCCCGCTGCCGACCCGCTCGAGGCCGGGCGCGGCATCGCGGCAGCGTTCCTGCGCGTGCCGGCAGCGGTTGTTGAACCGGCACCCGGCCGGCAGGTCCATCAGCGACGGCACCATGCCCTCGATGGTCCGGAGCATGGTCTTGCGCGGGTACTCGAGGCGCGGGATCGATTCCAGCAGGCCCCGCGTATAGGGATGCGACGGCTGCCCGAAGATGCCACGGGCCGTGCCCTGCTCCGCCACGCGCCCGGCATACATCACGAGCACGTCGTCGCACGTCTCGGCGATCACGCCGAGGTCGTGGGTGATCAGGATGATGGACATCCCCATCTCGTCCTGCAGCTGCTTCATGAGCTCCAGGATCTGCGCCTGGATGGTCACGTCGAGCGCGGTCGTCGGCTCGTCCGCGATGACGATCGCGGGCCGGCAGGCGAGCGCCATGGCGATCACGACGCGCTGGCGCATGCCTCCCGAGAGCTGGTGCGGGTACTCGCTGACGCGCAGCTCGGGCGAGGGAATGCCGACGTGCCCGAGCACGGCGATGGACCGCTCGAGCGCGGTCCGCGGACTGATGTCCTGGTGCAGCAGGAACGCCTCCGACAGCTGCCGCCCGATGCGGTGCACCGGGTTCAAGGCCGTCATCGGCTCCTGGAAGATCATGCCGATCTCGCCGGTGCGCACCTTGTGGATGCGCTCGTCCGGCGCGGTGACGAGGTCCTCGCCACGGAACAGTATGCGCCCGCCCGCGATGCGCCCCATCGGCCGCGGCAGCAGCCGCAGGATCGACAGCGCGGTGACGCTCTTGCCGCAGCCGGACTCGCCGACGATGCCCAGCGTGTGCCCCGCGCGCACCTGGAAGCTGACGCCGTCGACCGCGCGAACGACGCCGGCCTCCGTCTCGAACTCGATGACGAGGTCCTGCACGTCGAGCAGGACCTCGTCGCGACGGCTACTCGTCGCGGTACTGGTCATACACCTCGACCTTGGGCGGGTAGGTCTTGCCGGCCTTGCGTGCCTCCTGGACCTCCTTCTTCAGATCCTGGTCGATCCAGCCCAGGTAGTACTCGCCCACCGTCGAGCTCAGCTTGACGTTGAAGTCCTCCGGCCAGCTGATCCAGCGCCAGTAGCCGGTGCGGTAGAAAGGCATGACGAAGCCCGGCGAGAACGAGGCGTCGTCGTAGAGGGTCTTCTCCATCTCGAAGGCGAGCCGCTTCATCTCGGCAACGTCCTCGGAGGCGCGATAGGCCTCGATCCGGGCGTCGAGCTCCGGAATGGCGATGCTCTGCAGGTTGTTGGTCTGCGTCTTGGGCTTGCGCGCCGGGTTCACGCTGCCGTCGGGCAGGAACGCCTGGTCCCAGGCATTGACCGAGTGATAGGTCTCCCAGTAGCGCGGATACATCTCGGGCGACACCGAGAACGCCGTGAGCGTGATGTCGTGCTGCTTTTCCTGGACCTTCTTCCAGGCCGCGGTCCCGTCCAGCACCTCGAGGCGGAACTCGAGCCCGGCCTTGGCCGCCTGCTCCCGCAGGATGGTGAGCACGTCGCGCAGGTTGTCGTAACCGGTCGTCAGGGTGAAGGACAGCCTCTGGCCGGCGTCGTTGACCAGGATGCCGTCGTCACCCCGCTTCGTGAACCCGGCCCTGGCGAAGGCGTCGAGCGCCTTGTCGACCGAGTACTCGCGCGGCTGCAGCGTCGGATCGGTGAACTCGCCGTAACCGTCCGCCGTCGTGCGCATGCGCACGTAGTCGCCGCGGAAATATTCCTTGATCACGAGGTCCCAGTTGGTGGCGTACTGGATGCCCACGCGGATGTCGCGGTTGTCCAGCAGCGGCTTGGCCTCGTTCATCCACAGGCCGTAGGTGGGCCTCGGTATCTGGTTGTAGAAGACGGTCTTGGCGATGTAGCCGTCGCGCACCAGCGGGTCGTCGTCGGGGAGTTTCTCGTACCAGTACTCCGGCAAGGTGAGGCCGAAGCGGTCGATCTCGCCCTTCTTGAAGGCCTCGAAAGCCTTCGAGGTGTCGCGGATCACGGTCAGGTGGATGCGGTCGTAGTTGAAGCGGTAGCGCCAGAACTTCTTGTCCCTGGCCCACCAGTCCTTGTTGCGGGTGAGCGCGATGGAGACGCCTTTCTTGATGTCCTCGTCGCGGACGACGTAGGGACCGGAGGTGGGCTTGAAGCGCCACTGGTAACGCTCGGGAAAGTCGTCGCCGAGCTCCTTGAAGAAGTGCTCGGGCATGGGCTCGAGCTCGAGCAGCCGCGAGACGATGTCCGGCTTCATCTCGGGCATGCCGAGCGCGAAGGTGTGGTCGTCGTAGCGGGTGACGTGCGTGTAGTTGCGGGTGTAGAAGTTGTTGTACCAGGGAGCGCGCACATAGGGGCTCTGGTACAGGAAGAACATGAAGAAGACGTCGTCCACGGTGATCGGCTCGCCGTCCGACCAGCGAGCGTCAGGGTCGATCCGGGCGAACACGCGCTTGCCCTCGCGGTCGACCGCCCAGGCCTCCGCGACGCCCGGGAAGTAGCGGAAGCCGTAGGGCCCGATCGAGGTGTCGTTCGGATGCCGGCGCCCGAACTGCATGACCGTGTCGTCGAGGATGTACGGCCGGAAGCTGCCGTTCGAGTCCGGGCCGATGGTGCGAAGCGTCCGCGGGAAGTCGTCGATCGAGCCGTAGAGCGTGCCGCCCTTGACCGCCTGTGGCGAGCCGATCTCCGGCAGGTCGCTGCCGTCCTCCCACGCCAGGTCCGCCGGGATCTCTTCCGGGGTGGCGTAGCGGAAGAACTTGGGGAACTCCCCTTCGGCGGACCGCCGGTCGAGCTCCTCCTGGGTGATCTCGCCGCGCTCGAAGGCCTCGCGGACCTTGGGCGGGATGGACACCTTGGTGCGGTAGTACTCCTGCACCTCGGCGGTGATGTCGCGCGGCGGGAGCCCCGCGTCGTCGGCCTGCCCGCCGCCGCCGCCGCAGCCGGACAGGACGGCAAGCGCGGGAATCAGTACGAGCAGTGCCTGGGTCAGCCTGGTCATGGTTGGATCGAGCCTCACTGGTAGACGGTGAATTTCCTGGGATCGAAGGCCTCGCGGATCGACTCGCCGATGAAGGTGACGACGGTCAGGATGAACACGAGCGCGACGAAGGCCGAGCTCACGATCCACGGGGCGGTGGTCAGGTTGGCGGTGCCCTGCTTGAGCAGCTCGCCGATGCTCGGCGTGGGTGGCGGCAGCCCCCAGCCGAGGAAGTCGAGCGCCGTGATGTAGGTGATCGCCGCGATGACCGTGAAGGGAATGAAGGTCACGACGGTGGAGATGGTGTTCGGCAGGATGTGGCGGAAGATGATCCGCGCGCTGCCCGCCCCGAGGACGCGGGCCGCGGCGGCGTAGTCGCGCGCCTTCTCGCGGTAGGTCTCGGTGCGCATGTAGTAGGTCATGAAGGTCCAGGAGAACAGCACCATGATCGTCAGCAGGATCATGATCCGCGCCGTGATGCTGTAGGTCCCGGGAATGACCGAGAACACGATGATCACCATGTACAGGAAGGGGATGTTCGACCAGATCTCGATCAGCCTCTGGAACAGGAGGTCGAACATGCCGCCGAAGTAGCCCATCATGCAGCCGAGGGTGATGCCGATCAGGTAGGTCAGCGCGGTGAAGGCGGCCGCGAACAGGATCGCGGTCCGGAAGCCGTAGAAGAGCCGCGCGAGAATGTCGCGGCCGGTCGTGTCCGTGCCGAGGTAGTGGCCGCGCTCGACGCTCGGCGGTATTGCCCGCAGGATGCCGTCGTAGGCGTTGTTCTCGTACGGCCCGAAGGGCACGACCGGCATGATCACCCGGTTGCCGGCGCCCCCGGCCTCGAAGCGCGACTTGAGCTGGCGGTAGTCGACCGGCGCGCGCGCGGCCTCGCCCTCGAGCCCGAACTCGCCGCCGAGCCTCACCGCCGAGTAGGTCGGGAAGGACCACTCGCCCTCGTAGCGGACCGCGAGGGCCCTGTCGTTGATCAGCAGCTCGGCGAACAACGACAGGACCGTCAGGCCGACGAGGAGCCAGAACGAGTAGTAGCCGCGCTTCAGGGCGCGGAAGCGGCGCAGCTTGCGCAGGGTGAGCGGGTTCAGCCTCACGTGAACCTCACGCGCGGGTCGACGAAGGCGACCAGGATGTCGGACAGGATGTTGCCGATGAGCAGCAGGAAGCTCGATAGCAGCACCACGCCCATCACGATCGGGTAGTCGCGGTCGAAGATGGCCGAGAGGCCGAGCAGCCCGAAGCCGTTGATGTCGAAGATGGTCTCGATCAGGAACGAGCCCGTCACCAGCAGCGTGACGTTCTGCCCGAAGGTGGTCGCGATCGGGATCAGCGAGTTGCGCAGCGCATGCCCGGTCACCGCCCGGCGGAAGGACACGCCCTTGGCGATGGCCGTGCGGACGTAGTCGGCGGCCAGGTTGTCCATCAGGTTGTTCTTGACCAGCAGCGTCGTGACCGCGAAGGACCCGATCAGGTAGCAGATCAGCGGCAGCACCGCGTGGTGGAGGACGTCGCCGGCCTTCTCCCAGGGCCCCATCTCGTCGAAGTAGAGACTGGTGAACCCGCCCATGGGGAACCACTCCAGGCGGACGGAGAAATAGAGCAGCAGCAGCGAGCCGAGGACGTAGCCGGGGACCGCGTAGCCCGCAAAGATGATCACCGAGGTTATGTTATCCAGCGCCGTGCGGTGCTTGATCGCCTTGACGACCCCGAGCGGGATCGACACCGCGTAGGTGATGATCAGCGTGACGATGCCGTAGAAGAGCGACACCGGGAACCGCGAGCGGATGACGTCCCACACCGGCTCGTTGTACCGGTAGGACGTCCCCAGGTCGCCCTGGAAGATCTTGACGACCCAGTCGGCGTAGCTGACGTACCAGGGCTTGTCGAAGCCGTAGTACTCCTTCAACTGCTGCAGCTGGTCCTCGGAGAGGGCCATGCCCTGGCCCACGGTGCTGCTGACGCCCGCGGCCACGTTGGCCTGCTGCGCCTCCATGATGGCGCGCTCGAGCGGGCCGCCGGGCACGAGCCGCGTGATCAGGAACACGAGGATGGTGATCCCGAACAGCGTGGGTGGCAGAAGCAGCAGACGCCTGAGGAAGTACCCGCCCATATGGACCGCGCAGGTTACGGGAAACCGGCGCCCAATCCCATACCCGCCCCATTTCTCAGGGCGACGGCCGGTCCCCGGGGCGGTGCCGGCAGGCGCTGGACTTCCCCCGTCCGGGGCAGGATCATTGCAGTCACCCCGAGTTCTCCCGGCGTCTTCCCGGTCTCAAGGCGATGCTTCCCGTCAGGCTGCGGCTCCCGGTCGAGATCCTCGCCCAGCCCGACGAGGTGACCTGCGGACCGACGTGTCTGCACGCGGTCTACCGGTACTGGGGCAGCGAGGAGTCCCTCGAAGAGGTGATCGCCCGCACCCGCCGCCTCGAGCACGGCGGCACGTTCGCCGTCTTCCTGGCCTGTGACGCGCTTCGCCGCGGCTTCGACGCCACGATCTACACCTTCAACCTGACCATGTTCGATCCGACCTGGTTCCAGCAAGGGGTCGACATCGCGGAGAAGCTCCGCCGGCAGCTCGCGGTCAAGAAGGATCCCAGGATCGGGCACGACACGGCCGGCTACCTCGAGTTCCTCAGACTCGGCGGACGGCTGCGGCTGACCGACCCCAGCAGGACGCTGCTGCGGGGAATCCTGCGGCGCAGGCTGCCGATCCTGGCCGGGCTGTCGTCCACGTTCCTGTACCGGTCGGCCCGGGAGTACGGCCCCGACGACCGTCCCGACGACACTCGTGGCGAGCCGGCCGGGCACTTCGTCGTGCTCTCGGGCTACGACCGCAGGGCGCGCAGCATCCAGGTGGCCGATCCCTACGATCCGCACCCGCACGGGCCGAGCCGCCGCTACTGGATCAGTATCGACCGGGTCATCGGGGCGATCCTGCTCGGCATCGTCACCTACGACGCCAACCTGCTCGTGATCTCCCCCCGCAAGTCACCGTGATCCTCCCGAACCGAAAGGCATCCATGCGCATCCTCATCGTCGTCGACAACCCCAGCGAGTGGCGGCTCCGGATTTCCGGCGTGGAGGTCGTGGCCGCGCGCGCCTACCTGACCGACCCCGCCTTCGCCGAGGGACGCTCGGTGAAGGTGTTCAACCTCTGCCGCTCCTACCGGTACCAGAGCCTCGGCTACTACGTGTCGCTGCTCGCCGAGGCGCGCGGCCACAAGCCGCTGCCGCGCACGACGACCATCGAGGACCTGAAGTCGAGGCACCTCGCCCGCTTCCTGACCGAGGAGCTCGACGACCGCATCCAGCGCGCGCTGGCTCCCATCAAGTCCGACAGCTTCGACCTCAGCGTCTACTTCGGACGGAACATGGCGCACCGCTACGACTCGCTGTGCCAGCAGCTGTTCCGGCTCATGCCGGCACCGCTGCTGCGCGTGACCTTCGAGCACCCGCGCGGACGCTGGCGCATCCGCCACGTGCGGCCGATCGCCGCCAGCGACATCCCGCCGCAGCACGTCGACTTCGTGGTCGAGGCGGCGACGGCGTACCTCCAGGGGCGTTACCGCCACGCGCGCAAGAGGGTCGAGCCGCGGTTCTCCATGGCGATCCTGGTGAATCCCGACGACCCCGAGCCGCCTTCGGACGAGAAGGCGCTGCGGCATTTCGAGTCGGCCGCCGAGGCGGTCGGCTTCGAGGTCGAGTTCCTCACCGCCGACGATCGCGGCCGGCTCGCCGAGTTCGACGCACTGTTCATACGCGACACCACCTCGGTCAATCACTACACCTACCGCTTCGCGAGGCGCGCCGCCGCGGACGGCCTCGTGGTGATCGACGATCCCGAGTCCATCCTCAAGTGCGGCAACAAGGTCTACCTCGCGGAGTTGCTCGCGCGGCACGACGTCCCCACGCCGCGCACGCTGATGGTTCACCGCGACAACGTCTCCCAGATCGTGCCCACGCTGTCGCTTCCCTGCGTGCTGAAGCAGCCGGACAGCGCGTTCTCGCAGGGCGTGGTCAAGGTGGAGACCGAGGAGGAGCTGCAGCAGCAGGCCCACGCCCTGCTCGGACGCTCCGACCTGATCGTGGCGCAGGAGTGGTTGCCGACCGAGTTCGACTGGCGCGTGGGCGTCCTGGAGCACCGGCCGCTGTACGTCTGCAAGTACTTCATGGCACCGGGGCACTGGCAGATCATCCGCCGCGACGGCGGCCACGAGCCCGAGGAGGGCCCGTGGCAGGCGCTCGCCGTCGGCGAGGCGCCCGAGGAAGTGGTGCAGACGGCGGTCAAGGCCGCCGGCCTGATCGGCGACGGTCTCTACGGCGTGGACCTCAAGCAGGTCGACCGCCGGGTGGTCGTCATCGAGATCAACGACAACCCGAGCATCGAGGCCGGCGTCGAGGACGGCGTGATGAAGGACGCGCTCTATCGCGAAATCATGGGGACGTTCATGCGCCGGGTCGAGCAGCGCAAGCGCGGCACCGCATCGTGAGCGAAGCGCCGCGGCTCGCCGCCTTCACGGCCTGCGGGATCGAGCTCGAGTACATGATCGTCGACCGGCGCACGCTCGACGTCCGCGCCGTCGCCGACGCGCTGCTGCGGGCACCGGACGGCAGCTGGTCCAACGACCTCGAGCGCGGCGCCTTCGGCTGGTCGAACGAGCTGGCCGCGCACCTCGTCGAGGTCAAGAACAACGACCCGACCGCGCCGCTCGAGGCGCTCGTCGCGGGATTCGGCGGCGAGATCCGCGAGATCCACCGCGCCCTCGAGCCACTCGGGGCAAGGCTCATGCCGGGCTCGATCCACCCGTGGATGGACCCGCGCCGGGAGGCGCGCCTGTGGAGCCACGACTACCGGGAGGTCTACGAGGCCTACGACCGGATCTTCGACTGCCGTCGTCACGGCTGGGCAAACCTGCAGAGCATGCACGTCAACCTGCCGTTCGGAAGCGACCTGGAGTTCGCCCGCCTGCACGCGGCCGTGCGCCTCGTGCTTCCGATCCTGCCCGCCCTGGCCGCGAGCTCGCCCATCGCCGACGGCGAGTTCACCGGCTTCCTGGACTACCGCATGGAGTGCTATCGCACGCACACGGAGCGGCTGCCCTCCCTGATGGGCCCGGTCATTCCCGAGCCGGTGACGAGCGAGCGGCAGTACCGGTCGGAGATCCTGGCGCCGATGTACCGCGAGATCGCCCCGTTCGATCTGGCCGGCGACATGCAGGACGAGTGGCTCAATTCGCGTGCCGCCATCGCCCGCTTCGACCGCAGCGCGATCGAGATCCGCGTGATCGACACGCAGGAACGCCCGGTAGCGGACCTGGCGGTCGCCGCCGCCACGGTCGCCGTCACGCGCCGCTGCTACGAGCGCGCCGCCGAGGAGGAGCTGTCGGCGCCCGTCGACTCGGCGCGCCTGCTTTCCCTGCTGCGTGCCTGCGCACGCGATGCCGAGCGGACCGTCATCGACGACGGGGACTACCTGCGGCGAATGGGTTTCCCCGGGGCCCGCTGTGCGGCCGGCGAGCTGTGGCGGCACCTCCTCGAGGCCAGCTTGTTCGCGCTGCCGGACGGAGGCGGGACCTGGCGCGAGCCGCTCGAGCTCATCCTCTCGCGCGGGACGCTGGCGCGCCGCATCCTGGAAGCCGCGGGCGCGCAACCGACGCGAGCCCGGCTGCTGGCGACAGGCGGGCGACTCTGCGACTGCCTGGCGGCGGGAGAACCGTTCGTCGGCATCGACTGATGGCACGACGGCCACAGGTCTTCCTGCTCGTCACGTGCGAGCACGGCGGCAACCGCGTGCCGTCGAGATGGCGTTCCCTGTTCACCGGCGGTGCGGCGCTGCTCGCGAGCCACCGCGGGCTCGACATCGGCTCGCTCGCGATGGCCCGGCGCATCGCCGCCGCGTTCGGCGCGCCGCTCATCGCCTCGCGCACGACCCGGCTGCTCGTCGATCTCAACCGCTCGATCGGGCACCCGCGCCTGTTCTCCGCGGTCACACGGCCGCTGCCGCGCGCGGAGCGGGATCGCATCCTCGCCCGTCACTACGAGCCGTACCGACGGGAAGTCGAGTCGAGCATCGCACGCCACGTCACGGCCGGGCGCCGGGTGCTGCACGTGTCCTCCCACAGCTTCACGCCGGAGCTCGACGGCGAGGTCCGCAACGCCGACATCGGCCTGCTCTACGACCCGTCACGCCGCACGGAGCGTCGCTTCTGCGATGAGTGGCACGCCGCGCTCGCGGCTGCGGACCCCGCACTGCGCGTTCGACGCAATTACCCCTATCCCGGCAAGGCGGACGGCCTGACGACACACCTGCGCCGCCTGTTTCCCGGGAACCGGTACCTGGGCATCGAGCTGGAGGTGAACCAGCGTCACCCGCTCGCGGGCGGGACGTCCTGGCGACGGCTTCAGAGGTCCGTGATCGCCGCCTTGGCCGAGGCGTTACACTGACGCCCCGCGACCCGCGCAGGCCGACCTCCAGGGGACCCATGGAATCCGGTGCGAAGCGATCCGAGTTCAGGCTCGGCTGGAGGGTGCTGCTGGCATCGATGCTCGGCGTCATGTGCGGCGCCTCGCCGATTCCCTTCAACACCATCGGCTTCTTCATCGGCCCCCTGAACGAGGAGTTCGGCTGGACCTTCCGGGACATCAGCATCGGCATCACCATTTTCGGGGTGCTGGCCTCCTTCCTGGCGCCGCTGTTCGGCGCGCTGTCGGACCGGCACGGCGTGCGGCCGGTGGCCCTGGCCTCGCTGGCCGCATTCGGCCTCAGCTTCGCCTGCTTCTACTTCACGCCACCGTCGCTCACCGGCTTCTACGCGATCTGGGTCCTGGTCGGCCTCGTCGGCATCGGCTCCACGCCCGTGACGTGGTCGCGGGCGGTGAACCTCTGGTTCTTCCGCAACCGCGGCCTGTCGCTCGGCATCATGCTCATGGGGACGAGCCTCGCAGCCATGGTCGTCCCGCCGCTCACCGTGTTCGGCATCGAGCGCTTCGGCTGGCGCGGCGCCTTTCCCTTCATCGCGCTCCTCCCGTTGCTGGTGGCCCTTCCCGTGGCGTTCCGGTTCTTCCGCGAGCCGACGGCGGAAGAGCGGCCGCCCGAGCTCGCGGCAGACGCCCGCGAAGGCCGTCAGCTCGCGGGCCTCAGGCTGCGCGAGGCCGTGCGCGGCTACCGCTTCTGGGTGATCTTCGCCTCCATCCTGCTGGTTGCCTTCGCCTACGGCGGCGCGCACATCCACCTGCCGCAGATGCTCGACGCGAAGGGCATCCCGCGGGAGCAGGCGGCGCTGGTGATGAGCGGGCTCGGCTTCAGCATCCTGTTCGGCCGGCTCTTCACCGGCTTCCTGCTCGACCACTTCTGGGCGCCGGCGGTGACGCTGCCGATCCTGTGTCTGCCGGCCATTTCCTGCGTGCTGCTGGCGGGCGACACCCTGTCGCTCCCGCTCGCCTTCGTGGCGGCGTTCTTCCTCGGCTTCGCCGCCGGCGCCGAGACGGACCTCGTCGCCTTCCTGGCGGGCCGGTACTTCGGGATGGCCCACTACGGCAAGATCTACGGGATGCTGTACATGCCGTTCGGCATCGCCTCCGCGGTCTCGCCCGCCGTCTACGGCGCGGTGCGCGACGGCACCGGCAGCTATGCGCCGATGCTGCAGGTCGCGCTGTTCCTGTTCGTCGCCGGGGCCGTGCTGCTGCTGACGCTCGGCCGTTATCCCGACTTCACGCGCCGGGCCTGACGCCCCGCTCCGGCCGGCTGCGCAGCACCGTCACAGCGCCAGCCACGACGAGCAGCAGCGGAACGAGGCGCAGCCAGGGGAAGTCCGGCACGCCCATCCCCCGCCCGGCGAGCAGACCGATGCCGAGGCAGAGCAGGAGGCTGCCCGCCACGAGCACGCCGGCCGGCCACGCGGCACGCGACCCGCGGCGGCCGCCCCGCTCGAATCGCATCATGACGAGCACCACCGGGAGCAGCGCCAGAAGCATGACGAACAGCCAGGCGGGCCGCCAGAGCCACCACACGGCGGAGCCCGGCTGCAACGCGAGGCCGATGCCGCCGAGCCACGCGGCCGTGCCGATCACGAGCGTCTGCACGGTCGAGTGCCACAGGAACACGGTCATGATCATGCCGTTGACGAGGACCGTGGCCGTCCACGGACCTTCCGCGTCCAGCCACCGCCGCAGCGGGCGCTCGAGGAGCATTAGGGCGCCGAACTGCATGGCAGCCAGCGCGACCAGGGCGACGGTCGGCGGCCGCGTGTTCGAGAAGTCGGCCCCCGGTACGGTGAGCATCGCGACGGGGTAACCGGAGAGCTCGACCAGGAACACCAGGCAGGCCAGGCCCCCCATCAGCCAGGCCAGGGCGACCGTGCCGGCCGAGGCCCGGCCGGATCGCCAGAGCCACCCCAGCTGGTGCACGGCGAGCCAGACGAAGACGTAGTTGGCCCACCTGAGCGCCGTGAGACCGTGGCCAAAGGCCAGCGCATCGACCATCACTGCGGCACTGACCGGCAGCCAGAACGATGCCAGCCCGAAGCGCTGCCAGGCCGCGGCGGCCACCGGCACGAGCAGGATCACGCAGATGTACACCGCGAGGAACCACGTCGGGATCAGCGCGAGCCGCGATGCGTTGCTGACGAGCGCGGGGTCCACCCCGAGGTATCGAGCCACCAGCACGAGCGCGGCCCAGAGAGCGACGAGGGGCACGAGCGGCGAGACCAGGCGCCGCAGCCGCCCGTGCAGCCAGTCGGCATAGGTCTCTCCTCGCCGACGGGCCGACTCCCAGGACACGCCGTTGGAGAACCCTCCCACGATGAAGAACACCGGCATCACCTGAAGGGCCCAGGTGAGCAGGTGCGACCAGGACGCGATGCCGAGCATGCTGGCGATCTCGAGCCGCCCGCCCACCACGTAGGGAGCAGCCGACAGCCAGTGCCCGAAGACCACGACGAGGATCGCCGCCGCGCGCAGCAGGTCGGCGTAGCGGTTGCGTTCGGCGGGCGTGCGCCGGGCGAGCTCGCGCGCGTGGGTCAGCAGGGACATCGGGGTCTCTCGCCTCCTGGCGGGCCGGCATCCACTCTACGACAGCGCGGAGTCGTTCACCTCCGTGGAGCCCACGCCCCGCAACCGGTGTCTCCACCGCCGACATGTCCTATAGTCGGGTGGGCCGCGACGTGCTTGCGGGGAGTCCCTGACGACAGCCATGGGCAGCCAGACGATCCTCGCGAACCTGCCGCGCGCGCGCCAAGTCATGGAGCGGCGGGGACTCGACGGGCTCGTGGCCGAGCTGCCGATCAACGTCTATTACCTCTCCGGCTACTGGGGCATGCTGATGAGCGCCGAGCGCTTCGACGCGGCGTTCCTGGCCGTGCTGCCGCGCCGGGAGGACCTCCCGGCCGTGCTGGTGATGCCGACGATGGAGCTGCGACGGCTCGCGTCGGAAGGGGGCACCTGGATGCCGGAGATCGTCGCCTACAGCTCGCCGCTGGATGACGAGACCGAGGGCCTGCAGTCGGACGGAAAGCCCTACGACGGATGGCCGGTGCGCCCGGGCGCCGAACTCACCGAGCGGGAGCGCGCCTGGATGGCGATCGTGCGGCGCCACCGCGACCGGGTGGCCGCCAACGCCCGCGGGGCTCTCGTGCGCGCCTTGCGTCTCGCCGGCCTCGACTCGGGGCGGCTCGGGACGGACGACCTGCGGATCGAGGGCTGGGCCCGCGCAGGCGGCCTCGGCGGCGTTTCCTGTGCCGTGGATGCGAACGTGTTCAACGAGATCCGCCGGGTGAAGACGCCTGCGGAGCTCGAACTGCTGCGTGCGGCGGCGCACGTGAACGAGGCGTCCCTCCGGGCGGCCGCGGACGCACTGGTGGAAGGAGCCTCCTGGGAGGAGGTCGAGCGCAGCTATTTCGTGGCGATGGCGGAGCGCGGTGGGCAGGGTTCCTATTTCATCTGCGGCGCCGGGGGCCTGCCGGCCGGGCGCGTGCGCCGCGGCGAGCCCATGATGCTCGACGCACTCGGCACCTATCGCCATTACCACGGCGATTTCGGCCGCTGCGCGGTCGTCGGGGAACCGCCGCGCGAGATGCGCACGCGACATGCCGCGCTGCTGGCGGGCTGGGAGGCCATTCAGCCGCTGCTGCGGCCCGGTCCACGCTATTCGGAGATTGCCGGGACCGCGGTCGAGTCGATCCGCAAGGCGGGATTTCCCGAGTTCGTGTACGCGACGCCGCACGGCGTCGGCCTCGAGCACACGGACGATCCCAAGCCTCCCGGACGACTGCCCGGCGCGCAGTGGGACACGGTGCTCGAGCCCGGGATGGTCCTGAACGTGGACCTGCCCTTCACCGAGATCGGCTGGGGCTCCGTGCACATCGAGGACACGGTGCACATCACTGCAGACGGCTTCGAGACGCTGACGTCGCCGGACTTCGGCATCCTGTGCAGGCCATGAACATCAAGCAGGCCAGTCTCGTCCTCGGCCCGGTCACCGGCGCGCTGCTCGGTCTCGCTCTCACCGCCGCCGGGCTCGACCCGAAGATCTGCTGGACGGCGGCGATCACGCTCAACACGGCCGTGTGGTGGATCTTCGAGAGCATTCCGATCCCGGCCGCGTCACTGCTGCCATTCGCCGCGTTTCCCCTCGCCGGCGTACTCACCCACCAGCAGGCCTCCGCCGCCCTGGGCAATACCGTGATCCTGCTGCTGATGGGTGCGTTCATGCTCTCCAAGGCGATCGAGAAGTCGGGCGTCCACGAGCGCTTCGCGCTCGGGATGATCCGCCTGGTCGGCGGCAGCGGCGGCGCGCGGCTCGTGCTCGCGTTCATGCTGACCGCCGCGCTCATCTCCATGTGGATCTCGAACACGGCCACCGTGCTGATGCTGACGCCCATGGCACTCGCGCTGCTGGCCCACAGCAAGGACCCGCGCCTCGGTGTGCCCCTGCTGCTCGGCATCGCCTACGCCTCCTCGGTAGGCGGCACCGGCACGCTGATCGGCACGCCGCCGAACGTGATCTTTGCTGGCATCTACGCGCAGACGACGGGCGAGGAGTACGGCTTCGTGCGCTGGATGACGACGGGGCTGCCGGTGGTTGCCGTCGCCATCCCGCTCATGGCGCTGTGGCTGTCGCGCCACCTGCGCGGCGCGGAGCCGATGGAACTGCGCCACACCGGGCCCTGGAGGCCGCCGGAGCTCCGGGTGCTCGTCGTGTTCGGGCTCACGATCCTCGCCTGGATCACGCGCTCGGAGCCGTTCGGCGGCTGGTCGGGGCTGCTCGGCATCGACACGGTCGCCGACTCCACCGTGGCGCTCGCCGCCGTCGTGGCGATGTTCCTGGTTCCGGACGGCGAAGGCGAGCGGCTGCTCGACTGGGAGCGGGCCGCGTCGATCCCCTGGGGCATGCTGCTGCTGTTCGCGGGCGGCATCTGCATCGCCACCGCGTTCACGGCGAGCGGGCTGTCGCAGCTGATCGGCCACGCGCTGGCGGGCCTCTCGACGCTGCCCGTGTTCGTGCTGATCCTCGCGATCTGCCTGACCGTGACGTTCCTGACCGAGATGACCTCCAACACCGCCACCGCCACGCTGCTGATGCCGGTGCTCGCTGCAGCGGCGATGGGCACCGGGACGCCGCCCGAGCTGCTGATGATCCCGGCCGCCATTTCCGCTTCCTGCGCGTTCATGTTGCCGGTCGCCACGGCGCCGAATGCCATCGTCTACGCCACGGGCCGGATGAGCATTGCGCAGATGGCGCGCGAGGGATTCGCGCTGAACCTGATCGTGGCGACGGTCGTCGCCGGCGTCGTCTACTTCACGCTCGGTCGGTGAGCACCGCCGGCGCCGGCTCACCGGCGAACCGGCGAATCACGTGGAAGGTGGCCCAGCCGGCGAGCATACCCGGCATGCCCTCGTACACCATGTCCTGCCAGCCGAGCCAGCGCCAGGCGAGGGCTGCGCCGAGGCCGGCGACCATCATGGCGATCGCCTGCCATTCGCCGACGCGGAAGCCGCGCGCGTGCACCCACAACAGCGGACCGAAGGCGCTCGCGAGCGCCGACCACGACAGGATCACCAGCACGAAGACGCTCTGCGTGCCGTTGAGTGCAATGGCGAGCGCCAGCGCGACGACGAGCACGGTCACGAACTTGAGCTCGGCGGGCCGCTCGATGCGCCTCGGCAGCAGGTCGTGGGTGAGCGCCGAGGAGCAGCTGAGCACCAGCGAGTCCGCGGTCGACATTGTTGCAGCGAAGATGCCTGCAAGGACCACGCCGACCGCGACCGGCGGCAGCAGTTCGAGCGCCATCGTCGGCAGGGCAAGCTCCGGGTCGAGGTCGCCGAGGTCGGGCAGCAGCAGCCGCGACAGCAGGCCCACGCCGGCCGCCATGCTGTAGAAGATGACGTAGAAGCCGTAGTACCACATGCGGGTGCGCGCCAGGTGCCGGGCACTGTCGAGCGCCATGAAGCGCACCATGATGTGCGGCTGGCCGATGACGCTCATGCCCGCGAACAGCCAGCCGGCCACGAACAGCGTCGCGCCGGTCGTGCCGGGCAGGAGCAGGTTCGGTGGGAAGGGATCGAGGTAGCCCGGGATCCCGCCCAGTGCCTGCCACGCACCGCCGATGCCGCCGGTCACGCCAAGCGCTGCGAACAGCATGGCCGCCATGGCAACGAGCATCACCACCGACTGCGCCACGTCGGTCCAGATCGACGCCCGGATCCCGCCCGCCATGCAGTACAGGGCCACGATGACGGCAACCAGGACGGAGCCGGTCGCCGGTCGCCATTCGAACAGCGCCTGCAGGGTCTTGCCGCCGGCGTTGAGCTGTGCGGCGGCATAGGCGCCCAGGAAGGCGACGGTGACCACGGCGCCGATCCTGCGCAGCACGGCATAGTCACCGCCGGACCAGCGGGCGAGCACGCCTGCGAACGTCACCTCCTGGTGCCCGGCGGAGGCCTCCCGCAACCGCTTGTGGATCACGAGCGACATCAGGAAGTCCCCGACGATCCAGCCGACCATGAGCCAGAGCGAGGCGAGACCCACCGCGTAGGTGAAGCCCATCAGCCCGATGAACATGTAGCCGGAGTTGTTCGTGGCGATCGCCGACAGGCCTGCCATCGCCGGCGACACCGAGCGGCTGGCGAGGTAGTAGTCGACCTTGGTGCCACGGCTCTTCGCCGCGGACGCCAGGCCGACGACCACGAACAGCGCGAGCGCCGCAAGGAAGCTCGCCAGGATCACGCCGGCTTCACGCGGCCCGTCGGCCGACGCTCGCGCGACCGGCGGGCTCTACGAGCGCGCCGTGGAGCGTGCGGACGGTCGGTGCGTAGTCCTCCTCGCCGACGACGATCTGGATGTCGACCTGGCGGATGCCCTGGTGCAGCGCGACCACCTCGATGCCCGCCTCGGCCAAGACCGACACGGCGCGCGCCAGCAGTCCTCGCACGCGCAGGTCGCTGCCGATGACCGACACGAGGGCCACCTTGCGCAGGTCGATGTCGGCCGAGGGAAAGGCGCCCTGCAGCTGCTGGATGGCTCGCTTCGCACGGTTCAGGCTGCCGGTGACGAAGTGGGTCACGGTGTTGGCGTTCAGGTCCTTGGTCACCACGCGCAGTTCCTGGCCCTCGATCAGCTCGACGATCCGGCGATCCACGCCGGACAGGCCTGCCATCTCCTGGTCGAAGACCTGCAGCGCGTAGACGTCCTTGCGCCCGGTGATGATCTCGACGGCCGGGGACTCGCTCACGTAGTCAGCCCGGATGACCGTGCCGGGATCGACGGGATCGAAGGTGTTGCGGATCCTGAGCGGTATCCCGGAGCGGCGCAGCACCTTGGCGGCGCCGGGATGGATCGCCTCCATGCCCATGTTGGCGAGCTGGTCGGCCACGTCGTAGTTGGTGTCGCCGATCTTGCGGACCGACGTCGCGTCGACCACGAGAGGATCCGCGCTGCTCAGGTGGAACTCCTTGTGGATGATCGCCTCGCGCGCCCGGGTCTGGGCGGCGATCCGGCTGAAAGTGACTTCCGTGTAGCCGCGCCCGAACCGGCTGAACATGCCCTCCTCGCACTGCGCGTAGCCGGTGACGATCGGCAGCTCCTGCATCGGGTCGATGCCTTCCAGGCCGCTCGCGATGCGCTGCTCGAGGTTGAGCTCGCGTTCGTCGCGCCAGCCCGTCAGGTCGACGAACCGGCTGCGCACACCGGCCTGGCGCAGCAACAGCGCCGTGTTGAACGCGCTGTGGGCCTCGCCCATCGCCGAGAGCATCTCGCGCACGGTCTGCAGGTGCTCCTGCAGCTTGAAGTGACCGTAGGAGCACAGCCTCTGGATGTCGATCAGGCAGCTGCGCACGCCCTCGATGCGCTCCCGCACGAAGCGGTCGGCCTCGGCCCGCAGCCCGGGATCCTCGAACACCTGCGCGTTGATCTCGCACATGCGCCGCGCGGCGTCGGTGACCGCGTCCGCCCAGGCCTGGTCCGAGTCGCTGCGCACGAACAGGCGGTAGATGCCCGGCTCGCCCGTCTTCTTGTGCTCGAGCAGGCGGTTGGTGATGCCGGCGTAGGCCGAGACGACGATGATCCGGCCGTACGGGCGGTCACGCCGACGCTCCGGCAGCAGCACGTTGCCGAGCGCCGCGCTCGTGTCGGCGATCGAGGTGCCGCCGATCTTCTCGACCGTGTGACCGTTCATGCTGCGCTCCTCGGCCGGTGGATCCGGCCCTCGATCGCGTTCAGCGGCGTGAAGTCTGCACGTTCCGCCAGGAAGTCCGGCCGCGGCTCGCGCGGGCCGTAGGGTGCGCCGACGCGGTTGCTGACCGCGTTGTAGACGATGAACACGTTGGAGCGCGGCGCGGGCGTGATGTTGCCGTTCGAGCCGTGCATGGTGTTGCAGTCGAAGAACACCGTGGATCCGGCCGGGCCCGTCGCCGTCGTGATGCCACCCTCGTCTACCAGCCGCGCAAGGCTCGCGGGATCGGGCACGCCGTACTCCTGCTTGCGCAGCGACTGCCTGAAGTGGTCCTCCGGCGTCTCGCCGACGCAGGCCACGTAGCGCCGCTGCGAGCCCGGCACGAGCATCAGCGGCCCGTTCCACGGGGTGTTCTCGAGCAGGCTGATCGAGACGCTCAGCGCGCGCATCCGCGGCATGCCGTCCTCGACGTGCCAGGTCTCGAAGTCGGAGTGCCAGTAGAACTCCTTGCCGAAGAAGCCGGGCTTGTAGTTGAGCCTGGACTGGTGCACGTACACGCGGTCCCCGAGGATGTGCTCGGCGAGACGCACGAGGCGAGCGTCGCTGGCGAGGCGCGCGAACACCGGGCTCACCCGGTGCACGCGGAAGATCGAGCGCAGTACCTCGCTGCCCGGCTCGCGGATCAGCTCGTCGCCCTGGGCGGCGTCGGCTTCGGCCCGCAGCCGCTCGAGCTCCTCGCGCATGACCTCGACCTCGCCGGGCTCGAACAGGCCGTCGAGCATCAGGAAGCCCTCCCGGTCGTAGCGCTCGACGAGCGCCGGATCGACCGGCGCGGCGGCGGGCTCCGCGGCGTGCACGACGGGGTCCACGCGCTCGAGCATCTGCGGCCCGGGCGCGCATCGGGACGGGTAGTAGTCCTTGCGATGGGTCATCTTGCGTTCTCTGTCTGTCGTCCGGTGAGTGGCGGCGATCGGTCAGCCCACGGCCTGCGCCTCGAGCGGATAGGCGCCCGTCTCGTCGTGTACCTCGAGGCCGTTGAGCGGCGGGTTGAACACGCAGGCGAGCTTGAGCTCGCTCGAGGCGCGCAGCACGTGGCGGTCGTGCCTGTCGAGGGCGTACATCGTCCCCGGCGTGATCGGGTGCACCGAGCCGTCCTCGAGGCTCTCGATCTGGCCGTGACCGGAGATGCAGTACACGGACTCGAGGTGGTTCTGGTACCACATTTTTGTCTCGGTCCCCGCGTAGATGGTCGTGATGTGGAAGGAGAAGCCCATGCCGTCGGACTTGAGCAGCAGGCGCGTGCTCTCCCAGTTGTCGGTCACGACGCGTCGGCGGGTCGCCTCGGCCTTCTGCAGGTTGCGTACGATCATCGCGCGTCCACCTCCCGGAAACTCCCCGCCAAGATCGCGAGCCCGCGCTCGAGGTCCTCGTCTTCGATCGTGAGCCCCGGCAGGCACTTGACGACCTCGTCGTGCGGGCCACTGGTCTCGACGATCAGCCCCCGCGCGTAGGCGGCCCTGCAGATGGCCGCCGCGGCGTCGCCGTCCGGGCAGGCGAGGCCGCTCATCAGGCCGCGGCCCTTCAGCTCGAGCGTCATGCGGCTCGAGTCGGCGATCTGCTTGAGCCGGGTGCGCACGACGCCGCTCTTGCGGCGCACGTCGTGCTCGAAGGCACTCGACCTCCAGAAGGTCTCGATCGCGGCCGTCGCGGTGACGAAGGCGTGGTTGTTGCCGCGGAAGGTGCCGTTGTGCTCGCCGGGCGCCCACTGGTCGAGCTTCGGGTCGATCAGCACGACCGCGAACGGCAGGCCCATGCCGGAGAGGGACTTCGACATCGTGACGATGTCGGGACGGATGCCGGCCGGCTCGAAGCTGAAGAAGGTGCCGGTGCGCCCGCAACCCGCCTGGATGTCGTCGACGATCAGCAGCATGTCGCGCTCGCGGCAGATGCGCTCGAGACGGCGGAGCCAGTCGCTGCCCGCGACATTGAGGCCGCCCTCGCCCTGCACGGTCTCGACGATGACCGCGGCCGGGTGGCCGAAGCCGCTGCTCGGGTCGCCCAAGGCCTTGTCGAGGTAGTCGAGCGTGTCGACGCCCTGGCCCAGGTAGCCGTCGAACGGCGCCCGCAGCGCGCCAGGCATGGAGACGCCCGCGGCTCCGCGGTGGTGGCCGTTGCCGGTCAGGGCCAGCGCGCCGAGGGTCACGCCATGGAAGCCGTTGGTGAAGGTCACGATGTTTTCGCGGCCGGTGACCTTGCGGGCGAGCTTGATCGCCGCCTCGACCGAGTTGGCGCCCGTCGGGCCGGGAAACTGGATGCGGTAGGAGAGCTTGCGGGGCGCGAGGATGTGCCTTTGGAACGCCTCGAGGAACTTCGCCTTGGCCTCGGTGTGCAGGTCGAGGCTGTGTGTGACGCCGTCCTCCGCGATGTAGTCGAGCAGCGCCTGGCGCAGCGCCGGATGGTTGTGCCCGTAGTTCAGGCTCCCGGCCCCGGACAGGAAGTCGAGGTAGCGGCGTCCCGCCGCGTCGATCAGCTCCGGCCCTTGCGCCTTGGCGAACACCGCCGGGATGGAACGGCAGTAGGAACGCACCCCGGACTCGAGGCGGTCGAACGTCTCGGTCGGACGCAGGCGGGCGTCGACGGCTCTGGCTGTGCTGCTCATGGATGTCCTCTTCGGTTGGCGATGCGGGCCGGTCCGAACGGCCCGATGACGAATTCGATCTCGCTGTCGTGGCGCCCGGCGAAGTGGCGCCCGGCGTCGAACAGGGTCCGGCGCTCGCCGGCCGCGCCGAGTTCCCGGGCCAGGCTCTCGAAAAGGTGCCAGGAGGCCTGGTTGCCGGGGGTGATCGTGGTGCGGAGGAACCGGACATCGCGGTTCTCCGGCCGGCCCAGGATGTCGAGCATCAGGCGCTTGCCGAGACCCTGGCCGCGAGCGGCCTCGGCGACCGCGACCTGCCAGACGAACAGGCTGTCCGGGTGGACGGGCGGGCGATAGCCGGAGACGAAAGCCACTACGTTGCCGTCCACCTCGGCGAGGGCGCTCGTGGCTGCGAAGTGCGTACACTGCAGCAGGTTGCAGTACAGCGAGTTCGCATCGAGCGGCGGGCAGGCGGCCACCAGGGCGTGGACCGCGGCGCCGTCGGTGGCCTCGGGCGGTCGCAGACGCGCAGTGGGCGGCTCCGGCGAGAGTCGCTGGACGGTTGAGCGAGTGTTCAAGGTTTGGATATATCGTTCGTCGATGGAAATATATTCATCTGTCGAACGATATAGATTTGTAAGCTACTGATTTTAAGAATCATAGCACGAAATCACTGTATTTTCAGACCCATTTATATCGCACTTTCACTACAGTCGACATGGGTGCGCGCATGACCGAGGACAACCCGCTGACGCTCGAGAACGCGGTGCTCGTCGCCCTGAGGCGCCTGATCCGAGCGGCCGACCTCGATGCCAAGGACCTCGCCCGGCAGACGGGGCTGACCACGTCGCAGCTGCTGGTGCTCGAGCTGCTCGAGGCCTCCGGCGAGATGACGGTGGGCGCGATCGCGCGGGAGGTCGGGCTCGCCCAGGGCACCGTCACGAGCCTGATCGACCGGCTGGTCGAGCGCGGATTGCTGAACCGCCGTCGAGCGAACCAGGACCGTCGCCAGGTGAAGGTCGCGGTCAGCGACTCGGGGCGCGCGCTGCTCGCCTCCGCGCCCACGCCGCTGCAGCGGCGCTTCCTGGAGGGTTTTTCCGGGCTCCAGGACTGGGAGCAGACCTCGATCCTTTCGTCCCTTCAGCGCCTCGCGCACCTGATGGGTGCCGAATCCCTCGAGGCGGCCCCGGTGCTCGACGTCGGCCACCTCGGGCCGTCCGACACCGCCTGACCGGCAGCCGTGTCAGGCGGGCGCGGCCTGCCGCGGGTGGCGCCGCCGATAGTCGAGATAGAGGTTGTAGCTCGCGACCAGGGTCGGGAACAGGTTGGAGATGATGCCGACCGAGTCGTTCTTGCCGAAGATGAAGTAGGACAGCAGCAACAGGCTGCCGGCGATGCTCATGTACCAGAACAGGCGCGGCACGATGGACCGCCGGTACACCCTCGAGTAGATCATCTGCACGAACCACCGCCCGGTGAACATCAGCGCACCGAGATAGCCGACGAGCTTCCACGGCGTGACGACGACGCCGAAGACGTTGGCGATCACCTCGTTCATGGTCGCGACTCCCCGCCCGGCGCACGTCGCCGTGGACCCCGAATTTTACGCGCGCCGCGCGGGCCCAGATCGACGGCACGGGCGCGGCCCGTTCCCGGACGCGTCGAGACCCGCGTGTATACTCCGCCGCTTTGCGCCATACGCCAGGGAAACCCAGGGAGATTCACAACATGGAAAACGCGTCGACTCCGGACGTGCTTCGATGCGTCCTGCCGGCCGGGCTGCTCGCGCTCGCGCTGGTCGTTCACAACGGCCCCGCCACCGCCCAGTCCGGCAACGAGACCGTCGCCGAAGCCGAGCCGGCAGCCGCTGTGGCCAGCTTCGAGGTCATCGGGCCGGCGTCGTTGGCTGCCTCGGTTCCGCTCGAGGTGCTGGAGAAGCGCCTCACGCCGCTCACCCGCGACGAGCTCGCGGCCGAGGCGGCAGACGTACGCGGCCTGGCCCGCGACAAGGTGGAGGAACTCGTCGAGGCCGAGATCGCGCTGCAGTCGGCCGCGGAGGACGAGACGGCTGCGTTGAAGGAGGACGTGAACCGGCTGTTCGCCGAACGCGGCGAGCTCTTTGGCCGCCTCGGCTCGGTCCTCGACGCCTGGGAAGGCAAGGGCGGGGACACGGATGCGATCGCCGAGTACCGCCAGTACATGTCGGCGGTGACGACGGAGGGCATCAAGACCACCGAAGCCTCGACGATGCTTTCCATTGCCCGGGGCTGGATCACGTCGCCGGAGGGCGGCGTCGCATTGGCGCTCCGCGGGGCCGGCCTGGTGGTCGCCTTCTTCCTGCTGCTCGTCGTCGCGAAGTTCGTCTCCTCGCTCGCCGCGCGCGGCCTGACCCGCGTTTCGAGCCTGTCGACGCTGCTCAAGAATTTCCTGACGAAGACGGCGTTCGTCGGCACCCTGGTGCTCGGCCTGCTCGTGGTCCTGTCGATGCTGGGGGTCAACATGGGCCCGGTGTTCGCCGTGGTCGGCGGCGCCAGCTTCATCATCGCCTTCGCCATGCAGAGCACGCTCAGCAACTTCGCGGCGGGGCTGATGATCATGATCTACAGGCCCTTCGACGTCGGTAACTACGTCAACGTCGCCGGTGTTGCCGGCACCGTCAAGGAAGTGAGCCTGGTCTCGACGACGCTCGCGACGCCGGACAACCAGGTGATCACCGTCCCGAACGGCAACGTCTGGGGCAGCATCATCACCAACGTCACGGTCAACGAGACGCGCCGCGTCGACCTCGTGTTCGGGATCGCCTACGACGACGACGCCGAAAAGGCGATCCGGATCATGGAGGAGGTGGTGAAGGCGCACCCGCTGGTACTCGAGGATCCTGCGCCCGTGATTCGCATGCACGAGCTGGCGGACTCCTCGGTCAACTTCATCTGCCGGCCGTGGACGAAGACGGGCGACTACTGGGCGGTCTACTGGGACCTCACCCGGCAGGTGAAGCAGCGCTTCGACCGGGACGGCATCTCGATTCCCTTCCCGCAGCGCGACGTTCACGTGTACAACCACGCGCCGCCGCAGCCGGCCTGACGAGTCGCGGCTGCGGCACGCGGCGGCGGCCGGCGGTCACCAGCCGCCGCCTCCACCGCCTCCCCCGCCGCCTCCGGAGGAGCCTCCGCCACCGCTGCCGGAGCTGGACCCGGGCGCGGTCGAGGCCGACGAGATCGCGCTGTCGAACGAGGAGCCGAAGCTCGAGGAGAACCGGCTGACGTTGTCGACGTTCCAGCCGTCGCCGTCGTACCAGGCCGGGGAGTGTGCAGCGGCCTCGGCCGCGAAGACGCCGGCGAAGCGTTCCGCCCAGTTCTGCTCGACCCCGAGTGCCAGGGCGGCGGGCAAGTTGCGCTCGAACAGGCCCGGCGTCAGCGGCGGCTCATCGACCAGGCCAAGATCCTCGCCTTCGGCCACGTCGAGGTAGAGCCGGAAGCCCTCGATCCCGTCCATCACCGACCGGCCCGCGACCGTCGGTGCCTTGAGCAGCCGCCCGAACACCCCGTTCGAGGCGAGCCCGATGGCCACCGCGCCCACGGTGATCCAGCCGGCCGGTGTCAGGACGAACCAGGGCGGCTGGAACGAGCCGCCGAGCAGGGGCGCGGCGATGGCAAGCCCGGCCACGATGAGGCTCAGCACGATCCCGGCGGCGTGCCAGCCGCCATTGATGCGGAACAGGCGCGGCGTGTAGCGCTGCTTCAGCGACGCCTCGTGGGCACGCTGGGCGGCGCGGAGGATCTCGTGGTTCTCCTGCTCGAGCTCGAGCGTCGCACCCTTGCGGAAAAGTTCCGCGAGCACCCGGGTCTCGTCCTCCGACGCGGTCGCCGCGGCCGGCGGCTCCTGGCGGTGGAGCGTGTACTCGCTGCTCCGGCCGAACAGGCCGGTCCTGGACTGATGGATCCTGAGGAAGCCCTTGACCGCAAGGCTCAGTATCGCGGCCGCTAGGCACCGGTCGTCGTAGCCCATGCGCAGCAGGTAACGCATCGAGGCGGGTGACTGCCCCTCGGGTGCCTCATACCGCGGAATGACGATCTTTCCCTTGGGGTCGCGACCGACCTCCGTCCAGGCGCGGAGGTAGTACACGAACAGCAGCAGCACGCCGCCGACACCGACCAGCGCGGGCCAGGCATCCCGCCAGAAGTTCCGGACGCTGGCCCAGCCGGTGGGCGGCGCGACATAGCCCTTGGGCCAGGTGACCACGATGGTGAGCCCTTCCCGTGGCCCGAGGGGCCGTGTCGTCTGGAAGGTGGGTACTTCACCGTCCATCCGGGCATCCCAGTCGCGGCCGGTCGCACCCTGCGGGCCCGTGTAGGCCTCGAGCCCGATGCGGTCGACCGGCACGCCCTGCGGCAGGGTCACCGTCGCCACGGCGCCATCGATCGGGAAGTCCCAGCCGTTGCCGGTGACGTTCCAGTACAGCTCGTCGTGCGTCTCGAAGAAGCCGAGCTGGCGGTCGGTGCGGTACACGATGCGGTAGATGTGCACGCCGGCGTCGAGGTAGAGCTCCGGGTCGCCGATGCGGACCCGGACCCCATTCGGCATGCGCTCCGTCGCGAAGGGCTCGGAGTCGCCGTCGCGCGTCACGTCCAGCACGTCGAAGCCGACGACCACACGGCGGCCCGCGCGATCGGTGTAGCGCGTCGGGAAGTCCCTGAGGATTCCGCGGCGGATCTGCCGTCCCTCGGCGCGGACCTCGAGCGTCTCCACGACCTCGAGGACGCTGTCCGGCCGGACGCGGATGTCGCTCTGCCAGGCGAGGATGCGCTCGTCCGCCTGCGCGAAGGCCGCCACGCCACAGCACAGACAGAGCGCTACGAGCAGCCCGCGCATGGTCAGCGTTCCGCGGCCACCGGCTCGAACTCGAAGTATTCCGCCGGGCGGAACGCGAACAGGCGCGCGACGACGAGATCCGGGAAGGTCTCGATCCGGGTGTTCAGGTTGTTGACCGCGCCGTTGTAGTAGCGGCGAGCGTACTGGATCTGGTTCTCGGTGTCGGTCAGGTTCGCCTGCAGGTCGAGGAAGCTGCGGCTGGCCTTGAGGTCCGGATAGGCCTCGGCGAGCGCGATCAGGCGCTGCACGCCGGCGCTGAGCGCCGTCTCCACTTCGCCGAGCTTCGACGGGGACGCCTCCGCGACGCCGCGATTGCGCAGGGTGGTGACGTTCTCGAGCACCGACTGCTCGAAGGCGGCGTGCCGCCTGACCACCTCGACCAGCTGCGGGATCAGGTCGTGGCGCCGCTTGAGCTGCACGTCCACGTCGCTCCAGGCCTGGGCGACCCGATGCCGGTCGCGCACCAGCAGGTTGTACGACACGATGCCCCAGCCGAGCAGGACGAGCACGAGCAGGACGAGACTTGCCTCGAACACGCCGGAATCATATCGGAAATGAGGACAGTCCCCGGTGATTGCATCGCCGTGAAGGGGAATTTCCCCGCTTCAGCGCGGGTTGCAATTCGCGGCCCGATCTTTCATATAGAAGACGCATCCACCCGCTACCCTGTCCGTCTTCCGGACACGCGCGGTCGTCCGGCCGCCCAGGATCCCGAGACATGGCCGCGAACGAGCTCGCCCGCGACATCGCTTCCGCTGCTCCCGGCCTCGCCGCGCGGTATCGCGCGGTGCGCGAGGCTTCGCTGCGGCTCGCTGCACCGCTCGAGACCGAGGACTACGTGGTGCAGAGCATGCCCGACGTCAGCCCCGCGAAATGGCACCTCGCGCACACGAGCTGGTTCTTCGAGCAGTTCCTGCTCAGGCCCAGGCTCGAGGGATACCGGGTCTTCCATCCGCGCTACGAGTACCTGTTCAACTCCTACTACGAGGCCGTCGGCCCGCGCCACGCGCGCCCCGAGCGCGGCCTGCTGACCCGGCCGACGGTGGCGCAGATCCTGCGCTATCGCGCCCACGTCGACGAGCACATGCTGCAGCTGCTCGGGGGGATCGAGCCGGGCCAGGGGCTCGTGGCCCTCGTGGAGCTCGGGATGAACCACGAGCAGCAGCACCAGGAGCTGATGCTCACCGACATCAAGCACGTCCTGTCGTGCAATCCGCTGGAGCCCGCGTACCGGGACGACTTGCGCGCATCCCCGGGCCCGCGCTCCGCCGGCCCCGTGACCTGGACGAGCTTCGACGGCGGGCTCGTCGAGATCGGTACGGACGTCGGCGCTCACTTCTGCTTCGACAACGAGACGCCGCGCCACAGCGTGTGGCTCGAGCCTTTTGCCCTGGCGGACCGCCCGGTCACGAATGCGGAGTACGTCGAGTTCATCCGCGACGGCGGTTACGAGCACCCTGCGCACTGGCTGTCGGACGGCTGGGCGACGGTGCGGCAGGAAGGCTGGCGCCATCCGCTGTACTGGTCCGACGGCCTCGATTCGCAGTTCACGCTCGGCGGCCGCCGGGAGCTCGACCCCACTGCGCCCGTGTGCCACCTGAGCCTGTACGAGGCGCACGCATTCGCCAGCTGGGCGGGTGCGCGCCTGCCGACGGAGGCGGAGTGGGAGCGGGCCGCCGCCGGGCAGCCGTTGCAAGGCAACTTCGTCGACTCGGGGCGGCTCGAGCCCTGCGCCGCGCCGGATGCGGGAGGGGGCCTGCGCCAGCTCTACGGCGACGTGTGGGAGTGGACCGGGTCGGCTTACGCGGCCTATCCGGGCTTTCGGCCCGCAGCCGGCGCGATCGGCGAGTACAACGGCAAGTTCATGTGCAGCCAGCTGGTGCTGCGCGGCGGTTCCTGCGCCACACCGGCCGACCACGTCCGACCGACTTATCGCAATTTCTTCTACCCGCACTCCCGCTGGCAGTTCACGGGCGTGCGCCTGGCCAGGGACGGAATACGATGAAACAGCCAAGCGTTGCATTCGACACCCGACGCGAGCAGGAGGCACGGCAGGCGCGCGTCGAGGAAGTCCTCGCCGGCCTGCGCGAAGACCCGCCGCGCATCTCGCCCATCTGGTTCTACGACCGGCGCGGCTCCCTGCTGTTCGAGAAGATCTGCGAGCTGCCCGAGTACTACCCCACGCGAACCGAGCTCGGCATCATGCGCGTGCACGCCGCCGACATGGCCGCCCTGCTCGGTCCACGGGTCGCTCTCGTCGAGCCGGGCAGCGGCGCAAGCCTCAAGACGCGCCTGCTGCTCGATGCCCTCGACCGTCCCGCGGCCTACGTCCCCGTGGACATCTCGGGCGGGCACCTGATGGACGCCGCGCGCGCCCTGCGCCAGGACTATCCTTCGCTCCGGGTCGAGCCGGTCTGCGCGGACTTCACGCGGCCTTTTTCCCTGCCTGCCGCCCCGCTGCGCGCCACGCGCCGCCGCATCGTCTACTTCCCGGGCTCGACCATCGGCAACTTCCCGCGGGACGAGGCGATCGAGCTGCTCGCCAGGCTGCGCGGCATCGCCGGCGAGGACGGCGCACTGCTGCTCGGCGTGGACCGAGTCAAGCCGAAGGCAGTCATGGAGCGCGCGTACGACGACGCGGCCGGAGTCACGGCCGAGTTCAATCTGAACGCTCTGCTCCACCTCAACCGCGAGCTCGGGACGGACTTCGACCCGAGCGCCTTCGGGCACCGCGCGCCCTGGGTCGCCGAGCACAGCCGGATCGAGATGCACCTCGTCGCGAGGCGCGACACCACCTTCTCGCTCGACGGCGAGTCCTTTGGCCTCGCTCGCGGCGACTACCTGCTGACCGAGTACTCGCACAAGTACACGCTCGAGGACGCGACCGCGAAGGCCGCGGCTGCAGGGCTCACGCTGCGCCGCGCCTGGTCGGATCCGAACGAGTGGTTCAGCGTGCTGCTGTTCGAGCCCGCTTGAACGACCGGCGGTGATCGCGAAGTGCTCGAGGAACGAGCCCACGTCGCGGCGCCCGCCAGCGTGGCCTGGTCGCTCTTGACCGACACGCAGACGTGGCCTCGCTGGGGCCCGAGCGTGCGCGGCGTCGACACACCTTCCCGTTTCATCGGGGCGGGTGTGCGCGGGCGCGTGCAGACCGCGATCGGCCTGTGGCTGCCGTTTGAGGTGGACGACTGGGAGCCCGGTGCGTACTGGCACTGGCGCGTGGGTGGCGTCGCGGCCACGGGACACCGCGTGAACCCCCTCGACGCGACCTCCTGCGAGGTCGTCCTCACGATGCCGGCCTGGGCTCCCTTCTACCGGCCGGTCTGCAGAGTCGCGATCGACCGCATCGCCCGGCTGGCTGCAGTGCAGACCGCCGCGCGCAGGCACTGAGCTGGGCGCAGGTCACTTTCGGTCGCGCGACGCGTGCGCAGCGAACGCGCCGAACTGCTGGCCGACGACCTGGTCGACGACCGGGGCGAGCTGGTCGACGGCGTGCGAAGCGTCGCCGCTGATCCGGTAGGTCACCACGGCCTTCGTTCCCGACTCCGTGGGCTCCAGAGAGACGGTCAGCACCGCGCTGACCGCCATCTCCTGCAGCGGGCCCAGCGCTCCCTCGAAACGCAGCAGTCGCGGTGCGATGGCGAACACGACCCGCCCGTGCTCGACGCTGCCGCCGTCCCACTGCTCGCAGAAGCAGCCGCCCGCTTCCGGCGCGAGGCTCATGTTGGAGGAGTCGCCCGACCAGTTGTGATCCTGCGGCCACCAGCTCTCGGGGTGGATGAGCACCTGCCACGCCTCCGCGGGCGCCGCGTCGATGTCGTAGCGATGCTGCAGGGTGACGCCGGCGGGCGAGGACTGCACGACCTCTGCCGACACGGTCGGCGCCGCAGCGGCGATCGCCAGGGTCGTCATCCAGGCGCGGATCATGGCGTTGCTCCTTCTGGTCAGCCGATCAGATAGGCGTAGCTCAGCAGCAGCTTGAAGAAGTCCCCACCCGACTCCGTCACCACGCCGCCGCTCATGCCGAATTTGACCAGGTGCCGCCTGGCGATGGGGTAGGCGACGGTGAAGCCGAGCCGCGAGTTGCGCTGGAAGTCCGCCTTGATGTCGCCGCCGACGGTGGTCCGCCCGCCCGTGTAGTAGTTCACGTCGACCGAGGTCCAGATGCCCGACCTGAAGACCCTGACGACGTGCAACTCGACCGACGTGATCCAGTTCTGCTCCCGGGTCGTGCCGAGGAAGTCGTCGTTGTCCTGGAACACCCAGGCGCCGACGGCGCCCTCCAGCGCCCAGCCCCGACCCAACGGGTGGATGTAACCGAGCTGCAGGCGGCCTGCCCAGCGGTTGGTGCCGATGTTGATGAGCTTGTCCGGGTCGTATTCGCCCGTCGGCGCGACGAGTTTCAGGCTCACCCCGAGCACCGGCTCAGGTGCACCCAGGAACTCGCGGAACGCCGCCCGGTCCATGGCCGGCGCACCGAACAGGTTGATCGCAAACGTGAGCGCGAGGTCCCCGGCGCCGCTGACGTCCGCGCGGGCGTCCCGGCCGAGGTACTGGCCCGTCGTCGTGCCCGACGTGTAAGGCATCTCCACCTGCAGGTTGCTCGTGCGACCCGCGACGCCGAACGTCTGCTGGTAGGCGATGAGACCGGTGTGGATCCGGGAGTCGACGCCGGTGACCGGAAGGGAGGGGTCCGTGACGACGTCGCCCGAGGCGAACTGGTAGCCCGCGACCAGCAGTTTCGTGCCCACCGGGGTCGGCCAGTAGGCACGCGGGCTGAGTTCCTGCGCCGTCGCGGGGTTCACCAAGACACCGCCGGCAATCCAGACTATCGCGATGTAGCGAAGGACATGGAGCGGGTCGGAGCGGTGCATGGCTCGCCGGGCTGCTGCGTCGTGCAAGAGTGCCATGCTGAGCTACGGCGACATCACTTACAAGATGCGGTCTCCCGATAAATCCGGCCGAAGGCAGCGAGACTCGTATCGACGTCGGCTTCGGTGGTGGCGTACGAGGATACGCTGATGCGCATGGCCACGCGCCCGTGCCACGTCGTGCCGCTACAGAAGCAGGTGCCGTCGGCCTGGATCGCCTCGACCATGCGCCGCGTGGTCTCGTCGTCGCCGAATGACACGAGCACCTGGTTGAGCTCGACGTCGTTCAGAACCGCGTGACCGGCGGCGCGCAGTCCCTCGGCAAAGCGGCGGGCATGGGCGCAGCAACGGTCGACGAGACCCTCGACCCCGCTTCGTCCGAGCGTCCTGAGTGCCGCCCAGACCTCGACGCCGCGCGCGCGGCGCGACAGCTCGGGCGTGTAGTGCATGGGCTCGCGGACGGGCGACTCCTGCAGGTAGGCCGCACCCGTACCCATCGCACCGCGCAACGCCGCCGGGTCGCGCACCAGGGCAATGCCGCAGTCGTAGGGCACGTTGAGCCACTTGTGTGCGTCCGTCGCCCAGGAGTCCGCACGCTCGGCGCCGCGCGCCAGATGCGCGTGCTCACGGGAGCCACGCGCCCACAGCCCGAAGGCACCGTCGACGTGCACCCACGCACCGCGCTTCTGCGCCCAGTCGATGATCTCCCCGGCCGGATCGAAGGCGCCCGAGTTCACGTTGCCCTGCTGGATACAGACGATGGCGGGTCCGTCGATACCCGGCAGGGAGTCGGGGCGCATGCGGCCCTCACTGTCGATCGGCACCCGTATCACCCGATCGCGTCCGAGCCCGAGCATCGCGAGCGCCTTGAAAATCGTGTTGTGCGCATCCGCGCCGACGATGACCGGAATCTCGGGCGCACCGAAGAGGCCCCTGGATTCCACGTCCCAGCCCAGGCGCGCGAGGACCGAGTGGCGGGCCGCAGCGAGGGCGGTGAAATTGGCGATCTGGCACCCTGTCACGAACGCCCCACCGGCGTCCCGCGGAAGGTCCAGAATCTCGAGGATCCACTCCAGCGCGATCTGCTCGATCAGCGTCGTGGCCGGCGCAGCGGCCAGGAGGCCCGTGTTCTGGTCCCACGCCGTGGCGAGCCAACTCGCTGCAACCGAAGGCGGCGTGGAGCTGCCGATGACGAAGCCGAAGAAGCGCCCGCCTGCGGAGGCCATGGTCGCCGGCGAGCCGTAGCGATCGAGCTCCTCGAGCATCCGCGCCGGATCGACGGGTCGCTCGGGCAGCGGACCGCCGAGGTGCCTTACCAGACCGTCAAGGGCGGCTGGATCCGGCGCAACGCGGCGCTCGGCGAGCCCGTCGCGGTAGGCGATCGCCCGCTCCGCAGCCTCGCGCCACAGGCCGGCGCGGTCCGCATGCAGTTTCTTCTCCTCCGACCGCCCGTTGCCGGCCATCGCCGCACCCATTGGAAGGACTCGCGCCGCCATGGCTTCAGGCCGTCTTCCGCGGGTGAAGCCACTTGGGAAGCAGCGAGTATGGATCGAGCCCGGGGGCCTCGTCGAATCCCACGCCCGCCTCGCGCAGCAGCGCCTGCAGCGCGCCCGACTTGAAGGCGTCGAAGGTCTCGGTGCAACCGCCGAGGTGGCGGCCGCCGACGAAGACCTGGGGGATCGTCGGCGTTCCGGTGCGATCCTTGAGCACCGCGCGGAGCTTGCCGCCCCGGTCGTCCTCCTGGTAGGCCACCGAGTCGAGGTCCACGGACCGGTACTCGATGCCGAGCGTCCCGAACAGCTTGCGCACGGACCAACAAAACTCGCACCACTCGAGCGCGAACAGCACGACCGGCCGGCCGGCATCCGCCACGGTCTCCTCGAAGAAGCGTTCGGCCTCGGCGTCGAGCGCGGGCTTCACCTCGACGATGGCGGCAGGTGCCGAGGCTGGTGCCACCGGCGGCGGCGCGTCGAAGCGGCACTTCGGCGTGGAGCGGGAG
>Ga0209536_100000380_pt1 | contig 70839 bp, 55 predicted proteins | sample DeeMarSeWOR28_12_FD_187461 | JGI IMG/M metagenome (GOLD analysis project Ga0209536, IMG submission 187461) | Marine sediment microbial communities from White Oak River estuary, North Carolina - WOR-2-8_12 (SPAdes) (version 2) | ecosystem: Environmental > Aquatic > Marine > Intertidal zone >...
GGCCCCGGCATCGGCGGGTTCAAGGATGATTCCCAGGTCGGCGTCGCGCTGCGCGACGGCCATCCAGTGTATTTCGTGGTGTTCCATCGCGACCCGGAGCCTGGACAGACCCTGCTCGACGTCTGCGCCGCCGAAGCGCGCTTCGTACACGAAGTACGCGCGCTGCATCCAGACAGCTCGAAGCCGGTCCTGGTCGGAAATTGCCAGGGCGGCTGGGCGGCAATGATGCTCGCCGCGTCGAATCCGGACGACACCGGGCCGATCGTGATCAACGGCGCGCCGATGTCCTACTGGGGCGGGGCGTGGAGCGAGGGCGAAGGCAACAACCCGATGCGCTACTCGGGCGGGCTGCTCGGCGGCACCTGGTTGTCCTCGTTCGCCGCCGATCTCGGCAACGGCGTGTTCGACGGTGCCGCTCTGGTACAGAACTTCGAGAACCTGAATCCTGCAAACACCTTCTGGGACAAGAACTACACGCTGTTCGCCAATGTCGACAGCGAAGCGCCGCGCTTTCTCGATTTCGAGCGCTGGTGGGGCGGGTTCTATCTCATGAATCGAGAAGAGATCGAGTGGATCACGCAGAACCTCTTCGTCGGCAACAAGCTCTGGTCGGGCAGCGTACCGTCCGGCCCGCATGCCATGTTCGATCTGCGCGCGATCAAGGCGCCGATCGTACTGTTCGCCTCGCTCGGCGACAACATCACGCCGCCGCAGCAGGCGTTCAACTGGGTCGCCGACGTGTACGGCTCGACCGACGAGATCAAGGCGCGCGGCCAGGCGATCGTCGGGCTGATGCACGAGGATATCGGGCACCTCGGCATCTTCGTCTCCGGCAAAGTCGCCAAGAAGGAGCACGCCCAGATCGTCTCGGTGATGAAGTCGATCGAGGCATTGCCGCCCGGCCTGTACGGGATGAAGATCCTCGAATCCAAAGCGGCTGACGGCAAACCCGCCTACGACGTCGAGTTCGTCGAACACCGCCTGGAGGACGTCGTCAAGCGGCTGAACCGCTTTAAGCGCACGGACGAGCACGCGTTCGAAGCGGTGGCGGGCATTTCGGAGTTCAACCAGCGCGCCTACGAGCTGTTCGGCCAGCCGCTGGTGCAGGCAAGTGCGACCGAGTACAGCGCGAAGCTGAGCCGCGAGCTGCACCCGTTGCGCGCGCAGCGCTGGTCGGTGTCGGACAACAACCCCTGGCTGTGGTGGCTCGGCCCGCTCGCCGAGGCGGTGCGTGCCCAGCGCCAGAGTGCGAGCCCGGATCAGATGTGGCGGCGCAGCGAGCGCACCGGCTCCGAGCTGATCAGCGCCTCGCTCGACTATTACCGTGACCTGCGCGATGCGGTGAGCGAAGCGGCATTCTTCCTGATCTACGGCAATCTGTTTTCTCTCTATCTTGCGGACCGTGAGACGGGGCTGGGCACGGCGCAGGCCGAAGCCGGCGACCCGCGCAAGCTGCCGTTCGTCGCAGACGCGCTCGCCTCGATCGAGGAAGGCGACTACGCCGAGGCGATCGCCCGCGTTGCCGCGCTGCTGGCCCGGCGCGGCGAACCCGTTCCGCTGTCGCGCGTGCAGCTCAGGCATGACCTGGCCGAGGACTATAAGGACCTGCTGCCAGACATCACCTGGGAGCAGGCGCGCCGTATCCGGGGTGAGCAGGACATCATCGTGCGCTACGAGCCGGAACAGGCCCTTGCCACGCTGCCGACGCTGCTGTCGAACGCGGCCGATCGTGCGCGCCTGTTGACGCTGCTCGATCGGCTGATCGACGATCCGCGCGTCCAGGCACTGTCGCACGCCCCCGAGCAGGACGCCATGGTGGCGCGTATTCGCGGCGTGCTTGCCGAGCGCGCTCCTCTGGGGCCGCGTCTTGCGGCTTCGGGCGGCGCCTGAGGCCGCCGGATTTCACGCACGGGTCCGCACGATGACGCGACAGAACTTCAGCCTCACCAACCGCACCTTCGACGAGATCAAGGTCGGCGACCGCGCCCAGGCCACGCGCAGAGTCTCCAGCACGGAGGTCGAGGCGCTTGCGCTGGTCTCGGGGGATGTCGATGCCTTCCATCTGAAGGACGGCGAGCCCGGCGCTCAGGAAGATGGGATCGAGGCCAAGGCGGTGGGCGCCGAGGCCCTGCTCTCGGGACTTCTCAGCCGCCGCATGCCCGGTCCCGGCACCACGATCGTGGCGCAGGACCTGCGCTTCGAGGGCGCGGTGCGCGCCGGCGACGAGCTCACCGGGTCGGTAACGGTGCGCGAAAAGCGTCCCGAGGGCCACCAGATCGTGTTCGATTGCCTGATTGAGCGCGCCGGCACCACGCTGATCTCGGGAACCGTCACGGTCGCCGCGCCGACCCGGCGCATCAGCTACTCGAACGTCGCCACGCCCGAGCTGCTCCTGAGGCGCAACGACGCCTTCGCCAAGCTGCTCAAGGAATGCCAGGGGCTCGAGCCGGTGCGCACGGCCGTGGTTCATCCCTGCGACCACGCCTCGCTCCTCGGCCCGCTCGAAGCCGCCGAGCACGGTCTGATCGTTCCTGTGCTGATCGGGCCCCAGGCCAAGATCCGTGCGGTCGCCGAGGCCGAGCAGATCGATCTCTCGCCCTACGAGCGGGTCGATGCCGAGCACAGCCACGCGGCGGCGGCGCTGGCGGCCGAGATGGCGCGCGACGGCAAGGTCGAGGCGCTGATGAAAGGCAGCCTGCATACCGACGAGCTGCTTGGCGCCGTGGTGCGCTCGAGCGCAGGGTTGCGCACCGCACGGCGCATCAGCCACGTCTTCCTGCTCGACGTACCGGCCTACCCGCGCCCGTTGATGGTCACCGACGCCGCGATCAACATCGCCCCGACGCTCGAGGACAAGGTCGATATCGTGCAGAACGCGATCGACCTCGCGCGCACACTCGGCATCGAGCAGCCGAAAGTGGCCATCCTCGCGGCGGTCGAGACAGTCAACCCGCGCATGCCGGCGACGCTCGACGCCGCCGCGCTGTGCAAGATGGCCGACCGCGGGCAGATCAGCGGCGGTCTGCTCGACGGGCCGCTCGCATTCGACAACGCCATCAGCGAGGAAGCCGCCAAGACCAAGAAGATCGTCTCGCCGGTCGCGGGACGCGCCGACATCCTGCTGGTGCCGGATCTCGAATCGGGCAACATGGTCGCCAAGCAGCTGCAGTATCTCGCCGGCGCCGACAGCGCCGGGATCGTGCTCGGCACGCGCGTGCCGATCGTGCTCACCAGCCGCGCCGACAGCGTGCGCACGCGCCTTGCATCGACCGCGGTGATGGCCCTGGTCGCGCACGCGCGGCGCAAGGCGCTCGCGCTGAAGCCCGAGTAGAAACGCGCATGCGCGACGCGATCCTGGTCCTCAACGCGGGCTCGTCGAGCATCAAGTTCTCGCTGTTCGCGGATGCGGACGGCACGCTCGGGCTGCAGTGCGGCGGACAGATCGAAGGTCTCTACACCGCGCCGCGCTTCCTGGCGCGCGACGCGCGCGGCGCCACGCTCTCCGAAAAGCGCTGGGGCGAAGGCGAGCGCCTCGGGCACGAGGGCGCACTGTTACATCTGCGCGAATTCCTGCGCGGCGAGCTGGCGGACTTCCGCCTCTCTGGCATCGGCCATCGCGTGGTGCACGGCGGGCTGGAATTCACCCGTCCGGTGCGGCTCAGCGCGGAGGTGCTCGCGGCGCTGGAGAAGTTCATCCCGCTCGCGCCGCTGCACCAGCCGCACAACCTGGCGCCGATCCGCATGCTGCTCGAGGGCGCGCCCGAGGTGGCGCAGGTCGCCTGTTTCGACACCTCGTTTCACCGCAGCAACCCGGAGCTCGCGCAGCGCTTTGCGATTCCGGCCGAGCTGCACGACGCCGGGGTGCGGCGCTACGGCTTTCATGGCCTGTCCTACGAGTACATCGCTTCGGTCCTGTCGCAACACGATCCCGCCGCAGCCGCCGGGCGCACGGTCGTGCTGCATCTGGGTAACGGCGCCAGCATGTGCGCGCTCGACGGCGGCAAGAGCGTGGCAAGCACCATGGGGTTCACCGCGGTCGACGGCCTGCCGATGGGCACGCGCTGCGGCGCGATCGATCCGGGCGTGCTGCTCTACCTGATGGACGAGCGTGGCATGGATGCGCGCGCCATCGAAAAGCTGATCTACCAGCAGTCCGGGCTGCTCGGCGTGTCGGGCATCTCGAGCGATATGCGCACGCTGCTGGCGAGCGACGAACCACGCGCGCGGCTCGCGGTCGATCTGTATCTCTACCGCATCCGGCGCGAGCTCGGCTCGCTCGCCGCCGCGCTCGGCGGCCTCGACGCGATCGTGTTCACGGCCGGCATCGGCGAGAACTCGGCGGCGATCCGCGCCCGCGTGCTGGCCGACGCCGACTGGCTCGGCATCAAGCCGAGCGCACGGGCGAACGCGAAGGGTGGCCCGCGCATCAGCGCGGCGCGCAGCCGCGTCTCGGCCTGGGCGATCCCGACCAACGAGGAGCTGATGATCGCGCGCCAGACCCGGCGCGTGCTCGCGGCATCCTGAATCGAGGCAAACCATGACCGCCGCAGTCCCCCGCCCCGCGCTCAAGGACAAGAAAGCCCTGGTCGTCGGCATCGCCAACGAGCATTCGATTGCCACCGGCTGCGCCCGCGCGTTCCGCGAGCTCGGCGCGGAGGTCGCGATCACCTACCTGAACGAAAAGGCGAAAAAGTTCGTCGAGCCACTGGCGGTCGCGCTCGAGTCGCCGCTCTTCCTGCCGCTCGACGTGTCCGAGCCAGGCCAGCTCGAGACGCTGTTCGAGCGCCTCGCAAAAGACTGGGGAACGCTCGACATTCTGGTGCACTCGATCGCCTGGGCACCGAAGGACGATCTGCAGGGCGGGCTGCTGAACTGCAGCGCCGAGGGCTTCGCCAAGGCGATGGACATCTCCTGCCATTCGTTCGTCCGCATGGCGCGGCTCGCCGCCCCGCTGATGCAGAACGGCGGTTCGCTTTTCGCGATGAGCTATCACGGCGCGCAGAAGGTGGTGCCGAACTACAACGTCATGGGCCCGGTGAAGGCGGCGCTCGAGGCCGCCTGCCGCTACCTCGCCTACGAGCTCGGGCCGAAAGGCATCCGCGTGCACCCGATCTCCCCGGGACCGCTCAAGACGCGCGCCGCGTCGGGTCTCAAGGATTTCGACCTGCTGCTCAACGAAGCGGTACAGCGCGCGCCGGTCGGCGAGCTGGTCGACATCATGGATGTCGGCTTCGCCTGCGCCTACCTGGCCACCGATTACGCGCGGCGCATGACGGGCGACACCGTCTACGTCGACGGCGGCGTGAACATCATGGCCTGAGGGCCGCGCGCCCCGAGCACCGAGAGCGCCGGAGCTAGCGCCCGAGGTTGGGGCGCAGGACGCGCGGCTGCGCGCGCGTCAGCTCGATCGGCTCGTCCTGGTGGCGGATCGTCATGCCGTCGCCCTCGCGCAGCGTGTAGGTCGTCGATTCGATGCCGATCTCGACCTCGAGCATCTGTCCGCGGTAGGTGAGAGGGAATTTGATCGTCGCCTGCGGCTCGGGCGCGCGGTGCGGGCGAAACGAGAGCGTGCCGTCGTAGTCGCGCATGCCGGCGAAACCGTATACCCACATCATCCAGGTGCCGCCCATCGAGGCGATGTGACAGCCGTCGTGCACGTTGCCGCTGACATCGGCCAGGTCCATGAGCAGCGCCGCCATGGCGTGCTCGATCGCCTTGTCGTACTCGCCGATCTCGGTCGCCACGATCGCTTCGACGCAGGACGAGAGCGACGAATCGCCGGTGGTGAGCGGATCGTAGAACAGGAAATTGCGCCGCTTCTCCTCCAGCGTGAACTCGTGGCCGAGCAGGAACATCGCCAGGATGACGTCGGTCTGCTTGATCACCTGATGGCGATAAATGTTCAGCGGGTGGTAGTTGAGCAGCAGCGGGTACTTGTCCGCGGGGGTGTGCTCGAAGTCCCAGCGCTCGCGGTCCAGGAAGGCGTCGTCCTGCGGGTAGATGCCGGTCGCCTCGTCATAGGGCACGAACATGAGCTGCGCGGCACGCCGCCAATCCTCGACCTCCGAGGCCTCGAGGCCGGTCTTGTGCAGCAGCGCGTCGAAAACCTCGGCGCGCGTTGCACGCAGGCGCTCGACGGTCTCGGCCGCGTAGCGCAGGTTCTCGCGCGCCATGAGGTTGGTGTAGGTGTTGTTGTTGACCACCGTGGTGTACTCGTCGGGTCCGGTCACGCCGTTGATGCAGAACCGGCCGCCGCGGCGCTCGGAGAAAAACCCGATGTCGAACCAGAAGCGCGCAGTCTCGATCAGCATCTCGGCGCCGTGCTGCTCGAGAAACGCCTGGTCGCCGGTCGCGTTCACGTATTTGCGCAGCGCGTACATGATGTCCGCGTTGATGTGGTACTGCGCGGTGCCGGCCGCGTAGTACGCCGAGGCCTCCTCGCCGCTGATCGTGCGCCAGGGAAACAATGCGCCGCGATGGCTCAGCTCGCGCGCCCGCTCGCGCGCCTTGTCGAGCATGCGGTAGCGAAACAGCAGCAGGTTGCGGGCGGCGCGTGGCGCGGTGTAGATGAGGAACGGCAGCACGTAGATCTCGGTGTCCCAGAAATACTGCCCTTCGTAGGCGCTGCCGGTCAGCCCCTTGGCCGGAACGCCGGTGTTGTCCGCGCGCGCCGCGGCCTGCAGGATGTGGAACAGGTTGAAGCGGATCGCCTGCTGCACCTCGACCGTGGTACGTCGCACGCGCCCGGTGCGCACGTTCTGCACCTGGACGTCGCTGCGCCGCCAGAATTCGTCCATGGTGCGCTGCTGGCTCTCGGCCAGCGCGTCGAAGCCGTTGTCGACGATGCGATCGAGCGTCCACGCCACACGCCCGCAGACCTGTTCGGGCGAGGCGGTTGCCGAGCTGTGGTAGGCGATGAACTTGGCCAGCCGGATCGGCTTGCCCGGCTCGGCGTCGACGGTAAAGGCCACCTGGCCGAAGTCGGCCTGCAGGTTCGACTTCCAGCTGCTGCGGCACTCGGTCTCGAGGCGATGGTCGATGCCGCAGGCCAGCACCATCTTCGTCCGATCGGTGCCGTGGCACAGCACCACCCGCATGTCCTTGCCCTGCGTGGTACGCGGCTGCAGCACCCGCCCGGAGAAATTCTTGCCGCGCCGCGGATCGTTGCCGGCGCGCGGCTCGCTGCGACGCTCGGCGAGCACCTCGGAGGACAGCACCACCGGCGCGCGCGCGTTGAGCAGGGTCACCTCGTAGAGGATCGCCGCGGCATGGCGGTGCTCGAAGGAGATCAGGCGCCGCGAGCGGATCAGCACCTGCTTGCCGCCCGGGGTCTCCCACAGGATCTCGCGATCGAGCGTGCCGGCGCGCATGTTCAGTCGGCGGTCGAAGCGCAGCATGTTTGCGCTCGCCAGCCAGAACGGCTCGTCGTCGACGAACAGCTTGATGATCCGTGCGTCGGTGACGCTGAGCATGGTCTGGCCGGTACGCGCGAAACCGTAGGCTTCCTCGCCGTAGACGATCGGCCAGGTCTCGTGAAAGCCGTTGATGAAGGTGCCGTACTGCACCACCGGCCCGCCCTCCTCCGGCGAGCCGCGCATGCCGAGATAGCCGTTGCCGAGCGCCAGGATGGTCTCGGTCTGCGCCATGAATTCCGGATGGAAGCGCCGCTCGATCCAGTTCCACTCGTCCGCGACGTAGTCATGCGGCGGAGGCTTGATGCGTTCGTGTGCCGGCATGTTCGCCCCTAGTCCAGCAGCTCGGAGAGATCGGCGACCACATGCTGCGCGCCGTGCGATGCGAGCTCCGCGGCATTGCCCTTGCGCGCCACGCCGACCACCAGCCCGAAGCCGCCGCGCGCGCCCGCCTCGACGCCGGAAATCGCATCCTCCACCACCACCGCGCGCGCCGGGTCCACCCCGAGCGCACGCGCCGCCTCGAGGAACATGTCCGGCGCCGGCTTGCCGTTCAGCCCGCGCTCGAGGAGGGTGTGCCCGTCGACGGCGACATCGAACAGCGCGCCGAGCCCCGCGGCTTCGAGCACCCGCGCGCGGTTCTGGCTCGAGGTCACCACCGCGGTCTTGATGCCCGCCGCGCGCAGCCGCTCGAGCAGCGGCACGGATCCGGGAAACACACGCACGCCCTCGGCCGCGATCACCTCGTTGACCAGTTGGTCCTTGCGATTGCCCAGGCCGTGGACCGTTTCCGCCTGCGGTGGATCGTCCGGCGCGCCCTCGGGCAGCACGATGCCGCGCGCGCGCAGGAAGTCGCGCACCCCGTCGTAGCGTGGCTTGCCGTCGACGTGACGCGTGTAGTCGCTCTCGATGTCGAACGGCACGAAGGCTTCGCCGCTGCGCGCCGCGCGCGCACGCAGGAATTCGTCGAACATGCGCTTCCAGGCGCTCGCGTGCACGCTCGCAGTGTCGGTCAGGACGCCGTCCATGTCGAGCAGGACGGCATCGAAGCGCTCGCGCGATATGACGTCACACCGTGAATCGCCCATGCACGGTTGATGTTACCCCAGAGCCCCGCTAAGCTAGGCCGTGGCCGATACGCCGATCATTCGCGCCCCGATCGACCGGTTGACCGCCTGGTACCAGCCGATCGTCGACCTCAACACCGGAGAGGTGCGCGGCTTCGAGGCGCTGATGCGCATCGTCGAGCCCGACGGTCAGGTGCATTCGGCGGGCCCGCTGATCGAGACTTTCGAGGATGACCTCGATGCGCTGGTCGCGGTCATCGAGCGGCTGCTGGCCTGCATCCGGCAGGACGTGGTGCCGATCTTCGAGCGCCATGGCGACTTCTACGTCAGCGTCAACATTCCGCCCTCGATCATCGGCAGCGGGCGTCTGCGCCCGATCGCCGAGTCGCTCGATCTCGTGCACTGGGGTCGGCGGCTGGTGGTCGAGCTGACCGAACGCCAGGCACTGTCCTCTCTGGGTCGGGCCGCGGTACGGCTCGCGCGCGAGGCGGGCATCGCGGTGGCGGTGGACGATTTCGGCACCGGTCACAGCGGCCTGGCGCAGATCGTCGGCCTCGAGCTCGACATTCTCAAGATCGATCGCAGCCTGATCACGCCCGCGCTCACCAGCCGCTCGGCGGCGCGCCTGCTGCGCGGCATCGTCGGCCTCGCGGAAAGCCTGCGCATGCGCACCGTCGCCGAGGGCGTCGAGTCCATCGAGGAGGCGTTCTACCTGCGTGCGGTGGGCGTCGACTACGGCCAGGGCTACTTCTGGAGCAAGGCCGTGCCCGCGGCGCAGATGTCCGCTTTACTGGAAAAGGGATTCGCCGCCACGCTCGAGTGGCCGGGCATGAACGCGGATTGAGCAGGCCGCGCGACGATTCAGCGCGGACACCAGCAGTCCGGCCGCAGGCGAAAGACGCCCTGCGCCGTATGGCCGAGAACGCAGCGGCGCTGCGCCTCGCTGAATGCGGCGTTCTGCACCACCCGGGTCGGCGCCGGATCGCCGATCGGGAACGGCATGTCGGAGCCGAGCATGATGCGCTCGGGCGTGGCCTTGCGCGCGAGGAACTCGAGCGCCTCGGCGTCGAAGACGCAGGAATCGAAATACATCGCCTCGAAGCCCTTGCGCGGATCCGCGTATTTGCCCTGCGCAATCGCGTGATTGCGTGCCAGACGGCCGAGCGCGAACGGCAGCGCCGCGCCGCCGTGCGAGAGCACGAACTTCATGCCCGGGAAGCGCAGCAGATGCCCTGAGAACAGCAGCCGGGACACGGCGATGGTGGTGTCGGCCAGCCGCCCCACCGCGTTCACCAGGTCGTAGTCGGCGAGCCGCGGCTCGCCGCAGAGGAACATCGGGTGCATGAAGATCGCGGCGCCGAGCTTCGAGGCCGCCTCCCAGAACGGGTCGAGCGACGGGTCGTCCAGGTTGCCGCTCAGTCCCTTGGGCAGCGTGCCGATCATCGCACCGCCGAAACCGCGCGCCAGCGCCTCCTCGAGCACCTCGGCCGCCAGGCGGCCGTCCTGCAGCGGCACGGTCGCGAGCGGCGTGAAGCGGGTCTCGGCCTGCAGGGCATCGTGCATGCAGTCGTTGATATAGCGGCTCCAGGCCAGGCCCTCGGCGGGCGGCAGCTCATAGCCGAAGCTGTCGAGCCAGCCGCCGACCAGCTGGTGATCGATGCCGTTGGCGTCCATCCACGTTCGCCGCTCGCCAAGATCCGAAAGCTTGGGCGAGATCGGCCGCGTCGCATCGGTACCGGGAAACTGCATGCGCAGGCTCTTGCCTTCGCGCAGCAGCCGCACGCCGGGAAAGCGCGCCGTGTGCGCATCGAAGCGCTCGAACAGGTACGGGGGGATGTAATGCGCGTGGATGTCGACGACTAGGTCTTTCATCGTGTTCAGTCCTTCTGCTCAGAGCGCGCCCCGGCAATGCATTGCCAGATGGCCGGCGCCGTCATCGGCAGCGTGTCGATCGCCGCGCCCAGCGGTTCGAGCGCATCGTTCACCGCGTTGGCGATTGCCGCAGGGCCACCCAGATAGCCCGCCTCGCCCGAGCCCTTCTGCCCGAAGGTGGTGAGCGGCGACGGCGTGCAATGGTCGACGATCTTCAGCTCGGGCACTTCGTGCGCGCTGGGAATGAGGTAGTCCATGAAGGTGCCGCTCGCGAGCTGGCCGTCCTCGGTGTAGGCGAACTTCTCGTAGAGCGCCGCGCCGATGCCGTGCGCGATGCCGCCATAGGTCATGCCGTGCACGATGTCCGGGTTGATCATCACGCCGCAGTCGTGGCCGACGAGGTAGCGCTGGATCGTCGGCTTGCCGGTGTCGCGGTCGATCTCGACGTACACCACGTGCGCTTCGAAGGCATAGCAGGGGTAGATCTGGATGCGGCCCTCGGGCGTCGGCAGGCCGCCGCCGGTGGGCACCTCCCAGACGAACTTGGCCTGCAGCCCCGGCTCCAGGCCGGGCGGCATCTTGTGGATGTTGCGATGCGCGATCGTCACCAGCTGCGTCCAGCTGAGCTTCTTCTCGGGCGCGCCCTTCAGGCGCACGTCGCCGTCGGCATACTCCAGGTCCTCGACCGCACATTCGAAGTTGTGCGCCGCGATGGCGAGCAGCGCCTCCTTGATCTGGCGCGCGGCGCCGGCCGCGGCGCCGCCCAGCATGATCGCCATGCGGCTGCCGACCGGGCTGTTGGACGGCAGCGCGGTAAGCGAGTCCGCATGCACCACGCGAATCGTCGCCGGATCGCGCTCCAGCACTTCGCCGACCACCGTCGCCACCAGCGTCTCGTGGCCCTGACCCGAGCTCGAGGTGTTCATCACGCCGGTGATCGCGCCCGAGAGGTCGACGCGCACCAGGCAGGAATCCATCCAGGTGGTGGTGTCGTTCTTGAGGTTGAAGAGCACCTCGAACGCGGAGTTGCCGCCGCTCGGCTCGAGGCAGGTGGCGAATCCGATGCCGGCCAGCCGGCCGGCGGCGCGCGCCGCATCGCGCTCGCGCACGAGCGCCGGGTAGTCGATCGCGGCGAGCGCCTTGTCGAGCACCGCGTGGTAGTCGCCCGAGTCGTAGGTCGAGCCGCTCGGAATGGTGTACGGGAATTCGTCCGCCCGGATGAGGTTCTTGCGCCGCAGCGCGATGCGATCCATGCCGAGGTGGCGCGCGACGCGATCGATCGCGCGCTCGATGGCGAAGTTGGTCGGCGACTGGCCGAAGCCGCGCACGGCTTCCTGCGCCGTCTTGTGGGTCATCACCGAGATCGGCTCGTACTCCACGGCGGGTATGCGATAGGGCCCGCAGATCGCGGTCACCGGCTTGCCGAGCTGCAGCGGCGAGCGGCCGGCGTAGGCGCCGACATCGTCCACCGCGCGGATCTTCAGCGCGCGGATCGTGCCGTCGCCGTCGAAGGCGACCTGCATGTCGAAGAAGCGGTCCGGCCCGTGCATGTCGCCGCCGCGCATGTTCTCGAGGCGATCCTCGACCAGCCGCACCGGCATCGCCAGCCGCTTGGCGAGATAGCCGACCAGCGCGGTGTGCTTGATGCCGCGCTTGACGCCGTAGCTGCCGCCCACATCGACGTCGAAATGCACGCGTACCGCGTTGCCCGGCAGGCGCAGCGCGCGCGCGGTCTGGTCCGGGTACTTCGGCATCTGGATCGAGGCCCAGACATCGAGCAGCTGCATGCCCGGATCCCAGCTCGCGGCGACGCCGAAAGTCTCGATCGGCACGGTCGCGTTGCGCCCCCAGACCGCGCGAAAGGCGATGTGATTTTCGGCCGCGGCGAACGCCGCATCGACCTCGCCCCACACGAACTTGCGGTGGTAGAGCACGTTCGAGCCGTGTGCCGGATGCACCCGCGGCGCATCGGCCGCGAGCGCCGCTTCCGGATCGATGACGTAGGGCAGCGGCTCGTACTCGACCTCCACGAGCTCCGCGGCGTCCTCGGCCAGCGCGCGGCTGTCCGCGACCACCGCGGCGACCCACTCGCCCGCGTAGCGCGCCACGCCGTTGGCGAGCGCCCAGCGCTTGACCTCGGGTGCGTCGACGCCGACCAGCAGCGGATCGGTGTTGGCGCAGAACTCGTCACCGGTCAGCACGTAGTGCACGCCGGGCTGCGCGCGCGCCGCCGTCGCGTCGATCGACACGATGCGGGCGCTCGGATACGGCGAGGCGACCAGTGCCACGTGCTTCATCCCCGGCAGGGCGACGTCGGCGACGTAGCGCCCGTGGCCGGTGACGAAGCGCGGGTCCTCCTTGGTGCGCGACTTGCGTCCGATGTAGCGAAAACTCATCGGTCGCCGCCCGCGAGCCGCTCGGCCGCGAGGCGGACGGCCTCGACGACCTGCTGGTAGCCGGTACAGCGGCACAGGTTGCCGCCGATCGCGTCGCGAATCTGCGCATCGCTCGGCCGCGGATTGGCTTCGAGCAGGGCTTGCGCCGCGATCAGCAGGCCCGAGGTGCAGTAGCCGCACTGCAGCCCGTGCGTTTCGCAGAAGCTGTCCTGCAGCACGCTCAGCGCGCCATCCGGCGCGGCGAGCCCCTCGACCGTCGTGATGCGATGGCCGTCGGCCTGCACCGCGTACATCAGGCAGGCGCGCACCGCCTCGCCGTCGAGCAGGATCGAGCAGGCCCCGCAGACACCGTGCTCGCAACCGACGTGGGTGCCGGTCAGACGCAGCGCGTCGCGCAGCCAGTCGACCAGCGACAGGCGGGCGTGCACCTGCGCCGTGCGCGCGACGCCGTTGACCTCGACCGTGATCGGGTACAGCGCTTCGCTCACTGCATCTTCCCTGCCCGCTGCTGCGCGTCGTGCAATGCCCGCGTGGCGAGCACGCGTGCGACGTGGCGACGGTAGGCCGCGCTCGCGTGCAGGTCGTCACTCGGTTCGCACTGCGCCGCCGCCTCGCGCGCCAGGTCATCGAAGTCCGACTTGCTCGGCCGCGTGCCGACGAGTCGCTGGGCGAGCGCCGGAAACGCGAGCGGCGTCATGCCCACGCCGCCCAGGCCGAGTGCCACGCGCAGGCAGCGCCCGTCCGCGTCGAGCGCGATCTGTGCCGCGGCCGAGACCATGGCGAAATCGCCGTGCCGCGTGGCGAGCTCGGTGAACGCCGAGCCGACGCGCGGTTCGGGCCACGCCGGCCAGCGCACCGCCTCCAGGCACTCGTCCGGCGCCAGCGCGGTGCTCATCGGCCCTTCGAAGAACGCGCGCGCCTCGATGCTGCGCACACCGCGCGCGCTGCGCAGCTGCATCTGTGCGCCGAGCAGCTGCGCGACCAGCGGCAGCTCGGCGCAGGGGTCGGCATGCGCCAGGCTGCCGCCGACCGTGCCGCGGTTGCGCGTCTGCACATGACCCACCCAGGCGAGCGCCTGATGCAGCAGCGGTACGCGCGCGCCGAGCGCCGCATCGCGTTCGAGGTCCACCTGGCGCGCGCAGGCCGCGGTGCGCACGCCCTCGGCCTCGACGGCGACGGTCTTGAGCACGGCGATCTCGTTGATGTCGACGAGCCAGGCGGGACGCAGCAGCCGCATCGCCATCATCGGCACCAGGCTCTGACCGCCGGCGAGCAGCTTCGCGTCATCGCCGTGCGCGCGCAGCAGCGCGCAGGCTTCGTCGAGCGACGCGGCGCGTGCATATTCGAAGGGCGGTGCTTTCATCGATTGACGAGGAGCAACGATCAGGCCGTGCGTGCGAGCGAAGCGCCATGTTACACCGCGCTATTTGGTCTAAACTCATCACGCCAGCGAAACACACATCAACCCGAAGGAGGACGACATGAGTTCGATGAAAACGAATACGCTGCGGACCCTGTTATGTGTCGCGCTCGGCGCGAGTGGGCACGCCGTCGCGCAGCAGCCCGAAAAGCTGCAGATGCTCACCTTCGGCCCGCCGTCGCTCGGCGCGCTGCTGCCACCGGTCATCACGGCACAGAAGCTGGACCAGAAGAACGGCCTGTCGATCGACTTCCAGCAGCGCCCGCCGACCGCCTATACCGCGCAGTTCAATTCGGGCGAGTTCAAGGTCGGCGGCAGCGCGGCGCTGCTGACGGTCGGCCTCGCCGACCTGCGCGGCGTGAAGGTGACCTACCTGTTCAACGTCTTCGATTACTGGGGCACGGTGGTCACCTCGCGGCCCGAGATCCAGACACTGAAGGATCTGGAAGGCAAGGAGATCGCCGCAGCGAAGGCCACCACGAACTTCCGCCTGTTCGAATGGCTTGCCACGCAGCAGGGCGTCGACGTCTCGAAGCTGAAGGTCGTCAATACGGCGCCGCCGGGCCTGGTCGGCTACGCGCTTGCCGATCGCGCCGCCGCGGTGCAAATCTGGGAGCCCGCGCACACGGTCCTCAAGGCGAAGAAGGCTTCGGTCCGCGCGCTCGACCTGAAGATCGACGAGAGCTGGAAGAAATTCAGCGGCAGCACGAACTTCCCCTACCTCGGCGTCGCCGCGCACAGCGACTGGGCAAAGGCCAATGCCGCGCTGATTCCGAAGCTGTTCGCCACCTACAAGGACGCGGCCGACTGGGTTCTTGCCCATCCGGACGAGGCGGCGAAGATCGTGCAGGCCAAAGGCACGGCCGACGATCAGAAGGCGCTCGCGACGCTGCTCCGGGCGAACGACCGCCTCGGCATGAAGGTGGCCTGGGCCTCGACGCTGCGCAAGGAAATCGAGTCGGTCTACGCCGCCGGACAGGCGCTCAAGTTTCTCGACGGCAAGCCGAGCGCCGAATCGATCTACGAGGCGCCGACGAAATGAGCGCCACGGCGCCGCGGCCCAACGGCGCTCCGCCGGGGGCCGTGGCGGCGGCGCGCCGATACGGTGAAGTCGTTGCGCCGTATCTGGTGCTCGCCGCCGTCTGGCAGCTCGCGGCCCTGGCATTCCCGAGCTATCTGTTCCCGCCCCTGGACGCCGTCCTCGCGCGCTTTTTCGCCATCGTCACCTCGGCCAAGCAGTTCACCGACGTCCTGGCGACGCTCTGGCGCATCCTCGCGGGTCTCGCGGGCGCCTTCCTCATCGGCGGCGTGATTGCCTTCGTCATGGCGCAGTCCCGCACCATGGATCGCTTCCTCGCACCGATCCTGACGTTTTTCCAGGGCATCCCCGCGCTGTCCTGGGTCGTGTTCGCGATCATCTGGATCCACGGCATCGAGCTGCGCATCTTTGTCATCATGGTGATGACGACCCTTCCTGCGTTCACCTTCCAGATTCTGGGCGCGCTGCGCGCCATCTCCAAGGACCTGTTCGAGATGGTGCTCTCGTTCCGCCCCACGCGCTGGGGACGGTTCCGCGTGATGGTGCTGCCCTCGATCCTTCCGGACATCCTCACGGCCTGGAAGGTCAATCTCGGCAACGCCTCGCGCGTGGTGGTGGTGGCCGAGCTGGTCGGCGCGACCGGCGGCATCGGCTACGAGCTGTTGCAGCAGCAGCAGCTGTTCGACATGACCGGCGCACTCGCCTGGACCCTGCAGCTCGTGTTTTTCGTGCTGCTCGTGCAGCGGCTGCTCGCCTGGATCGAAACCCACGCGTTCCGTTATCGTGCCGCCTCGGAGCACTCGCTGTGACCGCGGGCCCGGGGCGCCTGGAGGAGCCCGTGGTCCGCTTCGACCGCGTCACCAAGCTGTTCGAGCGTCCGGGCGAAGGCACGTTCCGGGCGGTCGACGACCTGAGCCTCGAGATTCACGCCGGAACGCGGGTGGCACTGCTCGGCAAGACCGGCTGCGGCAAGTCGACGATGTTCAACATGATCGCCGGGCTGCTCGACCCGACCGAAGGAACGGTCACCGTGAACGGGCGCGATCCGTTTCGGGAATTCGACTCGTTTCGCGGCAAGCTGGCGGTGGTGTTCCAGAACGACCGCCTGCTGCCGTGGCGCACGGCGATCGGCAACGTCGAGATCGGGCTCGAGATGCTCGGGCTCGCGCCGCAGGAGCGCCACGACATGGCGCAGCGCTGGCTGACACAGCTGGGTCTCGGCGGACACGAGAACGACTACCCGCACGCGCTCTCGGGCGGGATGCGCCAGCGCGTCAGCATCGCGCGCGCCTTCGCCACCAACGCCGGCCTGCTGCTGTGCGACGAGCCGTTCTCGGCGCTCGACGAGATTACCGGCCAGCGGCTGCGCGAGGAGTTCGTCAGCCTGGTGCGTGAAAAGCGCAAGACCGCGGTCTTCATCACGCACTCGATCAACGAGGCATTTCAGATCGGCGACCGCATCGTGGTGCTCAAGCGGCCCGCCAGGATCGCCTACGACGTCAAAATTTCGCCCGACCTCGACGCCGCGGAGAAGGAAGCGATCCGCGCACGCATTCTCGACGAGCTGTCCGCCTGAGGGCGACGAACACGGCGTAGGACATCAGGCTCAGGGCCAGCACGAATTCGAAGGGCGACATGTTCAGCGCTCGCTTATGGTGAGGTTGTCCATCTTCGCGCCGCAGTCGGCGCACTGCACCGAGCGGCAGGGATAGAGCAGGAAACGGTCGCCCGCACAGCGGGTGCAGTAGAAATTGTTCGCACCCAGCGGCTTGGGCGGGCCGGACGGCCTGCGCGCCGCGCCATTCTTCCAGCCGCGGTCGGGGAGTTGCAGAACCTGTCCCATCGATGCTCCTTCGACTCAGGGGGTCGTCACGCGATGCGCCTACAGTGCGCCGGCGCGGCCGAAAAAGGTGTCAGGAACCTTGTGCAGCGTGCACTTGTTTCCACCACGGCCTGCAGAATCTGTAAAGTTCCTCCGTTTTCCGGCGACGCCGTGTACGGGGTGACGAAACATGGTCTGCAGCCATCTTGCCGCGCTCGAGCAGGCGCTCCTCGCGTCGGGCGTGAAGGAAACCTCCCGCGGCCAGGCCTGGTCGAAGAACTGCCGCGAGTGGGTCTATTTCGACGTCGTCTTCGACCTCTCTGCGCTGCGCGCCCGCTTCGCCTTCGCGCCCTGCGTCGAAGACAGCGAAAACCTCGACCCGAAGTCCGGCCAGGAGCGCGGGCTGTACTGCGCGCAGTGCCAGGACGCAGTCATGGGGCGCTTCGAGGGCGCGGCGCTCTACCCCTGACCTGGCGCGCAGCGCCCGTATTCGGCGCGCTCGCCGAGCCCGCTCACTTGCCGAGAACTTCTGGCAGGGGCTCGCCGATCGAAGCCGACGGTGGCTTGACGCCGAGATACGCGGACAGCGTCGGCGCGATGTCGTACGGCGTCACCGGGCGAGTGACCGTGCCGGGCGTCAACCCGGCACCCGCGAATATCACCGGGACAAAGCTGTCGTAGCGCCATGGCGAGCCGTGGGTCGAGGCGACCGTCAGGCCGTCGAAGTCGTTGATGAACACGTTCGGCTCGAACACCAGATAGATGTCGCCCGAGCGCTTCGAATGAAAGTTGCGCTGGATCGCCCGCGTCAACGCAGTGTCCGGCAGCCCGCCGCTGCGCAGCGCAGTGCTGGAGATTGCGGCTGCGACGCCGGCGAATTTCTCCAGCTCGGCGGCGACCACCCATTCCACCTCGGCCTGATCCAGGCCCTTTTCCTGGATCAACTTGCGATTGAGATAGACATAAGGCTGAAAAAAGGCCTCGATCAGTTCCTCACCAACCCCGAACTTCTTTTTTAGTGCCGCGATCGCCGGCGCACGGTCCAGCGATTTGGTATCGAAGTAGTGACCGCCTTCGATGCCTAATGCGTGCAAATGTCCGGGCACTTCCGGCTGACCGTGATCGGCAGACAGCACGACCAGGGTGTTCTTCAACCCGACTTTCTCGTCAACGTAGGCCAGCAGATCCGCCAGCGTGCGGTCGAGCCGCGCCAGGTTGTCCTCGCTCTCCAGACTGGAGGCCCCGAACAGATGGCCGACGTAATCGGTCGAGGAAAAGCTGACGGCGAGGTAGTCGGGTTGATCATTCTGGCCAAGCCGTTCCTTGTCCAGCAGCGTCTTGGCGAAATCCAGCGTCAATTCGTCGCCGGCCGGACTGAGCGTCAGGCGCGTGGTGAGGTACTTGTCACCCGCCTTGCCATAGGGATGGGGGAAGGTGCGCCCAAACCCCGGAAAGTCGGTCTCATACGCGCGGTCGTCGGCGTCGCCGAACAGGTACTTCGACGGCGGGTGCAGCAAGGTCCACGACTTGCCCGCGTATGCCAAAGCAGGCTTGCGGGCGTTCCAGGCGTTCACCCAGTCCGGATACTGCTTGTAGTAGTAGGTGCTGGTGACGAACTCGCCGCTGGCCTTAGAGAACCAGAAGGCCTTGCCGACGTGTCCGGCGAGCGAAACCGCGCCACGATCCTTGACCGACACGGCGAAGATCTTCGACCGACCGTTGAAATGCACGGCCAGCTCGTCGCTGAAGGTCGAGGACAGGATCGCCGCCGGAGAACGGCCATCGACCTTGGCCGCCTTCTGCGTCGGATCGATCTCGGTCTTCTTGTCTACGTCCGCGCCCGCCGTGAGCAGGTGGTAGCGCGCGTCCTCGATGTTGTAGACCAGGCGACCCTGTGTCCGGTCGAACCAGACGTTTCCGACCATACCGTGCGCGGCAGGAACGGTCCCGGTGGCCAACGATACGTGCCCGACGATGGTCTCGGTATTGGCGTGCCGGTAACTGGCGTTGGAGTACTGCACGCCGTGATTCCATAGGTAGCGAAAGCCGCCCTCGCCCAACACATGCGCGTAACGATGCGGCAGATCGCCGCGCAAGGCGTCGACCGTAATCTGCAATATCAGCCGCGGCTTGGCGGGTGTTGACGCTGCGCCCTTCGCGCAGGCCACCGATGGGACCGTGGAAATTGCAGCAGCTAGCACGATCGTGCCCAGCAACGCCGAGCGGCGGTTCAGAGAACTGAATGAACCTCTCTCAAGTCGCCATTTCATGAGTTGTTTCCTCCAAACCATCGATAGTAAGCATTGCCACCATCACCCTCGAGTACGCGTCGCATGTCACGCGCCCAAAGCGCCCGGTGGCCTGCGCTGCCGTTCAGCGCGGCCTGATAGAAAAGGAGCAGCCGCTGGCGGTTCGCGGCTACCGACTGCACGAAGGCATCGTCCCCACCGCGCAACGGCGGCGCGGTGCGAAGCTTGACCAATTCGGGCAGCACGCGCTGAAGCTCGTCGTAGCGAACCCAATCAGCGTACTCGATCCGGGGTCGATCGTCCGTAACCGGGGGCGCGTCGCCGGCATAGGCCTCCAGCCCGGCACGGTCGGTAACCCAGGTCGCCAGCAACGCTTCCGGCGAGGCGATCCCCACCTCGCGCAAGGCGGAAGCAACCTCCGGCTGGCTGAACCGTTCGATGATACGCGGCACGTCGAGGTCGACGGGGACGAGCGATCCAAGGAGAAGCATCTCGTGAAGCTCGGTCGTCCACAGTGACGCATGCGGAAAGACGTCCAGAAAACTGCGCACCAGGGAGCGCGTGTCCTCGCCATTCTGCGTCGGCAGCGGCAACCATTGCGCGACGATGCCGCCCGGGCGCAACCGGGCGCGCGCCAGCGCGTAGAAGTCACTCGAGTAGAGATTTGCGACGCCCGCTGCAGACGGCGGGGGTGGTTCGAGCGTGATGAGGTCGTAGGTCTGCGCGTTGCTCAACAGTTCGCGCCGGCCATCGCGCAAACGGATGTCCAATCTGGGATCCGTGGTGGCGCCGAAATTGCCCTTGAAGTTCGCCGCGGCACGCCGGACTTCGGGCAATAGCTCGGCAACGACGCGCTGCTCCAGTCCAGGGAAGCGCAGCATGGCACCCGAGGTGATTCCGGTACCGAGTCCGATGACCAGCGCCGACTTCGGTTCGCCAGTGTGGACAATCAGCGGCAGCAGCGCCTGGAGGCGCATGTAGCGCAACGAAGGCATGGCGTCGCCGGAATTGGAAACACCCTGGACATACAAACGGCGAAACCGCTTCTGTCCTGTGCGCTGCTCGAGAACCGCGACTGTGCCGCCCCGCCCCTCATCGTAAAAGACCATCGTGCCGCCGCGCTCGTCGGCCAGCAAACTCGCCAACCGGTCAGCCGGCGTCAGCACCGCCGCACCGACCGCCGCCACGGCAACAGTGATCGTGGCCCACCGAACGGGGCGTACTCCGGAAGCACCGCGCGTGGCTGCCAGCAATCCGAGCATCGCCGCGGTGATGGCGAGTATTGCCAGGGTTGTTACCAGCCCGAACCACGGCACCAGCACGAAGCCTGTGACTGCTGTGCCGACAATTCCGCCCAAGGTGTTCAGGGCGATTACCTTGCCGACATCGCGGCCGACATGCCCGGAATCGACGATCAGCTTCAACGCCGCCGGAAACGCGGCACCAAGAAGCAGCGTGGGGAGAAAGACGATATACGCTGCCGCGACGGCGAAGCGGGCGCACATTCCAACCAGGCGGCTGTCCGTCAGCGAGTATGCCGCATGGTCCGCCAGGGTTTGCAGAGCGGGTAGCCAGCGCCCGAGCAAGGAGAGCTCGAGCACGGCAACCAGGCCCGCCGCCCCGATCAGAAGGCCGAATAGGCTCCAGGGATCCCGAACGCGATCGATCCAGCGCGCGAACAGGGCGGCGCCAATCGCGAGTCCCGAGAGATAGGTCGCCAATACCACCGAAAAGGCGAAGCTGCGCGTGCTCATGAACTGAACCACCGATTGCGACCAGACCACCTCGTAGCCCAGCGCCAAGCCGCCGGCGATCGCATAAAAAAGAATGGCGACCGTGGCCGATTTCGCGAGCGGCGCCGGCTCCGATTGCCGTTGGACAAGGGTCGCAGGCGAGGCAAAACGGTCGAGCCACAATCCCCCTGCAGCGGCGAGCAATCCCATGCCCGCGGCGACCCGCGCCGAGCCCTGAATGCCGAATGCCGGGATGAGCAGGAAAGCGGAAGCCAGTGCACCGAGGACCGCGCCTGCGGTGTTGGCGGAATACATCCATCCGCCCCCGGCGCCGATCCGGTCTGCGGTGAGTCGGAGAGAGCGAACGATCGCGGGCAAGGTGCCGCCCATCAAGAACGGTCCCACGCCGACCATCAGGAACAGAACTGACCAGGCGAGTATGCTGCTCTTGTCATCCAGCGCCGCGAAAAGGGCTGCCGTATGCGCGAGCGCGATGGTCATCGCGACGCCGACAAGGGCAACGCCGATCTCCAGCGCGGAATACAAGCGCAACGGCCTGGTGACACGGTCGGCCCAGCGCCCGAGCAGCAGCCCGCCCAACGCAAGCCCGGCGAAGAAGGCGCTGACGCCGGTGGTCACCGCATAGACGTCGACGCCGACGATCAGCGTCAGCTGCTTGATCCACAGCACCTGGTAGATCAGCGCAGCGGTACCGGAGACGATCAGTAACAGGGCGCGCCAGCCAATATCATCCGTGGCGCCGGCGTTACGATTTCCGGTTTGTTGCCCTTGAGGCAAGCCAGGGAACCCTAATCTCTGGCGATGAGCGCGGCTTCTCTTCGACATGCCGGTCACGAAAAAGGGCCGCCCCCGCCAGAACGGGTGCGGCCCCAAAGCGTGCCTCAGCGTTTTAGAGTGCGGTGTTAGTTGCTTCCCGCGGGCGCAGCCGAAAGCTTCTGCAACACCGCATCGATACTAAAGCTTCCAGGCTTCTGGCTCGGCGGGAATTCCTTGAATGTGGCAAGGAATTTGCCGACGTATTGTTGCGCCGGCACCAACAGGAAGGCACGCTCAAGACGCCAACGAGGATAGTCGATGGCCTCATGATCGGCCCGTTCAAACGGATCGCTACGCAGATTGAACAATTTCGGTAGCCGCAATGGCACGAACGGCTCCTGCCAGACCGTGTAGTCATGCGCGCGCTGCTCGGCAAACACGAGCTTCCACTGGTCATAGCGCAGCGCCACCAACGAACCGTCGTCGTTGAAATAGAAGAACTCGTGACGAGGATGCGGGCCCTTGCCGGTCAGCGAATCGGTGACGTTGTAACCGTCGAGGTGCACCTTGAAGGTCTTGCTGCCGACCTTCATGCCCTTCAGGAGCTGTTCCTTCACATCCGGCACGCCCGCGGCCGCCATGATGGTCGGCAGCATGTCCATGTGCGAGTAGATGTTGTTGTCAACGGTGCCGGGCTTGATGGTTCCGGGCCACTTGATCGCGGTGGGCACGCGATAGCCACCTTCCCAGTTGGTGTTCTTCTCACCGCGGAAGGGTGTGGTGCCGCCGTCCGGCCAGCTCATCATTTCAGCGCCGTTGTCGGTCGAATACATGACGATGGTGTTGTCGTCCAGACCGAGTTCCTTCAGCTTGTCGAGCAACTGGCCGACCATCGCATCGTGTTCGACCATCCCATCAGGATAGATACCGAGGCCGGTCTTGCCCTGGCTTTCCTTCTTCAGGTGCGTCCAGATGTGCATGCGGGTGGAGTTCCACCACAGGAAGAACGGCTTGTTGGCCTTCTTGGCGCGCTCCAGGTAATCCAGTGACGCCTTGGTGACTTCCTCGTCAATGGTCTCCATGCGTTTCTTGTTCAGCGGGCCGGTGCTTTCGATTTTCTGTGTGCCGTCCGGATTGGCCCAGGTATGGATCACGCCGCGCGTGGCGTATTTCTTGATCAACGCGGGATCCTTGAAGTAGTCGGGGTTCTCGTGTTCCTCCTCCGCGTTCAGGTGGTACAGGGAACCCATGAACTCGTCGAATCCGTGCGCGGTCGGCAGCGTTTCGTCGGCATCGCCCAAGTGGTTCTTGCCGAACTGCGCGGTCATGTAGCCCTGCGCCTTGAGCAACTGGGCAAGCGTGACGTCGCGCGCCTGCAGCCCTTCCTTGGCGCCCGGCAGGCCGACCTTCAGGTTGCCGGTGCGGAAACCGCTCTGCCCGGTGATGAACGCGGAGCGTCCGGCGGTACAACTCTGCTCACCGTACCAGTCCGTGAACAGGGCGCCTTCCTTCGCGATGCGGTCGATATTGGGCGTCTTGTAGCCCATCATGCCCTGGTTGTAGGCGCTGATATTCCAATAGCCGATGTCGTCGCCCCAGATGACGAGGATGTTGGGCTTCTTCTGCTCCGCGAGCGCCTGGACCGAGACGGTCAGCGCGAGCAGTGCGGCGACGCAGCCGCCGACTAGACGAATTGCCTTATGCATGCGTACTCCTTCCGTTTGCTTCCACCTAATAATTCGAGCCGGGGATTTTACTCGCTCGGCGCGAAATACGCGCATCAACTCCACATTCCGAACCGCTAATCAGCACGCCTTGCAACTGACAGCTGTTTCGCTCTGGCAGAATGCGGCTCCTGTCTTGGACATTTCCCCGTTGACGTCAAGGAAAAGCAGGCGCCGTCGCGCCACGGCAACGCGTCCGCCTGAGCATCCGGCGCGGGCGCAGGCGTCCGCACGTGGCGGAGCCTGGCGCTGGACCGCGCGCCTGCTGCTTGCGGCGCTGATCGTGGCAGGCATCGCGTGGTGGAATCTGAAACCCACAACACCCCGGCCCGCACCCCCGCCGATTGCGACCTCCGGCGCAGCAGCCGCGCCTGAGTTCATCGGCAGCGCCGCCTGCACCGAGTGCCATCGCACCGAGACGGACGCCTGGAAGGCCTCGCAGCACGCGCGCGCGATGCAGCACGTCAACGACAAGACCGTGCTCGGCAATTTCGACGAGGCGACCTTTGTCTACAACGGCATCACCTCGACGTTCTTCAAGCGTAACGCGAAGTACTTCGTACGCACCGACGGCGCCGACGGCGCGCTCGCCGAGTACGAACTGCGCTACACCTTCGGCGTCGACCCGTTGCAGCAGTACCTGGTCGAATTTCCCGACGGCCGGCTGCAGGCGCTGTCGATCGCCTGGGACACGCGCCCGAAAGACCAGGGTGGCCAGCGCTGGTTCCACCTTTATCCGAACGAGAAGATCGACTTCCGCGACGAGTTGCACTGGACCCGGCGCCAGCAGAACTGGAATTTCATGTGCGCCGACTGCCATTCGATCAACGTGCGCAAGAACTACGATGCGGCGTCAAACACGTTCAAGACCGCGTGGTCGGAGATCACGGTGGGCTGCGAGGCCTGCCACGGCCCGGGCAGCGCGCATGCCGCCTGGGCAACGACCCGGCCCGCGGATCCGTCGATGGGCCTGACGGTGCGCCTTGACGAGCGCCGCGGCATCGCCTGGGCCATCGACCCCGCCACTGGCAATGCGTCACGCGACCAGCCGAACGACCGCCGCACGGAAGTCGAAGTCTGCGCCCAGTGCCACGCGCGCCGCGCGCAGATCGCGGAAGGCTACGTCGCCGGCAAACCGTTTCTCGACCATTACCGCCCGTCCCTGCTCGCCCCGGGGCTGTACTACGCCGATGGCCAGCAGCGCGACGAGGTCTACATCTGGGGCTCCTATCTGCAGAGCAAGATGCACCGCGCGGGCGTCACCTGCAGCGACTGCCACGAGCCGCACAGCGGCGCGCTGCGCGCGAACGCCAACGCGGTCTGCGCGCAATGCCACCTGCCGGCGCGCTACGACGCGCCGAAGCACCATTTCCACAAGCCGGATGGCAAGGGCAGCGCCTGCGTCGACTGCCACATGCCGGCGACGACCTACATGGTGATCGACCCGCGGCGCGACCACAGCCTGCGCGTGCCGCGCCCGGACCAGAGCGTGTCCCTCGGCATTCCCAACGCCTGCACTGGCTGTCATGCCGACAAGGACGCGGCCTGGGCCGCGGCGGTGCTCGAGGGCCGCCTCGGGCGCAAGCCGGAGGGCTTCCAGCGCTTTGCCGCCACGCTCGCCGCAGCCGCGCGCGGCGAGGCCGCCGCCGGCAGCCTGCTCGCGGCGCTCGCCAGCGATCCTTCGCAGGCCGCGATCGCGCGCGCCAGCGCCGCGCAGGCGCTCGGCGCCGCGCTCAGCCCGCAGACGCTCGATGCCCTGCGCGCGCCGCTTGCGGCCGCCGACCCGCTGCTGCGCCTCGCCGCCGTTTCCGCGCTCGAGGCGCTGCCCGACGAGCCGCGCCTCGCGCTCGCCGCGCCGCTGCTCGACGATCCGCTGCGCGCGGTGCGCATCGAGGCCGCCTGGCTGCTGTCCTCGATCCCCGACGCGTCCTTTCCGGCGACGCGCAAAGCCGCGTTCGAACGCGCCGCGGCCGAATACGAGGCGGTGCAGCGCTACAACTTCGACCGGCCGGAATCGCGCACCTCGCTCGGCACGTTCTACGCCCGGCGCGGACGCAACGACGAGGCGGAGAAGATTCTGCGCAGCGCGCTGGCGCTCGAGCCGCAGCACGTCCCGGCGTACGTCAATCTCGCCGATCTGAAGCGCAGCCAGGGGCAGGACGCCGAGGGCGAAGCCGTGCTGCGCGAAGGCCTGCAACGGCTGCCCGATAACGCCACGCTGCACCACGTCCTCGGCCTCACGCTGGTGCGCCTGCAGCGCGCGGACGCGGGACTCGCCGAGCTGGCGCGCGCTGCGGCGCTCGCGCCGGACGACGTGCGCTTCGCCTACGTCTACGCGGTCGGCCTGTATTCGAACGGCAAGCCGCAGGACGCGCTCGCAGAGATCGACCGCGCGCTGGCGCGCCATCCCGCCAGCCGCGAGCTGCTGCTCGCGGGCGCGAGCTTCAGCCGGGAGCGCGGTGCGCGCGAGCGGGCGCTGGGCTATGCGCAGCGCCTGGCCGCCGCCGCGCCGCGCGACCCGCAGGCGCAGCAGCTGCTGCGTTCGCTCCAGCCCTAGCGGTTTTCCTCGCGCGCCTTGCGCTGCATCGCGTCGAGGTAGTCGTCGAGCTCCTCGATGCTGCGGAACACGCTCTTCAGCGGCAGCGCCTTGACGATGTCGAACACTTTCTGCACCGCGGGCTGCATGTTCACCATCAGCACCTCGCCGTTCGCCGTGTGCATGGCCTTCTGGGTGCGAAAGATCGCGCGCAGGCCGGCGCTGCTGATGTATTCGAGTGCCGCGAGGTCGAACACCACGGCGAGCGGCTTCGCGGCGAGCACTTCGTCGACCTTTTTTTCCAGCGCCGGCGCGGTGGTGGTGTCGAGGCGCCCGCCGAGGCTCAGGCGCTGGAACGGTGGCTGCGAGGCGTCAACGTCGATCGTCAGGCTCATGCGGTGTTCTCCTTGCTCGGGCGGGGTCGCGCCGCGCGGCGCGCCCGCAGGCATTGTAGCGGTCCCGCTCAGGCCCTGGCGCCGTGCCAGCGCACGACGAGCAGGGTGATGTCGTCGCTCTGCTCGGCGCCGGCGACAAAACTGCGCACCGAGGCGAACACCCCGGCGCACAGCTCGAGCGCCGCAGCCTGCGCCTGGTCGCGCGCTGCCGCCTCGAGTCTCTCGCGCCCGAAGGCACGCTTTTGCGCATCGAAGGCCTCGGTGATGCCATCGGTGTAGAGGATCAGCGCGTCGCCCGGCTCGAGCCGGTGCTCGGCGAGCGGATACGGGGTGGCTTCGATCAGGCCCAGTGCGGGCCCGTTGTCCACGTCCAGCCAGACCAGAGCGCCGTCCCGGCGCACACGCAGACACGGTTCATGCCCCGCGCTGGCGAGCGCGAGGCGCCCGCTCGCCAGCTCGAGCGCACCGCAGACCAGCGTGACGAACATGCAGCGCTCGTTGTCCGCGCACAGCGCGTCGTTCATGGCGGCGAGCAGCTCCGAAGGCGAGGCCAGACGCGGCGCGAGCGAGCGCATCAGCGTGTGGGCGCGCACCATGAACAGCGCCGCCGGCACGCCCTTGTCCGAGACGTCCGCGACGACGAAGATCAGCCGGCCGTCCGCCGTCACCACGTAGTCGAAAAAATCACCGCCCACCGCGCGCGCCGGCTCGAGCGCTGCGGCGACGTCGTAGCGCCCGAACGCGGCGTCGTGCGCCTCGGACGGCGGCAGCATGCTGCGCTGCAATTCCTTGGCCAGCGCGAGCTCGGTTTCGATCTTCTCGCGCGCCGCAGTTTCGGCGACCAGCGCCTGCTCGCGCTCGACCAGCGCGCGCGCCATGTCGGTGAAGGTGCGCGACAAGCGGGCGATTTCGTCGTCGCCCTCGGCCGGCAGCGCGACCGCCATGTCGCCCGCGGCAACCCGGCGCGCGGCGGCATCGAGCCGCGCAATGGGCTCGGTCACCCGGCGGGTGACGCTCACCAGGCCGACGATGATGACGAACAGCGCGGCCGAAATGGCGAACGCCGCCCGCCGCAGCTGCGCGTGCGCGGCGCCGAACACGGCACTTTCGTCGACCCGCAGGCCGAGGACCCACTTCGGGGACTCGACCTGCGCATAGAACATCAACTGCTCTTCCTGTTGCGGCGAGTCCCAACCCCGCGCAGCAGTATGGCCTGCGCCCCGCGGCGCCATGCGCAGCATCCTGCGCCCGAGCTCGAGAATGTCGGGCCGCCCCAGCTTTTGCGCGATCGCCTCGAGCGGCGTGCCAATGTCCGCCGAGTCGTGCGCAAACACCATGCGTTCGTCGGCCCCGATGACGAACATCTTGTGCTGCTCGGCCTCGACATCGAAGACCTGTTTGCGCAGATTCGGCAGCGCCACGTCGACCGTGACAACGCCGAGCGGAACGCCCTGCTGCGGGAACGGTGCCGAGAAGGTCGCCATCATGATGTTGCCCGCGCCCTCGTCCAGGTACGCATCGGTCCAGGCCCCGCCGCGACGCTCGAGCGGGCGGTGCCACCACTGCCATTGCGGCGCGGTGTAGTCGTAGCCCTGGCTGCCGATGTCCATCGTTCTGAGACCGCCGTCGGCCGTCCGGGACGCATACGGGGCGAAGCGTCGCCCGTCGGGCGTCGCGCTCGGGGAAAACGCGATCGCCGCACCGTAGACCAGAGGATCGGCCCGAACGTTGTTGCGAACGAGATCAAAGAGCCGCGCACGCTCGATGCCGGGGTTCAGCTCGAGAAACATCGCCGTGTCTTTCGCGATTCGCGCCACTTCGCGTAAGCGCGCATCGAGCTCGCTCGCTTCGCGCGTGGCGCGCTCGGTTTCGTCCCTGATCCTGGCCTGCTTCAGGCCATCGTAGAGCTGCAGCACGCGATAGAGTTCTGCGCCGCCCAAGATCAGCACGACGGGCAGCGCAACATACGCAAGGATCTTGCCGCGAAGGTTGAGGCGCATGGGCGGAAAACCGCGGCCAGTATACCGACGCCTGCTATCATCGCCGGTCACGCCAGCCGACCCGTCGAGAACCATGCGCCCTGATCGCCCGTTCGCCGCCGTGATCGCCCCGCTCGCGGCGCTGCTGCTGTGCGCGGCAACCGAGAGCGCGGCGCAGACCACCTACGATCGCTCGAGCGCCCCGGCACAGGCGGTCGGCAGCGCGTCGGTCGTGCTCAAGCCGAATCAGCTCGACTTCGACTTCGGCGGCGGCAAGGCCACGCTCAGCCCGAAGGGCGAGTGGACCATCGAAGCGTCGGTGACTCACCGCGGCCTGCTCTGCGGCGAGTACTCGGTCGGTCTGCGCTTCGGCATCGGCCGGCCCGGCTGCTCCAACGTCGCCTGGCTGACCGACGTGAGCTACGCGACCGCGCAGCGCCAGTGCAACAACGCCAGGCTCTATCACTCGGGCGGCGACGTGCAGCCCGAACTGGCCGCCTCATTCGCACAGATCAGCTGCGCCGAACGCGTGATCCGCTGCACCGGCGTCTGCAAATAGCGGCGCCGGCCGCGCTCAGATCAGCGTTCGCGCCGCGCGGCGAATCGCATCGTCCGGGGGCGGCATGTCCTGCCGCGCGCAGCGCACGAACGCGATCACGCCGCGCAGGTCGTCGCCGATGAACAACTCCTGCAGCCTGAGGTCGGTCGCCGCTTCGCGCGACCCGACCTCCACCCGCACGCCCGTGCCGCTCAGGCGCATCTCCAGGGTCTCGAGGCCGAGCACCTTCTGCGGCGCCTCGAAGATGCGGCGCACGCCGTCGATGATGCCCTCGAGCGTCTTGAGGCTTGCCTTTTCCGCGATGAACTCGTCCACCGTGGCCTGCAGCGCGCGTTCCAGCTGAGCGATCTCCGCCGCCGGGTCCTCGGCTTCCTCCTCGAGTGCGCGCTGCACCCCGTCGCGGCGCAGATGCAGCATGCGCAGCCGCGTCGCCAGGATCCCCTTGCGTTCCTCGAGGTCCTTGACGCGGCGTTCCTTGCCGATCATGCCCTGCAGCGCCAGCGCCGCCATGCGCCGCAGTATCGCTGCGCCGACCTCGCGCCGGCAGCCGAGTGCGTCCGCCGCCGGCGCGATCAGGCGGCGTCGATCGAAACTGACCGTCACCTGCTGCACGTCCTGGCGCAACGCGTCGCCGACCAGCGCGGTCGCGAGCACGGTGCGCTCCTCACGCCGCATTCCGAGCAGCGCATGCGCCTCGTCGCAGCCCGGATTGGCAGCGAAAAACCGGTACAGCTCGCGGCTGCGACCGAGCAGCTCACGCACGTCATCCGGCCTTGCAAAGCAACAGCGCACCAGCGCTTCGCTTTGCCAGCTCGCGGGCGACAAGTCGACCGGCGGGGGCAGCCGCTGCCCGATCGCACGCATGTGCTCGATCGTGCGCCGCACGCCGGCTTCGAGCTTGCTTGCATAGCGACGCTCGGCGCGGATGCGCGGATCGACCGCGTCGACGATCGCCTCGATCGCGTCAGCCACCAGCGCCTGGTCCGCATCCGGCGGCGCGGCCGGGCCGAACAGGCGGCCCGCGATTCCGGAAAAAAGTTCGGCGAACGCCATCAATACAGCCCCGGGAGACCGCCGGTATCATACGGCGATCGTTCGCTAATGCACAAAGAGGCAATCGACATGCGCATCGTGATCGGCAACCTTCCCGACGACGTGACCGAGGACCTCATTCAGGACGAACTCAGCGCGTTCGCGCCGGTCGGGGCGATCAAACTGGTGCACGAATCGGGCACGCCCAGCGCCGTCATCGAGATGGACATGAGCAAGGCGGAGGCCGACGCGCTCGCCAATCGCATCCAGGGCCGTGTGTACCAGGGGCGCGCGCTGCGCGCCTGGGTGCCGATCATGGACTGGAAGAAGTAACGCCGCGCGGCGCGCTCAGCCCGCGCCGAGCGTGAAGCTCGGCACCGGCTCGGGAAATCCCTTCAGCCGCAACGCCTCGCCCGAGCGCAGGCGGGCACGGCGCACCTCGTCGGCGATCAGTTCGCAGGTGCGCGCGTCGACCAGCACTTCGCCGGCAGGGGCCTCCGCGCACAGCCGCGAGGCCAGGTTCACCGCCGGTCCGACCGCGGTGTACTCAAGGCGCGAGGCGCCGCCGATGACGCCCACCGTCACGTAACCGCTCGCTGCGCCAACGCCGACGCCGAGCCGGCGCTCGGCGCGCGACCAGCGCGCCGCGAGCGCCCCGCCTTCGCCGCGAATGCGCGCGGCAAGGTCGAGCGCGCGCTGCGCGTGATCCGGGAAGGCGATCGGCGCGCCGATCAGGATCAGCACGCCGTCGCCGGCCTGGTCCTTGATGGTGCCGCCGACCGCTCCGGCTGCCGCGCCGACCGCGTCGTAGTACTCGCGCAGGATGCGGATCACCTCCCGCGATTCGGTCGCTGCGGAAAAGGCGGTGAAGCCGCGCAGGTCGCAGCACACCACCGAGATCTCGAGCGTCTGCTCCTGGGTGGCGCTGCGCAATCCGCGCTCGCGCACCAATTCGGCGACCTGGGGTGACAGGAAGCGCGACATGAACTGGCCGCGCGCGCCCTGGATGACGTGGTACTGCACGCCGCCGACGAGGAAAATGAGCAGGCCGATTGCGGTCGTGACCGGCGCGTAGTCGACCGGCACCACCAGCCCCAGCGCCATGATCGGCGCACCGACGATGAACGCCACCAGCCGGATCAGCTCGGCCTTGTCGGGACGTCGGTTGAGCAGCAGCAGCACCGAGCCGATGCCGAGAACGAGCGAGACGCCGAGCGGCGCCGCAAAGATCCAGAACTGCCACGCGCCGAACGGGCGTGTGCCGACCTCGACGTTCTGAAAATAGACCGAGCGCTCGGCCGGCAGCGCCAGCGCGAGGCCGAAGTAGAGCAGCGCAAGGCCCTGCGCGACGCGCAACTGCCGGTCGCCGAAGCGCGTCTGCAGGTTGCGCGCCGGCACCGTGCGACGCACGCGCAGGATCCATTCGTAGGCGAAGACGAAGGCAAGCGTTTCGGGGATCGCGAAGATGCCGCTCCACCATTGCAGCCCGTGGCGCGCGTGAAACGGCAGCGCGACCAGCGCGCCGACGCCGATGGACAGACCGACGCCGGCCAAAAACAGCGACAGCGTGCGGCTCGTCGGCGAGCGCCGGTCGGCGACGGCGAAGGCGAGCGCCATGCCCAGGCACATCAGCGCGACGATCACCTGCGGCCGGACGTCGATCGGCATGGCGCCAGTGTACGCCCGGCGCCTCAGCAGGCGCGCGCGCGCGTCTCGCGGATCAGCACTTCGGTCGCGACCTCGAGCGCGTCGAACTGGGCGGCGAAATCGAGGCCGTTGGCCTGCTCGATCTCGCGCCCGGTGTCCGAGGAGATCAGCCAGGCGTCGCCGCGCGGGTTGCACTCGATCACGTAAAGCGCGCCGCTGTCCGCGTCGCGCACGATGTCGGTGCCAAGCAGCGGCTGCTCGGGAAACGCCGCGTGCGCGCGCTCGGCCAGCGCGATGACGTCGGCGTCGAAGGCGAGCGCGTAGTGCGAGTCCTTCTTGTTCGAAACCACGGTGATGCCGCCGGTGGCGCGGAAATCCCAGCGCGATTCGAGCGGCCAGTACCGATGATCGGCCTCGCAGCGCCAGGCGAGCAGCCGCGTGCCGAACAGCGTCACCACGCGGTAGTTGACCGGCCAGCGCCCGGTGTAGACGAACTGCTGGGCGACGAGCGGCGCCTTGCGCACCGGATGATCCTCGGGAAAGGTCTCCGGCGCGCGGTAGCGCACGCGGCCGGTGCGTTTGATGAAGATCTCGGCGCCCTTGCGCCCCAGCTCGGGCTTGACCACCACGTAGGGGCCCCAGTCCGCCGCATCGAGCGCGATGCCCGGCACGATGCGCGTCCAGCGCGGCACGGCGACGCCGATCGCCGTGAGCCGCTCGTACTGCTCGCCCTTGGGAAACTCGTTGCCCTGGCAGACCGCACCGCGCGGCGGCGCGAAGCCGCGCAGCGGCATCGGCGCGACGGTCAGCGTGGGAGCCGCAGCGTCGAACCCGGCCGGATGCCAATCACGCGCCTTGGTGCCGGCGACGTGCACCGCAATGTCCGGCGCACGCGCGGCGATGCGACGCGCGATCTCCGCGTAATCGGCCGGATCCTGCTTGGTGCGCTGGTGAACGAGAATGAGGTTGGGCATGGGCCGCCGCACGGCGGGCGCGTTTTGCGGGACGCAGGCGTCTATCTAACACAATCGGGCAAGCCGTTTCGGGTGCTGCACGGACGGACTTGCGCTCGCCCGCGGCCCGGGATGACAATCCGCCCTGCCGACGGCGCGCCAGGGGGCGAGATACACGACGTCGGCCGAGCGGCAACGCGCAATCGGGGACAGCACTCATGAGAACGCCTAACAGCGCCGGCCGCATCCTCATCTACAGCCACGACAGCTTCGGCCTCGGCCACCTGCGGCGCTGCCAGACCATCGCGCACGCGCTGGTCGAGCGCTTCGAGCACCTGTCGGTGCTGATCCTGTCCGGCTCTCCGATCATCGGCAGCTTCGATTTCCGCTCGCGAGTCGATTTCGTCCGCGTGCCCGGCGTGATCAAGCTGCGCAACGGCGAGTACACGCCGCTCAACCTGCACATCGACATCGATCGCACGCTGGCGATGCGCGCGTCGATCATCCACCACACCGCCGAGGTGTTCGACCCCGACATCTTCATCGTCGACAAGGAGCCCCTCGGACTGCGCGGCGAGGTGCTCGACACGCTCAAGATGCTGAAGCCGCGCGGCACGCGCCTGGTGCTCGGCCTGCGCGACGTCATGGACGAGCCGCGCCTGCTGGCGCCGGAGTGGGAGCGCAAGAACGCGGTTCCGGCGCTGCGCGACTACTACGACGAGATCTGGGTCTACGGCCTGCCACAGATCTGCGATCCGCTGGAAGGCATTTCGCTGCCGCACAGCGTGCGTCAGCGCATGGTCTACACCGGCTACCTCGCGCGCGAGGCATCGCACACGGACGCGATGGCACGCCTGCCCGAGATCACACGGCGGCCCTACCTGCTGGTGACCACCGGCGGCGGCGGCGACGGCGAGTCGCTGATCGACTGGGTGCTGCGCGCCTACGAACACGATCCGCTGCTGCCGTACCCCGCGCTGCTGGTGCTCGGCCCGTTCATGCATTCGGCCCGTCAGAACGAGTTCATCGAGCGCGCCGCGCGCCTCAAGCGCGTCGACACGATCACGTTCTACAACCACCTCGAAACGCTGGTCGCGCGCGCCGCGGGCGTGGTTGCGATGGGCGGCTACAACACCTTCTGCGAGGTGCTTTCGCTCGACAAGCGCGCGCTGATCGTGCCGCGCACCACGCCGCGGCTCGAGCAGTTCATCCGCGCCTCGCGCGCCGCGAGCCTCGGCCTGGTGAGCATGCTGGTCGACGACGAACGCCACGACGCGGAAACCATGGCGGCCGCGCTGCGCGCGCTGCCGCGGCGCAACCGGCCCTCCGAAGTCGTGGTGCCGGGCCTGCTCGAGGGGCTCGAGAACGTCGCGCGCCTGGTCGCGCCCTGGGTCACGCGCGAGCACGCCGGCGAAGACGCGCACGACGCCGCCGCGCCGGAAGCGCTCCCGCGCCGCGCCTGACACCGTGAGCGGCACCCGCGCGGGACGCGTCGCGCTCGTCCTGAAGGGCTACCCGCGACTCTCCGAAGCGTTCATCGCACAGGAAATCGCGGCGCTTGAGCGTCGCGGCCTCGAGTGCCTCATCGTCTCCCTGCGCCATCCGACCGACCGGCGCAGGCACCCGGTGCACGCCGAGATCCGCGCGCCGCTGCTCTACCTGCCCGAGTATCTCACCCGGGAGCCGCGGCGCGTGCTGCGCGCCTGGCAGCGCGTGCGTCGCTGGCCGAGCTACGCGGCGGCGCGCGCCCTGTGGCTGCGCGACCTGCGCCGCGACCCGACCCCGAACCGCGTGCGGCGCTTCGGCCAGGCGCTGGTGCTCGCCGCCGAGCTGCCGCAGGACGTCGCGCGGCTGCACGTCCACTTCCTGCATACCCCGGCCTCGGTTACGCGCTATTGCGCGCTGCTGCGCAGCCTGCCCTGGAGCGGGTCGGCGCATGCCAAGGACATCTGGACCACGCCGGAATGGGAAAAGCGCGAAAAGCTCGCCGCCTGCGCCTGGCTGGTGACCTGCACCGCGACCAACCGCGATCACCTCGCGGCGCTCGCGCCGCCGGGACGCGTCGAGCTGGTCTACCACGGCGTCGACCTCGCGCGCTTCCCGCCGCCCGCGGTAACGCGCAGCGCACGCCCGGCACGCGACGGCAGCGATCCGGCCGACCCGGTGACCCTGCTCAGCGTCGGCCGGCTGGTCGAGAAGAAGGGCACCGATGTGCTGCTCGAGGCGCTGGCACGCCTGCCGCGCACGCTGCACTGGCGCCTGGTGCACGCGGGCGGCGGCCCGCTGCGCGCGAAGCTCGAACAGCGCGCGCGCAACCTCGGCCTCGGCGAGCGCATTGTCTGGCGCGGCGCACTTGCGCAGGACGATCTGCTCGGCGAGTACCGCGCTGCCGACCTGTTCGTGCTCGCCTCACGCATCGCGCGCGACGGCGACCGAGACGGCCTGCCGAACGTGCTGCTCGAGGCGCAAAGCCAGGCGCTGGCCTGCATCAGTACGGCAGTGTCGGCGATTCCGGAACTGATCGAGAACGGCGTGACCGGGCTGCTGGTACCGCCGGATTCGGCCGACGCCCTCTCGCAGGCGCTCGCCGCACTGATCGGCGACCCGGCGCGCCGGCATGCGCTGGGCGCCGCCGGCCAGGCGCGCGTCGATGCGCATTTCCGGCTCGAGTCCAACCTCGAGCGGCTGGCGGAAAAGTTCGGCCTGCCGGCAAGCCATGCTGCCGAGCGCACGCAGGCCGCATAGTCCGCACGGTGCGCAGCATAAAATCCGGGCATGCGCATCGCCTTTTACGCGCCGCTCAAGGCGCCGACGCACGGCGTTCCCTCCGGCGACCGGCGCGTCGCGGGCCTGCTGATGCGCGCGCTGGCGCAGGCCGGCCACCGTGTCGAGCTGGTCTCGAGCTTTCGCAGTTATGCGCGCGACGGCGACGCCGAGCGCCAGGCCGCGCTGCGCGCGCAGGGCATCGCGCTCGGCGAGCGGCTCGCCGCGGACTGGCAAGCCGGGCCGGCGAACGCCCGCCCGGCGCTCTGGTTCACCTACCACGTCTACTACAAGGCGCCCGACTGGCTCGGTCCCGCCGCGAGCCGCGCGCTGAACATCCCCTACGTGATCGCGGAAGCCTCGCATGCGCCGAAGCGCGCCGGCGGCCCCTGGGCGATCGGACACGATGGCAGCGCCGAAGCCATCCGGCAGGCGGCCCTGGTGCTCGCGCCGACGCAGCACGACGTGCCCTGCCTCGCCGCACTGCTCGGCTCGAGCGAGCGCATCCTGCGGCTGCCACCGTTCCTCGACGCAACGCCCTTTGCCGCGGCGCGCGAGGCGCGCGACGCGCACCGCGCGGCGTTCGCGACCGCGCAGCGCATCGATCCGGCGGTCCCCTGGCTGGTGGTCGCTGCGATGATGCGGCCAGGCGACAAGCAGGCCTCGTATGAAGCGCTGGCTGCGGCGCTCGCGCTGCTGCGGGCGCGCCCCTGGCGGCTGCTGGTAGCCGGCGACGGCGATGCGCGCGCCGCGGTCGAAGCGGCGCTCGAGGCCGCCGCGCCGGGCCGCGCGACCTTTCTCGGCGCACTCAACACCGAGACGCTTGCCGCGGCCTGCGCGGCGGGTGACCTGTTCGTCTGGCCGGCGGTCAATGAGGCCTACGGCATGTCGATGCTCGAGGCGCAGGCCGCAGGCCTGCCGGTGGTGTCCTGCGCGCTGCGCGGCGTGCCCGATGTGGTGCTCGACGGGCGCACGGGTCTGCTCGCCGCGCCGGGCGACGCGGCGGCGTTCGCCGAGAAGCTGCGCACGCTGCTCGATGACGCACCACGCCGCCGTGCGCTGGGCGAGGCTGCCGCGTCTTTCGTCCTGCGCGAACGCAGCATCGAGGTCGCCGCAGGCATCCTCGCCGACGCGCTGGCGCGCGTCACGGCCGCGTGGCCAAAGGCGGCGGCACGATGACACTGCTCGCCACCCTGCGGCATGCGGAGACCGAATGGAGCCGCGAAAAGCGCATTCAGGGGCGCACCGACATACCGCTGTCGGCCGAAGGACGCGCGGCGCTGCGCCGCCGCGCGCTGCCCGCGCTGTGCGCCGACATGCGCGCCGTGACCAGCCCGCTTGCCCGCTGCATCGAGACCGCAACCCTGCTCGGGCACGCGCAGGCGGCGCGCGAGCCACGCATCGCCGAGATGCACTGGGGTGCCTGGGAGGGACGCCGCCTTGCGGAGCTGCGTGCCGCGCTCGGCGCCGAGATGCAGGCCAACGAAGCGCGCGGCATGGATTTCACGCCCGAGGGGGGCGAAAGCCCGCGCGCGGTGCTCGCGCGCCTGCAGCCCTGGCTCGCGGAGCTCGCCGCCCGCGCGCAGCCCACGCTCGCCTTCACCCACCGCGGCGTGATACGCGTGCTGCTGGCGCAGGCCTGCGGCTGGGACATGTTGGGCCGACCGCCGGCCAAGCTCGACTGGGGCGCAGTGCACGTCTTTCGGCTCGACGCGCAGGGCCGGCCGAGCATTCATCTGCTCAATCTGCCGCTCGTCGCGGCCCACGCCGATGCGGGCAGCGCATGAGCGCGCCCGCGCGACGCCGCGTCATGCTGTATGTCCAGCACCTGCTGGGCATCGGCCACCTGCAGCGCAGCGCGATCGTGGCGCGTGCCTGCGCCGCGGCGGGGCTCGAGGTCATGCTGGTGAGCGGTGGCAGCCCGGTGCCGGATCTGCCGCTGGGCGGGGCGCGCCTCGTGCAGCTGCCGCCCTGTGTGGCAGCCGACCCGAGCTTCAAGCTGCTGATGGACGCCGACGGCCGTCCGGTGGACGACGCCTGGAAGGCGCGCCGGCGCGAGCGCTTGCTCGAGCTGTGGCGCGGGTTCAATCCGCACGCCCTGCTGATCGAGCTCTATCCGTTCGGTCGGCGCCTGATGCGCTTCGAGCTGGTGCCGCTGCTCGAGGCCGCGAAGGCATCGGCGCAGCGCCCGGTGATCGTCTCCTCGGCGCGCGACGTGCTGCAGGACAACGAAGACAACGCAGCGCGACTGCAGAAGATGCTGGAGGCGTTCGAGCGCTATTTTGACCGGGCACTGGTGCACGGCGATCCGGCCTTCATCCCCTTCGAGCGCACCTTTCCGCACGCCGCACGCATCGCCGATCGCATCGCCTATACCGGATATGTCGTCGATCGCGCACCGGACCCGTCGCCGGCGGGCGGTGCCGCCGCGAGCGAGGACGAAGGCCGCGGCGAGGTGCTCGTCTCCGCGGGCGGCGGCGCCTTCGGCGGCGCACTGCTCGAGACCGCGATCCGCGCGCGTGCACGCACCACGCTTGCCGACCGCGTCTGGCGCGTACGCGCCGGCGTCGCCCCGGCGCCCGGTCGGATCGAGGCACTCGAGCGGCTGGCCGCCGCAACGGGCGGCGGCCGCGTGATCGTCGAGCCGAACCGGCCCGACTTCCGCAATCGCCTTCGCAGCTGCGCGCTCTCGGTCAGCCAGGCCGGCTACAACACGCTGCTCGAGACGCTGCAGGCGCAGGCACGCGCGGTGATGGTGCCTTACGTCGGCCGCAAGGAGACCGAGCAGACGCTGCGCGCGCGCCTGCTCGCCGAGCGCGGCGCGATCGACATCGTCGAGGAGGCTGCGCTCGCACCGGACACGCTCGCCGCAGCCATCGACCGCGCGGCCCGGCGACCGCACAGCGCCCGCGTGGCGATCGACATGAACGGGGCCGCGCGCAGTGCGGCGCTGCTCGCCGAATGGACTGCGGCCCTGACGTGGTAAGCGACGCCTGGCAGCGGCTGGATGACGAGCTCGCGCGCTGGCGCGACGCGGGCCGCAGCGTGGAGTTCTGGTGGCGCGACGACGACGCCGCGCAGTGGACGCCGGCACTCGCGCAGCTGCTTGGGCTGGCGCAACGCTTCGACATTCCGCTCGCCCTCGCCGTCGTCCCGGCGAGCGCCGAGGCCGCGCTGTTCGCGCAGCTCACGGACGAGATCTGCGTGCTGCAGCACGGCGTCGATCACCGCAACCGCAGCGCAGCGGGCGCGAAACGCGCCGAGTTCGCGTGCGACGAGCGGACCGAGGACGCCGTCGCGCGCATCGGCGCGGGCCGTGCGCGCCTCGCTGCGCTTGCCGGCGCACGCTGGACGGCGGCGTTCGCGCCGCCGTGGAACCGACTGCCGGAGGCGCTCGCCGCACGGCTGGCGGAAGCCGGGCTGCGCGGTCTGAGCCGCTTCGGTCCGCGCCAACGCGCGCAGCCTGCGCCAGGCCTGGTCCAGGTCAACGCCCACGTCGACCTCATCGCCTGGCGGGGGGACCGCGGGTTCGTCGGCGTGCCGGCCGCGCTCGAGCAGGCGGTACGCCATCTCGCCGCGCGCCGCACGGGCCGCGTCGACCGTGACGAGCCCACCGGCTGGCTCACCCACCACCTGCAGCACGATGCCGCGACGTGGCGCTTTCTCGAACAGCTGTTTGAACGGACGCGCGGAGCCGCCCGGGTGCGCTGGCTACCTGCGCCCGCGCTGTTCGCGACGGGCGAGGCATGAACACGCGCAGCTTCCGCTATCCGGCGTCCGCGCTGCGCGCGGCGTACGCCCTGGCGCTGATCGGCATGGCGATCGGTTTCGGGCCCGTGCTGTTCGCGCAGCCTGCACCCCTGTTCCGCTGGCTGCTCGGCGCCATGGGCGTGGTTTTCCTCGTATACTTTGCGCGCACGGTCGTCCGCCAGCAGACCTGGATCGAGATTGACGCGACCGGGATTTGCGTGCGCGGCCTGCTGGGCGTCGCCATCCGCTGGGATGACGTACGCGTGGTCAGGCTGAGCTATTACTCGACGCGGCCGGATCGTTCGGGAGGATGGATGGAGTTCATCGTGCAGGGGCCGAGGCGCTCGATCCGCGTCGAATCGACGCTGGACGGTTTTGCGGCACTGGTACGCGAGAGCACGCGCGAGACGGGGGCGCGCGGCATCGTTCCCGACGAGCGCAGCCGCGTGAACCTGCAGGCGCTCGGCATCGCGGCCTGACCGGAACGCCACCCATCGAGCGATGCCGGATCTTCTTCGCGTCAACAACCTAAAGGTCTACCTCGACGTCGATGCCGGCACCGTCAAGGCGGCCGACGGCGTGTCGTTCCGCATTCCCGAGGGCCGCACCATGGCGCTGGTCGGCGAGTCGGGCTCGGGCAAGTCGATCGTCGCGCAGGCCATCATGGGCATCCTGCCGCGCATCGCGCGCATCGAGGGCGGCGAAATCCTGTTCGCCGACCCGAACCAGCCGGGCACCCTCGTCGACATCGCACGCCTCAACCGCGACAGCAGCTCGATGCGCGCGATCCGCGGCGGGCGCATCTCGATCATCTTCCAGGAGCCGATGACCGCGCTCTCGCCCCTGCACACGATCGGCAACCAGATCGTCGAGGCGCTCGCGCTGCACCGCACGCACCTGGGCAAGGCCGAGCGGCGCGACGCGGCGCTCGAGATGCTGCGCCGCGTCGGCTTCCCCGATCCCGTCGCCGCCGAGCACACCTATCCCTTCGAGCTCTCGGGCGGGCTGCGCCAGCGCGCCATGATCGCGATGGCGCTCGTCTGCCGGCCGGCGCTGCTGATCGCCGACGAACCGACCACGGCGCTCGATGTCACGATTCAGGCGCAGATCCTGCACCTGATCCGCGAGCTGCAGCGCGACCTGGGCATGGCCGTACTGATGATCACGCATGACCTCGGCGTCGTCGCCAACATGGCCGAAGAAGTGGTCGTCATGTACCAGGGCCGCGTGACCGAGGCAGGGACCGTGGAGGACATCTTCCGCGATCCGCGCCATCCCTACCTGAAAGCGCTGATGCGCGCGGTGCCGCGCTTCGGCATGGCGGAGGGCGAGCGCCTCACGCCGATTCGCGAGGTACAGGTCGGCACCGAGCACCGCCTGCTCGCGCCGAGCAAGCGACCGGTCGTGGGCGAGCACGAGCCGCCGCTGCTCACCGTGCGCCACCTGACCAAGCGCTTCCAGACGCGCAAGACCTCGATCCTCGGCAGCAAGCTCGCGGGCGAGGTGCTCGCGGTCGACGACGTCAGCTTCCACGTCAAGGCCGGCGAATGCCTCGGGCTGGTCGGCGAGTCGGGCTGCGGCAAGACCACCACCGCGAAAATGGTGCTGCGTTCGATCGCACCGGATGCCGGCGAGATCACGTTCAACGACCACGGCACGCTGCGCGATGTCCTCGCGCTGCAAAACGACGCCCTGTTCGATTACCGGCGCAAGGTCCAGTTCGTGTTTCAGGACCCCTTCGGCTCGCTCAATCCGCGCATGACCGCGCTCGACATCATCGCCGAGCCGCTCATCATCCACGGGATCGGCGACGAGGACGAGCATTTCGAGCGCGTCAAGGAGCTGATGCTGCTGGTCGGTCTGGACGTGCGCTTTCTGCGGCGCTACCCGCACAGCTTTTCCGGCGGGCAGCGCCAGCGGCTCGGCATCGCGCGCGCACTCGCGCTCAGCCCCGACCTGCTGCTGCTCGACGAGCCGGTGTCCGCACTCGACGTGTCGGTGCAGGCCCAGGTGCTGAATCTGCTGCGCGACCTGCGCGCGACGCTCGGCCTGACCTACATCTTCATTTCGCACAACCTCGCCGTGGTGCATTACCTCGCGGACCGCATCGCGGTGATGTGTGCCGGGCGCATCGTCGAGACCGCCGATTGCCGCGAGCTGTTTCGCAACCCGGTGCACCCCTACACCCAGGCGCTGCTCGCCGCAGTACCGGACCCCGACCTCGATCGCCTGCTGAATTTCGATTCCCTGATGGAAGGCAAGGCGTCGGACCCCGCCGCATGGCCCGCGCCTTTTCGCCTGGACGCCAGCGTGCGAACCAGTATGATCGACATCGGCAACGGGCACCTGGTACGCGCCCACGCATCCGCCAACAGCTCGGAGCTCATTGCATGAACACCAAACATCGGATTCACATCGTCGCGCCGACGGGCCTGCGGCTCGGCGTCTGGCTGCTCGCCGGCGCGCTCGCGCTCCCCGCCGGCGCCGCCGGTTTCGTCGAAACGCCCCTGCTGGCAGCGGACGTGTCCGCCAAGACGCTGCCGCCGGTAAGCGAGCGGGTGCCGCAAGCGCCGCTCGTGGTGAAGACCACCGGCAAGTCGGGCGGCAGCCTGCGCATGCTCATCGGGCGCACCCGCGACGTGCGTCTGCTCGTGGTCTACGGCTACGCGCGGCTGGTCGGCTACGACACGCACTTCAACATCGTGCCCGACATCGCCGAGAGTCTCGACGTCAAGGACGGCCGCATCTTCACCTTCAAGCTGCGCCCCGGCCACAAGTGGTCGGACGGCAAGCCATTCACCAGCGAGGATTTCCGCTATTACTGGGAGGACGTGGCGAACAACGCGGAACTCAGTCCGAGCGGTCCGCCGCGCGAGATGCTGGTCGACGGCCAGCCGCCGAAGGTCGAGATCATCGACAAGACCACCGTGCGCTACAGCTGGGCGAAACCGAACCGCGATTTCCTGCCGCGCATCGCGGGTACCTCGCCGCTGTTCATCTACCGCCCCGCGCACTACCTTAAAAAATTCCACAAGAAGTACAACGCGAAGATCGCCAAGGCGGAACAGGACGGCAGTGCCAAGCGCGGCTGGGCGCGTACGCACAACAAGCAGGACAACATGTACCGCTTCGACAACCCGGACCTGCCGACGCTGCAGCCCTGGATGAACACCACGAAGCCGCCTGCGGACCGTTTCGTCGCGTCGCGCAACCCCTTCTTCCACCGCGTCGACGCGCAGGGCAACCAGTTGCCGTACATCGACCGCGTCGAGATGCTGGTGGCCGACGGCAAGCTGATACCGGCCAAGGCCGGTGCCGGCGAGGCCGACCTGCAGGCGCGCGACATCCAGTTCAACAATTACACCTTCCTCAAGAAGAGCGAGAAACAGAACGAGTTCCGCACCCTGCTCTGGCGCACCGCCAAGGGCTCGCACTTCGCGCTGTTTCCCAACCTCAATGCCAACGATGCGGTCTGGCGCAAGGTGATGCGCGACGTGCGCGTGCGGCGCGCGCTTTCGATGGCCATCGATCGCTCGCTGGTCAACAACGTGCTGTACTTCGGACTCGCCATCGAAGCCAACAACACGGTGCTGCCCGACAGCCCGCTCTACAAGGAGAGCTACCAGAAGCGCTGGGCCAACTTTGATCGCAGCGCGGCCAACAAGCTGCTCGACGCAGCGGGCCTCAAGCGCGGCGCGGACGGCATTCGCAGGCTGCCCGACGGACGGCCGATGGAGCTGATCGTCGAGACCGCCGGCGAGAGCACCGAGCAGACCGACATTCTGGAGCTGATCCGGGAAATGTGGCGCGAGGTCGGTATCAAGCTCTACAGCAAACCCTCGCAGCGCGAAGTGTTCCGCAATCGCATCTTCTCGGGCGAAACGCTGATGTCCGTGTGGAGTGGATTCGAGAACGGCATCCCCACCGCCAACATGAGCCCCGAGGAGCTGGCGCCGACCAATCAGCAGCAACTGCAGTGGCCGAAGTTCGGTCAGTACTACGAGACCAGCGGCAAGTCGGGCGAGGCGCCCGACATTCCGGAGGCGGTGCAGCTGCTGAAGGACGCCGCGGCCTGGAATGCGGCGGACACGCCCGAGGCGCGCGCGGCCATCTGGCACCGCATGCTCGAGATCCATGCCGAGCAGCAGTTCGCCATCGGCGTGGTGAGCGGCGTACCGCAGCCGGTCGTGGTGCGCAACCAGGTCCAGGGCGTGCCCGAAAAGGGCATCTACAACTGGGATCCGGGCGCATTCTTCGGCGTCTACCGCCCGGACACGTTCTGGATGCGGTAATGGAAACGCGGGACGCCACCGGCGCCCGCGGATCCCTGAGCGGCGCCGCCGGCGCCCGCGGACCCCTGAGCGGCGCCGCCGGCGCCCGCGGACCCCTGAGCGGCGCCGCCGGCGCCGCGGACCCACTACAATCGGCCTGTCGTCGCGCGCGGGGCGCCAAACCCCGCGCGCGGGCATCGACCTGCCTGCGCGCATGCTGAATTACACGATTCACCGCATCCTGATCATGATCCCGACGCTGCTCGTGATCAGCTTCGTGACGTTCGTGATCATCCAGCTGCCGCCCGGGGATTACCTGTCGAACCAGATCCAGGAGCTGAAGAGCAGCGGCGACAGCGCGGCGCTCGAGCGGGTCGAGTTCCTGCGCCGGCAATACGGTCTCGACAAACCCTTTGTCGAGCAGTACGGCGCCTGGCTGGGCATCTGGCCCGGCGAGCGGGGCTTATCCGGGCTGCTGCAGGGCGACTGGGGCTGGTCGTTCGAGCACGACTTGCCCGTCTCCGAAGTGGTCGGTGACCGGCTGATGCTTTCGTTCGTCCTCAATTTCTCGACCATCCTGTTCACCTGGGCGGTGGCCTTCCCGATCGGCGTCTACGCCGCGACGCACCAGTACAGCTGGGGGGATCACGGGCTCACCCTGTTCGGCTACGTCGGCCTCGCGACGCCGAACTTCCTGCTCGCGCTGGTGCTGATGTATTTCGCCAACGTGCAGTTCGGGCTCTCGATCGGCGGCATCATGGATCCCGAGCATCTCGGCCAGCCCTGGAGCTGGGACAAGGCGCGTTCGGTGCTTGACCACCTGTGGATCCCGGTCATCGTCATCGGCACCTCGGGCACGGCGGGCATGATCCGCCGCCTGCGCGCGAACCTGCTCGACGAGTTGCAGAAGCAGTACGTGGTCACGGCGCGCGCCAAGGGCATGGCGCCGACGCGGCTGCTGGTGAAGTATCCGCTGCGCATGGCGCTCAACCCATTCATCGCCGACATCGGCAACCTGCTGCCGAGCGTGATCTCGGGTTCCGCGATCGTCGCGGTGGTGCTCTCGCTGCAGACCTCGGGCCCGATGCTGCTCGATGCGCTGCAGAGCCAGGACCAGTATCTCGCCGGGTCGTTCCTCATGTTCCTTTCGCTGCTCGCGGTGATCGGCACCTTCATCTCCGATCTGCTGCTGGCGGCGCTCGATCCGCGGATCCGCCTGACGGGAGGCATGGCCAAGTGAGCGCCGGCGCGCAGCCGTCTGACCGGCTTGAGCACTACGTCTCGAGCGCGCCGTTCGAGCCGCTCGCCGCCGAACAGCTCACGCCCGAACAGGAACGCTTCTACCGCGCCTCGCAGTGGCAGATCATGTGGTGGAAGTTCCGCCGCCACCGCATCGCGGTCATCTCGGGCGTGATCCTGCTGCTGTTCTACGGTTCGACGCTGGTGAGCGAGGCGCTTGCGCCCTACGAACTGCATTCGCGTGACGCGCGCCACATCTACGCGCCGCCCCAGGCGCTGCATCTGTTCCACGAGGGCAGCTTCGTCGGCCCCTTCGTCTACGGCTACAACATGCAGCTCAACATGACGACCCTGAAGCGCGAGTACGCGATCAATCCCTCGAAGGTGCAGCCGCTGCGCTTTTTCTGCCGCGGCGACGGCTACAAGTTCTGGAACCTGGTCGAAGGGAACCTGCACCTGTTCTGCCCCGCCGAGGGCGGCACCGCGTTTCTGCTCGGTACCGACCGGCTCGGGCGCGATCTGCTCTCGCGCATCATCTACGGCACGCGCATCTCGCTCACCGTGGGTCTGTTCGGCATCATGGTCAGCTTCACGATCGGCATCGTGCTGGGCGGCATCTCCGGCTATTACGGCGGCTGGATCGACAACCTCATTCAGCGCTTCATCGAAATGGTGCGCGCGTTCCCGGAGCTGCCGCTGTGGATGGCGCTGTCGGCCGCGCTGCCGGTGACCTGGAGCCCGATCCTGGTGTACTTCGGCATCACCATCATTCTCGGGCTGCTCGACTGGCCCGGCCTCGCGCGCGCGGTGCGCTCCAAGCTGCTCGCGCTGCGCGAGGAGGATTTTGCCGCGGCGGCGGTGCTGATGGGTGCCGGCCCGGGCCGCGTCATCGCGCGCCACCTGCTGCCCAGCTTCGCGAGCCACCTGATCGCCTCGGCGACGCTCGCCGTGCCCGGCATGATCCTCGGCGAGACAGCGCTGTCCTTTCTCGGGCTCGGCCTGCGCCCACCGATCACCAGCTGGGGCGTGTTGCTGAACGAGGCGCAGAACATCAACGTGGTGGCGCTCTACCCCTGGTTGATGATCACGGTACTGCCGGTGTTCATCATCGTGCTCGCGTTCAATTTCTTCGGCGACGGCCTGCGCGACGCGGCGGATCCGTACCGTTAAGCGGAGCGAAGAAACCCGGTCAGCCGCGCGCCGGCGGCACGGCGCCCGCAATTAGAGCGTCAGCACGAGCCCTTCACGGGCGAGCAGCGAGCCCGGCATGGCCTGCTCGACCTCGCGCGCAATCGCGTCGAGCGTGTCGTCGTCGTGGTCCGGGTCGTGATGAAACACCACCAGACGCTTGGCGCCCGCGGCCTGACACAGGCGCACGCCCTCCTGCCAGGTTGAGTGTCCCCAACCCGCGTGGCCCTGCGCGTACTCCGCGTCGGTGTACATGCAGTCGTAGATCACGAGATCGGCGCCCTCGATGAGACCCAGGATGTTGCGATCCGGCGCGCCGGGCACATGCTCGGTGTCGGTGAGGTAGCAGGCCGCGCGGCCGCCGTACTCGATGCGATAGCCGGTCGCGCCATCCGGATGGTTGAGCGCGGTGGTGCGAAGCCGGATGCCCGGCCCCGGCTCGAGCGTCTGCCCTGCCTCGAACTCGCGATAGCTGAGGTTGGCGCGGAACACCTCGGGCGGCACCGGGAACAGCGGCGAGATCATGAACTCGCACACCACGCGGTGCAGCGACACGCGCCCGCCCAGATGGCCGGCCCAGACGCGAAAGCTGTTCTGCGGCTGGAAGAAGGGGCGGAAAAAGGGCAGTCCGCAGACATGGTCAAAATGCGTGTGCGTCAGGTACAGGTCGGCGTCGATCGGCGCCTGGCCCACCAGCGCATTGCCCAGGTAGCGAATTCCGGAGCCGGCGTCGAACAGCAGCAGGCGGTCGCCGCAGCGCACCTCGAGCGACGAGGTATTGCCGCCGTAACGCAGGGTCTCGGGACCCGAGCAGGCAATGCTGCCGCGCACGCCCCAAAACCGGATTGTGAAATCGTCGCGCCCCATGTCGAGCGCCGAACTATAGCGGATCGCAGCGCGACGCGCGGGGTAAGATGGCGGTCGCGTCACAGACGCCGAGCGCCCCAGGATGGAACGCACGCTATTCGGATTCATCGTTCGCTACAGCAAGCGGGAGCAATGGCTCATCGTCCCGTTCGTGGTCGCGTCGATGATCGTGTACTTCCTCTCCCTCGACCTGCCCAAGACGATCATCAACCAGGCGATTCAGGGGCAGAGCTTCCCCGACCCGGATTCGGTCGCGGCGTTCCTGCGCCTGAAGTTCACGCTGCCGGCGTGGCTGGGCGGCGCGACGCTCACGCCCTTTTCCGGCTTCGAGCTCGAGCGCCTGCCCTATCTGCTCGCGCTGTGCGTGACCTTCCTGACCCTCATCGTCGTAAGCGGCCTGCTCAAGCTGCGCATCAACACGATGAAAGGCTGGCTGGGCGAGCGCATGCTGCGCCGGCTGCGCTACCAGCTGTTCGACCACATCCTGCGATTTCCGCTGCCGCGCTTCCGGCGCATCAAGTCGGCCGAGATGGCGACGATGATCAAGGACGAGATCGAGCCGCTCGGCGGTTTCATCGGCGATTCCCTCATCACGCCGCTGTTTCTCGGCGGCCAGGCGCTGACCGCGCTGTTCTTCATCGTCTACCAGCACCTCGTGCTCGGCATGGTGGCGCTGACCATCGTGACCGTGCAGACCGCCATCATCCCCAAGATGCGGCGCAAGCTGCTGGTACTCGCCAAGCGGCGCCAGCTCGGCGCGCGCCAGTTGGCCGGACGCATCGCCGAATGCGTCGACGGCATCGCCGAGATCCATGCCCACGGCACCTCCAACTTCGAGCGCGCCGAATTCTCGGACCGCCTCGGCAACCTCTTTCGCATCCGCTTCGAGTTCTACCAGCGCAAGTTCTTCATCAAGTTCCTCAATAATTTTCTGGCACAGGTCACGCCGTTCGTTTTCTATTCGATCGGCGGCTACCTCGTCATCGTCGGGCGGCTCGATATCGGCGCGCTGGTCGCGGTGATCGCCGCCTACAAGGACCTGCCCAGCCCGATCAAGGAGCTGATCGACTGGGACCAGCAACGCCTCGACGTATCGATCAAGTACAACCAGGTGATCGAGCAGTTCACGGTGGAGGATCTGGCGCCGCAGGCGATGCAGGAGATGATCAAGGTCACCGAGGTGCCGAGCGAGGGCAGGCTGCGCGCCTCGAACCTGACCCTGGTCGACGAATCCGGCGCCAAGGCCATTGACAGCGTGTCATTCGAGGCCGGGCTGAACGAGCACATCGCAGTCGTCGGCGGCCCCAGTTCGGGCAGCACCGAGCTCGCCCAGCTCGTTGCCCGCCTGCTGTTTCCGACCAGCGGCTCGCTCGAGATCGGCAGCATCGACATGACGCGCGCCCCCGAAGCAATCACCGGGCGCACGTTTGCCTATGTCGGCACGCCGGCCTACCTGTTTCCGGTCAGCGTACGCGACAACCTGCTCTACGGGCTCAAGCACCGCCCGCTGCGCGAGCCGGTCTACGAGGGCGAGGCGCTCGCCGCGCGCCGCTTTCAAGTGAACGAGGCCGAACGCACCGGCACGCCGACATACGACATCAACGCCGAATGGATCGACTACGAGGCGGCCGGCGTCACGGGTCCCGACGAGATGGAGGCACGCATTCTCGAGGTTCTGCACGCCGTCGATCTCGACGAGGCGATCTTCGAGCTGGGCCTGCGCAGCGCGATCGACGAGAGTCACGGCGAAGAGCTGCGCGCCCACATGCTCGGCGCGCGCGAGGCGATGCGCGAGCGGCTGGCGTCGCTCGGCATCCAGGACTGGGTCGAGCGCTTCGACCCGGCGCATTACAACCGCAACGCGACGCTTGCGGAAAACCTGCTGTTCGGCACACCGGTGGGGCGGACCTTCGACATCGACAACCTCGCCGCGAATGCCTACGTGCGGCGCGTGCTGCAGGAAACCGGCTTGACGGACGAACTGCTGCGTATCGGGCACAAGGTCGCCGAGACCATGGTCGAGCTGTTCAGCGGCCTGCCGCCCGGACATGAATTCTTCGAGCGCTTTTCGTTCATCCGCCACGAGGACCTGCCGCAGTACAAGGCGATGCTCGCCCGCATTCTGGAGTCCGGACTCAAGGGCCTCGCCGAAGACGACCGCGGCCAGCTGCTCGGCCTGCCCTTCAAGCTCTCGCCCGCCCGGCACCGTCTCGGCCTGATCGACGACGCGCTGCAGGCACGGGTGCTCGAGGCGCGGCGCTACTTCGCCCAGCATCTGCCCGAGTCGCTGAAAGGCGCAGTCGAATTCTTCGACCCCACGCGCTACAACGCGGCGGCCTCGCTGCAGGACAACATCCTGTTCGGCAAGATCGTCACCGGGCAGGCCGAAGCGGCGACGCGCATCGGCGCGCTGCTGCGCCAGGTGCTGGACGAGCTCGGTCTGCGCCCGCTGGTCACCGGCATCGGCCTCGACTATCAGGTCGGCACGGGCGGCGCGCGTCTTGCCGCGGCCGACCGGCAGAAAGCTGCGCTGGCGCGCGCGCTGCTCAAGCGGCCGACAATGCTGGTGCTCGATCACGCCGCGGCGATGCTCGACCCCGCCACGCAGTCCCGCGTGATGGGTCGCGTCCTGGAGTATCGCAAGGGCCAGGGGGTCTTCTGGGCGCTGTCGCGCGCGGAGTTCGCCGACCGCTTCGAGCAGGTGCTGGTGCTCGAGCGCGGCAAGCTCGCCGAGCGGGGCGCGTTCGACAGCCTGAAATGCGGCGGCGGCGCGCTGCACAAGCTGCTCAATCCCGCCTGACCGTCGCTGAACGAGGAGGACACGCATGTCACTCGAGCAGGAAGTCGAACTGATCCGACAGTTCCCGATCTTCAGCAAGATCCAGCCGGCCATGCAGAAGCTGCTGTGCTTCAGCAGCGAGCGTCTGACCTACGAGGCCGGACAGGTGATGTTTCGTGCCGGGGACGCGGCGGACGCCGCCTACATCGTGATCGAAGGCCGGGTCGACATCACGGTGCCGACGTCGACCGGCGCGATCCTGGTCAATTCCCTGCAGCGCAATGACATCATCGGCGAGATCGCGATCTTCGGCGATGTGCCGCGCACGGCGACGGCGACCGCGGTCACGCGCATGGAGGCCCTGCGCATCTCGAAGGACATGTTCACCAACGTGATTCGCGAGAACCCGGACGCGGCCCTCGAGCTGATCAAGATCCTCGCCGCCCGGCTCGCCAACACGACCGCCCAGCTCAGCCGCCGCGCGCCCTAGCCGGGGGTGCCACGCGCCATGCGCCTGCCCGTGCTCCTGGCCGCACTCGGCGAGCCCCCCCGCGCCACACCGCCGGAGCGCGTGCGCGGCCTGATCGCGTCGCAGCAGCTGCAGAGCGAGGTCCTGATCGGCTGGGTGCAGTTCGCCCTGATCCTGTTCTGGGTCGTGCTCTACGCACTGGCGCCGAAAACCTCGGCGGGCACGCGCTTTCTGCCGGTGCCCTGGGTGCTGGGCGCCTTTTTGCTGGTGACGGTTCTTCGGCTGGTGCTCGCACACCGCCACCGGCTCACCCCGCCCCTGCTCGTCGCCGGCGTGGTGCTCGACATGGCGCTGCTGATGGGCCTCATCTGGAGCTTCCATCTGCAGTACGAGCAGCCTGCGCCGTTCTATCTCAAGGCACCGACCCTGCTCTACGTCTTCATCTTCATCGCCTTGCGCGCGCTGCGCTTCGAGCCGCTCTACGTCGTCGCCGCGGGCCTTGCGGGCGCGGCCGGCTGGGTCGCGCTGCTGGTCTACGCGGCGATGTCGGGCGAGATGGCGGTGACGCGCAATTACGTCGCGTACATGACCTCAAACAGCGTGCTGGTCGGCGCCGAGGTCGACAAGATCCTGTCGATCCTGCTCGTCACTGCGGTGCTCGCGCTCGGCCTGGTGAGGGCACAGCGCATCCTGTACCGCGCGGTCGCCGACAGCGTGATCGCGCGCGACCTGTCGCGCTTCGTCTCGCCCGAGGTCGCCGCGCGCATCACCAGTGCGGCGCGCGAACTCAAGCCGGGCGACGGCGAGGTGCGCACCGCCTCGGTGCTGTTCACCGACATCGAAGGCTTTTCGACCATCGCCGAGCGGCTGCAGCCGGAACGGCTGATCTCCATGCTCAACACCTACTTCGCCGCGGTCTCGGACGCCATCGACCGGCACGGCGGCGTCATTACGCAGTACCAGGGCGACGCCATGTTGATCACCTTCAACACCGTGAAGGACGACCCCGACCATGCGGCGAACGCCGTACGCACCGCACTCGCCATCCAGGACGCGACCCGCGATCGCAGCTTCGGCGAGGGCCTGCGCATGCGCACGCGCTGCGGCATCAACACCGGGCGCATCGTCGCCGGCGCGGTCGGCACCGGCGAGCGCCTGCTCTACACCGTGCACGGCGACGAAGTGAACGTCGCGGCGCGCCTCGAGCAGCTCAACAAGACCACCGGCACCTACGTACTCGCCACCGAGAGCACCGTGCTGGCCGCGGGCAGCGCGTTCGCCTTCGAGCGCGTGGCGGAGGTGACGGTACGGGGGCGCAGCCAGCCGACCGCGGTCTACGCGCCACGCGGCGCAGGCGGAGCAACCGCATGACGCAGGCGCAGCGACCCCCGGCACTCGGCGCCTGTAACATCTGCGGCGGCACGCGCTTCGAGGCCGGCCCGAACGGCCGGCTGAGCAGCACCGGGCGCGCGCCGCGCTGCAGCGCTTGCCGCTCGCTCGAGCGCCATCGCCAACTGCGCCGCGTGTACGCGCTGCTGCCCGCCGCGTACCTCGCCACGCTCGATGTACTCCAGCTGAGCCCCGACATCGGCGTCGCGCCCGACTGGTTCCGCAGCTACGAGGTCTCCGAATACGGCGGCGAGAATTCGCTCGACCTGCAGGCCATCGCACGACCGGACGCCGCCTACGACCTGGTGATCTGCAACCACGTGCTCGAGCATGTGGCCGACGATCGCCAGGGGCTGCGCGAGCTGCTGCGCGTGACGCGCCCCGATGGCTTCGTCCAGCTCACCGTGCCCTCGCCCTACACCCGCGCCACGACGGTCGACTGGGGCTATGCCGATGCGCGGGCCCATGGCCACTACCGCGGCTACGGGCGGGACTTCCTCGCCCGCTTCGGCGAGGCGCGGCCGGACGCCACGGTGCTGCAGATCGAGGTCTTCGACCCGGTCACCGCAGCCGGCAGCTATGTCTACCTGTGGACCGCGCAGACGGCACGCGCGGCGCAGCTCGAGCGCTGGATCACGCTTCCGCGGGTGCGCGCCTGAACCGGACGACAAAACAAAACGGGGGCCGAAGCCCCCGCTTGTCGTTTCGAAGGGAAGTCGCCCGTTAGTCGGACTTCTTCTCGTCGCTGGCCTCGCGCTCGTCGCCGTCCGCGGTGGCTTTCTGCTCTTCCTTCTTGCCTTCCTCTTTCTTCTCGTCGTCGTTGGCTTTTTGGACTTGCTTGAAGTCCTGCTTCTTCTCGGTTTCCTCGGTCTTCTTCTCGTCGTCCGACAGGCGCGTCGTGCCGGTGATCGGGCTGGCGATCGAGTAGGCGGTGGCCAGGGCAAACACGGCCGCAAACAGGGAGGCGATCAGCTTCTTCATGGGATTTCCTTTCGGGTCAGGGGATGCGTGGGTGCACGCGGGAGGGGTCGTCGACGAGCCTGGTCAGTTCGACCTGCGCTCGGCTTCTTCCTTCGGTTGCGCCGCCCCGCGCGGTTCGACATCCGCCGTCGCGCTCGGGACAACGCCGAGGGGGTTCGACAGCAGCGGCAGGCTGCTGGTGGCATCCCTTTCCGGGCTGCAGGCGACCACGCCGAGGACGGCGAGCGCGGCAGAGAGTCGGAGAATGGACACGGTTCGAAACGCCCTCAGAGTTCTGCGGGCCGGCGGTTCGCCTGCCCGACGGAATCCATTTAAGCGGACCGATGTAACGGGGGGATGCCGGATTGCGCTGACTTCGTATCAGGGCGGAGGCCGCGCGTAAGCGTGAGTGACAGGCCGCATCCGCGTTACAGTGCGTTACACGCCCGTTCGCGGAGCCCCCGTTCGGGGGTATAAATAGCGCCCGCATGCAACACACCGACCACGTCCTGGTCGTCGACGACGACGCCGAATTGCGCGACCTGCTGTCCGAGTATCTCGGGCGCAACGGCTTTCGCGTGTCCGTGGCGCGCGACGGGCGCGAAATGCGCCAGCTGCTCGACACCGCGAGTCCCGACATCGTGGTGCTCGACGTCATGCTGCCGGGCGAGGACGGCCTCGCCCTGTGCCGCGACCTGCGCGCGCGCTCCAACCTGCCGGTCATCATGCTCACCGCACGCGGCGAGGAGCTCGACCGCATCATCGGCATCGAGATGGGCGCCGACGACTACCTCAGCAAGCCGTTCAATCCGCGCGAGCTGCTGGCGCGCATGAAGGGCATCCTGCGCCGCGCGCGCAGCCTGCCGCCGGCGCGCGCCGAGAGCCACCGTTTGCGCTTCGCCGGCTGGACACTCGACCTGGCCGCGCGCCACCTGATCGCGGACGACGGCGTCGTGGTGCCGCTGTCGGGCACCGAATTCCGTCTGCTGCAGATTTTCGTCACGCACCCGAACCGCGTGCTCGATCGCAACCAGCTGATGGATCTCGCGCTCGGGCGAGAGGCGACGCCGTTCGATCGCGCGATCGATGTCCAGGTCAGCCGCCTGCGCCAGCGCTTGCGCGACGACGCGCGCGAGCCGCGCATCATCAAGACCGTGCGCAACGGCGGCTACGTTCTTGCGGCCCAGGTCGAGAAGGCCGCTTAATGCGCCTGCTGCCGCGCTCGCTGTTCGGGCGCACCCTGCTGGTCCTGGCCGCCGGACTGCTGCTCGCCCAGACGGCGAGCCTGCTCGTCAACCTGCTCGACCGCGGCAGCGCGGTCTACCGCCTGTCGGCACAGCAGGTCGCGATCCGCATCGCGCACATGGCGCGCGTGCTCAACCGGCTGCCTGAGGCCGCGCGCGCGGAGCTGGTCGAGGAGCTCGCCGGCACCGACGTGCAGATCCTGATCAGCACAAAGCCGATCAAGGTGACCAAGGGCTACGCCGAGCTGGACGTCTACGAGGCGGCCTTTGCCCGTGCGGTGCGGCGCAGCCTCGGCAAACCGCTCGAGACGACGGTCGAGATCACGCGCCTGCCGCGCGCGCAACGCGCGCGCGACGCGCAAGCCGATGCCAGTGCGTTCGACCTTTGGATGGGGCGCCACTTTTATTTCCTGCAACCCGGGCAGTTCTCGGTCGTGGTTCAGATCGCGCTCGAGGACGGCGCCGTGGCGGTGTTTGTGGCGCGCGTACCGCAGGAGCGGCTCGCGCGCCTCGAAACGCTGGTGCCGCGCCTCGCGCTGTGGCTCGGCATCTTCTTCGCGCTCGCGGCCCTCGTGGTACGCATGGTCACGCGCCCGCTGGCGCGGCTCGCGCGCGGGGCCGAGTCCATCGGCGCCGATCCCGAGGGCCCGCCGCTCGCCGAAGAAGGCCCGGAGGAGACGCGCAGCGTGATCCGCGCGTTCAATCGCATGCAAATCCGCGTGCAGGCTTACCTGCTCGAACGCGCCGAGCTGCTGCGCGCCGTCTCGCACGACCTGAAGACGCCGATCACCCGTATGCGGCTGCGCAGCGAGATGCTCGCGGACGCGGCGCAGCGCGACAAGTTCCTGCGCGACCTCGGCGAGATGGCGCAGATGGTGGACTCGACGCTCGAGTTCTTCCGCAGCCTCGGCAATGACCCGCGACGCGAGCCGGTGGACATCGGCGCGCTGGTGGAGAGCCTGGCCGAGGACTGGCGTGCCATGGGACACACGGTCGAGGTGCAGGGCTCGCCCGAGCGTCCCTACCTCGGCCACGCGCAGGCGCTGCGCCGGTGCATCGACAACCTGGTCGGCAACGCCATCCGCTACGGCGAGCGGGCGCGCGTCGTCATCGAGGACGACGCGCACTGCCTGCGAATCCGCGTCGAGGACGAGGGTCCAGGCATCCCACAAGACGCCCTGGAGCGCGTATTCGAGCCCTTTTTCCGGCTCGAGGCGTCCCGTAACCGCGCCAGCGGCGGCACCGGGCTCGGTTTGAGCATCGCGCGCAATGTCGCGCGCTGGCATGGCGGTGACCTGGTACTACAGAACCGACCGCAGCACAAAGGGATAACTGCACAGCTGCGATTGCCACGCTGATGCGCTGCCGCGCCTGTCGCCGTTTCGTTCTGCAGCTTCCGGGGCAATCCGACGTTCGATCACGACGACTCACACGCTGGATTGGTTTATCATCGGAACGCATTGAATCCGGGGCGATTTTTACCCCCCGACTTGCGTGACAGAAAAAACACTCGGACGCTATCGGATCACTGGGGAGCTTGGGCGCGGCGCGATGGGAATGGTCTATCGCGCCGTGGATCCGCTCATCGAGCGCGAGGTCGCGATCAAGACGCTCAACCCGGCACTGCCGCCCGAAGCGCTGGACGAAGTCCGCGAACGCTTTCTGCGCGAGGCGAAATCGGCCGGGCGATTGAATCACCCGAACGTCGTCACGATCTACGACGTCGGCGAGCAGGATGGCATCGCGTACATTGCGATGGAGTTCCTCGACGGCCGGTCGCTGCAGCAGATCATGAAGGCCGGCGAACGGCTCGCCTTCGACCAGGTCGCCGAGCTGATTGCGCAGATCGCCGACGGGCTCGATCACGCCCGGGGCTATTCGATCGTACACCGCGACGTCAAGCCGGCGAACGTGATGGTCTCGCCCGCGGGGCGCGCCAAGCTCACCGATTTCGGCGTTGCGCACCTGCAGTCCTCGACCATGACGCAGACCGGCATGGCGCTGGGCTCGCCGAAGTACATGTCGCCTGAGCAGGTGCTGGGCCAGCCGGTCGATCCCCGCTCGGACATCTTCTCGCTCGGCGTGGTGCTCTACGAGCTGCTCGTGCAGCGCACGCCGTTCGAGAGCAAGAACGACTCCACGGTCCTCACCCTGATGCAGCGCATCGCGCGCGATCCGCACCAGCCGGTGAGCGAACTCGATCCTTCGATTCCCGCCGGATTCGATGTCGTCCTGAATCGCGCGCTCGCCAAGACGCCCGAAGGGCGTTATCAGAGCGCGGGCGAGATGGCGCGCGACCTGCGCAACTACCGCAACCTGGTGGGCGGCAGCGACGCGGATCCCTACGAGGCGACGCAGCCCTTCGGCGCCTCGACCAGCACGGTCGCGCGCACCATTCCGCTGGGCGCGGATCCCGATTCGACCCTGGTGCGCGCGCCGCTCGAGGAGAAGGTGCGCGAGAAGCTGCTCGCGGACCTCGACGTCTTCTCGGCGGATTTCGAAGCCCAGGAGCGCGACCGCGTGGCGCGCGAGGCCGAGGCGCAGCGCAAGAAGAAGGAGGCGCTGGATGCCTGGTCGCGCACCGAGGCCATGAAGCGCGAAGCCTTCGAGCGCGCCCAACAGGCTGCCAGCGCGTCGCCCGACAGCACGGGCACCCGGCGCGGCGCCCTCGACATGCTCAAGCAGCAGGCGGCGTCACGGCCGCCCGCGGAAGACAAGGCGCGCGTCAAGGCCGAGGCCATCGAGCACATCCACAAGAACCTGCAGGCGACATTCCAGTACCTGGCCGAATTTTCCACCGAGCTGAACGGCGTCACGCCGACGACCGGCCGCGCGCTCGAGTGCAACTATCTCAAGTCACCGTCCCAGGTGGTGTTGTCGGACGCGTTCATCGACTATCGTCCGACCAAGGTGAACGGCAAGGACGTGATCGACAACGTCCAGCTGCGCTACCAGGCGCGCTACATCAAGCCGGCGCAGTTCGACACCGTGGGCGGCGAGGTTCAGCGCAGCGGCGACTTCCTCAAAAAGCATCGCGTCGCGTTCGAATTCAAGGAAAGCAAGGTCGACGACTTCGGCAAACCCACCGCGGGCAGCTACGCGCTCAACGGGCCGATCCGCTGCGAGCTTGTGCTGCGCGCGGACTACGACAACCCGGCGGTGAGCATCGAGCTGATGAATATCGGCGAGATCGGCATCGCGCGCGCAACCCTGCCGGGCAAGGAGTTCGTCCACGAGATGGCCGACGATCTGGCGCGCCTGGTGCTCGGCGTGGACAACGACTTCGCGAAGCGGTTCAGGCGCTAGGTATCCGGGACCCGGCTTGGCATCGACCGAAGATACCCTGCTGCCCACATCGTTCGCCGTGCTGTTTGCGGACGTGTCGGGCAGTACGCGGCTCTACGATACGGTGGGCGACAACCTGGCGATGACCGCCATCGGCCAGTGTCTCGAGATCTTCCGCGAACGTACCGAAGCCACGGGCGGGCGCGTCATCAAGACCATCGGCGACGAGGTGATGTCGGCGTTCACGAACGCGGATGACGCGGCGCGCACGGCACTGCAGATCCAGCTGCGCGTCGACAGCCTCCAGCCGGTGTCCGGCAACAAGCTCGGCGTGCGCATCGGCTTCCATTACGGCCCCGCGGTCGCGCGTGGCGATGACCTGTTCGGCGATACGGTCAACCTCGCCTCGCGGCTCGCCGACGTCGCGACACGCGGCCAGATCATCCTGTCGCAGAAGACCACCCAGCGCCTCGCCAAGGGCCTGCGCGCCGCCTGCCGCCCCCTGTACGCGATCCCCGTCAAGGGCAAGAACGACGACATCGCGATCTGCGAGCTCACCTGGAAGGCCAGCGCGGACGCCACCGCGATGATGCCCTCGCTCAGCCCGGCGGTCGGCGGGCCTGCGGTGCTGCGGCTGCATTACCGCAACCGGGAAATCCTGCTCGACGACACGCGCGCGAGCATCACGCTCGGACGCGACCAGGGCGCCGACGTGGTCGTGCCGGAACGCATGGCCTCGCGCGAGCACGGTCGCATCGAGCATCGTGCCGGCAAGTTCGTGCTCGTCGACCACAGCGCGAACGGCACCTTCGTCACGATGCGCGGCGACCGCGAGCTGGTGCTGCGCCGAGAGGAATGCGTGCTGCACGGGCGCGGCGTGATCGCACTCGGCCAGCCGCGCGAGACCGCCAGCGAGCTGCTCGAGTACGTCTGCGACTGAAGCGCGAGGCGCGCGCCCCTTCGCAGATTCACGCGGCAAGCCGCAGCAGCCGCTCCAGGGCTTCGGTGCCGGGTTTCGCCAGCATGAAATTCCGCTTTCGCGATTTCGTCACGTCTTGGATCTCACGCACGTGACCACGTTTGAGAATTTCGAAAACGCGGTAGCCATGACCTCGAATTCGACGCTCAAGCGTTCCGATCACCGTCGGGTCGGCCGACTCCCTCAGTTCGGCCATCAGCATGGGCGCCTTCTCGGAGAAGAACCGCGCGCCTCCGCGCCACACGTCTTCCTGCGCACCCTCCACGTCGATCTTGACGAAATCGGGCGCAGGCAGGTCGGCGGCAATCGTGTCGATTCGAACGAGTGAAATTTCCTCGGAATCCTGCTTCTCGTTGGCGGGGTAAATGGATGCTGTTCCCTCCCCCAGCTGCGCGTCGTGAAAATAGATGCGCGCATTGCCGTCCTCCGACCCGATCGCGACAGGCAGCACCTGCACGTTCGACAGGCGATTGAGGGCCAGATTTTCCAAAAGCATTGCGCGCGTGGCAGAGAGCGGCTCGAATGCAACCACCTGTCCACCCGGTCCGGTGAGCGACGCAAAAAGACAGGTGAAAAACCCGATGTTCGCGCCGATGTCCCAGCACACCATGTCGGGCCGGATCAGCTTGCGCAGCAACGCGATTTCGTAGCGTTCGTCGTGCTCCCCGTAAAAGTAGATTCTCTCGTGCTCCGGATTGTCCAGGTTCAGCCGCAAGGAAAAGGCGTGCCGCGTCGGGCCGATCTGGATGGCGTCGCGTGGCCGGATATACGGCTTGGCGGCGCTCAGTAACAGCGATTTTCCTTCCGTAATAGGAAAGTGCCGCAGGTATGCGCGCACGCATCGGTTGAGAAGCACGTTCATGAGGCTCCTTTTCTCGCCGTATCGCCTCTACGCCGAAATGCGGCGCAGAGTACTACGCAGCGTTTGGTCGGGCAACGCGTTTACGGGCGTGCGATGCCGCTGAGTTTCAGTGACCGTCGCGCGTGGGATGCATTGCGCCGTTTGCCCGTATTTGCCATGCCAGCTTCGAAAGCCAAGCCGTACGGTCCGACGACGGGCTACCTGCGATCCCCCGGCAACGGCTGCGGCCCAAGCCAGCGATGCGCGCAGAACCCCGCGGCGACCACCAGCGCGACGAGCCCGAAGGCCAGCGCCCAGCCGAGCCGCGACATGCCGCCGGCGAGATCGAGCATCCAGCCGACCGCGAACGGCCCGACGAAGCCACCCAGGTAGCCGAGCATCGAGTGCACCGCGAGCGTCGCACCGCGGCGCGATGGCTCGGCGCTGCCCGCGGCCCCCGCGGTCAGCGAGGACGAGTCCAGCCAGATGAACACCGCCCAGGCAAGAACCAGCCCACTCGCCACACCGTATCCGACCGGACCGGCGAATCCCACGGCGAGCGCCAGCCCGCCCGCGCCGAGCATCGCCATGGCAATTAGCTTCTTGCGTCCCCAGCGCATCGACCATTCGTTGCCGACGACGCTCGCCCAAGTGCCGAGCAGCGCCATGGTGGTTGCCACCGCGGCGGGCGCGAGCCAGCCCGCGCTCGAGGCCTGCGTCGACGCCGCGACGTAGCCGAGAAAGGCGACCACCCAGCCGCGCAGGGCGCTCATCTCGAAGGTGTGCACGCCGTAGGCCACCGCGTAGGCCATCGCCGAGCGGTTGGCGAGCACCGGCCGGAAGTCGAACAGCGCGCCGCCGTCCGCCCCCGCGTGCAGCGGCGCCGCAGCGCGCGGCGCGCCGAGCGCGACCAGCGCCCAGCCGAGCCCTGCCGAAACCCCGGCGGCGACGAACGCGCCCTGCCAGCCCCAGATCCCGGCCAGGCCGGCCGCAAAGACGAACGACAGCGCGCCGGAAATGCCGATGCTCGCCGCATGACCGGCGACCGCGCGCGACATGAGGCGCGCGTCGACCCGGTCGGCGAGCAGCTTGAGCCCGGTCATGTAAGTGCCTGCCCAGCCGATACCGGCGAGCATGCGCAGGGCCAGCGCGCTCCAGAAGCCGCTCGCCGCAGCGGCGAAGGCCAAGTGGCTTGCCACGGTGAGGGCGACGCCCACGAGATAGATTTTCTTCGGATCGACGCGATCGGTGAGCGTCACCAGAACCGGTACCGCGAGGACGTAGGCGGCGTAGAACGCACCGGTGATCGCCCCCGCCTGCCGGTTGCTCAGCCCCCAGGCCTCGACAAACTGCGGCAGCAGCGCCGGCCAGGTATAGGCCCCGATCTGCGCCAGCACCTGGGCCGTGCAGACCAGCAGGACCAGCCTGCGCGCGGTGGCGTCGGGCGTTTGCATGGCGACGGCATTATCGGGCAGGCGCTGCCCTGTGGCAGCCGCCGCTTGCGAACGCCGCACCGCACGGCGCAGAATGCCGTCCTTCGCCCGATCCACAGGGTCACTGCCACCATGGAAACGCCACGATGACGCCCGACATTCGCAGTCTGTGGCGTGCCAAGGTCAAGGCGTTCGCGATCCATCTCGGCCTCAGCGCCGCCGTATTCGGCGTTGTCATCGCCACCCTGATTCGGTTGTGGTACCCCGAACCGTACTTCTGGATCGACGGCGGGCTGTTCGTGATGTCGATCGCGGCCTTCGTCGATGTGGGCCTTGGACCCTCGATCACGTTGGCGCTGTTCAAGCCGCGGGATCCGCACATGCGCGCGACCTTCGCCGGGATCGCGCTGCTGCAGCTTGCGGCGCTCGGCGGCGGAATCCACTTGCTTTACGAGTACCGGCCCCTGTTCGTCGCGTTCATCGGATTCCCGCGCAACGAGTTCTTTCCCGTCACCCAGTCGATGCTCAAGGGCGTGGCGCCCCTGTCGCCCGACCTGATCGAGCGGGCACGCGAACGGCCCGCGCTGATTTACATTGACCTGCCGGAGGACCTCGCTGCACGGCGGCGGATGCTGATGGCTGGCGCGCTGGGCGAAACGACCGTCTTCCAGCGGACCGACCTCTACCACCCGGCCGAGGAGCCCTGGCGCAGCCGGATCTTCGCGGAAGGCGCGCGCAGCCAGAGCCGCATCGAAGCCGTGTTCCTCGATAAGGCGGCACGGATACGCGAGTACGTCGCGGCGCATGGGCGCGCGTACGATGCGTATGCGTTCGTCCCGCTCAACGCCCGCTACGGACGCGGCATGCTGGTCTTCGACCGGGCCGATGGACGGCTCATCACGACGCTGCGTCTGTAGGCCCCAGGGCCTCAGGTCGTCAACCGCCGATACACCTCCGCCACCTTGAGCGGCAGCCGCGCCACGTCCTCCACCACGGTGTAGTTCACCGCGCCGTACATGCGCGGCAGGTAGCTCGCCGCGTCGCGGTCGATGGTGATGCAGAACGAATGCAGGCCGGCGCGCTTGGCCTCGATCAGCGCCTGGCGCGTGTCCTCGATGCCGTACTCGCCGCGGTAACCATCTGAAAAATCGTCCGGCTTGCCGTCCGACAGGGTGATCAGCAGGCGCGTGCGCGCATCCACCGTGGAGAGGATCTTTGTCAGGTGGCGGATCGCCACGCCCATGCGCGTGTAGTCGAGCGGCAGGATGCCGGCGATGCGCTCGCGCACCCTCGCGTCGTAGGGCTCGTCGAAGCGCTTGATGCGGTAGACCTCGCAGCGCCGGCGCGTGACGCCGGAAAAGCCGTAGATCGCGTAGCGGTCGCCGAGCACCTCGAGCGCCTCGGCGAGCAGCACCAGCGCCTCGCGCTCGGCATCGTTGATCCAGCCCTTGGTCGAGCCCGACATGTCGACCATGAACAGCACCGCCATGTCGCGCGCCTGCCGCGCGCGGCGGGTGAAGACGCGCGCGTCGAGCTCGGCACCGGCGCGCAGCTCGGCGTGCCCGCGCACCACGGCGTCGAAATCGATGTCGTCGCCGTCGGGCTGCGCGCGCAGCCGCCGGTCCTCGCCGCGCAGCGCCTCGAACGAGCGCCGCAGCTGGCTGATTTGCGCGCGGTAGCGCGCCACCGTGCGCTCGACGAAGGCGGGATCGCCGGGGTGCACGTCGCGCTCGCGCAGCAGGCACCAGGCCTTGCGGTACTGCTGGCGGCGGTAGTCCCACTCGTCGTAAGGCAGCGCGGCCGCGTCCGCCTCCGCCGCGTCCGCCTCCGCCGCCGCCGCCGCGGGATCGGCCCCCGGACGGTACGGCGCCGCGCGCGCGCCGGCCAGCAGGTCCTCGGGCAGCGCGCCCAGGTCCTGGAACAGCGACTCGGCGAGGCGCGCCACCTCGGGCGGCGCGGCCACGGCGCGCCCGTCGAGCGTCGCGGACACCTCGATGCCCGCGTCGCCGTCCGACACGTCGAGCTGCAGCGTCGCTTCGCCGGTCTCGCCCGCCTCCGCCGCACCGTCCGGCGCCTCGCCGTGGGCCGCGCCGTCCTTGTTCAGCTCGCCGCGCAGGCGCAGCAGCGCCTCGCGCAGGGCCGCCGTTTCGCGCGCCACGCGCTCGGCGCGCACCGCGAGCGCGCGCGCCGGGTCGAGCACGCCGAGGAACGGCCAGCTCGGCCAGTGCGCCGTCGGCCCGATCTGCGCGGCGAGACGCGCGCTGTCCGCCGCGCTCGCCTCGGGGCGTTCGAGCTGCGCGCGCGCGGCGTCGAATTCCGGTCCCAGCGCCGGCTCGGCCAGCGCCCGCAGGTCGCGCGCCAGCCCGGGCAGCGCACGCCCGAGCCGCGCCCCGACGCGCAGCGCCTCGAGCAGCGCGAAGCGGCCTAGCGCTTCGGCGTCCTGCGGATAGGCCTCGGCCTCGAGGGCGTAAGTGCCGTAGCGCGCCTGCGCCCAGAGCAGCGCCGCGGTCAGCTTGTAGAGGCGGAAGTTCTCGGCGCGCGTCGGATAGCGCGCGATGCGCGCAGGCAGATACAGCGTCGCGGTGTCAGTCCAGGCCGGCTCGCCGGCCTCGAGCCGCAGGCGCCGTCCCGCCAGGCCGGTGATGAACAGCTCGAGCACCCCCGCCACCTCCCCGAACGTGACGCCGAAGGCCGCTTCGGATTCGCGCGCGACGGTGCCGTCGAGGTCCTTCAGGGCGGCGCTTGCCCGGTACAGGCCCTCGCGGTCGTAGACGTCCATCGCGGCAAGCAGCCAGCGCTCGGTCCCCGCCCGGCCGAGCGCGGCGACCGCGTCGGCCGACAGCACCGCGAACTGGTAGGCGAGCTCGGGATTCGACTTCGAGGTCACCCCGGTCCAGTGCAGCACGAAGTCCTGCAGCGCGCGCGACTCGCCGGCCAGGCGCTGCGAGATCCCGGCCGCGGTGCGGCGCGAGGACAGCACCGCGCCGACGAGGTCCTCGAAGCGTTCCTCCAACGCCGCCGCCGACAGCGGCGTACCGGTGGATGACCCTGACACAGACATGGATCGAGACAACCATCCCGCGCGCGCCGCGTCAAGCATTGTCGCGGCGCGTGCGCAGCATCGCGTTCTGGTATTTTGTCGACATGGGCGTGACGCACTACGACGAGATGCGCGATGCGAAAGGCGCGTTGCGCGAGCACTACCGTGCGTTCGCCGACTGGCTCGAAGCGACGCCGCCGCGCCGCATCAGCGAGAAACGGCGCGAAGCCGATCTGCTGTTCCATCGCGTCGGCATCACCTTCGCGGTGTACGGCGACCAGGCCGGCGCCGAGCGGCTGATTCCTTTCGACACCATTCCGCGCATCATCCCGAAGGCGGAGTGGGATGCGCTCGCCAAGGGCCTCACGCAGCGCGTCAAGGCGCTGAACCGCTTCCTGCACGACATCTATCACACGCGCGAAATCCTCAAGGCCGGCGCGATTCCCGCCGACCAGGTGCTGACCCATCCCGCTTATCAGGTGGCGATGCTCGGGCTCGACCTGCCGTTCGGCGTGTACTCGAACATCTCGGGCATCGACCTGGTGCGCCACAACGACGGCAAGTGGTACGTGCTGGAAGACAACCTGCGCACGCCCTCCGGCGTGTCGTACATGATCGAGAACCGCCGCATGATGATGCGGCTGTTCCCGGAGCTGTTCAGCCGTCAGCACGTGCATCCGGTGGACCACTATCCGGTGCTGCTGCTCAACACGCTGCGCTCGATCGCGCCCGCGAACGCGCGCGACCCCACGGTGGTGGTGCACACCCCGGGGCCGTTCAACAGCGCGTACTTCGAGCATGCCTTTCTCGCCCAGCAAATGGGCATCGAGCTGGTCGAGGGCTCGGATCTCCATGTCAAGGACGGCTATGCGTACATGAAGACCACGGCGGGGCGCCAGCGCGTCGACGTGATCTACCGCCGCGTCGACGACATCTTTCTCGATCCGCTCGCCTTCCGCGCCGATTCGCTGCTCGGCGTGCCCGGGCTGCTGTCGGTGTATCGCGCCGGACGCGTCGCCCTGGCAAACGGCATCGGCACCGGCGTCGGCGACGACAAGTCGATCTACCCCTACGTGCCGGACATGATCCGCTTCTACCTCGGCGAAGAGCCGCTGCTCGGCAACGTGCCGACCTGGCAATGCCGCAAGCCGAAGGATCTGGCCTACGTGCTCGAGCACCTGCCCGAACTGGTGGTGAAGGAGGTGCAGGGCTCGGGCGGCTACGGCATGCTGGTCGGCCCCGCGGCGAGCAAGCGCGAGATCGAGCAGTTCCGCACCCGCCTGCAGGCCGCGCCGGCCGACTACATCGCGCAACCGACGCTGTCGCTGTCGACCTGCCCGACCTTCGTCGGCAAGACCGGCGTCGCGTCGCGCCACGTCGACCTGCGCCCGTTCGTGCTGAGCGGGCGCGAGGTCAACATCGTGCCGGGGGGGCTGACGCGCGTCGCGCTCAAGGAGGGCTCGCTGGTGGTCAACTCCTCGCAGGGCGGCGGCACCAAAGACACCTGGGTGGTGGACTGAGATGCTGTCGCGCGTCGCCGACCGGATCTTCTGGATGTCGCGCCACGTCGAGCGGGCGGAGAACATGGCGCGCGTGCTCGGCGTGACATCGAACCTGGTGCTCTACGGCTCGAAGGAGACCCAGGAGCAAAGCCTGCTCGCGCCGCTGTCGAGCACCGGCCTCGCCGACGCCTACTTCGCGCGCCACCGCAAGCTCGACCTGTCGACGCTGATCCGCTTCTTCGCCCTCGACGAGCGCAACCCGTTCTCGATCTACTCGCTGCTCAAGCAGGCACGCGAGAACGCGCACGAGGTGCGCTGGCAGATCACCTCGGAGATGTGGGAGACGCTCAACACCACCTGGCTCGAGCTGCGCAACGCCCGCCCCGGGCGGGTGACCGGTGCCGGCGCGAACGACTTCTTCGAGTGGGTCAAGGCACGCAGCCACCTGTTCCGAGGCGTCACCTACGGCACCATTCTGCGCAGCGAGGCGTACAATTTTTCGCGCCTCGGCACCTTCCTCGAGCGCGCCGACAACACGGTGCGGATCCTCGACACCAAGTACTACATCCTGCTGCCCCGCGTCGAGGACATCGGCGGCGCGCTCGACTATTACCAGTGGTCGGCGCTGCTGCGCTCGGTCTCGTCCTACGAGACCTACCGCGCGCTGTACCGCGACCAGATCGTCCCGATCCGCGTTGCCGAGCTGCTGATCCTCGAGCGCCGCATGCCGCGCTCGCTTGCCGCCTGCTTCGAGCAGATCGTCTTGGCGATGGATCGCATCCAGGGGCAGCACGACCACGCCGCAAAGCGCCTGGCGGCCGAGATTTCGGCCCGCCTGACCTACTCGGACATCGAGGAGATCTTCGAGACCGGCGTGCACGAGTACGTCGATGCCTGCCTCGCGGACATCAACGAGCTGACCCTGCGCATCCAGCGCGCCTACCTGGGCGTGGTGTGAGCCGACCGGCATGAAGATCACCATCCGCCACGAACTGAGGTACCTCTACGACACGCCGGTGCGCATGTGCACCCAGTACCTGCGCGTCGTGCCGCGCGACACGGCGCGCCAGCGCGTTATCGCATGGAAGATCGACGCGCCGGCCACGCCGACACGCACGCAGGACGGCTACGGCAACGTGCTCGACGTGCTGACGCTCGACACCCCGGTGATCGAAATCGTGATCCGCGCCGAGGGCACCGTCGAAACCCGCCGCCACAGCGACCGGCCATCGGACTTCCGCGGCCACCCCTTGCCGCCGCAGGTGTTCCTGCGGCCGACCGAGCTGACGCGTGCCGATGCGGCGCTCATTGAGTTTGCCGAGCGCTTTCGCAAGCGCGGCCAGGTGCAGAGCCAACTGCGTGCCGTGTCCGCCGCGCTGCGCAAGCGCATGCCCTTCGTGCCGGGACAGTCGCATTACGCGGCGAGCGCGCAGGACGCGTTCGCCGCGCGCTCGGGCGCGGCCGAGGACCAGGTGCATGTGTTTCTCGCCTGCTGCCGGCATCTCGGCGTGCCCGCGCGCTTCGTTTCCGGCTACCTCGCCGAGCCGGGCTCGACCGATGCGAGCGATGCGACCCATGCCTGGGCCGAAGCCTGGGTCGGCGAGGTCTGGCGCAGCTTCGACGTCGCACGCGGCAGCACGGTCGATGAGGAGTACGTCAAGGTCGCCATGGGCGCCGACTACCTGGACGCCTGCCCGGTGCGCGGGGTGCGCGTCGGCGGCGAGAACGAGCAGCTGACCGCGACGACCACCGTCGAGGTCAGCGGCGCCGCCGCGGGCGCCCGCTAGGGTCCGGGCAGCGAACTTCGCACAATCCGCCCGATGTCGATCCACGTCGCGCTGCGCCACCTCACGCATTACCGCTACGACCGCCCGGTGACGCTCGGGCCGCAGGTGGTGCGGCTGCGCCCGGCGCCGCACACGCGCACGCCGGTGCTCAGCTACGCGATGCGCGTGACGCCGGAGAAGCATTTCGTCAACTGGCAGCAGGACCCGCAGGCCAACTACCTGGCGCGGCTCGTGTTCCCCGAGCCGGTGCGCGAACTCAGAGTCGACGTCGATCTCGTCGCCGCGCTGTCGGTGATCAACCCGTTCGACTTCTTCCTCGAGCCGCACGCCGAGAAGATCCCGTTCATCTACGAGGACTGGCAGTTGCACGAGCTCGCGCCGTACCTGACGCGCCTGCCTGCGACGCCGCACTTCAAGCGCTACCTCGACGCGATCCCGCGCGCGCCGCGTGCCGCGGTCGATTTCCTGGTCGAGCTCAACGGCCAGCTCGCCCGGGACGTGCGCTACCTGGTCCGCATGGAGCCGGGCGTGCAGACGCCCGAGCAGACGCTCGAGAACGCGAGCGGCTCCTGCCGCGATTCGGGCTGGCTGCTGGTGCAGCTGCTGCGCCATCTCGGGCTCGCTGCGCGCTTCGTCTCCGGCTACCTGATCCAGCTGACGGCCGACGTGAAAGCGCTCGACGGGCCACCCGGACCGGCGGCCGACTTCACCGACCTGCACGCCTGGTGCGAGGTCTATCTCCCCGGCGCCGGCTGGATCGGCCTCGACCCGACCTCGGGGCTGTTCGCCGGCGAAGGCCACATCCCGCTCGCCTGCACGCCCGAGCCCTCGAGCGCGGCGCCGATCACCGGCTCGACCGGCCCCTGCGTGGTCACCTTCGAGCATGCGATGTCGGTCGAGCGCGTGTGGGAGGCACCGCGCGTCACCAAGCCCTACACCGAAGCGCAGTGGAGCGAGATCGACGCGCTCGGCGCCCGCATCGACGCCGACCTCGCGGCGCACGACGTGCGCCTCACGATGGGCGGCGAGCCGACCTTCGTCTCGGTCGACGACCGCGACGGTGCGGAATGGAACAGCGATGCCCTCGGCCCGAACAAGCGCGGCCTCAGCGCGCAGCTGCTGGCCAGGCTCAAGGCGCAGTACGCACCGGGCGGGCTGCTGCACTACGGACAGGGCAAGTGGTATCCGGGCGAGCAGCTGCCACGCTGGTCGTTGTCCTGCTTCTGGCGCGGTGACGGCGAGCCGCTGTGGCAGGACGCCGCCCTGTTTGCGACCGAGGACGCGGGCGGCGACGCCGACGCCGCGCTCGCACAGCGGTTCCTGCAGTGCTTCGCCGAGACGCTCGGGCTCGACCCGGCGCGCGTATTTCCCGCTTACGAGGACGTCTGGTACTACCTGTGGCGCGAGCGCCGGCTGCCCTCGAACGTCGACCCGTTCGACGCGCGGCTCGACGATCCGCTCGAGCGCGCGCGGCTGCGCCGCCTGTTCACTGTAGGCCTCGATGCCGTCGCCGGCCATGTGCTGCCGATTGCGCGCAGCGAGAAGGGACCCTCACGCTGGCGCAGCGGCACATGGTTCCTGCGCGACGAGCGCTGCACGCTCGTCCAGGGCGACTCACCGATCGGCCTGCGGCTGCCGCTCGATTCCCTGCCCCGAGTCCCGCCAACCGATATTCCGCAGCTGCACGCGCCCGATCCGCTGCAGCCGACCGCCCCGCTGCCGCAGCACCGCGCGATCGTGCAGCTGCTGCCGGGCGTTCGGCATGCGGCGCCCGCTCAAGGTGCCGGTGCGCGGCCCCGCGCGACCCGCCTGTCCGAGGAACGCGAAGCGCAGGCCCCCAAGGCGTCGGCGCCGCAAACTGACAAAGCTGCGGCCTCGCCCCCTCGCACCGCGATCTGCACCGAGGCGCGTGGCGGCGTGCTCTATGTCTTCATGCCGCCGGTGGCCACGCCCGAGGATTACCTCGAGCTCGTCGCCGCGGTCGAAGTAACCGCGGCGCAGCTCGCGACGCCGGTCATCGTCGAAGGCTACGAGCCGCCGCGCGACCCGCGCATCGAGATGATTCGCATCACGCCCGACCCGGGCGTGCTCGAGGTCAATGTGCAGCCCGCACGCAGCTGGGCCGAGCTCGCCACGCACACGCACTTCCTCTACGACGCCGCGCGCGAGACCCGGCTCGCGTCCGAAAAGTTCATGCTCGATGGCCGGCACAGCGGCACCGGCGGCGGCAACCATGTCGTGCTCGGGGGACCAACGCCGGCCGACTCGCCGTTCCTGCGCCGCCCGGACCTGCTGCAGAGCCTGATCGGCTACTGGCACAACCATCCGGCGCTGTCGTTCCTGTTCTCGGGCCTGTTCATCGGCCCGACCAGCCAGCACCCGCGCATCGATGAAGCGCGCAACGACGCGGTCTACGAGATCGAGATCGCGTTTCGCGAGCTGGAGAAGGCCGCCGCACAGGCGCCGGTGCAGCCCTGGCTCGTCGACCGGGCGCTGCGCAACCTGCTGATCGACGCGAGCGGCAATACGCACCGGACCGAGTTCTGCATCGACAAGCTCTACGCGCCCGAGTCGGCCAGCGGACGGCAGGGCCTGGTCGAGCTGCGCGCATTCGAGATGCCGCCTCATGCGCGCATGTCGATGGTGCAGCAGCTCCTGCTGCGCGCGCTGGTGGCGCGCTTCTGGCAGAAGCCGTACCGGCCGCAGCGGCTCGCGCGCTGGGGCACCGAGCTGCATGACCGCTTCATGCTGCCCTGGTTCGTGTGGCAGGACCTCGAGGACGTGATCGCGGAGCTGAACGCGTTCGGCACGCCGCTGCGCAGCGAATGGTTCGCACCCCACTACGAATTCCGCTTCCCGCTGATCGGCACGTTCACCGCGCGCGGCGTCGAGGTCGAGCTGCGTAGCGCGCTCGAGCCCTGGCACGTGCTGGGCGAGGACAGCACAGCCGGAGGCACGGTGCGCGCCGTCGATTCCTCACTCGAACGGCTGCAACTGCGCGCGACCGGCTGGATTGACGGGCGTTACGTTCTGACCTGCAACGGCCGTCGCGTACCGCTCACCGCGACCGGCAACGTCGGCGAGGCAGTCGCCGGCGTGCGTTACCGCGCCTGGGCACCGCCCTCGGCGCTGCATCCGACGATCGGCGTGCAGGCGCCGCTGGCCTTCGACCTGGTCGACACCTGGATGGACCGCAGCCTGGGCGGGGCGCGCTACCACGTTGTGCATCCGGGCGGGCGCAGCTTCGAGACCTTTCCGGTCAACGCCAACGAAGCCGAGAGCCGCAGACTGGCGCGCTTTTCGCGCATCGGGCACACGCCTGGACCGATGCGCGTCGCCAAAGAGCCGCGCAACCCCAACTTTCCCTTTACCCTCGATCTCAGGCGTTGAGACGTGCTGCGCCTGCCGGAAGCGCTGCATTTGCGGCGCATGAGGCAGGCCGCTACCATGCCTGCGCCTTACCGATCTGCCTGACATGCCGCGCGAGCTCCTGTCCGCATACCCGGTCGCCGAGCAGCGCTTCGACGAGATGTTCGGCGCGCCTGGCGCGCCGCGCCCGCACTGGTCGCGGGTCTACGACGATCTGCTGCGCGCCTCCGGGCGGCTGATGCGCGAGCGTGTCGAGACGGTTGCGCGCGAGATCCGCGAGACCGGGGTGACCTTCGACGTTCACGCCGGACCGCAGGGCGTCGATCGGCCCTGGGACCTCGACGTCATCCCGCTCATCCTGTCGCCGGAGGAATGGGCGGAAATCGAGGCCGCAGTCACGCAGCGCGCGCAACTGCTCGACCGCATCCTGGGCGATATCTACGGCGCACAGCACACGCTGCGCGAGGGGCTGCTACCGCCGGCGCTGGTCTATGGCAACGCAAGCTATCTGCGGCCCTGCGTCGGTCTGCCGGTGCCGGGCGGCGTGCGGCTGCACAATTACGCGGTCGACCTGGCGCGCTCGCCCGACGGCCGCTGGTGGGTCATCGCCGACCACGCCCAGTCGCCGCTCGGCGTGGGCTACGCGCTCGAGAACCGGCTGATCATCTCGCGCGTCTTTCCCGACCTGTACCGCGACCTGAAGGTGATGCACCTGGCGACCTTCTTCGCCACCCTGCGCGACAGCCTCGCGCACTGGGCACCGTCGAACGGCTCGGCACCGTTCATGGTCATGCTGACTGCGGGACCGTCCTCCGACGGCTACTTCGGCCAGGCCTATCTGTCGCGTTACCTCGGCCTGCCGCTCGTCGAGGTCAACGACCTCACCGTACGCGAGGGCACGGTGTGGCTGAAGACCGTCTCCGGCCTGCGCCGCGTGCACGTCCTGCTGCGGCGCATCGCCGACGACGGCGCCGACCCGCTCGAGCTGCGCGGCGACAGCGCCTTCGGCATACCCGGCCTGGTCGACGCCGTGCGCCGCGGCAACGTGCTGGTGGCCAACGCGCTCGGCGCG
>Ga0209536_100000381_pt1 | contig 70812 bp, 74 predicted proteins | sample DeeMarSeWOR28_12_FD_187461 | JGI IMG/M metagenome (GOLD analysis project Ga0209536, IMG submission 187461) | Marine sediment microbial communities from White Oak River estuary, North Carolina - WOR-2-8_12 (SPAdes) (version 2) | ecosystem: Environmental > Aquatic > Marine > Intertidal zone >...
CAACTGATACAGGTCTGACTGGAAATGCCGCGGGTGTCGCCTTTGGAGAGGAGCGAGAGGGTCTTGGTGGTCTACTGGCTCCCTATGTCCTTGGAGTGGCTATCTTGAACTCCTTCCCAATTTGAAAGGCATCTCCAAGTTTCTCACCCAATGTCCAATATGTTGGCTGTTTTTCAGCCCCAGTATAAATAACTGGATTCATCATTTTCATATCCGGCAGACCATCGGACATATTCTCTTCATCCACATAGGAATTCACTGCATCTCCAAGAACTACGAAATGGTCTGGTAATTCAAATATCTCTTTCACCTCAAGCTCCATGTTAAGGACGCACTCTTCAATCATGGGTGCTTCAGTCTCACCGTAGAAGATGTTGAACAATGATGACTTGTCCACATTCCTTCCCGAGTTAGTCCCAATGAAATCAGCAACTTGCACCATGCTGGCTGAAGGAAAATTCATACTGAAGACACGTTTCTCTCTTATACCATCCATTGTATAGTGCTTTCTATTGATTGAAGCCATCCATGTAGGAGGGTTTCGATTTAATCGACTGACCCATGTACAAAGCATGAAGTTCGGTTTTCCATCAATGACCGTTCCAATAATCACACTTGGCATTTGATATGGGGAGAATCTTTGATCGACTCTGATTTTAGTCATGTCGTCAAATCTCAAAGAAATCTAGTAATGCATATTCTTCAGCGCAATAAGAAGAGAAATTGAGTTAGATACTACTGTGTCTTTGATTGAAGAAAAAGATAGAGTGGGATACAATCTCCCACTTCTCAATTCTAAGTTCCTTCAGCGTATGCTCTAGCGTAGCGCTCTTGTTCCTCAGTCCACTTGTCAATGGAGATGCCCATGGTTTCGAGTTTCGCCATGGCTGTTTCATTGTCCAGTTCTTTGGGGAACTCATAGACTGCTGGTTTGAGGTCCTTTCCGTTCTTGGCCATCCAGATCATTGCGTTCAATTGAGAAGCAAAACTAAGATCCATGACCTCACTTGGGTGACCTTCTGCTGCAGCCAGGTTGACCAATCTTCCCTCACCAAGAAGATAGAGGACTCTGCCATCCTTTGTAGCATACTCATCTAGTGCATGTCTGACTCTCTTCTTGCCAGTACTGAGTGCCTTGAGATCAGGTTCGTTGATCTCCACATTGTAGTGTCCTGCATTGCCCATGATGGCTCCACTCTTCATGACCTTCATGTGCTTGCCAGTCACTACATCCTTCATTCCAGTTGCAGTGAGGAAGACATCTCCCATAGGAGCTGCATCATCCATCTTCATGACTTGGTAGCCGTCCATCCTTGCCTGCAGGGCTCGCACTGGGTCGACCTCTGTTACAATGACGTCTGCACCCATGCCCTTTGCACGCATGGCCATTCCACGACTGCAGTAGCCATATCCTCCAATGACCACAGTCTTTCCTGCAATGAGAATTGCTGAGGCTCGTAGGAGGCCGTCTATTACGCTCTGACCTGTTCCATATACGTTGTCGAAGAGGTGCTTAGTGTCTGCATCATTGACCGCCATGATTGGATACTTGAGCTTTCCATCGTCTGCCATGGCCCGAACACGGATGACCCCAGTTGTTGTTTCCTCGGATCCACCATGCAGGTTTGGAATCAACTCCTCATGCTTTTGATGGAGTGTAAAGATGAGGTCTGCACCATCATCTAGTGTCAATGTTGGTTCAATCTTCAATGTCTGTTCGATGCACCAATAGTAGTCCTTGGTGTCTAGACCATGCCAAGCAAACACGGGTACATCGTTAGCAGCTAGACCGGCTGCCACCTTGTCATTTGTTGACAGTGGATTACAACCCGACCAGGCAACCTCAGCTCCAGCGGCTTGAAGTGTTTCTACCAGAACTGCTGTTTCCTTTGTCACATGAAGGCACCCAGCAATCTTCATGCCCTTCAGTGGTTGGGTCTTTGAGTACTTCTTACGAAGATGCATCAACACCGGCATGTGCTTCTCGGCATACTCGATCAGCATCCTGCCTTCTTCGGCAAGTCCGATGTCTTTTACCTTGTAATTTGTCATAATAATCGCCGACCGTTCTCGAAAGTGGAACTTATATGAATCCTACATCATGGCAATGAATGAATTGCACTGATTTGAGGTGAATAGGGTGCAAAAAATTACTGACAGTGAAATGGAGCTCTTGAATGTCTTACTGGCCAACTCGAGAACGAGTCTTGCCGTCTTGGGTGAGAAAGTGGGCAAGAGTCGTAACTGGATTGCCCGAACAATTCGAAAGCTCGTACGCCAACGAGTCCTGCTTGCATATGTGACTGTCTTTGATCCAGCTCAGGTCTATGCAGAAAGAAACACAATACTTCTCCTCAAGACAAACCCACGCGAACTCGATGTCAGCCAAGGACTATTGGAGATGGGTGAGCTGGAGTCGTTGGACGGAATCTCTGGTGAACATTCACTGTTAGGGTTGTTCCGGTTTCGTGGCTCTGGGACCTTCGAGAAATTTCTGGATGATGTCGATCAAGTTGTAGCAAAGTCAAAGGCTGACAAGTACCAACTGGTACAGGTCCTCACCACGTACAAGACTCATGGCTTCACGTTGAGCGATACTCCTCCGAAGGCTCAGCTTGTGTCTACAAAAGACTGGGTGTTAATGAGGACAATCTATCGACAGGCACCTGACGAGGACAATCCCTTCCCACTGCCTCAGCAAGGAATTGGCCAAAGGATGAATCCATGTCTTAGCCAACCTGCAGTTTCGAAAGCGATGCGGAGGCTTGAGGAACGTGGAGCCATTGTTGGTTACTCTGCTGACATAAGGTTCTCAAACATCGGGCTGCCAATCAAGTTCTTTCTACAGATCAAACCGAAGGCTGGAATGATCACCCAGACTGCAAGGATGGTCAGTACAATGGAGGAGGTATGGGACCTCCATCGAACTAGTGAGGAGTACAGCCTCTTCGCGACTGTTAGAACGGACAGCGTTGATGGTTACAATCGTTTTCTCAGAGAGCTCTATTCAAATGAAAATGTTCTCGACACACAGTCTCAAATCTCACTCGAAGAATGGTTTGTACCTGTTCCTACCCAGTGATTGTCCCACAGGTCCTTTCTCCAATAGTACGCGATTATCAGGACCCACCAGACGACCATGACTATGCTGGTCAGTAAATTTGCCATTCTGAACGCAACTCCACTGATATTCCCGTATGGTGTGAAGAGAAGGACAAGTGGCCCTACAACAGTATAGGGATCTGCCCAAGGCCATAAGATTGGATTGTACCAGTGCATAGGATAGTCTAGAAGAAGATGTGATAGTACGCCAATCAGACACGACAGAACCAACATCTTCGACGGTCTAGATGCCTCCCCCAACCTCTCCCGGTCCACACCAAAAATGACCGATATGATTGGAGGATAGAGCAGCCAGGTGATAAAGACTGCAAGCAGAGTCCCAACAGTCACAGCTCCAATCAGACTATGAAGAAAAAGGTGATCGGGTAGGTCACTGAAGAACACCCACATCAGAGGGACTTCAATATCTGGTATCACAGAACCAACAACGACTCCCGGTAGGGAAAGGCGTTTGTCAAGTCTAGATAGACCATGGGCCAGTGGATAATGAAGAGGTGTGACGGGCATTCGACATTCCTCATTAGGTCAAAATGTTGAATCCCATTTCAATACTCTTAAAGAATAAAGGATGTACTCCTCTGCTAAGGTGTAACCAATGGGACAGTATGAATTTGATGGCAAAAGACCCAAAGTGGATCCTGAGGCATACGTGTCACCCAGAGCCTCTCTCATCGGAGATATTGAGGTGGGCCCGGATTCCAGCATCTGGGAGTCAGCGGTCTTGAGGGCTGATATGAACTATATCCGAATTGGAAAGGGTTCCTCTATTCAAGACAATGTCACAGTGCACACCACTTTCATGAACCCCACAGTAATCGGTGATTATGTGACTGCAGGACACAACTGTGTAATCCATGCATGTACCATTGGTGACCGAGCAGTGATTGGAATGAATGCAGTTGTGCTCGATGGAGCAAAGGTCGGAAATGACTGTGTGATTGGCGCAGGGTCTGTTGTGACTGAAGGTAAAGTCATACCAGACGGAAGCCTAGTCCTAGGAATTCCAGGTAAGGTCGTGAGAGAGGTTTCAGATGGGATGAAGGAAGCCTTCATGGCTGGGGCTGAGCTCTATGTCCAACTAGGAAAACAGCACAAAGCCTCTGAATCAGGGAAGTCTGAATAGATCTAGACTGACTAGGTTGGCTCATTTTCCAATGCCATCTCGGCAAGCAAATCTAATATCTAGCAATGTTGACCGAAGATTGAGGAATAATCAATGAACAGAAAGTCACTGCTTCTGGTTTCATGTTTCGTCGTGACGATGTTTGTCCTGATTGGAACAGTATCTGCTCAGGCAAGTCTTGTAGCTAACATTGAACGAACAGATGAACACGTATGGGGCGGAGGTACGAACCACTATGTGGCTGACTTAGAAGCAGGGCATTGGACTGTGGTTGTTGACACTGAATCATTCTGGGGTCTTGAAGTCAAAATCACTGTAGCAACTGACAGTGGCTATACCAATATCGTTGCAGAGAGTGGAACTGACTATGGAAACTATCCACAGGTTGACTTTGATTTAGCAACCAACACTACAGTATACATTGGCGTGACTGAGAACTCAGTCTATTCTGATACAAGCGGATTCTACAGCATTGGAGTATACGATGATGCTCATATCCCCGGGTTCTTCGAGTCCCTCGACTTCTTTGACTGGATCTTCATCATCATAATCGCATCCATTCTGATTCCTCTCTGTATTGGTCTGTTTGCATGTCGACGGATTCGTCGGACTACACAGCCAATGCGAATGGGTCGAAGAAGGAGACTTGACAGCGTTCTTGTCGAGGCTCCAATACATGCGATTCCTGAAGACCGCCAAGAGAAGGTCATGACTCATGGTAGCCGGACCACGACTGTTCGCTTGCCAGTGAACTGTCCATCATGTGATGCTGTAGTATCACACGAAACTGTTGACTGGGTCGGTCCACTTGAGGCCAAGTGTAGTTATTGTGGTGCAACAATACGCGCTACATTCGAAGACATCTGAAATAGACATGGGGAGAAACATCTCCCCATGTTACTGATTCTACTAGTCAAATACTTTCAGGAGTTCATAGCCCTGAAAGACTGACCATAGCACAAGCGCATAGACTGAAACCTTTTGCCAGAGGGCTGTCCCAAAGTATTCGCCCATTACTCCGAACATAGCGACTATGTGAAGCAGACAAATTATCACAACGATGAAACCAATCCCTGCATAGATGTTCTTGTATTCACTGTTCATGACGATTGCGATTGAGTAGCAGAGAATTCCCGCCATAATGAGTATGAAGAAGAGTCTAGTTGTGTTCCCGTGGATTTCAGGATAGAGATTCCCAGCAAAGACTGCCAATGCTGATAAGTTGGGAGCCGCTGCAAGTCCCAAAATGGTGCCCAACCAACTCAGCACCTTTAGTCCTGTTGTTTCAGTGAACAATGTACGCATTGCAAACAAGAAGGGTATCAGGCAAACAGCAGCACCTGTACAAGCCGTCACAAATAGGAAGTAGTTCAGCATCGACGGAGTGCTATCGATTACTGTGAGACCAAGCGCACTGAATGAATACTCCAGGAAGTTGTAACCTCCGGGATAAGTCAGCATTGCTATGAATGTGGTCACCACAAAGATGATTCCACCAAGTATTCCCAAATAAGCTCCAATTCGTTTCCATGAGGGTGACATTCTAACCACCTCTAATTGACTGTGAGGAGCCCATACCTCTGCCAGAACCTCCTAATAAAATACTCAGGAGAACTATTTTCCTCTCTTCTCAAGCTCCTCCTCCAGAAGAACACGTCTTAGGACCTTGCCAATGTTACTCAATGGAAGTGAATCTCTAAATTCGACCTCTTTCGGTCTCTTGTACCCAGCCATTTTGCCCCTTGCCCATTCAATAATCTCTTCTTCGGTAGCTGTTTCTCCTTCTTTGAGAACGATGAATGCCTTGACGAACTCGTTGCTCGGGTCCTCTACTCTGGGTATTCCAACTGCTGCCGCAAGCTGCACCTTCGAATGAGTGAAGAGAATGTCTTCGATCTCTCGTGGGTACGCCTTCATGCCACCAACATTGATCATCTGTTTCTTTCTGTCACTGATGTATGTATATCCCAGCTCATCCATGTAACCAAGGTCTCCAGTGAGGAAGAATCGCTTTCCGTTGATCTCACGCATCACATTCTCGGTTTCTTCTGGCTTTCTCCAATACCCGCTGAAAACCTGCGGCCCATGGATAGCAATCTCACCAATCTCACCAATGGGCATCTCCTTTGTCCCAGTATCTATATCCACAATCTTGCAGTGGGTATCAGAGAGTGGAAGTCCAATTGATCCAAACTTCCTGAACTTCTTGCTCGTTGGATTGATGTGGGTAACTGGTGAGGTTTCTGTGAGGCCATACCCTTCAAACACCAACGCGCCTGTCACAGCTTCGAACCCTTTTGCAACCTCTGGTGGTAAAGGAGCTGCTCCTGAGCCACAGATGCTGATTTCAGACAAATCATATTTGCCTACATCCGGATGACTCGCGATTCCTGCGTAGAGTGCGGGTACGCAATTGAACACAGTACACTTTGTCTTCTCAAGTTCCTTTAACAGATCTGTGAGTGGGGGTTTTCCCGATCGTGGATCAGGAATAGCAACGAGCTGGCCAGCATACCATGTCGCTGAAAGCATACTGAGAGTCATACCATAGCTGTGGTACCACGGAATGGCTCCAACATATACTTCATCTCCGTATCGAACACCTCCTTCTCTTCCAACATCCTCTTCCTTCATATGGACCCATTCAGCTATCTGAAGCACATTTGAAGTCAGATTATAGTGAGAGAGCTCAGCTCCCTTTGGGGTGCCAGTCGTTCCACCGGTGTAAATCAATACTGCAGTGCTTTTTGGGTCGATCTTGACATCAGGTGGTTTTGGCTCGTACTGTGTAAGAATGTCCTCATAGAATAGGGTCTTGTCCTCTTCATAATAGGGACTCTTGGGCACCTTCCCTAGAAGACCTCCAATGAATGCAACTGCTTTGGAGAGGAAGGGTTTGACACTACATACGACCACAGTATCGACCTGTGTACCTTTGATGGCTTCGTACGCAGTTGGTGTAAAGGTTGGATGGTCAAGAGCAAAGACAATCTTCGAGTCAGTATCATTCAACTGGAAATTCAGTTCATTCGCTTTGTACATTGGATTGCAGGTAACAACCTTCGCTCCTGTCCTAAGAATCCCAAAATAGATTGCTGGAAAGTGGGGTACATTGGGGAGGAAAATCGCAACGCTATCTCCTTTCTTGATGCCTTTGCTAACTAGGAAGTTTGCTATCCTCTCTGAATGTTCCTTGACCTCTCTGAATGTCTGTGTCTTTCCCATGAACACAGTATATGGGAGTTCACCGCTTTTCTCTGCTGACCTGTCCAGCATTGCGAACAATGGCTCCTCTGGATAATCAATTGTTGTAGGTGCGGTTTCAGGCCAAGCCTCTTTCTCTTGCCAATAAAGCTCATCCATATCTCTCAACTCTCAATAATCTCTCTCGTATTAGAACGATGACTTAGCTGTCCCGTATAGTCAAGCTTACTGATATTTGTTGAGGATAAACTCTGGAGATGAAAAAATGAGTGAAAAAGAAAGAGAGAGGGGGAGGGCAGTCCCATCCCCTTTCTTAAATTCTATTTCTTGGCTAGTTCTTCTTCCTTGAGTTCTCGCCTGAGTACTTTCCCAACCTGTGTCATAGGTAGAGAGTCTCTGAACTCGACCTCTCTAGGACGTTTGTAACCAGCCATGTTTTCCTTTGCCCAAGCAATGAACTCATCCTCAGTGGCGGTCACTCCCTCCTTCAGGACCACGTATGCCTTGACATACTCGTTTGTTGGATCATCCTCTCTAGGTAGACCTATGACAGCAGCCATTGCTACCTTAGGATGCTCAAAGAAGATATCTTCGATCTCTCTTGGGTATGCTTTGAGACCACCAACATTAATCATGTCCTTCTTTCGGTCAGAAATGACAAAGAAGCCATCCTCATCCATGTGACCTATGTCGCCAGTTATGAAGTAGCGTTTGCCTTTGATTTCTCGTATGACTTCAGCGGTTTCTTCAGGTTTGTTCCAATAGCCTTTCATGACCTGTGGACCACTTATAGCGAGTTCTCCAGTTTCTCCCTGCTTGAGTTCTTTTTTGCCAGTTTCAATATCGAGAATTGTGACATAAGTGTCTGAGATTGGAACACCAATCGACCCGAATTTTCGCAAGCCAACAAGAGCTGGATTTGCAGTGGCCATTGGGGAGGTTTCAGTTAGACCATATCCTTCGAACAAGACTGCACCGGTGACACTCTCAAAATTCTTGGCAAGCTCAGGGGGCAAAGGTGCTGCGCCTGAACCACAGGCTTTGAGACTAGTTAGGTCATACTTTCCTACAGATGGATTATTTATCATACCCGCATACAACGCAGGTACACAATGCAGAATTGTTCCCTTGTTCTTTTGGATTTCAGAAAGTAATTCGCTCATTGGGGGCTTGCCAGCTCTTGGGTCTGGTATACATACCAGAGCACTTCCCAGATGATAGGATGCTACCATTGTAAGAGTCAGACCATAACTGTGGTACCAAGGTAGAGCTCCGACGTACACATCATCCGAGGTGAGTTTTTCAGGTGGTCCTCCTCCTTTAGGTTCAAGTTGGGCCCACTCATAAACCTGTACAACATTGCTGTACAGATTATGATGCGTAAGCATTGCTCCCTTTGGCGTTCCCGTAGTTCCGCCTGTATAGAGGATCAATGCGAGGTCCTCTTTAGGATTGATTGACACGTCAGGGGCCTTTGGTTCGAATTGTTCGATGATGTCATCGTAGAAAAATGAACTTTCCTCGTAAGGTCCCTTGTAGATCTTTCCTATAAGACTACCAAGAATACCTTTGATTTTTGGTAGGAAACTCTTGATGCTACAAATCACATGGACTTCAACATCTGTGCCTTTCACAGCTTCATACGAAGTTGGTGTAAAGGAAACGTGATCAAATACGAATACAGCCTTCGCTCCAGAGTCCTTCAGTTGGAAATTCAGTTCGTTTGCTTTGTATGAAGGATTGCAAGTGACTGTGGTTGCACCTGTCTTCAGGATTCCAAAGAAGACGGGTGGGTACATTGGAACATTCGGCATGAAGATTGCAACTTTATCGCCTTTCCCAATACCCTTGCTTGATAGAAAATTGGCAATTCTATCTGCGTGATCCTTTACTTCAGCGAAAGGATGTGTTATCCCATCATAAATTGTTGAGGGTGATTCCGGATTTTCAGCAGCTTGCTTGTCCAATAACGCAAAGAGTGGTTCTTCAGGATAGTCCAGTGACTTGTTGACAGTTTCTGGCCATCTTGATTTGTGCCACGGCATTTCTTCCATTTTGTTTGTTCTCCATATCTCTCGTATATTATTTCTCAGTCGAATTTTGACTAGAGGATGACTCCTACGACTGCAAATGCTATTGATAATGATTTCCACAGGTGTTTTTTTGTACTGGAATGTTGAAGTTGTGTGTTCTAACGGAACAATTAAGATACAGATTGATGAAAGTTCAGTAATACTACTGAGCATCCATTCATGGAGAGAAGCCCAACTTGAACCACGAAGGAGTCATTGAACAATCATCAGTGGGACTGAAAGAACTGGTGGCATCTGGTGAGGAGATAATTGGCTATATCTACCCTCATGTCCCTTTGGAGCTCTTTATGGCACATGGGTTCACGCCCTCCTTAATCCGGGCATTGCCAGGGACTGCAAGTGGGTATGAAGAGAGTCTTCAGACTTTTGCCTGCTCATACATACGAAATCTCTATAGTCAGCGTGCGAATGGTCAGTTTCTAACGCTTGCTGGGTTGTTGTTCCCTGGAAACACCTGTGATGCGCTTCAGAATCTCGGGGATGTCTGGAAAGTTCGTTTTCCTGATGACAGATTGTTTCGACTAACATACCCTGTAACAAGATACAGTAACGACGATGCCGCGACCAAGTTTCTGGCTGAGGAGCTGAAACTCCTGAGTCAAGCAGTCGCCTCCACATTCAACCGACCATTTCTTACAGAGAGCTACAATCGGGCAGTTGAACTAGTCAAAGACTTTCGTGAAAGTGCCCAATTCCTCTATTCTGCCAGAGTTGTGAATCCAAAGATGATTCCTTACGCTGAGGTCGTCCGTATTGTCAGAACGTTCCTAACAGCTCCAACCATTTCATCAGCATCAGCTGTGAAGGAAGCTGCTGATACGGTAAGAACCACCGCAGAAAACGTTGGATTAGTAGATACAATCGAAGACGTAAGGCAGGCGATTCTTAGTGGTGATTATTCAGGGGTGAAACTTCCACAAGAGCAAGAATCACCCAGAGTTGCCATAGCAGGAGGAATGGTGGAACCACAGGCCATCGCCAGTCTGGTCGAAGATATGCCCGATATCCCAAGTGAAGTCATTGTACTGGACCTTCTCTCATTTGGTTTCAAGACTGTCTTCACAAAGTCCCCTCTCAAGTCTGATGACCCCTATCTCTCAATGGCAGAATCTATCCTGACTGCTCCAGGTGAACCAACTCATGAAGGCCTCTCATACCGGATTGATGCAATGAAAGGACTTCTATCAAACCTTTCAATTCAGGGGCTTATAGTCTGTGAGCAATCATTCTGTGACCCTGATCAATTCGAAGCTCCATCCATTGAAAGAGCAGCCACGGATTTGGGCATCAAGACAGTCCGTGTGCCTTTGGACCCCGAATTAAGTGACCGTGGAAGAATTGAAACACGGATACAGACCTTCCTAGAAACTTTGGAGTGAGAAATAAGATGACGCAAGAAAGAGCAAGCGAAGAGAAACCATACAGACGTCTTGAAACACAGGCCCTCCTGCAGCAGATTGCATTCCGTCACGGACTAGAAGCCATGGAGGCCAGTGAGAACGGTAATCTTGCATGGGTCACCTCAGGATTCCCTGTGGAGATTCCAATTGCCATGAATCTAGGTGTAGTCTATCCTGAACAAGCTGGGGCTATCATTGGAGCTCAGAAGATAGGTCCGGAGGTTTCAGGTATTGCTGAGGACCTTGGGTATTCCCAAGAGCTATGTTCATACGCTCGCGTTAGTATTGGCTCCACAGAAAAACCAGATGAGGTCCCAATAGGTTCACTTCCAACTCCACAGATTCTACTAGCCTGCAACAATATCTGTGGGACTGTTCTGAAATGGTACGATGCCATCTCTGAGATGACAGGTGCTCCAGTCTATCTCCTAGACACACCTCCGATTGCAGGCGAACAGCTTCCCCATAATCGGGCCTATGTGCGTCGAGGTGTAGAACGTCTGATTGAGTTCATAGGTTCTACGTTCAACAGGACGCTTGACGATGATCGAATGAACGAAGTAGCTGACCTGTCAAGCCAGGCAACCAGACTCTGGATACAGGCTCTTGAAGCCTGCAAGACAAAACCAAGTCCATTGAACTGTGCTGACAGGTTTTTGACAATGGCTCCTGTGGTTTCTAGTCGGGGGACTGAACACTGTGTCGAGTTCTACGAATCCTTTGTTGAGGAGGTGGAAAATCGTGTCAAGAATGGAATCGGAGCGATTAAAGATGAAAAAGTTCGGCTACTCTGGGACAACATTCCTCCATGGCACACTCTTCGATTCTTCAACATACTAGCAAGCAGAGGAGTTGTCTTCCCTGCTGACACATACACCCATGCCTGGACAGGCAATATGGTGGGTGTTGACAGATCATCTCTTCTCGACCAAGTCGTTGAAACATATTCAAAGGTCTACCTGAACATGGGCCTTGAAGCGAAGGTCGACAAGATGGTCCAACTCATTAAAGACTATGACCTTGATGGATTTGTCATGTTCTCTGTTCGGTCGTGCAAACGATACTCACTTGGGCAGCTTGTTTCAAAGGAGATAGTGACTGAAAGGACAGGTGTACCCGGAGTCATTATTGAGGGAGATATGGTCGACTCTAGGGTGTACAACCAAGCACAGATAGAAACTCGAGTGGATGCACTCCTAGAGATGTTGATGTGAGGAGAGAAACTAGTTGGACATAGGTGTCGGTATTGATGTCGGATCAACGACGACTAAAGGAGTTCTGATAGACAGTTCTGGTAAGATAGTTGCAAAATCATTGATGCTAACTGGAGCTTCGGCCACTCAGGCCGTAAAAAAGACACTCGAGAACATCACATCTCTCTCCAAAATTGATGTAAATGGAGTGCCTGTTATCAGTACTGGGTATGGTCGTGCACGTGTTGAGTTGGCTGTAAAATCAGTGACAGAGATAACCTGCCATAGCGTGGGTGTTCATCACATCAATCCTGACATCCGCCTTCTCATCGATGTAGGTGGCCAAGACGCCAAGGTCATTCGTATAGGCTCCTCTGGCCGACCTGAGGATTTTGAGCTGAATGACAAATGCTCTGCTGGTACAGGACGATTCCTTGAGGTAATGGCACGCGTACTTGAGATATCCATTGATGACCTGGGTCCACTCGCACTCCAATCAAAATCTCCCTGTTCAATCAGTAGCACTTGCACGGTCTTCGCTGAAAGCGAGGTAATCGGTCACATCGGTGCTGGAGAATCAGCCGCTGACATCGCTGCAGGCGTTCATGTATCCATGGTTTCCAAGATCAGTGCACTTTCGAAACGAGTCGGTGTCAAGGAACCAGTATGCGTCACTGGGGGTGTGGCATTGAATCCTGCTTTCAGACATCATCTGTCTGACCAATTGGGAGTGGGGCTCTGGGTTCCTGATGAACCACAGCTCACCGGTGCATTGGGAGCAGCTGTCCTTGCACTAGAAGGCGAGAGCAAATGACTGTGAGAACAAAAGCGGAACTACACGATCTCTTGAAGGGTCATTTGAAGGATGTAGATTTCACAACGAAAAAGATGTTCGGTGGACTTGCTTTCTTCATCAATAAGAACATGTTCACAGGAACTCACCAATCAGACCTCTTCCTTAGGCTCTCTCCCCAAGACCGTGAAGACGCTCTGTCCCAAGACGGAATCACCGTCTTCGAGCCCCGAAAAGGCATGGTCATGAGTGAGTATGTTGTACTCACAGATTCTGTACTTGACAAATCTTCCAAACTAGTGGAATTAATCCAGAAGTCTATTTCCTATGTATCTAGTCTTCCCCTAAAGGAACCGAAAAAGAAGAAATGACTCACCGGATCTTCTTACGCAGTAAAAGGCACTGCCTCTTTTCCTGCTTTAATACCGAGTTCCAGTGCTTTCAGGTTAGTCTCCTTGAATCTGGGCCATCTGTCTATGATTTGTTGCTTAAGTCCCTCTAGGGAAACGACTCCTGTGATAGCGGTAAGTGCTCCAAGCATCACGACATTTGTACTCTGTTTCACTCCCACTTCAATATCTGCAATCCTTGTGGCGGGAATCTTGTAGACCTTGACTGTATCGGGAAGATTTCCCTCAACCTCGACCAAGTCCTCATCGATGATGAGAATTCCATCCTCTTTGAGACCATCAATATACTCTAAGTACGCAGCACGACTCATGGCTACAAAGACATCAGGCTCCTGAACCTTAGGGTAGTCCACTTCTTCATCGTCAATTACCAGCTCACTCTTGGTAGCTCCCCCCCGGGCTTCCGGTCCATAGCTCTGGGTCTGCACGCACTCCTTCTTCTCTACTAATGAGATCGCTTCACCTAGGACTACAGCCATAGTGACTATTCCCTGTCCACCAAAGCCACCGAATCGAATCTCGTAGCGTGTCAACTGAATCACTCCTTGAGTTTCTGCTGCATCTCACGAAGGACTGCTGTATACTCTGGCTTCTCTATGTCAACAAACTCTCCACAGACAATGCGATTTTCATAATCGAGTTCAGCCTCATGTGGCGGAAGTCCGTTCTGGATTTCAGCCACCTCCAAAAGGTGTTTGTGCATTGTCACACCATCTCCGAGTCTGTTCATTCTGCCATACTCAGTTGGACAGGCACCGATTATTTCAACGAATGAGAAACCCTCTTTCTTGATACCTTTCTCAATAGACCTGGTTGCTCGCCTTGCTTGTACTGCAGTCCATCTGGCTACAAATGTCGCTCCTGATGACGCAGCCAGTTTCACCAGATTGAAGGGGTGTTCCATGTTTCCAATCGGTCTAGGACTGGTCTGCGAGTATCTCTCATGCTCAGTCGTAGGCCCGAACTGACCTCCTGTCATCCCATAGTTGAAGTTGTTAACACAGACTACAGTCATGTCGATGTTTCTTCGGCATGCATGGATCAGGTGGTTTCCTCCAATGGCTGCAATGTCCCCATCACCGCTGACGACAATTACCTCTAGTTCTGGATTTGCAATCTTTACACCTTCAGCAAAAGCAATGGCTCTACCATGGGTTGTATGATATGTACCTGTCTTGAAGTAACCAGAAGTACGACCAGTACATCCGATTCCTGATACAACAACCGTCTTATTGAAATCAAGTCCCAGATTGTCAATTGCTCTGGCAATCATGCTTGTTACTACACCAACAGAACAGCCTGAGCAATAGATCCACGGTTGTCTGTCTTCACGTATGTATTTTGCCATTGGATGCTTCAAGACGGGTGTCGACTCAGTCATTGAGAGACTCTCCTGTGCACGCGTCGGGCCTAGGGCAAAGTGGATTAAAGGCTTGTGGGTGTGGCACCCTCTTTTCTTAACATTGTTTATCTGTTAGTGACGGTGAACTCCCCATCGAGAGCCCTCGGATTCACTGTGCTTGTTTGTAATAAGGTGAAGCATTGAGTATGCGTTTCCTAGCCTGACCTTTGAACAATTTGGCTAGATACCTCATAATTCCAAGTTGAGACTTCATTTCTTCTATGTAGTCCTCAAATGACCTTGACTGATATCTCAACAGTTGTTGTGATTCCTGAGTATCAAGCCAATCAGTATAGAAGTATTCCTCAGGTTTTTTAGCGACTCTGAATGCAGACTCTGGAATCATTCCAATTCCCATTCCCTCAAAGAGCTTTGACACGAACTCTCTTTCCAGCATCTGACTCGAAAGGCCCCCTCCAATGAGGAGTGTCTTCCCAATTGTTTCTGCCTCAACGGCATTTGCACAGGCCTGTCCAACATCCCTAGTGTGTACGAACTCAATCCGTTGATCAAGGGGGATTTCAAACACAATTGGGTCCATATCTGTGGTGAGCTCTACAGGTGGAGCTGCCGCAAATCGTAAGATTGTCCAGTGTAAATTAGAGTCTCTGATCATGCTCTCACATTGGGCCTTCGTATTAGTGTACACATCAGTTGGATTCAGTGGGTCACTCGCTCTACGTGGAGGGTCAAGGTGCATAGTCGGACCAAAGGTAGAAACAGAACTCGCAAAGACAAGTTTGGAAGAATTCCCTCTTTGTTCCATTGCTTTGACTATGTTCTTTGTTCCTTCGACATTTACTGATTTGGCAAGATCGGGTTTCATCTCCGAGAGTGGTGGAATTATCCCTGCTAGGTGAATGACACAATCGACATCTTCAACGATTGTACTAACAAGTGACGTATCAAGGATATCGCCCCAAACAGTTTCGAAATTCCCCTTTCCATTCAATCTCCTGGAAACTCTTTCGTTTCTATCGGTTTTAACATCAAAACATCGTATCTCATAGTCTTTGTCAAACAAGGCGAGCAATGTACTCTCACCTATATTACCAAAGGCTCCAGTAAGAAGAATTTTCATAGATTCCTGCGGTTTGGCCATTTCTTAATTCTTCTTCATACACCCCAGCAGAACTGGAATCGTCACCATTCTCTCCGAAGAATGCTAATATTCATTCTAACCTCTCAAAATATGGCGAGTTTCAATGACTGGACATAGCATCGAAGCAATTCTCATCACCGACATGAATGGAAATCCTCGATTCTATATGCAACTCGACCCTCGAGCATTTGGAATGGACCCAGTCCTTGCATCAAGTTTCTTTGCTGCAATTGACATGTTTTCTAAAGAAGTGTTCCAACAGAGTGCACCAGTATTCACAGTTGACTATGGGGCTCACCTCTTCACAGTGCTAAATGGAGAAGCCACTCATATGATCGCAGTGGGTGTACAACGTCTAAACACTGAGATCACAGCGATTCTCAACGCACTTCTCACAGAGTTTGAGGAGAAGTGGTTACTCGCCACAGAGCTTCTAGATATTGATGCTTCATTCTCAGATGTCTACTTGGAACCATTTGGAGAGCGGGTCATGGAGAAGCTCTCCTTTGAAGACCTTCCAGACTCTTGGGTTCCGTACTTCACAGTGGATCCCAGCACCATAGTCGATACTAGTGGAACCATGGAGCCGTTCATAAACGGGTCCCGAAATGTGAAAGAGATTCTCGACGTCAGTGGTTTTGCAAAGAGAGACCTCCTCCTTGAGATCTCAAGGATGTGGGCACACAGAGTCATTCGATTCCGTAACATGCTCAGTTTCGATGACTATGTGGGTTCCAAGACATCGTTCCTGAAATATCTCCAGGCAACTTCACGAGAAACTGAGGATATGAAGAAACAATACCCTGAGATGGTAGGAGTCATACCAAGACTTGCAGGACTCCTTGAAGGAAGACGAACAGTCCGTGAGATGCTTGTAGAGCTTGGAGAGTCGTACGATGAACGAGAAATCTTGCGGGTTCTGGACTATCTATTGGAACGAGAGGTCATTGAAGCATTATCACCTGAAAAGCGACGAATACTTCTCGCCAAGGAGGTCCTTGAGACCTCTCTTCGCGTAGCTGATGAGTGCCTCTCTGAGGGTGAAGCCACGAAGGCATTGACAACAGTCATGGGTAGAAGTGATACTCCTGAAACATTGGGTCAATTACGAGTCACTGACAATAAGTGGCATGTCGATTTTGATCTCAAGTTACTTGAGGGTCTCAATAACAGAAGACTCATGCTGCTTTTCGGGGAATGGATGAAACTCTTGGCTCAATTCGCCGCGTTGTTGGACCCGACAAAACTCGACCAATTCATTGTACGCATGACAGAGGCTTTTACTGAAAGGATATTCACTCGTTTCACACCCTTCGATCTGAGAGGATTTGAGGAGTACCCACTTTGGCTCGAACAGCTTGGCGCACACAAGATATCGCCAGTCAGAAGAATCAAGACCGGATCATTGAAACCAACTGGCAATGATTCAATCGATGAGATTGTCTACACCCTTGTGACAAGAGGACAAGGAATCTATGGCACAGAGAGAATGACAAGAGTCTGCGCAGCATCGGGAGTTCCGCTTATGGAACTACCTCCAGACTTCTGGGTGGGTTGGCAAAAAGAAGAAAGCCAAGAGAAGTTTCTGAAGGAGTATTCTAAGCTGGGAAATGCCGCCAAACTGACTGTCCTAATTATGACAAGGCAGCGTGGTCTAACTCTCCCTAAAACGATGAGCCCCTAGGACTGACTATATATCGAAGTAACCGTTATCTGATGACTCTCATTTAATTAGCTATTGACAGAGATGATGGAACATGAGCCCCACATATTTGCTCAAGATCTGCACTGTTGGAGCAGCCTCGGTAGGGAAGACAAGTATCATTATTCGCTACAGCACAGGAACCTTCCGTGAACATTATTCCCCCACACTTGGAACTGGTTTTGCCTACAAAAAGATGAAGCTGGGCAATAATTTTGTAAACGCCCAAATCTGGGATCTTGGTTCTCAGGACTTTCTCGAGCGGGTTCGTGCAAACTATTACATTGGAACCCAGGGAGTCATATTCATGTTTGATGTCACATCTTGGGAGTCATTGAACGCTGTATTGGACTGGAAGAATGAGGTGGATCGACATGTGGATGACTATCAATCAGTCCTAGTAGCAAACAAGATTGACCTCGTTGACGAGAGAGTCATCTCCGAACCCGAAGGGATAGAGCTGGCAAAGAAACTGGGAATGGATTACATCGAGGTTTCTGTATTGCTTGACAAAAATGTGAACGAAGCCTTCGAGTTGATTTCCACAAGGATATGTGAAACCTTCGTCTAATCAATCTTAGTTCAATCACAGGGACTTGACCCTTCTAATTTCATCCAGAATCTCATGGGGTAGCTGTGGCATTCCTGCCGGCTTGACCATGAGATGAACAGGTGTCGGTGAAGCCTCTGCTTTGACCATGTAGTAAACCTGACCGAGGTTCTGCTCGGCCACGATGATATGATCGACCTCAGAAGCAAGCTGAGCGACCTGTTTCTCTGGGAATGGCCATACGGTCTTCAGACGAAGCATTCCTGCCTTGATTCCCTCTGCTCTGGCCTCTTTGATGGCTTTCTTGGCACTTCTTGATGGTGTGCCGTATGAAACTACGCCAATCTTCGCGTCATCCAGCATGAACCTCTCAACATCAATAATCTTGTCAGCATTATGGAGTATCTTGTTGTTGAGTCGTGTTATGAGCTCGATTTGGACATCCTCCTTGTCACTGGGGTATCCACGTTCGTCATGTGTCAGGCCCGTTGCATAGAACTGATATTTGGACCCGAACAACGCCATGGGCGGAACAAGATCATCATCTGCTTTGAATGGTAAGTAGTCCTCCGGAGGACCAGATGGGGTCTTTCTGTACTCCAGTTTGAGGTCCTTCTCGTCCGGGATGACAAGCCGCTCCCTCATGTGACCTACTGTTTCGTCTGCAAGGACAAACACTGGAGTTCTGTACCTCTCAGACAGATTGAATGCCTGCACTGTCTGGTCAAACATCTCTTGGACTGAGGCTGGAGTCAATGCAATAATCTGGTAGTCACCATGACTTCCCCACTTTGCTTGCATGATGTCTCCCTGTTGCCCCTTCGTGGGCTGTCCAGTACTTGGTCCTCCTCTCATGATGTTCACCAAAACAAGAGGAGTTTCGGTCATGACAGCAAGACCAATTGCTTCCAGCATGAGGCTCACACCAGGACCTGATGTGGCAGTCATTGACTTCACACCAGTCCATGAGGCTCCAATCACACTCGTTATGGATGCGATTTCATCCTCGTATTGGACATATGCACCACCCAGCTCTGGCATACGTAATGACATCCATTCAGCAATTTCAGTCGCTGGAGTGATGGGATAACCGCCAAAATATCTGCAACCTGCACTGAGTGCGCCTTCTGCACTTGCTATGTCGCCCATAGTGAACATGACTCGCTCAGGCATCTCCTACGACTCCTCCTTCTCAGCCTCGAATTCAGGAATCACGGTTCCCTCTTCAATTGCTCCTGCATCGAATGCTTTCCTGGCATCGTCTCGATCCGCAAGAAAGATGGCCATGTCCGGACATATGCGTTCACAGAACTCACAATTGACACATGCATCAATATCACATGCAGTAACAGGATGGTATCCCTTACGGTTGTAAATATCTGTCAAACAAAGGACATTCTTAGGACAGAACTCAATGCAAAGCATGCACTGCTTGCACTGTTCTTGGAGAATAACTAGCACCTTCTCTCGGGTCCGTGGAGGTTTTGGTGTAATCGGTTTCCGGGCCGTTGACATCTATGTCGTCTCCTCGAACAGGAATTCTGTTCAGGCATGACCCTTGGCGCACCGCAGAGCTATTTTAGCCTTACCTTGAGGGACTCTATTTTCAGTCACCTAATCAACAGATTTTAAGAGCCCTAGACCATAAACAGAGCTAGATTTTCGGAGTTGTGGGTCTTGATCAGAGAGAATCCGACTGACGAGGAGTTGGCAGAACTCGTTAAAGGAAAGACCCTAAGTGTATACTGGTACATGTTACGGCACTCAGAACCACTTACAGCCCGCGAGATCCAACGAGGGGCTGAACTCTCTAGTCCATCCCTCTCAATGCATCATCTTGAGCGTTTGAGACAATTCGGCCTAGTTGAGAAGGATGTACATGGACAGTATACAGTGAAACGCGATGTAAGGATTGGAATACTCAATCAGTTCATGGGCCGCGGGAGACTTATGGTCCCTCGCTTCCTCTTCTATGCGACATTCTATACCTCACTAACTTCAGCTCTTGGTATTTTGCTCTGGTTGGCTATGGATTGGTATTCTTCCATACTGTTGGCACTACTAGTTTCTGTCTGTATTGTCTTGTGGTACGAAGCTCTGAAGGTCTGGAGAGAACAACCGTTTCCGGAGGGCGAACGAGATTGAGACCCAAAAATAGTCTGATACCAAACATACCCACTCAAATGATAATTGGATTGACCCTTGTCTTCCTCTTAGTATCTCCATTCACCTCGAGCTTGTTGGGTAAGATATCGTATGTACAGGAAGCCATCAATCCAGTGGATCCAGTTTCTGTTTCTGCTGATGTCCCGAGTTTGAATCTGACCTACACTACCCGTACACTGTCAACAGCCACCCCTGTACACTCCGGCGATGTGATTGCAGGAGATCACGTTACAATAAAGACCGAATGGAAACCGGCTGTGAATAATTCACGACTTGAAGTCCGTGCTCCCGCAATCCCATCCACTCTGATAATGGATGAGAACCAGTCGACTCTTGAGATGGACACCCGGTTTCTGGGCAACAATGCCACTTGTACAATCATCGCATCAACCCAACTAGTAAATGGCACAGTAATGAGCATCGAATTCTTAGATGTCTATATTGGCAACTTCTTCATGCCCATTGTTCAAGTGATATCGCCAAATGGGGGAGAGAATTGGACATCTTTGCACAATATCACATGGACCGCCACAGATGGAAATGCTGATGACACCCTTCTATTCGATGTAATGTATTCTGATGACTCAGGAGCATCATTCGAAACCCTAGTTGAATCGACAAACAAGACATGGTTTGAATGGGACTGCTCAGGTCTGAATATGGGCAATTACACTGTGAAAGTAAGAGCGACTGATGGCATTTACTACTCCTTTGATCTGTCTGATGCCGAGTTCTCAGCAGGCACAGTTCCTACAACAACTCCTACACCAACAACTACGACCACACCCACTCCCACCGATCCCGGAATCGAGTCCCGTGCTTTGGCTTTTGTTGCAATTCTATTGTTCTCTAGTGCAATTATGGCACTCGTTGTCTACTACGCGGCCAGAAAGTGGTTCTAACCATATATCTTGTCGAGAAGAGGTTTGGTGTCAACTACGTGTGTGTCCAAGCCCAACTCAGACGGGTCAAGTCCCATCGCAAGGCCAAGTAGCTGAGTATAGTACAAGACGGGGATGTTGTATTTCTTCTCTCCAAGTTCTTCGTTCATCATATCTTGTGCTGTTTCATACTGAAGGTGACAGAAGGAACACACATTGACAATGCAGTCAACCCCTGCATCTAGGAGGTTGTTCAGTTTCTCCTTAGCAATGTCTATACTAAGCTCCACTTGTCCCGCTCTGACTCCGCCACCTGCTCCACAGCAGAGGTTCTTGTCCTTGTAAGGTGTGCTAAGAGCCCCAGTGGCTTCCACAAGTTCATCAAGAAAGGTGTGGTTCTGTGTCTTTTTCCAAGGTCGGTTCTTGCTTGGTTTGAGCAGATGACATCCATAGTGTACACCTACCTTGATACCCTCCAACTTCTTAGTAACAACGCTTCTAATCTTGTCAGGACCAAGGTCAGCAATAGCCTCGATAACGTGTCTTGCCTCTACTTTTCCCTTGAATTTTATATCCATGTCTTTGAAGACTTTCTGCAGCTCCCTCAGTCTGCCTGGATGCTCTCGAATCTCAGTCAGAGCTTCTTTGAATGTGCTATAACAACCATTACACCCAGTTATGAGGTCATGTCCAGACATTTCTGCAAGTGCTAGATTTCTTGTAGCTAACGCTAACCAGGTTAGTTCATCGAACGAACGGATGACTCCAGGTGCTGGGCAACAACTTGCTCCCTCAAGATCATCTAGAAATATTCCCAACTTTGGGAGGACAACACGGATACTGGCCTCAATGTTTGGAAACCTATTTGGCATCACACAACCCAAGAAGAAAGAATAGGTCTGCGTTTCAGTCAAGTCATTGACCCTCCTGACTCTCTATCAGCTCCTGAAAACCAGTCTTCTTCAGAATCTCCTTCACGTCATTAAGGGCTTTCTCATCCGCATGGGTTGTTGGTGGAACTTCATCGAGACCCAGTTCTTTTCTAAGACCACGGTTCTTATCATCAATTGGAACTGCATGTCCTGTTTGGATAAGCTTCTGAGATGTCTTTCTGTGCTCTGGAAGCATGAATCCATGTTTGACTGCCATGTTTCTCATGATTAGTATCGCGTCTGTCACTTTGATTTGTCTGGGACATCTCTCAAGACATGTATAACAAGTGGAACACATCCATATGTCTTCGCTTGCAAGGACCTCCTCCTTCAGTCCAAGTAGCGCTTTACGAATCACCTCTCGTGTCCTGAATGCGGTCAATCTCCCACTAGGACAGACTGCTGAACAAGTCCCACACTGAATGCATGTCCGAATTCTATCTGCACCAGCTTTGACTATCTCATCGACGAAGTCAGAGTCGATATCATCGTTGTCAATGATTTCAAATGAGGTGTCATCAGTCATTAAGAAACCCCTGTGTTCACTGTTTGGGTTTCACTGTTTGCGGAATATAAGAATTGAGATGTCTGACTAATCAAATCTGTAATTGTTAATACCAAGAAGTCCCAGGTTACCTATTCTCACGTTCTCTAGACCCTCTTCTTTCGAAACCTCCATCGCCGCTTTTGCGTGTTCTCTACTGGTCCTCGGTAGGTCACTCATGGCATGATGCGGGCTGAAACCTAGCAATGCTGTTGGGATTGAAGGATCATTGTCTGCGATAAATGAACTGATTTTCTTCACTTCAGGAAGGTCGATATACCCTGGAACGAGTAGTATACTGGCAACGAGAAACTCTCCTTCTCGATTGCGATTAGCGGTGGCAAGTTCTTTGAAGTTTCGTAAAACAGCAGAATTTTGGATCCCCGTCAGGGCCTCGTAGATGTTAGGCGTCACTGCCTTGAGATCAAACTTCAGTGTGCCCTTCGCAGTCTTAACAACTTCAGCAATAGTGTCAATCCATTTCTTTGAGATGTTACCATTCGTTTCGTAGCATACTCTAACATGTTTGGCCTCGTTCAGAATCTGAGATGTTTCTACAGAATGTGCTGGGTTGCAGGCTGGATCCCCACCAAAGTAACAGACACAGGCAGTGTACTCGTCAGCAGCACTGGCAAGCTCCTCTGGAGTCATCAATGGACTTCCTCGTGACATCATTGTCCTGTAGCTTGTATTTTGGCAGAACAGACAGTCCGAGTTGCACGAACCATAGAAGACTGCGAGGTTCTTGAGACGCTGTTTTCCAAATCCAAGCTCTCTCTCATTGGTCACCGGACAGACCCAGTCTGCTACACAGTTCGTAGGCAGGGGATCAAAGTACCAGGAAACGATTGCACTGGCTGAGTGCCTATCGATAATCTCTCCATTCTTAGCTTCTCGAATGTTACAGAATCCCACTTCTCCCTCTCTCATCCTACAGTGGTTTCCGCATTCAGAACATACAATTTTTCCGTCTGACGGAATGCTAGGAACCAGTCTGTCCCGACGCCTCAAGCTCTCATGACTATCTTTTGCCAGTGCTAGGGAACCTTCCCTGACACATAGTGCACAGACTCCAATTGATTGCGAACAGATTCTCTTGTCGGTTTCGTGATTAGGACAGAACATCACAATATCCCTCAGTCTAAAGACGAATGAACTTAACGGCCTTTTGGCAATGGATTTAAGAGTGAAGACGAAATCCTCCGCCAAGTCGGTGGACAATTTTGACCAGTACCGAAGAAAAATCAGCAATCGTGATAGACTCCCCAGACGACTCGTTCGTTCAGATGATTAAGAAGACTGGCGGTCCAAATATCCAGAGTTGTTATCAGTGCGGAACCTGTAGTGGTAGTTGTCCAGCTGGTGCACGCACGAATTATCTGGTCCGTGGCATCATACGAAAGGCTTTGCTAGGTCTGAAAGAACAGTGTATCTCTTCACCAGAACTCTGGATGTGTACAACTTGTTACACCTGCACTGATAGATGCCCACAAGATGTAATGCCCACTGATGTTATCAAGGCTATCAGGAATGTTGCAGTAGCTGAAGGCTACATGCTGGTACCGCATCAAAAGACTGCTCTCAAGGTTCTTGAGGCTGGTCATGCAGTACCCCTGGACAAGGAATCTTGGGAAAACCTCCGAGAGAAGGTCGGAATTGAGAGAGTTCCACCAAATGCCAGTAGATATCCCGAAGCTATCGAGGAGATCAAGAAGATAGCAAAGAAGACTGGATTTGACAAGCTTGTCGAAGAGAAAGAGGAGAAGAAGGAGGAGTAATCATGGCAAAACAGGCGTTCTATCATTTCCTCGGATGCATCATTCCTCATAGATATCCAAGTGTTGAGAGTGCAGTAAAACTCGTCTTCAAGGACTTGGATGTTGAACTTCTTGATATGGAAGGGGCTACATGTTGCCCAGCTCCAGGAGTCTTCGGGTCCTTCGACAGAGTCACTTGGGCAACTATCGCTGCACGAAATCTGACAATTGCTGAAGCTGGAGGTCACCCAATCACAACCGGATGCAACGGATGTTTTGCCAGTCTTTGGGACGCTAACCATGAACTGAAACATGATGATGAGCTTCGTGATGCAGTCAATGAAAACCTGGCTGAGATTGATCGTGAGTGGAAAGGAACAATTGAGGTCTGGCACTACGTCGATGCCCTATACTCTACTGTTGGTCTTGAGAAGATCCGAAAACGTGTGACCCGCCCATTCACTGGAGTCAGAATGGCTCTACATCCGGGATGTCATTGGATGCGTCCCAAGCAGATTAAGAAGAAAGACGATTCTGAACGCCCACACATCTTCAGAGACCTCTGTGAAACCTCCGGAGCAGAGTACGTGCCATATAAGGACGAGTTGATCTGCTGTGGTGCTGGTGGCGCAGTTCGAACTGCTGATGTCAAAACAGCACTAGACTTTACGAAGCAGAAGTTTGATAGTCTATTGAAAGCGGGTGGAGCAGATATGATTGTGACTCCCTGTCCGTTCTGCGAGCTCCAACTCGATATGGGCCAGGTTGAGATTCAGAATTATTTTGAGGCTGAGTATCATTTTGATATATTGCATGTAGTTGAACTCCTAGCCCTTGCCTTTGGCCATGAACCGGAGGAGTTCGGACTCACAACCCACCTACAGTACATGCAGAGAAAGAACGCCCCAAATTGGGAACGACTGGGCATTGAAGCCAAGTCATAGATCTATTCTTCCATCAGATGGACCATGTTCTCCCGACCCTGTCTGAATCGTTTGATAAGCCCTCTCTCTTCTAAGGAGGTTAGAACAGTACTCGCTAAGGACTGAGACATGTCCAGTTGCTCATATATCTCCCTTTGAGGGCTCGAACCTCCCTTCTGAGACAGAAAGTCGAGAACTTGCTCCTCTTGTTTTGATAGGCGAATTGGTGCAATCACAGTTCTAGACTGTAACTTGTTGATGAGTAGTGGAATTCGTTCTATGAAGAGAATTGCAACGGCCCCTAAAATGAAGGCCAGCACGCCGACCATCAATGAATCGAGTTGTGATGGTGGCTCTTGGATGATTGCTGCTGGAATCTGGTATTTGATGATGAAAGCCACCTCTTGGCTTGGAAGCATCTGATCCCTGAACCAGACATAAACCGGACTATAACCATCTGTGAAGTTCATTGTCGGGTTCGGGAAAAGTGGTGCAGCAGCATCAGATTGTAAAACTGCATGGGTAGGCAAGACAGCAGTGAATGTAAGGTTCTGCACTTCATAGAGCGGTCGGATGTAATAGGAGAAGAGATTGAGATACATAGTTTCGTCATCATTGAGTCCTATCTGTTCTTGAAGACAGTCTGTTGTCAAATTGAGGTGGAGATTGACCATCGTACTATTCATCAATGGGGATGCAGACTGGACTCTAACGAGATTATACGTGCTCTCTGGAAGGATCGTAGTTGCGACATTGGTTCCGTTGAGACTGGCACTATTTACGGTTAAATCTCTAACATCAATTCTCAAGTCGAAATAATCTATTGGCGAGGCACCAATATACGCTACTTCTGAATCAATGATGAGTGATTTTGTGCACTCAGAATCCAAGGTTGCTGTCACATACATGTTAGACATCACTATGTCTAAAGGTCCGGCCTGACCATCCACCTGTGTTATTGTAGCTCCTGAAAGTAATCCGGCAAGTAGGAATCCAACTACAATGTATGCGTGCTTATTTTGAACCATTTGGACCATTTCCGAATTGTGCATGTCTCTCTAAGAATTCTCCGGTCAATTTCAAGAAAAGTGGCGGAGGGAGAAATCTCCCTCCTGAAATACTAGCGGCGTTTTAGAGTCAGACCGACAGCTACGAGGATAACGACTGAAGACCCTACTGCTATGGTCATGACTGGTATATCTAATGGCGTAGGTGGAACATAAGGTGACGCGCTCTCAACAAGGCGTACAGATGGGTCATGAATCAGAGCTCCTCCATTGAAGTTTGGATAGGCAAGGAAAAGGAGTAAACCTTCGCCATCTGTCCAATATGAGGCTTGTACATCTACTGCCTCCTTTAGACCCTCTAGATTCTTGACGAGTGCCTTGTCAACCCATCGATAGAATCCCTGAGTCTCATCAGTACTGTCCTCCACAAATGAAATCTCTTGTACATCATTGTCAAGGACATCCTCGAACTCCTCGCCAAGTTCACTCATCTCAGTCTCAGACTCGTGGTCATCATCGCCTGATTCTTCATGGAATGTGAAGTAGTGATTCACATCATCACTTGAGGCCACATCCTCTCTTAGATAGTTCAGTACTGCTACCTTGGATGTTTCTGAAATGAATGGGAAGTTTCCAATCTCTATGTCGACTTTCAGTTCTGACCCGCCGACAACAGTGTATTCTGCTTGGATTCCTTCCTCATCAATCACTTTTCCAGTTTGATTGTCCGCATAGATGTGTGCATAGAACTGCAATGTCATCTCTGCGAAATGAGCGAAAGTGTGGTTCTCATATTCGCCAGAAGCTAGAAGGCTCGTTGGTTCCTCTGGAGGATCCTCCTCCTCCTCCCACTCAGGCATCCAATCCTCAAACCAATCGTCTTCCCAATCGTAACTCAGACCACCCTTTGTGTATGAAGCGTAGACTTCCTTCGTACTATTGTCTTCCTTTGTGATGGTGCCCGTCTTCAGGATCCACTCAAAGGCGTCGAGTGGAGCAAAAGCCAATGTTTCACTTGGCTGAAATACGCCGTCCTCATTGTGGTCCTCGAACTCAACAATCATCATGAAGTTGACCATGAATCTCGCTAAACTTCCATTAGCATCTGGAGTGAACCAGTACTGATAAGATGGCAATTCTGGATCCAGCATCACCGTCACGATGTCTGTTTCTATCCAGGCCGTTCCATTTTCGTCTCGCATCTCCTCTATTTCATGCGAGTCATCGTCCTCTTCATGAGGAGGTTCGGTCTCCGTGGGCGTGCTATCATCGCCGCTTGGTGTGAACGCATTCACTGTTGCGACAGATGAAACTAGTAGGAAGAGCGTCGCAAGGAGCACAGCCCTTCCAAACAGAGCTTTGTGTTTCAAGTAGTAAATCACCGAAACAGTCCTTCTCATTTCTATATATAATGACCATTGAGCAACCTACACTGCCCGCGTCTGAAGAAGACCCCATAACGCTCCTTTTTGCCATTGATACTTTAAGACACTTCAGAACATTTTACCGTCCGAATGAATTGTGAGAGAAATCCGCTGGGAGAAAAATCAACTTGAATGAGCAGTTACAGGTTTCGAGAAGTCAACGACCTCTATCTTGCTGAGGTCATCGTGTTGAACATCCCCCCGATATTTAATTCTCGTAAGTAGAGCTCGAGTATAGAGCCTGGTTGCCTTCATATTTTCAGGACGTTGCCGGGGTAATATTAAGTCCATGCATTAAGAATTGTTAACTTTCAAGGATTGGCGCCAATCATCTGCTTGTCGCAGACTTTTCCCTACTATGACGGATGGTAAACATTTTATCGGGCATTTTTGCAACGACGAACATCTCTTCGGAGTGACGAAATAATGGCAGAGTCCAAATCGAAGCCAGTTGTCATCATCGGAGCAGGGATTGCAGGAATGCGCGCAGCCCTTGATCTTGCGGACATGGGAGTGAAGGTATTCCTTGTTGAGAAGAACCCCTCAATCGGAGGGCACATGTCTCAACTGGACAAGACTTTTCCTACTCTTGATTGTAGCATGTGTATACAGGGTCCATGGATGGTCGATTGTTCTCGTCATCCGAATATTGAGATCCTGAGTTATTCTGAGGTCGCTGAGGTGAGTGGATCTCAGGGCGACTTCCAGGTGAAAGTTCTCAAACATACTCGACGAGTTGATGCTGACAAGTGCACAGGATGTGGTGATTGTCAGAGAGTGTGTCCTATAGAGGTGCCAAACGAGTATGACTTGGGCTTGAAGATGAGGAAGGCAGCATACATTCCATTTCCCCAGGCAGTCCCTAATATTGCTACCATCGACATGGACAACTGCATTGAGTGTATGACCTGTGTGAAGTCCTGTAAGGCTGAGGCAATCAGCTTTGACATTAAGGATGAGACCTATGAGATAAACGCAGGCTCAATCATCCTTGCCACAGGATACGACCTCCTCGATCCCGCGACAGTTCCAGAGTATGGCTATGGTCGTTTCCCAAATGTTGTGAGTGCCCTTGAGTACGAAAGGATGGTCTCAGCGAGTGGCCCAACTGAAGGAGTTGTGATGCGCCCCTCCGATGGTCGTGAGCCACATAAGATTGCCTTTGTTCAGTGTGTGGGAAGCAGAGATGTCAATCACTGCTCATATTGTTCGAAGATATGCTGTACCTATGCTACGAAGGAAGCGATCATCACAAAGGAACACACCCCAGATGTACACATCGACATTCTATACAATGACATGCGAGTCTTTGGAAAGGGATTTGAAGAGTTCCTCGTCAGAGGAGAAACTGAATATGCGATCAACTATGTGAAAGGACTTCCCAGTGAGATCCAGGAGGAGTATGGAACTGGGAACCTGATCGTACGTCACAGTGACGCTAAGGGTCATGACGTACTCGTAGACACGTATGATCTTGTCGTACTCTGTCCAGCCATGGTGCCTTCTCCCGATAATGGCCTGTTCGAGCAGCTTGGAATCAAGACAGACGAAGATGGATTTGTGGTTCCCGACATGAAGTCCCTCATGATCTCAGAGACTGGGGTCCCTGGAGTTCACATGTGCGGCGCTGTCCACATGCCCAAGGACATCCCTGATTCAGTTGCCCAGGGTAGTGCTGCGGCAGCTCTTGCAGCATTAGACATCGTGATACCCGAGGAAGAGGAAACAGAGGCCCTCACAGAGGCTGACCTTGAGCTCGTTGCGGCCGAACCACGGATAGGAGTTGTCATTTGCTCCTGTGGTATTAACATCGCTGGTACTGTTGACGTGGCAGAGGTCACTGACTATGCCAGTACTCTGCCCAATGTTGTGTACGCAGAGAATCTGCTCTATTCATGTTCCTCTGATGCACAGGTCGTCATCAAAGACGCAATCAAGGAGTACAACCTCAACAGGTTAGTCGTTGCATCATGTACTCCAAGAACCCACGAACCACTGTTCAGAGAGACCATTGAAGAGGCTGGTCTGAACAAATACCTATTCGAGCTCGCCAATATCCGAGAACACTGTTCATGGGTCCATCAGGCCGACAAGGATGAGGCAACATCGAAGGCAATGGATCTTGTACGAATGTCAGTTGCTAGAGCCAAGCTGCTTGAGGCACAAGAGGAGGCCGTCACTCAGATTGAACCCACAGTCCTCGTGATTGGAGCTGGAGTTGCAGGCATGGCTGCCGCTGACGTCATAGCCCGGAAGGGATTCCAGGTCTACCTGGTCGAGAAGCAAGACAAAGTGGGAGGATTCCTCAACGAACTCAAGACGGTTAATTTCGACCATCGGCCTGCATCAGAGATTGTCGCTGACTATGAATCTCGAATCAATAAGGCAGAAAACATAATCCTCATGCTGGACACCGAGGTTGTCGAGGCCAAGGGATCAATTGGTGAGTTCGAGGTTGTAGTTAAAAGCGGAAAGAAGAAGGAGCAACTTACAGTAGGTGTTGTCATAGTAGCTACTGGAGCAGAGGCACTTGAGGAGAAGGGTCTCTATGGTCTCCAGAAGCTCCCAGAGGTCATGACCGAGGTCGAGTTCAACCATCGAATCGCTGACGACGGATTCACTGATGGTGAAACCTTTGCGGTGATTCATTGTGCAGGATCTCGTGAGGATGCGTCACTCGAGGGTTCTCGCACTTGGTGTTCTGGAATATGCTGTATGGTGGCATTGGAGCATTCTCTCGAGCTACTAGAGAAGTATCCAAACTCCAGAGTGTTCCATTTCTACAGGGACCTAAGAGTCTTCTACAATGCAGAGGACAAGTACCGTGAGGCCCGAAAGAAGGGTGTCGTCTTTGTGAGGTTCGATCAAGACTCTCCACCAGAGGTCACGAAAGGCAAGGACAAGGCCCTCTCAATCAAGGTGATAGATCAAGTACTCGGTGCTGAACTGACCATTGATGTTGACCACACAGTTCTAGCAACGGCTATGGTACCTCGTCCAAACAAGAGTCTCTCAGAACTGTTCAAAGTCCCACTGAACCTGTCAGGATTCTTCATGGAGGCTCATCCGAAGCTCCGACCTGTCGACTTCCAGACAGATGGTGTCTATGTTGCAGGAGCCGCCACAGCGCCTAAGAGCATAGGTGAATCTATCGCTGAAGGTCAAGCTGCTGCTTCTAGAGCACTCATTCCACTCGTTCGTGGGATTCGAAAGGCTGAGGCCATCGTTTCGGTCGTAGATCCTGAGATTTGTGTGGGCTGTGGAACATGTGAGATCAACTGTGCCTACAACGCCATAGAGGTAGTCCCAGGTGATGGAAGTCATGACTATGCAGTGACAAACCCAGTCCTCTGCCAAGGCTGTGGAAAGTGTGGTGCTGGCTGTCCAGCCGGTGCAATCTCAATGAAGCACTTCACTGATGACCAGATCATCACTCAGATCAGGTCCGCGCTCGAAGACATGCCTCCCACTGACTCCCGGATTTTGACGATCCTCTGTAACTGGTGCTCGTATGCGGGTGCAGATAGTGCTGGTGTATCGAGGTTCCAGCAACCACCGAACGTCAGGGACATCAGAGTCATGTGCACAGGTAGAGTGGCTGTCCAACACATTCTCGAGGCCTTCAGACTTGGTGCTGACATGGTATGGATCTCGGGCTGTCACATCGGGGACTGTCACTATGTCGATGGGAACATCTCGTTTGAGCGGAGGTTTGTCATCGCGAAGAAGATCATTGAGAAGGCTGGACTAGAACCAGACAGATTGCAGTTCACACACATCAGTGCCAGTGAGGGATCAATCTGGGCGGACACGGTCAAGAAGTACGCAGAGCTGGCGGACAAACTTGGACCGAGTCCATTGAGACAAAGGAGGCGCTAATAATGACAGAGTCCTGGGGTCAATTCAAATCATTCGAGGGAAAGAAGTTCAAGGCACTAGATGCCGAATTCACAAAGGAGGTCTCAAACCTACTTGGCGGACAAGACCTGACAGCATGTTTCCAATGTGCTAAGTGCTCAGCGGGCTGTCCTGTTTCAGACAAGGTCAACATCCAGGTCCACGAAGTCATGAGAATGCTCCTCTTTGGACTGAAAGAGGTTCTAGAGACTGATATGGTCTGGCTGTGTTCAACATGCTACACATGTCAGGAAAGATGTCCACAGGGGATTGACATCACTGACATCCTCTTTGGACTGAAGAACATGGCCTTCAAGAAAGGCATCACTCCTCAGGGATACATCGGAGCCCGTCAGTCATTGTACAACACAGGTCGACTCTATGAACCCACAGATTGGGAACGTGATGACTTGGAGCTTGATCCAGTCCCAGAGCTGAACGTCGATGACACGAAGAAGATGCTTGACAAAACGAAGCTTATGAAACTGGAGGAGGGCGAGTGATATGACCCAGAGTTACGAGGTATTCTTGGGCTGTGCAATCCCGGCCAGATTCAACAACTATGAGTCGTCGATGCGTGCATTGGCTAAGGAGTTGGGCATCAAACTGATCGACTTTGAAGGCGCATCCTGCTGTGGAACTGTGGTCCTCAAATCAATCGATGAGAACAGCTGGCTTTCCATGTCGGGGCGAAACATCGCACTGGCTGAACAGAGAGGACACGATATTGTCACTCCCTGTAACGGGTGCTTCGGGTCGTTGAAGGACACAGACCATGTGCTTCACGATGATGAGTCCTACAGGAAGAAGGTCAACGCAGCCCTCAAACCTTTGGGCTTGGAGTACACAGGAAAGGTCAAGATCCGTCACTTTGTCGAGGTCCTCTATGACATGAAGGATGAAATTTCAAAGAAAATCGTGAAGCGTTTGGACGGTCTCAAGATAGCATTTCATCCAGGTTGCCATCTCATCCGCCCATCCAATGTTGCAGGTTTCGATGACCCTGAGCTCCCTGGAAAAGTAGACGAGCTGCTTGAGCTCACAGGTGCAACAAGTGTCCATTGGGACATGAAGCTGCGTTGTTGTGGGTCTCCTCTTCTTATTGCAAGCGAGGATGTGGCAACAAAGATTCTACAGGAGAAGATGGTCTCAGCAAATGGTGCAGGAGCCAACTGTGTCGTCACCAACTGCCCTGCATGTCACACCCAGTTCGACATCCAGCAGATCGGTCTCAAGGACGACGAGGGGAACTCCCTAGAGTTGCCAGCACTGTTTGTCACTCAGGTCCTAGGTATTGCCATGGGCATAGACCCTGAAGTATTGGGATTCGAACTGAACAGAGTGTCATTGGACCCAATAAATGAGATACTGGGAATCTAGGTCATCTTACTATCACCATAGAAGAGCTGTCCCAGCCTCTTCATGGCATCTCTGACACATTCCCTCTTACCACTGACTTGCAGGTGGCGGTCTCCATCTAGTGAGATGTTTACCATACAGTCCTCTGCAATCTCAGAAACTATCTCCACAGGGATGTCCTCAGGGAGTTTGATTCTGAAGAATCCTACGTCTTTCTCTCTTGGAATGTCTGAGATATGCACTTCTGATTCTGGTTTGTATTCCTCACTCTCACCCCTGATAGCCTGATCGAAACGGGCTTCCCATGAGTTCCTATACTCTACGCCCTCTTTTTCTTCAGCCCAGACCATGAGTGTGTCCCGAAGTCTCTGGATTTGAATCTCCATCTCTTGCTGCAGTCGGTCGTCATCCTCACATTGCGACTGCGGTCGTATCTCATTCTCAAAAGAACGCAGATATTCTAGACTCATCTTTGAGTTTCTGAGGTCTGCATAGGTCAAGTCTGGGATGAAGACTCCTCTCTTTTTCAATGCTCCCAGTAAGTCATTAAGGACAATCCATCCAGCTAGGAGTCCATCCAGTGAAACCACGACTCTACTCCCTCAGCATTTCCTCAGTCTGTTCTAGGATACTCTTCTCACGCCACCATCGTAGGTCTCGTGCTCCTGTCGGACAAATAGCGCAGCAGGCTCCGCAGCCCTCACATCGCATCTCGTCTGTGACACTCTTCTTGACACCTGGTTCAATTTCAACCATTGACACAGCATCGTAAGGGCAGATCTCAGAGTAATGACAGAGATCACATCCAATACAAAGGTCCTGATCCACGTCAGCGGTGAGAAGCTCTATTTCCACTGTACCCAGATTCAGAGGAATACATGCTTCACTGGCAGCTCCACGAGCTTGATTTACCGAATCACTCACGTTCTTTGCATAAGTCACTCCAAGAAACACGCCAGGTACAGTTGTTTCCACTGGTCTGAATTTCATGTGCATCTCCAAGAGGAATCCATCCTGACCACGATTGATACCCATCGCTTTCACAAATTCGTCTACATCATGAGGGGCTTCAAGTCCAAGTGCTAGAACCACCATCTCTGATTTGATTTTGAATGTTTCTTGAGAAAGTGTGTCATAAACTGTTACTATCGCTCCTTCACCGTCGGGGTCTTTCTCAACAGTGACAGGTTCTTCTCTGTCCCATCGAAGATAGGCTACACCCTTCTGTCTGTTCTCTCGCCACATTTCTTCCATTCCAGACGCGACCGGTCTGATGTGTTCCTTATATGCTGAGAATATCTTGATGTCCGGGAACAGTTCTTTCAGCTCATGTTGCATTGTGATAACTGCTGAGCAGCAGACACGAGAGCAGTATCGGTTCCCCTCTCCTGGGTTTTGCCTAGAACCAACGCAATGAATGAAGACAGGGTTCTTTGGAGCTTTCTTTAGCTCTCCATATCTCAATCTTCTCTCTAGCTCCAGCGTCGAAATGACACTTGGGACCTCCTCCCATCCATACTCTCCCTTCTTTGGTTCATAAACATCTGTGCCAACTGCAACAACCATAGAACCAATCCGATAGACCTCACTCTCACCATTTTCAAGGTTCTCTACTGTTATGTCGTAATTGCCATATGACCCATCACGTTTTGTGACCTTTGAGTTAAGCAGTATCTTGATTCGTTTGTCCTTCTCGACCTTCGCTTTGAGGTCTTCAGTAATATTCTGTGCTGACTCCATCTCTGGAAACAGATTGTGAAGCTCATTGAGCCGACCGCCTAGTTTGTCTTGTTTTTCGACAAGAATCACATCGAATCCCTTTCGTGCGATATCTAAGGCAGCAGTCATTCCTGAAACTCCACCGCCAACAACCATGGATACAGGTGTGACTTCAACCTTCTTCAAAGGTACAATCTCATTGTTGATTGCCTTGGCCACAGCACTCCGAATCATGTCCTGTGCTTTTTCCTGTCGTATCTCGGGAGACTCCTTTGTGTGCACAAGTGCAAGATGCTCCCTAAGACCGACCGGACCTACCAAAAAGTATCCTGAAAGTCCAGCTGCCTCCATTGCACTTCTGAAGGTCTGTTCATGTTGCAATGGAGAACAGGAGCCTACCACAACTCTGTTCAGTTTGTGTTCCTTGATTGCGTCAGTGACAAGCTGCTGACCTGGGTCGCTACACATGAAAATATAGTCCGTACTATACACAACGTTCGGAATGTCCTTTGCCCACTCTGCGAGGCCTGGTGAGGAAATCTCATTCCCAATGATGCCACCACAGTGACAAATGAAGACACCAACCCTTGGTTCATCACCAAGGTCTGCAGGGGGGATCTCAGGAGGTACTTCGGGAGTAGGAACTGGTAGAATGGAGTGAGCAGCCATGGCCGCTCCTTTTCCTTCATTGACTGAATCTGTACCATCTCTCGGACCATGGGCACACCCAGCGATGAAAATGCCTGGTCTATCTGTTTCAAGCGCTGCAGTATTGGGGTGTTTCTCCTTAAACCAACCTGCTTCATCAAGGTCAATCTTGAGGACCTTAGCAAGTTCATCAGCACCCTGACTGGGTCTGAAACTGGAATTGAGTACTACCATGGATATCTTGTCAAGCTCTATAATCTTACCAGATTCTGTATCTTCCATTTTGACAAACAGGTCATGAGTATCAGGGTCCTCTTGAATCTCAGCAATCCTTCCACGTATGAAATCAATGCCTTGGTTTTTCTGTGAGTCCCAAAGAAACTCCTCAAGGGCCTTGCCTGCGGTTCTCATATCCATGTAGGTGTATATGATCTCGCAGTGGTCCTCAGGATAATGCATTCTGGTTACTTGCGCAAGCTTGATTCCGAACGAACAACAGACCCTGTTACAGTGCTCACTGTATCCACTGATGTTCTCTCTCACATCTCTACTGCCAACGCAATTCACAAACAGAATCTTCTCAGGCTCTTTCCCATCTGAAGGTCTTACCATGTGTGAGTCCGTAGGACCTGTCGGGTGTGTCTGCCTGTCATACTCAAGTGTTGTCACGACGTTGGGGAAAACACCGTATCCATACTCTCCATAATCAAGTGGTTTGTACTCTTCAAAACCAGTTGCAACGATTATTGAACCGACGTTCAGGTCGTACACCTTGTCTTCATCATCATAGATAATACAGTCGTTCGGACAAACTGAGGCACAAGTACCACACCCAATACATGATTCTCTGTCTATTGAGGCAATGAGTGGTATCTGTTGCGGGAAATTCATGTAGATTGCCTTTCTTAGTGACAACCCGTGATCATACTCATTGGGCACCTCGACAGGGCACGACCTGATGCACATCTGGCATCCTGTACATGTATCAGCATTGACATATCTGGCCTTTTGACGAATTGTGACTGTGAAATCTCCCTCTCTTCCAGTCACCTTCTCCACAGTTGATAGTGGATGTATCTTGATGTTAGGATGTTTCCCAACAAATGAAGTTAGAGGAGTCATCACACATGCTGAACACTCCAGTGCTGGGAATATCTTGTATATGGCAACATAGTTTCCACCGATATTCACAGACTTCTCAATCATGTGGGCACGATGACCGCCATCTGCTAAACCAAGTGCTGCATTGATTCCCGCCATACCACCTCCTATGACTAGGACATCTGTTGGCTTGGCTTTCTGTTCTGGTTTCTTGGCTGAGTCGCTGACCATGGTACATTCTCCAAGGCACCGTAGTGACATCGGCTCCATCGGAATGGGCGATATAATCTTTCTGACAGGGGCTTCACAATGTTAGCATGTACATTTAGAACACGTGTTCCAAAGATATTCTACAAAACTCCTCTTATTCATACATGTGTTAACTATTCCTTACATTTCTCACAAACAGTATAAACATCTAGGCGCTGTCCGATTGGTTCTGCATCAATCTCAGAAACAAGATCTCTCCACTTCTTCTGAATCGAATCAGAGTTGTAATCTTCTATCATGCCGCATTTCTGACATATGACATTGACATGGATGGATGTGTTTGGATCAAATCTGGATGATCGATTTTCAAATCTAAGTTCATGCAGAAGATCTAACTCTTTCAATAGATCCAATGTGTGATAGACTGTTGTCAAACTCAGACTAGGATGTTTCTTTGATACTTTCTCAAATATCGACTCTGCACTGGGATGCTCTTTACTCGATAGCACTTCCTCACATATTGCTAGCCTCTGAGGAGTCACCTTGTAACCTTTCTCCCGAAACAAAGCCATGAGTTGAGTTTCATTCATACTGTTCCCAATCTTTGCGTTCCTTTTACAAATTAGAATTTGAGAACCATTAATCCCTTTCTGTGTGCGATAATACTTAAATTATACTGATTTCTAATTTATAACCATTACAAATTATGAGAAGGTGAGGTAAGAGGAAAATGACTGATTCTAAGAAGAAAGAAAAGATAGAACAACTGACCACTGCGTCTGGTATACCGGTCGCAGATAATCAGAACTCAATCACTGCAGGACCTCGGGGTCCTCTTTTGGTTCAAGATTTTCATCTTTTTGAGAAACTAGCTCACTTCCATCGTGAGCGCATTCCTGAACGCGTTGTACATGCAAAAGGAGCTGGCGCATTTGGGACATTCACCGTCACATATGACATAACAAAGTACACCAAGGCAAAGCTGTTCTCAAAGGTTGGGAAGAAGACAGATGTCTTTCTCCGTTTCTCAACGGTGGCTGGTGAACGTGGTTCTGCTGATACAGTTCGTGACGTACGTGGGTTTGCGATCAAGTTCTACACTGAAGAGGGTAACTGGGACATGACTGGAAACAACACTCCAGTGTTCTTCGTTCGAGACCCCCTGAAGTTCAGTGACTTTATTCATACTCAGAAGAGAGAACCTCAGACGAATCTTAGAAGTGAAATAATGTGGTGGGACTTTTGGTCTCTGTGCCCAGAGGCCCTTCATCAGATTACAATCTTGTTCTCTGATAGAGGAACACCAAAGGGTTATGCGCATCTCAATGGCTACGGAAGCCACACTTACAGCTTCATCAACGACAAGGACGAACGATTCTGGGTAAAGTTCCATTTCAAGACACTACAGGGCATAGAGAACTTCACCGCAGAAGAAGCAGCCCGCATGACCGCTGAAGACCCTGATTGGTCTACTCGAGACCTGTTCGAAAGGATTGAGAAAGGTGATTATCCGAAATGGGCATTCAAGGTTCAGATAATGCCTGAGGAAGAGGCTGAATCATATCGTTGGAATCCCTTTGATTTGACAAAAGTATGGCCTCATGGTGACTACCCACTGATTGATGTTGGTGTATTGGAGTTAAACAAGAATCCAGACAACTACTTTGCAGAGGTTGAACAATCGGCATTTGCACCATCAAATGTTGTACCAGGCATCTCGTTCTCACCAGACAAGATGCTACAGGCGAGAATCTTCGCATATGCCGATGCACACCGGTACAGACTTGGTGTGAACTATCAGCTTCTGCCTGTCAACAAACCGCGTAATGCACCTTCACACAATTATCAGCGTGATGGTTTCATGAGGTTTGATGGCAATCGAGGACCAAAGATCAACTATGAGCCCAACAGTTTTGGAGGACCTGTAGAAAACCCAGCCTTCCGAGAGCCGCCTCTCAAAATATCAGGTGACGCAGATAGATATGACCAACCTAGAGTCGATGACGACTTTGTCCAGCCTGGTAACCTCTTTAGACTGTTATCGAAAGAGGAACAGGATAGACTCATTGAGAATATCGTGGGTACTCTGAAGAATGTACCCAAGGACATCCAGAAGAGAATGCTGGAGTATTTCCATAAGGCCGATTCGGAGTATGGAAAGGGTATTCAGAAAGGGCTAGGATTGTAAGTACAAATTAGAAAGAAGGGGAATCATCCCCTTCATTCATTTTTCTTGTTTTGTTACTTTGATAAAGACATACACCAATGCAGAGAAGACAATCGCTAGTAGATAGAGTATGATAGGTATCCAGAGAGGTTCCAATCGCAGGAGGTATGTTGGATTCCTCAGAATATATCCTCCTAACTCAGGGGGTAGGTATATCCAAACTAGAGCTGCGGTGTAGCCAGCGAAAACTCCCCACTTTATCTCCTTTCTCACATTGAAAGCAAACATGTACGTGAAGACAAACATGAATGCAAAGCCCGTGGTGAACATGACCCAAATACCTGTTGCTGCTTGTGAAGCGGTGAATGTTGCTACAATGAATGCATGTATCCCAACGAAGCTCTCCAGAAAAACAATCCATCCCTTGTTGCGATGTACTATTGTAAAAGCTAGAGAAATTTGTGTGAAAAGTAGGAACATATAGAAGAACCCAGAAATGAGTTGAGGATCATAGGCCATCGGATGGAACCAAAATGTGTAGACTATAGCCCAAGCTATGATGTACGGATGGTTTCTCCTGAAGAAACCAGAAACACGTGGAGTAATTGGTCTTCCCATTTTCCTTCCCAGGAAGAGACCACGACTTGGATTCTCAATGATCAATAAGAATGAAAGCATCACAATCACAGATCCTTGACTAGTCCAAATGGGTACATCCTGTGCTAGGCCATCAAACCAGATGTGTGTCTGGACAAGATGCAGAACGATGAAAAACAGGTTGATGATTATTGCCGCCCAATTGTACTTTGAGAGACTGGTTGATGTATTAGATCGTAGATGATCCAGATTCTTCTTTGCCCAGTAAATTGCTCCCCATAGAGTGAACTGGTGCGCCAAATAGAAAGTCCATACAATGAACATAGTCATGAATTCACGTGCTGGCAGTTTCCAGTAGTACCACGCTGCTCCCTCCGCCCCTGGAGGATCAGGAAGCAAAGTTCCCAATACTGGATCAAGTAACGGACCGAGTAACCATATGAGAAATGTGAAGCCGATGGCAAAAATCAAGCCACCAATCCATACATAGGTTGCTGGATTTCTGTATCTACCGGTTTCTGGTTCTTTTTGCTGTGTTTCTGCCAAAATCATCCACTCCTAAAGATTGACATCTCTTTGGTCAAAAGCTAGTTGATAAATCCGGCGGTCATTTGCAATAAGTATAACTCGAGCTTTGTAACTCTCTGAGTAGGTATAGGCATGTCAAAGGAAAAGATATTGGCGACCCTCAACACTCTAGGGGAACGATTTCAAGACCCTAAGATTCAACGTCGCTTCAAGGAATACAACAAGACCCTCCTCTTCATCTTTCCTGATCTTGATGCGAAGATGTTCATGAAGATTGGAGATGCAGAATTGATAGAGGTAGCAGAAGGCGAGGTGGAGGCTGAACTCCAAGTGACAATGAACTCACCTGTGTTCTTCGCGATAATTGAGAAGACAGAGAGTCCTATGGCTGCATATTCTGCTGGTAAGCTCAAGACAAAGGGTGAGGTTCCAGACCTCTTGAAACTACAGAAATTACTCCTCTGATTCTGGTTTAGCTTCGACGACCTTTGAAACCAGTTCACGCATACGAACCATTTGACTCCTCACACGCTCAGCTCCTTCTTGGGTCAGCACAGCGAATGTCGTCGGTTTCAGGTCCACAAACCGCTTCGATATCCGAATTAGTCCCAAGTCCTCCAACTTCCTCAAATGACTAGACAGATTTCCCGAGGTCAGACCCAACTTCTTCTGAAGTACCGGGAATGTTGCATGTTGAGTGAAGTAGAGATACACTAGGACAGAGAGTCTTGTGGGGACCATGGTTTCACGGTCCTCTTCCATGAGTCCCACCAATGCAGATAGGAGGTCCCCATCCAGACTCAAGTCTATCCCTGTCCTTTACTCTCCAATAGAAGTCGTTCGGCAGTGATGAGCAAGTATATTCCCACAACGTAGATTCCTCCCATGTCTGCTACTATCAGGAAGACATGTGCTCTATCCAGAAACAACATCATTGGGATAATGCTGAGAAACACAACAATTGCGAAGTAGAGGTGCTCACGAGTATAGAACTCATAGCCGCTCTGTGCTCTTCTACCTCCGAGGTAGTTCGATAAGAAGCCGACTCCCATTATGAATTGAAGAGCAGGTGCGAAATAAACCCCTGTGTCAGTCGAGAAAGTGACGAAGGACAAAATTACAATAGCAATGGCCAGAATGCCCCACACTATAAAGACAGTCCAGTTCCCATTCGGAGTTGGTTCAACCTTGGGATACGATTTTGTGAGCGGCAGAATTAGTCTAAAGGCGACCAACCAAGAGAAGGTGAGACTGAGTGCTACAAATCCCAGATTCACTAGGAGTGGATCCGCCTGACCGAAAATGTCCTGCAGTGACATATAGATCAATGTCGCGAAGGAAATTCCTCCCGCGATTATCAGATAGACCAGCCCTGCAACCCTTCGTGCTACAACTGCAGGATATTTGTCAACCAAGTCTGTCAGAAGCAGCAGCTGCCTAGCTTTCTCAGTCATATCATCTTCAACTACGCCATTGTCGGAGTTCATGAACTCACCTCGATTATATAACGCATATTCACTTTCAGAAACCTCCCTAATAACTCTAGTAGAAAAGAAAAGGAGTCCCGAAGGACTCCTAGCGAGTACCCTGCCTTCTGAAGAGGAAGATTCCCACAGCAATGAGTAGGAATCCCACTACTGAAATGATAGCTAACTCGACCCAGATTACTGTAGCAGTAATCGGAGCTCCCCTGAGGAACAGAGTTGTTATGGCATCGGTAATGTGCTTGCTTGGCATGAGATTGGCGAAAAACTCCAATCCGCCTCCAAGAGGCATGAATGTGCCAAAGAACAACTGGGGCATGATGAATGCAAAGCTAATTCCCGTTGATGTGTCAGCTGACTTGGATAATGTCGCTGATATGAGACCGAAGCCTACAGACACTAGTGAGAATGCCAGAGAGATTAGAAATGTAAAACCTATCCCTGCAATTCCAGTTGAGGGTCTGTATCCAATCAAGTATGCGGCAGCAAGGACAAGAGTTACCTGGATCACTGCAATTATCATGTAGGAAACGGTGTGACCCAACATGTAGTCAGCTGATGAAGCTGGTGTCGTCCTAAGTCTTCTTAGGAGCCCCTCATCCCTTTCTACTGTCATCGACTGTGCTACAATCATAGTCATGAATATTGCAGCGAATGCAAAGATTCCTGGAGCCATGAAATCCCACTGAGTAAGAGTACTTGACTCAACGAGAGCCGGACTACCAATCTCTACAGGTAGACCAACGGCAACTGCGGCCTCTCCAAAGATGGACCGAAGAAGAGCCTGCTGTACAAGCGACGGAACAGCTGACACCGCCATCATCGATCCGCTATCGACATATAGTCCAATTGTTGAGTTGGACCAAGCGCTGGGATCGAACGGAGAACCATAGTATGATTCTATGCTTACACCGAATCCTTCAGGAATTACGATGAAGGCATCAAGATTTCCTTGCAGGAGTGCTGCTTGACCAGTGATATTGTCGTCAAAATCATGAATGACAAAGACTTCTGATGACGTGAGGTTGCCAACAAAAGATTGACTCCACTCCGCCTGAGGACTAGTAACGTCTTGATTCAGAAGACCAATATCGAAACTGGTTGTACCTCCTCCACCAATACCACCAAAAGCAAGACCAAACACGAAGGTCATTGCTAAGGGGAATATGATCAGCATAAAGAGGACAGCTGGTTCCCTGGTCATCATCTTCAAATTTTTCTTTGTTAGGGCTAGAATTCGTCTCCTGTTCATCTCTACACACCCTCCCTCAGTTTTTTGCCTGTTAGTTTCAAGAAGACCTCTTCCAAGTTCTTGGCTTGGTGTTTCTTCATGAGTTCTTTAGGTGCCCCGAGCTCGATTAGACTACCCTCGTCAATGATGGCAACTCTGTCACATAGCTCTTGAGCCTCTTCCATGTAGTGTGTGGTTAGGATGACTGTCTTGCCCTTCTCTTTCAGCTCACGAATAAATTCCCACACTGCACGGCGAGATTTTGGATCCATGGCTACGGTTGGTTCATCTAGAAGAGCAATCTTCGGATCACTGATCAGTGCCATTAGCATGCTGATTCGACGAATCATTCCTCCACTGTATTTCTTAGCAAGTCTGTCAATATGATCTTCCATGTCCATCTTTTCGACCAGAGTTCTAAACCGCTCATCGAGGACATCCTTAGGCACGAGATGCATATCACCCATTAGGATGATGTTCTCCTTCCCAGTTAGATGCGGATAGTATGCTGGCTCTTGAGGACAGACACCAATCACTTCTCGAACTCCCTCTGGATCAAAGACCACATCATGATCATCAACTGTGGCAGACCCTTCTGAAGGTTCAAGAAGTGTGCTGAGTACATTGACTGTAGTGCTCTTTCCTGCACCATTTGGTCCGAGGATGCCAAACAGCTCGCCCCATCCAATCTCAAGACTGAGATCGTCGACGGCTGTTATGTCATCGAACCTTTTGGTCAGGTTTGATATCTTAATCGCAGATTCAGACATTGTATTTCACGAGAAATAACAAGGATAGAATGAATATAAGAAGTGGACAATCTTTGACGTACATGGCGGTTTGTGCCGCAAACTTGCCTGTTTCACAATGATTCAATGAATGTTTAAAGGGAAGTACAAATACTGGTTAGCTTTGACTATGGAGGATTCTGTGTTTGCGTGTTCTCATCACAGCACCAATGACTGAGGAATCCCTCGAAGAACTTCGATCTGAGGGTCTTGAGGTTGACTATCAGTGCTGGCTGGAAACAGGAAAGCTGCACCTGGGAGGTTCATTACTCCCGGTCATCAAAGAGGGAAACTATGACATTGTCATTGTTGAAGGCGATGAGATCAAAGAGGAAGTAATTGAAGGTCACGACCTAAAGTTGATTGGCTCAGTCAGAGGGAATCCAAACAACATCTCAGTTCCGGCTGCAACAGGAAAGAAGATTCCCGTAATCTCCGTCCCTGGAAGAAACACAGATGCTGTTGCCGAGCTCACCATTGCACTGATGCTTGCACAGGCCCGTAATATCACAGCTGCAGAACGTCTTCTCAAGAGCGAGTTCTTCATTGATGACTTCAAAGATTTCGGGAAGATGTACAATGACCTGATGGGGTTTGAGCTGAAAGGTCGGACAGTGGGTATAATCGGTCTTGGACAGATTGGGTATGAGGTAGCCAAAAGAGTACAGGGATTTGGTGTGAAGATTCTAGTTGCAGACCCTTATGCAGACGAAACGCGTGTCAATGACATCAATGCCACTGTTGTTGAACTGGAAGAGCTGCTGAAACGCTCCGACATTGTATCTGTCCACTGTCCTCCAACAGACGAAACCCGCGGAATGCTTGGAGCCAAAGAGTTTGGTCTGATGAAGAAGACGGCTATCTTCATCAACACTGCACGTGCATCGATCACAGACGAATACGCACTTCGAGAGGCTCTGCAAACTGGGAGGATTACAGGAGCAGGTCTCGATGTCTTTTCCATGGAACCGGTTGATAGTGATAATGCCTTTCTCGAATTGGACAATGTGACAGTTATGCCCCATATGGGAGGTAACACAAAGGAAACTATACGCAGACAATCAGCAGTTATTGTATCAAATATCAAGGCATTTCTGAAGGGAGAGAAACCTACGCATGTACTCAACCCTGAAGTCCTTAGTTAGAGGTGATATGACTTGGCGATAGTTGCAATTGATGCAGGGACGACAGGCGTCCGCTGTATGATCTTTGACAAGGTTGGGAATGTCCTTGGTGTTTCAAGACAATCGTGGGTATATCAGACGCCTGAGGACCTTGAGATCGCCAAGGAGTTCGACCCAGGTGATTTTTGGGACCAGATCTGTAGAGTTGTTAAGGATGCAATCAAGCGATCAAAAGTCAAACCAGGGGACTTAGAGGCAGTTTCAGCAACAAGTCAACGTCATGGAATCATCCTTCTTGACGCTGAGGGAAGAGACCTCCATGGGGGTCCTAACATCGATGCTAGAGGGGCGATGACTCAATACCTCATAGATGAATCTCTTGGAGAGAGATATCACGAAATAACCGGGTGTTGGCCCCCTCTAATGTTCTCACCAGCACGACTCAGTTGGTTTGAAGAAGAAGAACCAGAGATCTTCGAATCAGTTACCCACATCCTCCCATTATGCGATTGGATCACATTCAAACTATCTGGGGAGTATGTGACAGACCTTTCATCTGCTGGAGCAACTGGATTCCTATCCGTTAAGGATGGAGAATGGAGTGAAGAGGTTGCATCTGCAGTCAATGTCGATTTGAGTATACTTCCAGAGATTAGAGAATGTGGCTCAATAGTAGGGTCTGTAACAAGAGAAGCCGCGAAATCCAGTGGTCTTCCAGATGGACTTCCAGTCATTCTGGGTGGAGCTGATACCCATTGTGCTCTTCTAGCAAGTGATTCCAAGATTGGTGAAATAGCTGTGATCGCTGGAAGCACCGCACCTGTAATGATGATCATTGACGACTGGATTTGTTCTCCAGACCAGACGATCTGGACAGGAAGTCATATGGAAAAAGGGCAGTGGGTTCTCGAGAGCAATGCCACGATGACTGGGGCGAATCTTGAGTGGGTGGTCAATCTGTTATGTGAACAGTCAGAGAATCCTACGAAGTGTGCCCAGCGAACCTTTGATGAGCTCGATGACATTCTCAGAGGTGTAAAACCCGGTAGTAATGACACATATGTGGCAATTGGTCCAAGTGTTATGAATGCCAGACTGATAACTGATGTAAAGCAAGCAAGAATTGAATTTCCCCAACCAACTCTGCCACAACTACCACATCTCGATGCATCAAACCTCATCCACGCAGTCATTGAGAATGTTGCATATGCTATAAGGGGAAATGTTGAGCAGCTTGATACTTTCAGACAATCAACAATTGTCAAAACAATAGGGGGCATGAGTCGCTCAGACACATGGCCACAGCTACTTGCCAATGTCCTAAATAGACCTGTCAAAGTTCCTGAACAGTCTGAAGGTAGTCTTCTTGGCGCGGCTATGTGTGCAGCAACAGGTGTTGGACACTACTCGTCACTTCAGCAGGCTTCTAAGACAATGGTCAAATGGAAGCCAGTCTATGAACCCGATGACCGAACAAACATATACCAAGGATACTACACTCGATGGGCTGATATCTGGCATAGAGGCGAACAATGATGTATGAAGAACAGAAACAAGAGTTACTAGAGATATGTCTGAAAATGCTGGAAGAGAATCTGGTTATTGGCTCTTCAGGAAATGCCAGTCTTCGAGTTGATGAACATGTCGTGATTTCTCCAAGCTCAGTCCACTATACTGAGATGACAGTGGATGATGTTGTTGTCATTGACATGGAGGGTGAAACGATAGAGGGTCATCGCAACCCCAGTGTCGAGCTTCCAATGCATTTGGCACTCTACAACACTCGAAATGATGCAAAAGCAGTTGTCCATACCCACAGCCTGTACGCCTCATCTATGGCTATCATGCATGAATCTCTTCCTTCGATTCTCGATGAAATTGTGCCAAAACTTGGAGCCACAATACGGGTTAGCTCATACGCTATGCCTGGAACAAAGCAGCTAGGGAAGAATGTTGTAGAAGCCATTGAGGACAGAAGTGCAGCACTCATAGCTAATCACGGGTCAGTGTGTATTGCAAAAACACTCAAGGATGCATTGTTTCTGTCAATCCTGCTCGAACGTGCATGCAGGATTTACATGATCGCCAAACAGGTTGGTACACCAATCGAACTGCCAGAAGAAGTTGTGGAAGACGAACAGGACATCTGGGAGATGATGAGGGAATTCTAGAGGTGTTTCGATGGCTGGGTACATCGGACAGATCCTTGTTGCAGATTTGACAAAGAACGAAACTAGCGTACTCAAGATTGACAAGGCGCTTGCCGCCAAATACATCGGCGGAAGTGGCTATGCAGCTCGGTTACTCTATGACTCCTTGGACCCTACTGTAGATCCCTTGAGTCCTGAGAATATGCTAGTCTTTATGACAGGACCACTCGCTGGTACTCAGGCACCATCAACAGGCCGTCATGTTGTGTGCGGGAAATCGCCCATCACACATCTTTGGGGTGAGTCCCATGTAGGAGGGCACTTTGGAGCCAATCTGAAGTTTGCTGGATATGACGGATTACTAATCAAAGGTCGTGCTGAGAAACCGGTTACCATTCATATTGAGAATGATGAAGTTAGGACTCTCTCCGCTGAACACCTCTGGGGCAAGATGACAGACTCCACCCAGGAGGCCTTGAAAGAAGAACTGGGAAAAGTCCGGGTCGCGTGTATAGGTCCTGCAGGAGAAAATCTCGTAAAGTTTGCGAGTGTTGTGACTGACGAACGAGTGTCTGCACGTTGTGGACTTGGAGCTGTAATGGGGTCAAAGAACCTCAAAGCAATAGCTGTTAGAGGAAATAGGCGAGTACCCCTATATGCACCAGAAGAGTTCACAGAATTAGCACAGACATCAAGAAAGACATTGGCTGAAGCCATGCTCCATCTCCGAGAGCAAGGAACGATGATGTATGTCGATATCGGCATGATGTTCAATGATATGCCCATTAAATACTTCCAAGAGATTGAGTTTGAAGACTCAGATCTCATCAACGCAAACGCAATGAATGAGATACTTACCGGACGTACCGCCTGCTACTCCTGTCCAATTGGATGTGGAAGAAAAGTTTCCATTCCAGAGTATGATTTGGTTGACATTGGAGGTCCAGAGTTTCAAACAGTAGCATCATTTGGCTCAAATCTGCTCATCTCCGACTTGAAGAAGATTGCAGTAATGAATAGACTCTGCAACCAATATGGGATGGACACCATCAGTTGTGGGAGTACGATCTCCTTCACCACCCACTTGTGTGATATTGGAAAAGCTGACTACGGATACACTTGGAACAATCCCGATGGAGTGATTGATACAATCCATTCCATTGCAAAACGGGAGGGCCTGGGAGATCTATTAGCCGAAGGGGCTCTCGCAGTTGCACGAAAACATTCAGCTGAGGATATCGTGCTTCATGTCAGAGGACTGGAGATTCCAAACCATGATCCTCGAGCCTTTTCGGGAATGGCCACTGTCTATACAATCGCATCTCGAGGCGCTTCTCACATGGAAGGGGACATGTATAGTGTCGATATGGGCGCAGATGTTAGGGTCCTTGGAATCACCAGTGGAGACCGCTTGGAGAATGAGCACAAAGGTAAGATTGCAGCAAAGGCCCAAGAATTCCGAGCATTCTTTGATTCTGTGATAATGTGTCACTTTGCTATTGTTCCACCAGAAACGATAGTTGAGCTATTGAACCTAGCAACTGGGTCATCGTACCGACTGGAAGACATCTTGACTATCGGAGCCCGTGCTGTCACGATGAAGAGGCTTTTCAACTTACGATGCGGTCTCAAGACCTCTGACGAAAAGCTACCTGCACCGCTTCTCATACCGCATGCTGAGAGCGTTACTGATGACTTTGTACCTGATGTGGAAGCTCAGTTGAATGAATACTATGTATATAGAAAATGGGACAGAGAAACCGGAACACCCACAGATGATGCCCTCAGTGAATTGGATATGACTGATCTGTGAGCAATTCCCTCATCCATTACCTTATTTCGTGGTATACTCCGCCCAAATCCAGGTGTTTGAGATCCAGACATTTGAGACATTGATCATCCAACTTGCACTCTTCTACGGATTCATAGTCCTAGGATATCTAATGGCTCGCATATCCGGAAAGGGTCCTACTGTCAACAAACACCTCAATTCTATTCTCATCAACATCCTGGTTCCGCTTCTTGTTTTCTATGTCCTGGTCACTTCTGTTCCTACTTCACTCGTTGAGATTCCCGTCTATCTCTTGATAGCAGTGTCAATCCATATTCTGGGACCCCTCTTGATCTACTTCAGATTGAGGACCAGTGATATGATGGTCCAGACGAAAGGTTCTCTCTACATATGTTCTACATTCAACAATGCATTGTTCATCCCACTTCCTCTTGTACTGATGTTCTTGGGACCTTCAGGTGTTCCTTATGTCGTACTCTTTTCCCTAACTCAGATGATCCTCTTTGTAACGCTAGGGTCCTTCATGGGTGCAACCTTCAGCAAGAAGGATCCTGGATGGACCAAAATAGCCAGAGATGCACTTCTCTTCCCTCCATTTCTTGCCGCGCTACTTGCATTGATCTTTCTAGCCTCTGGTCTTGGACTTCCTGAACCTATTGCAACTGTGTTGTCCTACAATCCAGCATTGACAACCTACTTGGCTCTACTGTCAGTTGGACTGGGTGTAGGAATACGATTCTCCCTTGCTGATATCCGTGCCGCAATGAATGTCATCGCAGTAAGGCAGTTCATCGTGCCCCTAGTGATGTTACCAATAATCCTCCTTTCTGGACTCTCTCAGATCCCAATTCAAGTCCTGATATTGGAATCTCTCATGCCTCCCGCTATCCTTGCAGTTGTATATGCGTCTGGATTTGACTTGGATGTGGAAGCTGCATCAACGACCGTTACAGTAGGTACCCTACTTCTCTTGCCACTCATCCCGTTTCTGTACCTCTTTCTAGGATAGACAGTGCAATCTGAAGGTATTTATCAAAAACATTGACTTGGTCATAACATCGGTGAAAAGGTTGAGTGAAAATTCCGAGAAATCTGTAGACTCTGAAGAGATCAAGAAGTCTCTCGATGATGTGGTGCACAAACTAGACCAGGATGCCGAAGCGAGTGAATCTTGGAAGAAATCTGTGACAACCAAGAAGGAAGAATGGGAGAATCTAAAGAAAAAGATTCACGAACGTCAGAAAGCATTGAAGCAACTTGTTTCTGACAAGAAGGCTGGAATCATTGGTCAGGACGAGTTCGATAAGAAATACAGAATACTACAGGATGAATTGACCGAGCTGGAGTTCACCGTGTATAACATGCGTCTTGGTACTAACGTAAGTCAATAGGCTATTGTCAGTCTGCTCTGGCACGCATAACGAGAAGCACTGTTTCTATAGTAACCAAGAATCCTAAAACACTAGAGAGTGCCAGTAGTCCTACATTGAGTGTGTCGTTTGAAATGCTTCCAGATCGACCTTCAATTCCCGATACCAACGCTCCGAGATTATAATTCATCAGCCAGAAGTATTCCGAGTCTGCATAGAAGACAGTCCTCCACCAGATGAGGACCCCTCCATAGTCAGCCTGTATCTGATAGGCAAAATCTCCCCCAGATTGAAACTGGCTAATGTCTGAACCAATTATCAGACTGATACTTCCATTACGAATGGCATCTTGTACCTCTAGTAGTTTAGCACCTGATAGAGTGATGTCTTCAATTTGTATGACTGCGTCACATGTGATTCCGAAGGCTTCAGCAACATAGGCCTCTGCTGGAGAAACAACTACAGCGTGCATGTCTGAGAAGCCATGGATCTCATCAAGAGTGTCTATAGTTGCCTGAAGTTCATCAATTGAATCTGAGAACGAAACAAAGTTTGCGGCCCAATCGTTGACCAGAGTCCCATTCAGAGTGGTCAGAGCGACTCTTGTAGCATTAGCAATAGCAAGAGCATTCTGTGGGAGCAACCAGAAAGCATGGGGATTTCCCTCATGGTCATGCTCTCCATGGTCCTCATCTCCGGTTCCATCTTCTTCTCCAGGCATCGGTGAGAAAGCCGCACCATATTCCTCATACATCTCAAGTGCGTTGTCATCGTGGAACGTTATGAAGGGAGTTTCCGTCAGATTTGCTAGTTCCTCCTCCCAGTGGAAATGTCCTGTGAGGACTAGCAGGTCAGCAGACTCAGCTGTTGCGATGACTTCGGGAGTTACAGTAAAAGTATGAGGATTGGTTTCTTGATCAAGTAGGACTGATGTACTGACACGAGCTCCTCCGATTTCCTGAGCTATTCCTGCCAAAGAGGAAACTGATGCAGCGATCTCAAGCACAGGTTCATTCTGTGCATCAACCTCTACTACAACCCAACTCATAGCCATTGGTATTAGGAGTACTGCAATCGGAATGAGTGCGTTGAATTCCCTCTTCAAGGACATCACTTCTGAAGTTCATGTAGCCAAATCCTTATTTTAAGGATAATGTAGACATCAATCTTGTGGAGGCGATGGTTGATGGAATCTATTCCACTGATTGAAGCAAACAAACTCTCGGTCCGTTATCCCAACGGCGAACTCGCACTCCATAATGTATCTTTTGAAATAAAATCTCCCAGCTTCATGGCAATTATTGGACCAAATGGATCAGGGAAATCCACACTGATTAGAACATCTCTTGGATTAATCAAACCATCTCGTGGGACTATCAAAGTACAGGGAAATGACTCTCAAAAGAAGTCTGGGAAGATTCGTAAGATTGTCAGGTACGTACCTCAACGTGACCATATTGAGCTCACCGTTCCAATGAAGGTTAAGGACATCGTGCTGATGGGTAGGCTACTCAAGAAACTCCCACCACGTTTTGCCACCTCCAAGGATATAGCTATAGCCAAAGATGCACTTCAACAGGTCGATATGGAGGAGCTCTGGGAACGACCATTTCCAGAACTATCAGGTGGCCAAAGACAACGTGTTCTAGTCGCAAGAGCATTGGCAAGTGAGGGATCTGTACTCATTCTAGATGAGCCACTAGCAGGTACAGATGTCGATAGCCAGGACCTGATTGTCGATGCTCTGGGTCGATACCACAAGGAGAATGATGTGAGTATCATAATGGTCACACATGACCTAAATCCTATCCACACACTGGTTCAAGATGTCCTACTCCTGAAGAATACAGTGATTGGTATTGGAGAACCTTGTTCAGTCATGGACCCAGAACTCATCAAGAAGGTGTACGGACCCACAGCCAGAATTGTCGAACACTCAGGTCATCGTTATTGCATGACACGTGATTCAGGGATTGATCGTCATGATTGACATTCTTCAGGTGATTCTCACCAGTCCGTTTCTACAACGTGCACTGGTTGGAGCAGTCCTTGTAGCGATTGTAGCGGCGGCAAGTGGGACATTTCTTGTCTTCCGTGGACTATCATTCATGGCATCAGGTGTCGCACATGCGGCTCTCGGTGGGGCTGCACTCGGTATCTTTCTTCAGGATTCAGGAATTGCTCCATGGTTCGACCCAATCCTCGGTGCTCTGCTGTTCGCTATTCTTGTCGCACTCTTTACGGGGTATGCTGGTGAGTCTGGGATTACTCAAAAGATGGAAGTTGCAGTTGGTGTGTCCTTTGCCCTCTCAATGAGTCTTGCAGTGTTCTTGATGTACTACATTCCTCCATACAGAGTTCCTCAGATTTGGGGCTATCTTGTTGGTGATATCCTTCTGTTGAACGATTTTGACCTGATACTCCTTGCAAGTACTGCAGCTCTTCTCGGAATCATTACTCTGATGTTTAACAAAGAGTTCGTCTATGTCAGTGTTGATATGGAGGGATCAATCGCCCATGGGATGAATGCTCGCGCATATCATTATCTCATGCTCATTGTTTCTGCCTTGGCAATTGCCCTTGCCACAAAGGCTGTTGGTGCCATTCTGGTCTATGCAATCATGATTGCCCCAGCTGCTGCATCAAACGAACTGGTCAAGTCTGTAAGGGGTGTTATTCTTGCAGTCTTCTTGATAGCTATCACAGCAGAACTGATTGGAATCGCTTCATCGTTCGTTCTGTATGTTTCTCCAAGTGCGATTGCTGGAATCCTTGCTGCTCTCTCATACATTCTTGCCATACAGATTAAGAAGATCAGAGAGAGGGTTCATGTAGAAATTGATGACAACGATGAACTAATGGATAACAACATCGCTGCAGTAGTAGAGATACGCCACGACCATCATGACCACTGACCAGACAATGTTCATTATGTCGGTATCTTTAAGTGTGAAACGTAGGCTCTCGGCTCCAAGGTCGGTGCTAAGACAGTGAGTGAAGAAACCCCAGAAAGAAGCACTTTGATGCGCTCATCAATAATCACCATTATGTTCACTGCGTTGTTCCTTATTCTGGCACTTGCTCTTTGGGCTTGGTCTTCTCCAGACATCATTGATTCAAGTCCCGTAGGTGCAATAAACGCATTCAATCCAGCTGTAACTGTAGCTATCGAGGTGTTAGTGATGCTCATGTTCTTCATCTTCCTCTCTGTTTCTGTAATCAATCTGAGACTGATGCTGACTGAGATTAGGGCTGGATGGACAGAAGTCATTATCCTTCTGATTGTAATAGGAATCATGGGCTCAACAATGTTCGGCCTCTTTGTTGCTGCTGCTTCAGTGATTTGCTCTCTTGGGTTTGTGGTCTATCTATACCTGCTACAAGAGTAGTAAATCCACGAATGACAATATCCGATTCAAGGATGCACCAGAAGCTTTATGAGCATTGGACTGGGCTTCCGATTTAGAGCCTTGTGGCAGGAATGCCTAGGCTGGCAATAAGAGAGTCCTCATGACTCATCGGAATTGTTGGATTGTATCTTTGGTAATGTTCCGACTTCCGTTGTGATCTGGAGGCTCTTGGAGGAAGAAACTATGTTTGGGATCTCTGGCTCTGGCTATGACCATAGTACAAGTGTGTTTAGCCCCGATGGAAGAATCTTTGCTGCTGAGTATGCAAAGAAAGCCGTAGAACTGGGTGAGACATCAATAGGAGTGCTTGTGGATGATGGAGTGATTATTCTTGCAAAGAAGAAGGTCAAACCATTACAAGAACCAGACAGTGTCGAAAAAATCTCAAAGATCGACGAACATATTGGTGTAGCCACATCTGGACTCACAGCTGATGCCAGAAAGCTAATTGCTGAAGCTAGAATCCATGCACAATCATACTGGCTCACATATGAGGAGCCTGTGCCTGCAGAAGCACTTGCTGAACACATCTGCAACTTGAAAGCAAATTTCACAATGAGTGGAGGAGCAAGACCATATGGGGTCGCAATGATCATTGGATCTAATGACCATGATGGTTCACCAAAGTTGTTCGTGACTGATCCAGTGGGAACATTTTGGGGCTTCTTGGCTGCAGTCCTTGGAAGAGGCGCAGCTCGAGTTGGTGAACACCTCGAGAAGAACTATTCAAAGAAGATGAGTCTGAATCAAGCTATTACACTTGCTTTGAATGCACTGAGGGAGTCCGATGAGAAGGACCTGACCGCTGACAACGTTGAGATTGCTAGAATTCCCAAAGCTACTCGAATCTTTGAGAAATTGACAAAGACCGAGATTGAAGGATTCCTTAATCCTAGCTTGCCAAAGAAAGAATGAGTTGACTGAAAATGAGTGGCGGAGGAGGATCTGGTAAGAAGTCAGGAGAGAAGTGGTTAGAGCTCGATGCTGTGGTCATTGGTATACAGAAAGGCCACCTCCGATTTGAGCTCTTTGTTGATCCTAATCTTGCTTTTGACTATAGACGAGGAGAAGACGTACCACTTGAGGACATCCTAAAGTCATATGAGATATATGAAGATGCAAAACGTGGTGAACGAGCTACTGACAGTCTTGTGAAGGATGCCTTTGGCTCAGACAGAGTCTTTGAGATTGCTCCTGAGATACTCAGGCAGGGAGAGTTCAGGCTAACCCATGAACAGAGGGAACAGCTCGTTGCAGAGAAGACTGAAACAATAATCAGTGACTTGGCAAAGCGTGCTATGAATCCCCAAACAGGACATCCTCATCCACCTGATCGAATACGTCAGGCCATGGAAGAAGCCAAGGTCCGTGTGGACCCCTTCCTTTCTGTGGAGGAACAAGTACCAATCGTTGTCAAGGCACTTCGAGTAATCATCCCGATTTCATTTGAAAGTGTGAAATTACAGATAACCATTCCAGCATCTTTCTCAGGGAAAGGATACAACCTTGTGGCGTCCAATGGTGTGATCAAATCCGAATCTTGGGGTCACGATGGTTCATGGACCGGACTAGTCGAACTTCCTGCTCAGAAACGACAAGAGCTCTATGATGAACTTAACAAACTGACGAAGGGACAAATCCGTATAGAAGTCGTCAGATAATCATGATCAATGAATAACAATTGAAACTTAGAACAAGAATGAGGGAAATAATAATTGGCAGTATATTTTCAAAAACGTGAAGTAGTTGTCCCCGGGCAGTTGCTTGCTGAAGGTAGGTACAGAGCCTCCTTCGGTACATACGATGATGATGGTAAGATCTTCTCTTCTATGGTGGGTCTGGCCGAACTTAGAGGGAACACAGTCAAGGTTGTTGCTCTAGAAGGTGCTTACATCCCAAAGGAGGGTGATCTTGTCATTGGTGTCATCGATGTTGTGGCGGGCAACAATTGGAAGGTAGATATTGGAGGTCCCTATGGAGCCTCACTACACGCGAACAACGCGCTGAGACGCCCCTACTCTGACGATATCTCAGAGTACATGGATATTGGTGATGCCATTTCCGCGGAGATAATCGCTTTTGACAGAAATAGTGGTCCATTCCTTGGAATGAAGGGAAGGGGCCTCAGAGTGCTCACTGATGGAATGATTCTCAATGTGAGCCCTGCAAAGATTCCGCGAATAATTGGCAGAAGAGGGTCCATGATCAACATGATCAACGACCACTTGAAAATCCAAACCATTGTCGGCCAAAATGGTCGAATTTGGATACGCGCTCCGAATACGGAGATTCTACGCCTTGCAATCAAGGCATTCAGGACAATAGAGGAACAGGCACACACATCCAAACTTACTGATAGGATTAGTTCGATGCTTGTTGAAGAACTGGAGATGATTGAGCCCTCAGTCGATCAGGAACCTGAAGAGATTGAGAAGGCTTCCGAGCCTGAACCTGAGGCTGAGCTAGAACCAGAACCTGAACCAGAGCCTGAACCTGAATCAAAACCGGACTCAGAGCCTGAACCCGAACCAGAGCCTGAGCCTGAACCAGCACCAGATGTGGAAGAGGTAGAGGCTGAAAAAGAAAAAGAAATTGAAGAACCTAAGGAGGAAGTGAGTGAAGAATGAGTCCTGAAGTAAAGCCTGATTTTCTGATTAGTCCTGAGGGCTTGAGAGTCGATGGTCGCCGAACTGATGAAATGCGACCTACTGAGCTGAAGGTTGGTGTGCTCAAACAGGCTGATGGCTCCGCGTCAATCCGCCAAGGAAAGACGTACATAATTGCCGGAGTCTATGGTCCACGTGAGTTGCACCCAAGACACCTAACACTGAATGACAGAGCATATCTTAGGGTGACATATAGAATGGCGACATTCTCTGTACCTGATAGGAAGAGGCCTGCTCCTTCTCGAAGAGAGAAGGAGATCTCAATGGTAATTGCTAACGCTCTAAGGCCAGTACTCTTTCTGGAGGAATTCCCGAAAGCAGTCGTTGATGTCTTTATCACAGTGATTCAAGCAGATGGTGGTACACGTTGTGCTGCAATCAATGCAGCATCACTGGCCCTTGCAGATGCTGGAATTCCTATGCGAAGTCTAGTTCCTGCTGTAGCAGTTGGAATGGCCGATGGAAAATTACTCGTTGACCTTGGTGATGAGGAAGACAAGTACGGGCAGGGAGACGTTCCCATGGCAATAGTCCCCCAGACTGGAGAGATTACTCTACTCCAACAAGATGGGTCCTTCACAAAGGAAGAACTTGTTGAAGCAATGCAGATGGGTATCAACTCCTGCAAGTATCTCCACGAACTACAGAAGGAAGCCCTGAAGCGAGCCTACGTCAAGAGGTCTGATGATGACGATGACGACGACGATGATTACGATGATGACCTGGAAACGGATCTGGGTGAAGCCGAACTGATGGAGGATGAGTAGAATGGGAGATTACAGTTCACATACAATAAGCCACATTGATCACGACTTCATAGCTGACCTTCTTCGGAAAGGTGAGCGAATGGATGGTCGTGGATTCTCAGAATACCGTGACCTCGAGATCGAAGTAAATGTGGTCCATGCAAAAGCTGAAGGGTCTGCTCTCGTCAAACTTGGTGACACTAGCGTTGTTGCTGGTGTGAAAGTCCTTGTCGGAGAACCATATCCTGACTCACCTGATGAGGGAGTTACCATGGTGACTGCTGAGATGTCCCCGATTGCATCTCCCTTGTTTGAGCTTGGTCCTCCTAAAGAGGATGCTATCGAGCTCGCACGTGTCGTAGACCGAGGAGTTCGAGAGTCAGAAACTGTCGATGCGAAGAAGCTCTGCATAGAGGAAGGGAAGAAAGTCTACATGGTGTTTGCAGACGTATATCCATTAGAATACGATGGAAATCTGATAGATGCATCATCTATTGCAGTAAATGCTGCACTACTCACTACAAAATATCCTGAGATGAAATTGGAGGATAAAAAGCTCGTTGAAACTGGCGAAATTCTGTCATTACCAATCAACAATGTTGCGATTGAGCACACTGTTTCCAAGATTGATGAGAATATTATCATTGACCCAATTCTGAAGGAAGAGTTTGTCCAGGACTGTAGGCTGACTATGGCAGTAGACAGAGAGAACAATTTCACAGCCATGCAGAAAGGCGGTGGAGCTGGTCCGATTTCTATGGAGCTCGTGGAGCGAGCCATGGACATGGCCCTAGAGTCTGCAGAAAGCATCAGAAACGCAATCGATGAAGCTGTGAAGTCTGTCGAATAGAAGAATATGGATGGCCAGTTCACCCTGGCCATCTGATTTCTGTTTACAGATAGAAACCGTAATAAGAGAAACTGCTGGGCGACTGATAGGTTCCAGCAGCCTCAAAATGTAAGGAGACCGTGAAAATGGCACGAACCAAGAAGGTTGGTAGCACTGGTAGATTCGGACCAAGGTACGGCGCAAAACTTCGCCGGAGAGTCCTTGATATAGAGAAGAGAAGGCATGAGCCGAATCGTTGTCCTGCATGTGCTACAAAGGCACTGAAGAGAAAAGCTGTTGGACTCTGGCAATGTAACAAGTGTGACTTACTTTTTGCTGGTGGTGCCTATGTTCCCTATACTGATGCAGGGAAGGCAGCAAAGCGAGCCATTGCGCAGAGGGTCGCAGGTGATTTCCTAGCATTAAGGGATGATGAAGACATCGAAGAAGCAGTTGATTTCCTTCCTAATGTCGAGAAGGAGGAAGTCGTTGTCGATGCAGAAACTGTGGAATCAGACGAAGAGACTGAAGCTACAGTTGAACCAGAAGAGTAACCAAAGGCTTGACGGTCTTGCCTAGTCTTTTAATCACAACATCAAGGAAGACATCCAACCGAGTGCGTACTTTTGCACGTGATCTTTGGACTGTTCTTCCAGATACCCAACGGTTCAATCGTGGGGGTATGGGCCTCTCTGAGATAACAGCTCGAGTGGGGCAGACAGGAGCAAATGCAGCCCTCATTATTTCTATGTGGAAGGGCAATCCAAGTATTCTCAGCTTTAAGTCAACCACAGGAGATGAATTGGCCTCCATCAAGATTGAGATGGCAATGCTCCGACGTGAAGTCAGTAAAGAAAAGAAGAGGACCAATGCAGTATCTGGGGTGTTTATCGAATCACAGAGCAGTGAGAAGACACATGCTCTGGGTCGATTATTGTCAAAGTTCCTTAATGTTGATTTGAGAGAGGTTTCTCAAATTGACCCTGCTACTCTGGATCCTGGCCAGACTGCAATCTGGTTACAAGATGCCAACTCTGGAAAGATTCTTTGGACACATTACCACACTACTGACGGCACAGAAATGGGTCCCAGGATCAGGGTGACCTCTCTGAGAAGAGGTGAAGACGATGAGTGACGGCCTCGTTAGAGGGAGATCTACAATTGAGATTCCACTTGAATCTAGAATGACTGCAGAATTGCTATTGGCAGCATTAAGTCCTGAAACTAAGTCAGGCCCTTCTGATAGAGCAACCACTAACGTATCTGTTCGTGACAATGTCCTTATCATAGAGGTCGAGGCGTATGACATTACAGCTCTGAGAGCGGCAATGAATTCCTACCTCGCTTGGGTGTCTGCTTGTCTGAGAACAGCTGAGCTCGCTTGATGTTCCTTAGCAAAACTTTAAGTCCCATCTCCGAGGGCGCAGTCTGAAACGACCCGTTTTGTGAGAAGGAGTGAATCAATAATGGCCCAGACATTACCTCCCGCACTAGAACAAGAACTTCAGAAATTCGAAACTATGCGTCGCAATCATGAAACACTCATGGCTATGTCTCAGACACTGCAGGCTGAGCTTACTGAAATCAAAGGAACCCTTGAAGAACTGAAGAAGCAATCTGATGACACAGTGACCTACAAGGCTGTAGGACAGGTGATGTTCAAGGTTGAGAAACCAGCGGTTGAGGAAGAGCTTGAGGACAGACAAAAGACAATTGAGATGAGACTCGCATCTACCTCAAAACAGACCGAGAAACTTGCTGACCAGCTGAAGGAGCTTCAGTCAAAGATTGAAATTGAGCTCTCAAAGCGTAATCTACGTTTACAGTGAGAGAGATGAGTCCAGTACTGAGCATCGGACTTCCTGAACTGTCTGAGGAAGTCATGGAGCAGCTTACAGAGGACTGCGAGGCTCAGATTAGTGGCTATATTGTGAAGAAGATACCAGACAAAAGCATAGAGAGTATGTTCGTCAGCTGTACACTTGAGTTAGAGAATGGACAGCTCGACCTCGACGTTCAAATTGAGCTAAGCCAGGTCTTTGATACAGGGCACTCACTTGACGACATTTTACAGGAAGCGACAGACTTCGGGGTTGAGTGGCTTGAGAAACAGTTGGCGGAGATGAAGGACCAGTGAATCTCAAAGAACTTCTCAAGAATGTTAAGAACCCTCTGATCATCGGTCATCATAATGCAGACCCAGATGCAGTATGTGCGATGATAGCATTCTCACGATTATATCAGTTGATCAATCCCTCTGGTTCACCAACCCTCATCGCAGATGACAATAGCAGACTCTCAAATCAGGTACTCGAGAAGTTCGCACCTGATGTATCTATAGAAAAGATGTCTGATGTGCCCCATGATTTCTATGTGCTCATAGATACAAACAGCAGATTCCAATTAGGGCCTGACCTTCAAGACAAAGTAACTGAACCTTATAGGACTCTGGTCATTGATCATCATGAAGACAATCCTGAGATTCATTCTTTAGCTGAACATCAGATTGTGCAAAGCGAGAAGTCATCTACTTGCGAGATCCTGGTCGATGTGTTTGAAGGACTTGATCAGCCTATCGATTCTGATACAGCCAATCTGCTTCTCACAGGGATGTTATTTGATACTCGTCGATTCTTCTACGCTGATTCCAAAACGTTGACGGCTGCGATAAAGCTCATTGCCGCTGGAGCTGACTATGACGAATGTGTCAGATCATTACTCATTCGACCTGATCGGTCTGAACGAATCGCTCGGCTCAAGGCTGCTGGCAGAGTGAAGGTCCATCTTGTAGGGGACTGGATTGTTGCAGTCTCTAAGATCAACGCATTTGAGGCCAGTGCATGTCGTGGACTGATTGAACTAGGTGCAGATGTGTCGATTGTAGGAGGTATACCAAAGAAGGATACTGTTCGACTCAGCTCACGCAGTACTCGTGTATTCTCGGAAAACACGGGCATCAATCTGGGTACTGACGTGATGGTCCACATTGGTGCTCTGATTGACGGTGAGGGCGGTGGACATGCTAATGCTGCAGGTGCGAATGGAAGGAAGAACCTTGAAGAGGCGCTTGAGAAATCGCTAGAGATTATTAGGGGCAAGGTTGAAGGCGCATCTGGAGGGAGAGATGAGTAGAATGTCTCTGATAGAGTTTGTTGACTTCAGCTTCAAATATCTAGGAGCAGAAACTCTCGCCCTTCGGAAGATCAATCTCAAAATTGAGCAAGGTGAATTTTTAGTACTTACAGGACCATCGGGCTGCGGCAAAACAACCTTCTGTCGTGCCATCAATGGACTAGTCCCTCAGTTTCACCGTGGATACATCGCAGGAAATGTCTTTGTCGATGGAAAGGACACCCGTGATCACAGTGTTGCAGAGCTCGCACCAACTGCAGGTCTTGTGTTTCAACAACCAGAGAACCAACTCGTCACTCTTAATGTAGAGCGCGAGATTGCTTTTGGACCCGAAAATCTTGGTGTTGACAAAACAGAGGTCCGTCGTAGAGTTGAGGAACTCATTGATATGCTGGACCTCGACCACTTGAGAGAGAAACACCCTCATGAGATGTCTGGTGGAGAACAACAACGTGTGGCAATCGCTGCCACTCTGGCTCTCAAACCCAAGATTCTCGTTGCTGACGAACCAACGTCGAATCTAGACCCAAAAAGTGCTGAAACTATTCTCGAAATCATCTCTGATTTGAACAAACGCGACCTAACTGTGGTCCTGGTTGAGCATCGTTTGGATTTGGTTTCAAAGGATGCGTCTCGTGTGGTGTTAATGGACAAGGGTAGCATCGTTGCTGATGGTGCTCCGCGAGATGTTCTCACATTGGACCTATGTCAGGACATAGGTGTCGGAATTCCCAAGGCAACGAATCTGTACAAACGGCTCAAGGAGCGGGGAATTGAACTCAGTTCAGTCCCTCTTACTGGTGCTGAGCTTGCAAAGCTTGTTCAGGAGGTCAAAAAGCGATGATACTCCTAGAAGAAGTCCATTTTGCCTATGATGGTCTCTATACAGCTCTCAGGGGGATTTCACTTCAGATCGATGATGGTGAAAGAATAGCTATCATGGGCAGCAATGGAGCTGGCAAGACAACACTCGTGAAACACCTCAATGGACTACTCCGACCAGACAGTGGTCGAGTGATTCTTGATGGTGTTGACACAAAGCACTACTCTGTTGCTGAACTTTCCCGTGAGATTGGCTTGGTCATGCAGAATCCTGACCATCAGCTTTTCCTTGATAGTGTCAAGAGAGAGATTATGTTCAGCCTTGAGAACTTGGGGTACTCTAAGGAAGAATCTGAAGTCAGATGCGAGCAGACACTATCTAACTTGGGCCTCGAAGGATTCGCCGAGCGGTCTCCTTTCACGCTCTCTGGAGGAGAGCGTAAACGAGTTGCACTTGCTTCAGTTCTCGCCACAGCCCCAAGGGTTCTATCTCTCGATGAACCAACGATTGGTCAAGATGCTAGACAGAAGGAGAATCTTGCCAATATGCTCGGTGAGCTGAATGAACAAGGGAAGACAGTCATTGTTGTTACCCATGATATAGAGTTTGTAATCGAAAACTTTCCCCGAACTGTTGCGATGGCTAACGGGCGTATTGTTGCAGATGGACAGACCAATTCGGTCCTTAGTAATGAGTCTGTGATTGAGGAGTGTTCACTCACTAGACCTCAGCTCACAAATACTGCACGACACCTCCACGAAATGTTTCCAGAGGTTCATGAAAGAATTACTTTAATGGATGATCTAGAAGACGCTGTTGCGAAGATTCTTGGAGGTGCCTGAGATTTCGTTCCTCGAAGTCTTCCAATACACCAGGCAAGACTCCCTCGTACACAAGCTTGATCCCAGAGCCAAGATGTTCATGTCCATAGTTCTTGCTGTGGTGTCGCTTCTCTTCTTGGAAATCGTTCCTTTACTCATCATCTTCTTCTGTCTGGTCCCGATTTTAGGAGCTGCAAAGTCTCTGAGGCGTTGGATGCGAAGTATGAAGGGCCTGTCAGTTCTACTCATATTCATCATTGTCTTCAATACACTTCTCTCCACTGGTCCTAATCCATTCTCTCATTCCCTAGCCCTTACACTTCGTCTGGTCGCTCTGATGACCTCGTTCTCCATCTTCTTTCTTACAGTACACCCTGAGGAGCTCTCTCAGGCGCTCATTCAGATGCGAGTTCCATTCGAGTTCGCTTTTGCAATGAGTATGGCCATGAGATATGTTCCTACTCTTGGACAGGAAGCCTATGCTATCATGGATGCCCAAAAGGCTCGAGGTGTTGAGCTTGACAAGGGCAATCTGTTGAAGAGAATTCGCAATATAGTTCCAATAATTGTGCCTCTGATTATCGTGTCAATAAGACGCGCCTTATCAATCGCAGAGAGTATGGAGTCCAGGGGTTTCGGAGCCAGTGAGAACCGCACATACATGTATACTCTGTCATTCAGAAAGAGGGATTGGGGCGTCTTTTTCCTCTCACTGATAGTTCTGATATTCGTCATCTATGTGATACTATATGTTCCACTCCCTGACTGGATGCTTTGGCAACTATCCTTCTAACAAACTCTTCATTAGTGAGGACTCAATTGGTAGTCTGAATTGATTCACAAAGACCGAATACAGAGAATGAACTCGACTTCAGTTCGTAGTGGGAAATATGTTCTCTATTGGATGCAATCATCCCAAAGAACAGAGTTCAACCACGCTCTGGAATATGCAATAGACCAATCCAACAAGCTCAATCAACCCCTTGTTGTAGTCTTCTGCCTTCTCGATAATTACCCAGAAGCCAATGTTTCACACTATCGATTCATGCTCCAAGGCTTGTTGGAAGTCAAGGAATCACTCAAGAAACGAGGGATTCCATTTGTGATATTTCGTGATGCTCCAACAAAGACTGTTTCCAATCTGGCTGAAGACGCATCCCTTGTTGTTGTTGACCGAGATTATCAGAGATTACAGAGGCAATGGAGTTCGAAATTGGCTGTTTCTCTTGAGTGCCCTCTAGATCAGGTTGAATCTAATGTCATCGTTCCCATTGAAACAGTTTCACAGAAAGAGGAGTACTCAGCTGGAACTATCAGACCCAAAATCAGTAGGCTCATCGACGACTATCTAATACCGGTGCGGAAGCGACGTTTGAAACATAGATTGGATGAATTCGAGGAAGGTGACATCGATCTCATTGATGTCGAGGCTGTAGTAAAAGACTTACGTCTCAGGAATCGGGCAATCCAACAGATTCCTTTCAAGGGTGGAACCCGCTATGCCAGACGAACGCTTGCTAGATTCATTGCTAATGATTTGGATGTATTTGATACCCAACGAAACGATCCGGCCAAAGACAGACTCTCCAAGATGAGCCCTTACCTCCACTTTGGTCAGGTTTCCCCATTGGAGATCGTCCTTGAGATTATGAAACACCAGAGTCTCGGATCAGAAGCCTATATCGAAGAGCTTGTTGTGCGAAGAGAGCTAAGCATGAATTTTGTCTACTTCAACAGAAACTATGACAATATCGAATGTCTACCAAATTGGGCAAAGGAAACTCTCGATATTCATGCACTGGACCCTCGGGAATACAACTACTCCCTTCGTGAGCTAGAACAATCCAAAACACACGATCCGTACTGGAATGCAGCACAAGATGAGATGCGGACTTGTGGAAAGATGCATGGATACATGAGGATGTATTGGGGCAAGAAGATTCTCGAATGGAGCGAGTCACCCGAGGATGCGTACAAGGCCTGTATCACTCTAAATGACCGATACGAACTCGATGGTCGCGATCCGAATGGATATACTGGCGTGGCATGGTGTTTTGGAAAGCATGACAGAGCCTGGAAAGAACGTGAAGTTTTCGGAAAGGTACGTTACATGAATGCTAATGGACTCAAAAGGAAGTTTGACATTGAGAAATACGTACAGAGAGTCCAAAAGTACGTTTCAAACTAATTGTGAACTACACGCTGATATTATTTATCAGGCAAAAAAGTAGTAGCATAGTATCAGGTGGGTGAAGATACAGTGGCCACGAAACTGACTAAGAGAAAGCAATACACCGTCAAGGATCTTCTGAACGATCTGAAGAAGATAGAGGCCACCCCACGAGTAACATACGCTGTTGGCTCAGAGCTTGTTTATCGAGAACTAGACTGGTGTCAGAAGACACTGGGTGCCGATCATAAAATCACATCGAATCTTCAAGAACTAATGGATTTCATGCAGAGTGGTTATGAAGAGAAATTGGTCAATGGAGAGCTTTGGAGGGTGAAAGACACTCCAAAAGCTGCCATCAATGCTTTCATGAAAGAAAGGCCAGAAGAGTTTCTGTCCTATCCAGTCGGAATCTTGAGTGATCAGATTCTTGAAATCTTGAAGAACGCTCAGGCATCTAGGAAGCTGGAAATCAAGGAGCATAAAAAGCTAGTCAAGAATATTCGAAAAGAAATCAAAGAGGACAAGAAGGATCCAAACCTATGGAACAAACTGCGCCTAGTCCTCTGGATTATTGGCAAATATAACGAATCGAGTGAAGCCTTCAAGACAGCAAAACAGCTGGGTTGGACTGTAGAAACTAGCACTCTGGTCGCACTATAGATTTCTTCAATATATCCAGTGAGAGGGATGAGAAATTAGTTCTCTCAACGAAAGTGTCAGAATCTTGTCCTATACTGAAGAACCACACTCCCTGACATCACTCACGAATAAGGGTCGATATCTCTATGTGAGTAACAATAAGGGAATCATTACTGCTTTGGAAAAGTCGGAATTGGCTGACATCAGGAGTATACAGTCTCATAGCAAGACCTACCTCAAGTCTCTCTTTGTAGATGAACAGAACCTGTACGGTGGATCTGTGTGGACTGATTGTACAATCGGGATATATGACAAAGACACACTGGACGTTGTAGAAGTTGTAGAGGGACCACTGGGTACTATCTTCTGTCTAGACTCAGACAAATCCTACCTCTTTTCAGGTTCAGGAGACTCTCGGGTGGACATTTGGAAGAAAACGGATTGGAGTCTGGTAGGTACAATCAGTGGACAGAGACACTTCATTCTCTCTTTGGCGACTGACCAGGACTACATCTATGCTGGAGGAATTGATGATTGCACAAACGTTTTCGACCGAGAAAGCTTCGAGCAGGTTGCATCACTAGAAGGGCATAACTCCAACATTCTCTCTTTAGCGACAGATGAGAATTACGTATATTCTGGGTCTGGTGAGTTATGGTGGGGCGGTCCTGGATCTCCTCGTCCTCCTGAATTTGAGAGTGCTGTTAGAGTATGGGACAAGAAGGATTGGAGTTGTGTTCATGTATTGGAAGGTCACACAGACAATGTGAATGCAATATCTGTCGACAAAAAATACGTATATTCAATCTCGGATGATGCGTCCCTACGAGTGTATTCGAAATCTGATTGGAATGAGGTTCATAGGGTTCAATTGCCCATTTTGAGAATTGACGCGTTCTCGGTAGATGAGGACTCTCTCTACTTGGGTTGTTCTGACGGTTCTATTCGTACTTTGGGAAAGAAGGAGATTGATGGTTAGAAACCAATTGGTTCCACTGGATGAAGGAATGCTTGAAACTCCAGAGCTCGCCCCTCAGGATCCTCTGCGAAGAAATGGTAGATCTGATATCTCTCATTGATAGCTGGTTCGGATGTTGTGATGTGTTCGAGCATTCTGTACATCGTATCAACATCTTCCTTTTCAGGGTAAAAGAAACAGATCAGTCCGTCCAACTCCGCCGTGTCTCGATCACAGAATCCAAGTAACAGATTTCCGTGACTTAGAATAGTGCAATCTTCTTGTTCCAGCCAGATGTGCATACCAATCTCGTTCACATAGAAATCAACAATTTCCCCAAGCATTGTAGTTCGGTAAAATACAATCCCTGCCAGTTTAGACACCATCTGTATGATTGACCCACTTCTAGATATGTCTTGGGAGATAAAGTGCCAAAAAACGCACAGGATGTTTCGGGTTTGAGCTCTGGAAATTCTAATCAAAGCTAAATCCACACCCACAAGCTTCACGCACATAGATAACCTCTGTGACTTTCTCATTATCTAGTATAAGGAGAGTAGAAAGGTGTCAATCAGACCAGGAAGAACCCCAAAGAGCACATTCGCAATCCTAAGCGCATTGATACTCGATGGTCCCATGTGTCCAAAAGAGATCAGTGATAAGCTGGATATGGCACCCCGCACAGTCAGCTTTGCACTAAGGAAGCTGATGAAGGAGCAGATACTGAGAAGGATTCCCAATCTTCTTGATATGAGACGTCCCAAGTATCATGTGAATATGGAGGTCGCAAAAGAACTCCTACACAAGTACAAAGACACGCCTCATACCTCGCAAGTTTCTCCATTGACCTGGCGAAAGTTAGCCTAGGTCATCTCCATCTCTCGTAGAGGTCCAAGGCTCTAGATATCCTTGAAGCATGTGCATGTAAGAGGACAGTGGAGCTATCTTGTTTATCCCTGTCAAAACTCTGCAGATTGTTTGCTCTTGCATTCTTTAAGAGCTCAATAACAAAATCCCTGTATTCAGGCTTGCTTCGGACTATCAACCTAATCTCATCAAGTCCGTGTAGAGCACTATCCAAGAAGAAAGAATGAGCCAATCCTTTGAGGAGCACTGTGATGTACTTCTGGGCTGCAGGTTCAAGCATCATGCTGATGTATTTGCATATCTCTGGTCGTGCATCAAACTGATTATCAGTCTCAAAATCGCCTGCTGTCATGTGATCGAGCAGACTCGTGAGACCTGTATAGATGGGCTCAATGAGCTCCAACATCCTCACAGACAACCGACTCTCCATCAGACTGCTGCTTAGTGTCAATGATACTTGACTGATATCCAGCTTTAGTGAGCTTCCTGATCTGAGTACTGTATGAAACTCCTTCTTTGGTGCAAGTCCTACAAGTACTGAGAAGAGATCATGGCCACAGCAATTGCATATGGTTGCTCCAAGAACAGTCCGTTCGATTATCCTGAATGATTCTAGAGCATGTTCTTTCCCTTTCGCGCGCCTCATTCTCACCTTTCCATCTCTGAGGATATGGACCTTTGTTTCCTCCATGTCTCCCCAGGCATACGCGAGATCCCTGCTACATTTCATATCCTGATATCTGGATGAAACACAATCCAAGAGCCAGCAGAGAATATCTGGATCTAGAACACCAAATCTCTGAGGGGCTCCCGGGTCTACTCCATTGAAGATGCGCATTTCAGCCATTTGAAGTTCTGGTGCATCCATGCATGGTTTTGACATCAAAACTCCGCCCTCTGGTCTCTCGGGGGCTGGTTTTGTAGTGGTTGGAATGTCAATCAATAGCTCAATCATTTCACTCAATTGGTTTCCATGTACGTCCAATGATAGGATTGGACAATTGCCCAGTTCTGTTTCACCTGTGACAAGTGAGCGGCTGAATGTTGCACATGTCGGAAATCCACAGAGCCCGCAATCTATCTCAGGGGTGTTCTTCCGAGCCTTTGTCCATACACTGCTCATTGGTCTGTCCTCGAACCGTGCTCAGCAGTCGAGGGACAACTCGGCGCTAAAAACTCGACGCCTTCGGCCATTTTACTCGTTGCATTTTTCCGAAGCTTGAGTTTACAGAAAGGTCACTATGACAGGCGCTACGTTGTAGATTTCGTAATCTCGGACGTGACGTGGATACATATCCAAATCTAACATTTGTCATAATCGTGAAAATCATGCAACCCGCCATTAGACTTCCGAAAAGTGCCCTTCGAGTCCTCACTTTCTTGACCAAACAGGGACCTCATCCTCCTCGCGTGATTAGCAAGAAGGCGGAGGTTCCTCTTAGGACCGTTACTTTTGCTCTAGATCGGTTGGTCGAAACCAATCTTTGTGCAAGGATACCAAACCTGGATGACATGCGGAGAACACTCTATGCTGTCAATCATGAGAATGCGAAGGCGGTGTTTCATCGTTATGGTATGGTGGTCTGATGGTTTCTCTCCTTGAATTGAAGTCCAAATGGCAAGAAGCATTGGCCTCAGACCTAGAATCTGAGGACGAAGAGTGCATGTCAATCCTATGTGAGAATGACTGGGTCCGAATTCTTGCTATAGTGGATCCAGAAACACCACGAAGAATCGAAGTCGAGGTCTCTCTCCCCTCTCAACAGGATCCACAGTCTGGTGAAGATGTGTCTAAGTTCATTCAGGATCTAATCAAGCATCTAGAGTATCTCCTAGGATTATACAAAGAAGGTATGACCTTGAGTGTGATGACTAGGGATGGCCTCTGGACAGCTTTTCTCGATATGGAGAAGTTACCTCAAGACAGTTTGTTCAATGCACTCATTCCCCCATCATGAATGCAACATATCTTCTTCAGCGAGTATTTTATGAAGGGCATGTGTGTGAGTATGGACTAAGAATGGATGTGTTTCCATGAGGTTCGATACTTCTAAGGCTATGACCATCAAGCTCGCTTCTGAATTACCTCCCGAACCTGTTTTTGACCCTCAGTACAGACGAGCTCCTGATAGAGGATTCAACCTGGGTCCATCTGACACAGTAGCTGCCGTAAAGAATGCCCTGCGATATGTGCCAGAGAATCTCCATGAAACCTTGGCTCCAGAATTCCTGAATGAACTCATGACGCGGGGACGCATCTACGCCTATCGATATCGTCCGGAGGGGCCAATCAAGGCAAGGCCTGTGGACCAATACAAGGGGATTCTCGAAGCTCGAGCACTCCAGCTAATGATCGACAATAACCTGGACTTTGATGTAGCCCTCTATCCGTACGAACTCGTCACATATGGAGAGAGCGGTCAGGTCTGTCAGTCCTGGCTCCAATTTCAGTTGATCAAGAAGTATCTGGAACGGATGACGAATGAACAGACCCTTGTTGTAAGCTCAGGACACCCTGTTGGTCTCTTCCCATCTCATCCAAATGCCCCTCGTGCCATCACAACAAATGGTCTCATGGTTGGCATGTTCGACACATTGGAGGGATTCCATCATGCAGCTGCCATAGGAGTAGCGAATTACGGTCAGATGACAGCTGGAGGCTGGATGTATATTGGTCCTCAAGGAATTGTACATGGGACTTACATCACTCTTCTGAATGCAGGAAGGTTGTACCTCGGTATTCCAGATGACAAGGACCTAAGGGGTAAGGTGTTTCTCACTTCCGGTCTGGGTGGGATGAGCGGTGCTCAGGCTAAGGCAGTTGAGATTGCTGGTGGCATTGGAATAATTGCTGAGGTCGACAAGAGTCGGATTGAAACCAGATTTGAGCAGGGTTGGTTGAGCAAACACTCGTCTGACCTTGATGAGATATTCGAATGGGTCAAGGATTATCGTCAGAAAGAGGAACCTGTTTCCATAGGCTACTACGGCAATATAGTAGACCTCTGGCAGTATGTTGTTGACAGGGATATCACGATAGAACTGGCTTCAGATCAGACGTCCTGTCATGATGTCTATGGAGGAGGATACACACCTCAGGGCATTACATACGAGGAGGGCCGAGAGCTCCTGAAGAGTGATCGTGACCAGTTCAATGACCTAGTGGACAAATCCCTAAGGAAACAGTTTGAACTCGTTGAAATGATGACGAAAAAGGGGACGTTCTTCTGGGACTATGGAAACAGCTTCATGAAGGCAGTCTTTGATGCTGGAGTCAAGAGAATAGCGAGGAATGGAGAGAACACATCGGATGGCTTTGTTTTCCCATCATATGTCGAGGATATCATGGGTCCCATCTGTTTTGACTATGGATATGGTCCGTTCAGATGGGTTTGTTTGAGTGGAGAGCATGATGACCTCATAGCAACTGACAAAATGGCAATGTCACAGATTGATCCTGATTACCGTGGTCAGGACAGGGACAATTACATCTGGATTCGAGATGCTGAAAAGAACGCACTTGTTGTAGGGTCTCAGGCGCGCATCCTGTACGCTGATGCCAGAGGCCGTGTGAACATTGCTCTGAAGTTCAATGAGATGGTGCGTACCGGAAAGGTTGGTCCGATTATGCTTGGTCGTGACCATCATGACACAGGAGGGACTGACAGCCCCTTCAGAGAGACCGCGAACATCCGTGATGGAAGCAATGTGATGAGTGATATGGCACACCAAGCCTGGGCTGGTGATGTCGCAAGGGGAATGACTCTCTGTGTACTGTCCAATGGCGGTGGAGTTGGTACAGGCAAAGCGATCAATGGTGGTTTTGGCCTAGTTCTTGATGGCAGTGAACGAGT
>Ga0209536_100000382_pt1 | contig 70802 bp, 64 predicted proteins | sample DeeMarSeWOR28_12_FD_187461 | JGI IMG/M metagenome (GOLD analysis project Ga0209536, IMG submission 187461) | Marine sediment microbial communities from White Oak River estuary, North Carolina - WOR-2-8_12 (SPAdes) (version 2) | ecosystem: Environmental > Aquatic > Marine > Intertidal zone >...
GCAAACTTCGCGTCGAGCTGATGTTCGTAGTCCTCACGCATCTTCTGCACAGCCGCACCAGCTGCCGGATCGCTTACCCGATCCCCGAACACCGCACCGACGGCCGACTCGCCTTCCATCACGCCCATGCGGCCGGTCGGCCACGAGAAGATGAAGTCCGGATCGAATCCCTGCCCCGCCATCGCGTAGTAACCGGCACCGGACGCGTGATTCACGGTGAGCACGATCTTCGGGATCAGGGCTGTCGCCATCGCTTCGACGAACCGTGCTCCCGCCCGGATGATCCCCGAGTGCTCGGCCTCCGGTCCTACCATGAAGCCGCTCACGTCCTGCACAAAGAGCAGCGGCACCCGCTCCCGGCTCGCGTTGTCGATGAAGTAGGCGACCTTGTCCGCGCTCTCGGTGTAGACGATGCCCCCGACTTTCGGAGGCTCCCCCTGCACGCCCCGGATCAGCCCCCGCTGGTTCGCGATCACCGCAACCGGAATCCCTTCGATGGCCGCGTGACCACAGATCATCTCCCGCGCGATGTCCGGCTGGAACTCGTCCAGCTCGCCTCCATCGAGCAGGCAATCGAGCACATCGCGCACGTCATACGCCATGCGGTGATCCGGCGGGAGGATCGTGTAGAGCTCGGCGGGTGGACGTCGGGATGGCCGCGAGGGTCGCGTCGCGATCGCCGGGCGCGCCGTCTTCGGCAGCCGACCGACGTACTCACGAATGCGCGCGACGCACTCTTCGTCGTTCTTGGCGCGGTAGTGCGCCACGGCGGACGTCGCCGTGTGGGTCACGGCCCCCCCGAGCATCTCGGCATCCACTCGCTGGCCGGTCGCGCCCTTTACCAGATTGGGTGCGCCGAGGCCCATGAACGACGTTCCCTCGACCATGATGATGATGTCGGAAAGCGCCGGCAGGTACGCACCACCGGCGACGCAGGGACCCATCACGGCACTGATCTGCGGCACGTGCAGGTAGCGCCGCATGATCGAGTTGTAGTAGAAGATGCGCGCCGCACCGTACTGGCCCGGGAACACGCCACCCTGGTACGGGAGGTTGATACCGCTCGAGTCGACGAGGTAGACGATGGGAATCCGCTGGCGCATGGCGATCTCCTGCGCCCGCAGGATCTTCTTGATCGTCTCCGGCCACCACGAGCCGGCTTTGATCGTTGCGTCGTTCGCGACCACGACGACGTGCTGACCCTCGATGAGTCCCACGCCCGTCACCACACCAGCTGCCGGTGCCTGCCCGTCGTAGCGGTCATAGGCGACGAGCAGCCCGATCTCGAGCCACCGTGAATCGGGGTCGAACAGCTGCCGGATGCGCTCGCGTGCCGTCAGCTTACCGCGGTCGTGCTCCCGCTGGATCTTGTCCGGACCACCTCCCTGCTCCAGTCGAAGCGCCAGCTCCCGGTATTCCGCCGTGAGGTCACGCAGCCGGCTGCGGCGGGTGCCATCCGCGCTCACGCGACGCGACTCGCTTCCCAGTCCCTGATGAACGCGACGATGTCCGCGGTCGACGTACCCGGTCCGAACACCTTGCCCACACCCTCCGTTTCGAGCTGAGCGATGTCTTCCTCCGGGATGATGCCCCCACCGAGAAGCAGCACGTCATCACGTCCGGCCTCGACCAGGAGTCGCCGTACGCGTGGAAAGAGTGTCAGGTGGGCCCCGGAGAGAATCGACAGGCCCACGACATCGACGTCCTCCTGCACCGCCGCGGTCGCAATCATCTCGGGAGTCTGGTGCAGCCCCGTGTAGATCACCTCCATCCCCGCATCCCGAAGGGCGGCCGCAACGACCTTGGCTCCGCGGTCGTGGCCGTCGAGCCCCGGCTTCGCTACCAGCACCCGGATCGGGCGCGCAGCCCGTCGAGTGTCCCCCTGTCTGTCGTTCTGCATGGTCGTCGTGCGCCTCGTATTCCGATGCGTATCCCGTCCCTCACTCGGGCTCTAGCGCTGCCGGAAGCGGAGCAGCGCCGCAAGGCCAGCAATACCCGTGCGGGCGTCGGCGTCTTCGACCACCTCCACGTGCCCGCTCTGCCGCAGCGCCTCCTCGATCGCTTCATCGATCACGTCCGGCACCGGCTCGGCAGTCCCCTCGGCCTCGCAGGCTGCCTCGGTGACCCCGAGTCGTCCGGTGATCGAGCACCGGTAGCCCTGCTGCTCCACCGTCGGATCGACCAAGAGCGTGCGCACCTGGCCGTGCTGGAGAGCCACGAGGACATCGGCAGTGCCGTTCACCGCCCAACCCGTCCCCAACCCCTCCTTCAGTGCCGCCACATGCTGGGTCTCGAAGCGCCGCTCCGATTGCGCACGAATGTCGAGCACGGCGTCCATGATCCCGCTGGGGCTGGCCGCCTTTGGATTCAGACGCGCCGTCCCGAGCAGCATCCGGGACACATAGGGATGCAGGTGCGGTTCCACGGCGTCTGATGCTTCACCGATGCCCGCCAGCACGACGCCTCGAACGTGCCGTTCACGCGCCAGCTCGAACAGCCGAGCCGCGATGGCAGCGTAGTGACGCTGCTTCTCTTCCCGAATCCGCTGATGGAAGTTGTGCTCGCCGGCCGATCCCGATCCTACGGAGGTCCCGGTGGGGCTCCGCTGTCCATGGAACTTGCCAGCTCGCGTCGTATCGGTCGCCGCGAGCGCCGTGAGCTCCTGGACGCCGCCCGCCGTCACCTCGAAAAACCGTGCGCTCGTTCGATCGTACGCCACGCAGAGCACCCGGCCGAACTCGTCATCGAGCGCGGCAAGCTCGCGAATCAGCGGCGACCGGTCGACGGCGAGCCGAGAACGGAAGACCCGCGGCAGCGCGATGGCCTCGAACAGCTCAAGGGCCTCGCAGGCGAACACGGCGATTCCCTGCCCTGGGGGAAGATTGTCCGGATGCTCGAGGTATTCGCGCACGCGCTCGAGATCGCGCGCCACCGCATCGCGCTCCTGTCGGCTGACACCGCGCTGCTCGAGCCACGCTAGCTGCAGGCGTGCTCGGTTCTTGAGCTTGATGAGGTATTTGCCGCGCGTCCGATCGCGCGGCTCCAGCTTCAAATAGCAGGACACCACCCAGTGTTCCGTCACGCCGAAGTCCGCCAGCCATTCGACGAGCGGGCGCAGGGTGTCCATGCCCACGTCTGCGCCTCCCGGGCGGGGGCGGATCATCGAGCGGCCAGCATCAGAAGAAGACGGGCTCGCGATAGGCACCATAAACCTCCTCAAGAACGTGCCGGATCTCGTACAGCGTACAGTAGGCGCGGGCGCACTCGAGCATGGCCGGGATGACGTTGCGCTCCTCCGCCGCGGCCGCCCTGAGCTCGGCCAGGCAGCGATCGACCCGTGAAGCGTCGCGGTGGTCCCGAAGCTCCGCGAGTCGCGCCTGCTGCACAGCCCCCGGCTCCTCGGTGACCTTGAGAATCTCCAACTCGGCCTCGTCAGAGTCCTCACATGCGTTGACTCCGACGATGAGCCGACGGCGCTGCTCCACCTCGTGCTGGAACCGCATCGCGCTCTGGTGGATGCGGCGCTGGAACCACCCCTGCTCGATGCCGCGTACCACTCCACCGACGGCCGCGATCTCCTCGAAGATGGCTTCGGCCTCCCGCTCCATGCGGTCGGTGAGCGCCTCGACGTAATACGAGCCACCCAGTGGATCGATCACGTTGGCCACACCGGTCTCGTACGCCAGCACCTGCTGCGTACGTAACGCCAGCTTTACCGCATCCTCCGTCGGCAGCGCCAACGTCTCATCCAGCGAGTTGGTGTGCAGCGACTGCGCCCCGGCGAGCGCCGCCGCCATCCCCTGATAGGCCACGCGGACGACATTGTTCATCGGTTGCTGCGCCGTGAGCGATACGCCTGCGGTCTGGCAATGGAACCGCATCATCCAGGAGCGCGGGTCTGCTGCCCCATACCGGTCGCGGAGGTGCCGAGCCCAAATCCGCCGGGCCGCGCGCATCTTCGCGATCTCCTCGAAGAAGTCGTTGTGCACATCCCAGAAGAACGACAGCCGCGGCGCGAAGCGATCGACGTCCAGACCGCGGGCCACGCCGTGCTCGACGTATTCAAAGCCGTTCGCCAGCGTGAACGCCAGCTCCTCCACCGCCGTGGCACCCGCTTCGCGGATGTGGTAGCCCGAAATGGAGATCGTGTTCCACAGTGGTGTGTGCTCGGCCGCCCACTCGAACATGTCGACGATGATCTTCAGCGCCGGGTCGACTGGAAACACCCAGGCGTGCTGGGCCATGTATTCCTTGAGGATGTCATTCTGAACGGTCCCGCGCAGCTTCGCGATGTCAGCACCCTGCCGCTCGGCAGCCGCCACGTAGAAGCAGAACAACATCGCCGCTGGACCGTTGATCGTCATCGAGGTGGACACGTCCTCCAGCGGAATCCCCTCGAACAGCGTCTCCATGTCGGCGAGCGACGAAATGGCCACGCCACACTTCCCGACCTCGCCTTCCGACCGTGGGTGGTCGGAGTCATACCCCATCAAGGTGGGAAAATCGAAGGCGACCGAGAGGCCGGTCTGGCCACGCTCGAGCAGGAACTTGTAGCGACGGTTGGTGTCCGCGGCCGTGCCGTAGCCGGAGAATTGGCGCATGGTCCAGAGCCGGCCCCGGTACATCGTGGGGTGAATGCCCCGCGTGTAGGGGAACTCCCCGGGGTAGCCGAGTTGCCCCGCGTAGTCGAAGCCGTCGACTTCGGCGGGCGTGTACAGCGGCTCGACTTCCGCTGAGCTCTGCGTCACGAAAGCCACGTCCGAGCGTTTCGGCGCCGTCTCGTAGCGCTCGCGCCACTCCCGGTGGCGTTCGCTATCCGTCATGCGCGTCGTCCTCCTGAAGTTCGGTGACGATGTCGCTCGCCAGCTTGTACGGGCTCATCTTCCCCTGCACGATGTCGTCGAGCGCTGCCGCCAGGCGCCGTTCACCGTCGAGTCGTTCCCACACCAGCGTGCTCAGGGCACGGTTGACCACGTCGCGCGTATGGTCGGCAAGACGGCCACGCCGCAGCGCCTCGATCTGCCCGGTCCGGTCGAGGAAGGCCCAGTGCCGCTCGAACGCATCGACCAGTGCGTCCACCCCCTCGTCCTTCACCGCGGCCGTCCGGAGCACCGGAGCCGACCAGACGGCCGAGTCGACCTCAGCCGCGTCGTCCCGGTAGCGCGGGCCGCGCACGCCCCCGTGGTGCGCGCCGACGTGGCGGTACGCGTTACCCCGTCGGATGCCGAGCATGACCTCGACCTCCTGCACCAATCGATCGGCGCCAGGACGGTCGGCCTTGTTGACCACGTAGAGATCCGCGATCTCCATGACGCCGGCCTTGAGCACCTGCACCCCGTCGCCCGATTCGGGCACGAGAACCAGGGTCGTCGTGTCCGCCGATCCCGCAATGCCGAGTTCCGACTGCCCGACGCCCACCGTCTCGATGATGATCCGCTGGAAGCCGAAGGCATCCAACACGTCGCAGACCTCGCGGGTGGTCATCGCCAGCCCGCCGCTCGCACCGCGCGACGCCATCGATCGAATGTACACCCCCTCGTCGAGGGTCAGTGATTCCATCCGGATCCGATCGCCAAGCAGCGCCCCGCCCGTGAACGGGCTCGTAGGGTCCACCGCCACCACGGCGACCGTGAGCCCGCGGTCCCGGTACGCATGCACGAGCCTCTCGATCAGGGTCGACTTTCCCGCCCCCGGAGGGCCGGTGATCCCGATCCGATGCGCGCGACCCACGTCCGGATGCAGCGCGGACAGCACGTCCTCGAATCCCTCCCGGGCATTCTCCACCATGGAGATCGCTCGGGCGAGCGCAGGAATCCGACCCGCTCGAATGCCGGCAATGACATCCCGCCCGTTCACACCGGCCTCATCGTAAGCTAGCGCCCTCCGGCGTCACAGCAGCACCCACGCGGCCAGACCGAGGAGCAGAAAGAAGCCTGCAATGTCCGTCACCGCGGTCACAAATCCGGAACTGGCTACGGCGGGATCGACGCCGAGGCGCTCGAGCGCGAGGGGCACGGCAGCCCCGACCGTCGCAGCCACCATCAGGGCACCCCACATCGCCAACGTCACGACCATGCCAAGCGGCCATCCGTGGCCCAGGCCGACGGCGGCCACCACACCCACCACTACGCCCACCGCGAAGCCGTTGACCAGCCCCACCACCAACTCCCGGGCCACGAGCCTGAGGCCACTGCCCGCTGGGGTCATGCCGAGGGCAATCCGACGGATCGTGACTGCGAGTGCCTGTGTTCCCGCGCTCCCTCCGAGCCCCGCCACCACGGGCATGACCGCGGCCAGGGCGACGATCTGGCTGATGGTGTCCTCGAAGAACACGACCACGGCCGCTGCGAGTAGTGCCGTCATGAGATTCAGATAGAGCCACGGCAGCCGGCGGCGGACCGCTTCGTGCCACTTGTCTCCGAGCGCCTCTTCACCTCCGACACCGCCGAACCGCAGCAGATCCTCCGTTTGCTCGGCCTCGACCACGTCGATCACATCGTCGAACGTCACCCGTCCGATGAGCCGGCGGTCGCCATCGATCACGGGGATCGAGGGAACGTTGTACCGGGCCAGGAGCCGCGCAACCTCCTCTTGGTCCATGTCGACGGTGGCGACCGCCGGTGGTGGCTCCATGATCTCGCGTACCGCCGTGCTCGGCCGGGCGATCACGAGGCGCTGGAGCGCCAGCACCCCGACCAGCCGGCGCTGGTCGTCGCAGCAGTAGACCTGATAGAAGTCCTCGATCTCCTCTGCCTGCCGTCGAATCTCTTCGATCGCTTCAGCGGCTGTCCCATCCTCCCGGACGGCCACCACCGCAGACGTCATGCGGCCGCCGGCCGTGTCCTCCTCGTAACGCAGCAGCCGTACGATGTCGGCTCGCTCTTCGACATCGACGTCGGAGAGGATGCGCGCGGCGTCTTCGGGTGAGAGCTCACCGACCAGATCGGCCGCATCGTCGTCTTCGAGCTCCTCGAGAATGTCTGCCGCGCGCGCCGGGATCAGCGCAGCGAGCAGTTCCTCCGGGTGCTCCTCCTCCTCCATCTCCGCAAGTGCCTCGGAGACGATCTCCGGTGGGAGTCGCTCGACGAAGCGGATGCGATCTTCTTCTTCCAGCCCGGCGAGCACGTCGGAGACGTCCGACGGATGCATGTCCCGCGCGATCTCGGCGAATCCCCGGATGTCACCGATCGCGGCGAGTCGGCGCAGTTCCTCGTGCAGCGCCGCGAGATCCGTCATCCGATCGAATCCTTGAGGAGCGACTCGAGATCCAGTCCACGTCGCCGCCCGACGGCCAGCTGCGCACCCGGGCTGACAGCTCCCGCAGAGATGATCAGCTTCATGGCTTCCTCGATCGAGATGCTGGTCTGCCGGACGCGAGTCCGCGGGACGACGAGCATGAACCCCGACGTCGGATTGGGCGTCGTCGGAACGAACACGTTCACACAGGGCTCACCCACCACCGTCGACATCACCGGCGCCTCCTCATTGGTCACGAAGGCGACCGCCCAGACCCCATCGGTCGGATACGGAATGAGCACGGTGCGGCGAAACAAGCGGCGCTGTTCCCCGACGATCGACTGCACGATCTGGCTCATCGCCGTGTAGATGCGGCCGGTGAGCGGGAATCGGGATAGGGCCTCGTTCCACCAGTGCAGCAGCTGCCGGCCGGCCGCGAGCCGGACGGCCCACCCCACCGCCGTCACGACAAACACAAGCAGCACGATCCCGAGGCCGGGAATCCGGAAGCCGATCGCTACCCGCAGCGGCTCGCCAAGGATGTTGTCGATCGTGCGAAACAGCCACACGAGCACGACGATCGTGACCCCGACGGGCGCGATGACGATCAACCCCGTGAAGAAGTACCGACGCAGCTTCCGCAGCACCGTGCTCACAGCCTTTCACTCTCCCAGGTCAGCGGCACCGTGGCCACGGGACCACGACGCACGAGGATCCGCTCCAGCCGGTTCGGCGTGGCCGCAAGCACGTCGAACTCGAGGCCCGCCAGCAAGTAGCGGTCACCGACCTGCGGGATACGCCCGGCGTGCCGCGTGAGCAGGCCGGAGATGGTCTCCGCCGTCTCGGGCAGCTGGACGTCGAACGACTCCGCGATGTCTTCGACGCGGGTCGTTCCGGCCACCTCGATCAGCCGGATCGTATCTGCCGGGGCGGCGTGCTGGTCGTCGTGCTCGTCGAAGATCTCTCCGACCAGCGCCTCGAGCAGATCCTCGAAGGTGACGATTCCCGCTGTGCCGCCGTACTCGTCGAGGACGACCGCGATCTGGCGGCGATCGCGTTGCAGCTCGAGGAGTGTCTCGCCCGCCCGCTTCGAGGCAGGCACCGATGCGACGGGCCGGACCGGCAACTCGGCTCCCGGTGCCACTTTGAGCAGGTCGAACACGTAGATCATGCCGATGATATCGTCGAGCGAATCCCGGAATACCGGAAGCCGGGAGAAGCCCGACTCCATGAACTCACGGCCCAACGCATCCACGGTCACGCCTTCCCGCACGGCGACGATGTCGGTGCGCGGGGTCATCACCTCGCGAACCGGACGTTGGCTGAACGCGAGCACGCCCGACAGAGCGGGCAACTCTTCGCGGTGCGTCGCCGTTGCGCCGCCCTCCCGGCCGGTGGGATGCGCAAGGGCACGGGCTGCCACCGGCGAGAGCACCGGCGTGAACTGCGCGAGCGTCGGGACGATCTGCCGAACGACGTTGTCCGCCTCGCGCCGCCCCACCGCCCGGGGACCGGCATAGACCAGCGAGAGCACAAGCGGCACGACCACCAGTACCACCGTAACGGCCAGCAGCAGCGGTGGGAGGTCGGTGACGAGCGGTGCCACTCCGAGACCCATCAGGACCAGCCCAGACGTGGCAAGCCCCTTCGCGGCGCGCACGATCCGATCGGGCGCCTCGAGCAGACGATCCGCGGCACCCGCACCAGGGGCATCGCCAGCCGCCCACCGGTAGAGCTCGACCCGCCCGATGCTCGACGCCGCCACCGCGGTCACGACACCGAGACCGGCCACCACACCACCGCCCATGGTCAAGATCCACGGCGTCATTCGGTGTCCCTTCCCGTCGCTTCAACCGGCTCTCGCTCGAAGTACACACGCTGAATCCGACGGCGCACCACCTTCTCCACGACGACCCGGAACTCCCCGATATGCAGTTCTTCCCCCGGTCGAGGCACCCGACCGAGCTCGGAGTACACGAGCCCGCCGACCGTGCTCACCTCCTCGTGGTCCAGCGGTGTTCCCAGCGCCTCGGAGAGCGTGTCGAGGGTCACCGTCCCGCTGATCCAAAACCGGTCGTCCCCTTCCCGTACGACGTCGGGGATCTCCTCTTGATCGTATTCGCCGTAGATCTCACCGACGATCTCCTCGAGCACGTCCTCGAGCGTGATCAGGCCCGACGTCCCACCAAACTCGTCCACGACGATCGCCAAGTGCGACGTCCCCCGCTGGAAGTCGTGCAGCTGGCTCGCCAGCAGCTTCGACTCGGGGACGTACTGGGCAGGACGGATCAGGGAGTGCCAGTGGTCAGGCCGCGGAGCCAACCCGGCGAAGATCGGTGTGAGGTCCTTGGCGTGAACGATGCCTCGGAGATCGTCGAGATCCTCACCGAAGACCGGCAACCGGTGGTGCTCCGAGCGGCGGAGCCGCTCGACCACCTCACTCCACTCGGCGCTCGCCTCGAGTCCGACGATGTCGAGCCTGGGGGTCATGATCTCCGCGACCGTCGTGTCGCGCAGGGACACGACGCCGGCCAGCATGTCCCGCTCCTCGGTCCGCACCATTGCCGCCGACGGGATCCCGAGCGGAAATAGGATCGACGCAAGGCGCTCGGAGGCCCCAATGAGCCCGATGAGCGGCTTGAAGGGAAACAGGCTGCGCCTGGCCAATGGCACGGCGGCCGCTGCGACGTGCGGAAACAGCACCCCGAGTGCCCGGGGCACCAAGTCGGACAGGGTGAGCAGGAACACGAGTGCGACGGCACCTTGGAGAAGCGCAATCGCCGGCGGCCTGCTCCACCATTCGAGCGCGAGACCGGCACCACACGCCGCGACGAGCACCAGTGCAAGTCGGCTGATTTGCAGTGCCCGATCGAGCGGGACCGGTTGCCCTACGGGCGCCGGAGGCTCGCCAAGGGACGACGCAACGGCGGGCGCTTCCTGAACCACGCCGAGCAGCGCCGCCCATACCGCGGCCACGCCGGTGACGATCTGCGCGCCCGCACCCAAGACCGGATCGCTCATGCAGACCCGCCCGTCAGCGCCCGCACGTAACCTTCCTGCAGCGTCCACATGCGGGAGGCAGTTCTGGCCGCCGCCTCATCGGGGTGTTCGTGCCCCAGGACGTGGAGAATGCCGTGGACCACCAACCGGACCAGTTCGTGACGAACCGGCACCGCCTCCGCACCGGCGTTCTTCAGCGCCTCCGCGGGGCACACGTACACGTCCCCTGCGAGTCCCGAGGGGTCCTCGAGTCGGAAAGCGATGACGTCGGTCACGCGGTCGTGCCCGAGGGATCGGTGATTCAGCCTTCGCATCTCGTCGGCATCGAGGAACGTGATCGACAGCGTCGCCGCGCCAGGAGACTCCGCATCGAGCACTGCCGCGGCCCACCCGGTCACCTCGTCCGCGTCGAGCGGAAGCGAGCCGTCGAGATCGGCAACTCGGATGTCATGCATCGGACCGCGCTTCCCAATCGGCACTGATGCCGCCGGACGTCGTGGGATAGTCGATGCGGTTGTGCATCGTCCCGCCGAGGACGCGAGCGAACTCATCGCGCACGGCGCTGAGCTGTCTGAGCGTGAGAGGGGCGTCCTCAAGCTGACCCGCCTCGACCCGCTGCTTCACGAGGTGGTCGATCACGTCCCGCAGCCGCTCCGGCTCGGGATCGTCGAGCACGCGCACGGCTGCCTCGACTCCATCGGCCAGCATTGCCACCGCCGTCTCGACCGACTGCGGTTTCGGACCGGGATAGCGGAACTCCTGCGGATCGACCTCGCGATCACCGTCCCGACTGCGTGCGCGATCGAGGAAGTAGGAGATCTCCATCGTCCCGTGGTGCTCAGCGATGAACGCCTTCACAGCCGCCGGGACATTGTGCTCGTCGGCGAGCTGCAGTCCGTCCCGCACGTGATTCCGCACGATCCCGGCTGATACCTCGGGCTTGAGCTTGTCGTGCGGATTGGTGCCACCACCCTGGTTCTCGACGAAGTATTGGGGCTTACGGACTTTGCCCACGTCATGGTAGTAGCAACCCACGCGTGCCAGCAGGGCGTGTCCGCCAACCACCTTGACTGCGGCCTCACAGAGGTTGGCCATGGCGATGCTGTGTGCGTAGGTCCCGGGGGCTTCGATCGCGAGGCGGCGCAGCAGCGGCCGGTCCGGATCTGACAGTTCGAGCAGCGACAGGTCCGTCGTGGTTCCTCCGATCCACTCGAACACCGGCAGAAGCGTCGACACCAGGGCGGCGGACGCAACGGCGTTGAGGCCTCCCCGGATCCCGATGTATCCGACGTCGACGATCGATCCCTCGACCCGCAGGTTGAGCGCGAACCCGGTCACCACGTAGGCGGCCGCGACCACCGCCGCCGCGAGCAGGAAGTGATCGCGCCGCCGGACATTGCGCACGCTGACGGCGGCGGCGACTCCCCCGAGCAGCGCGAGCACGACAGAGTCGACACCCGTGAACATGGCCTGTGAGCCGAGCAGTATGGCCAGCACCATCGCTCCCACCATCGCGACGCGGCCGCGGAACATCGCCGTCATCAGCATCGCCGCGAACGGGATCGGGATCAGCTCTGGCGCAGTGGAGATGAACAGGTAGTTGACCTTCGCACCGACGATGACGATCGCGAACAGCAGGGAGATCAGGAGCATCTGCCGCAGATTCTCGTAGATCATCGGGCGATAGAGCTGCAGCAGCGCCCAGAACATGGTCAGAAGGAGCGCGTTGACCAGGATCTGGCCGAGCGTGCCCGCCAATCGCCCCTCGCTCTCGCCTCCGCGCTCGATCAGCTGCTGTCGCAGGGCGTACAGCCGCTCGGCCGCCGCAGCCGTCACGACCTCATTGGCATCGATGATCCGTTCGTTGGCGCGAACACTATCCTTGATCTCCTCGATGCTACCGCGAAGTTCTGCCCGGGTTGCCTCGTAGGCCGAATCGTTTGCGACCCACGTGGGCTCGGCGAGGTTGAGCAGCAGCTTCGTCACGAGCACGTCGCGACTCGCATCGCCGAAATACTGGGTACGCCGATCGATTACATCCGACACCGACCTCACCGTGTCGGTGGCCACCATCGATTCGGAGCCGTCCCGCCGGAGCCTGATGTACGGGCGGCCCCGCAGGCTCTCCATCTCCTGCTGGTCCACCACACCGCGCGCGAGCTCACCGGCCAGCATGCGCCTGAGCGCCTGGCCGTACTGACGGAGCGTCCGTTCCTCGCCAAGGATCTCGACCTCCTCGGGCGTCAGTGGCACGCGGAAGGCACTCGCGACGGCGATCCGCTGCTCCGGCGATTCGGCACGCCGCAATGCACCGAGCAGGGAGTCGGTCTTCGCCAGCACGGAATCGACCCGGTCCAATCTGGCGTCGAACACCGGCATCACACTGCCCTCGAGCCGCTCCGCCTCCCTCGCGATCTCGGCCTCCGACTTCCTGACGTTGAAGTCGAACGGGGCAATGATTTCCTGGGAGGCGACGTCGCCGGCCTCGAGCTGGGTCGTATCGAACCCTCCTGCAACGGGGAACAGCAGGTACGTGAGCAGCGCAAGTCCCACCAGGAGGCCCCACCGCGTGGCATGAAACGCGACAGCCCCGGGGAATCGGCTGGGCATGAGCTCGAGATTGAGCGAGCGACGTGGTGCGTTACTCATTCGCTCTCATCCTCCGCGTAGGCTCGAATGATCTCTCGTACGAGCCGGTGGCGCACGACATCGCCTTCCTCGAAGTAGCAGAATGCCACACCCTCGATCCCCGGGAGAATCCGCTCCACTTGGATCAATCCCGATTCTTCGCGGGCCGGCAGGTCGATCTGGGTCTTGTCACCGACGACCACGGCACGGGAGTTCAGACCGAGGCGGGTGAGGAACATCTTCATCTGCATGCCCGTCACGTTCTGCGCCTCATCGAGGATCACGAATGCATCCTGCAGCGTGCGCCCTCGCATGTAGCCGAGGGGGGCGATTTCGATGGTTCGTGTCTCCAGCGCCCGTTGGATCCGATCGAACGGCATCATATCCTCGAGGGCGTCGTACAGGGGCCGAAGGTAGGGATCCACCTTCGCCTGGAGGTCGCCCGGCAGGAACCCCAACCGCTCACCTGCCTCCACCGCCGGTCGCGCCAGTACGAGCCGGCGCACCCGCTTGCGGGTCAATGCCTCTACCCCCAGCGCAACCGCCAGATAGGTCTTTCCCGTTCCCGCGGGACCGATTCCTATGACGATCTCCCGATCGCGCATCGCCTCGACGTAGTGACGCTGCCCCAGCGACTTCGGCTGGATGATCCGGCGCATGCCGGGCAGGATGATCTTGAGGTCACCATTCGCGGCCTGCGTCGTTGGATCGACACCGTTGGCGAGCAGTCGCTCGACATCGGTCCGATCCAGCACTTCACCGAGCCTGACCATCTCGACCATCGCGGCGGCCACACGGGTGGCGCGTTCGACCGACTCGAGTGGACCGACCAACGTGAGTCGATCGCCGCGCAGCGTGGTGCGCACTCCCGTCCCCTGCTCCAGTGCAACCAGATTGCCGTCGTTGACGCCCGCGAGTGCGAGAGGATCGGCACCTTCGACGGACATCCGATGGGTGACGCGCTCGCTCATGCGTGGTGCACCTTGAGCGCCAACTCGTCCAGCTCCTGCTGCGAGATGACCGTGGGTGCATCCTCGAAGAGCGCCCGTGCTGCCGTCGTTTTCGGGAAGGCGATCACGTCCCGCAGACTGTCCACCCCCGCGGCCAGCATCACGGTCCGGTCGAATCCGACCGCAAAGCCCCCATGAGGAGGCGCCCCGGCACGCAGCGCCCGGAGCAAGAAGCCGAAGCGGCGCTCCGCCTCCTCCGCAGAGATGCCAAGCAGGTCGAGGACGGCCAGCTGCACCCGGGGATCCGTGATGCGGATCGAGCCACTGCCCAGCTCGTTGCCGTTGTACACGAGATCATAGTGCTGAGCCCTGATACCCTCTCGCTCCCCAGCGAGCAGTCGGTCCCTGTCGTCCGGGTGTGGCGCCGTGAACGGATGGTGTGCAACGACCCAGTCCCCCGTCTGCGGATCCCGCTCGAACAACGGGAACCGATCGACCCAGACGAAGGCATGCGCGCTTCCCGGCACGAGGTCGAGCATCCGAGCCGCGCGTCGTCGCACCGCGTCGAGTGCCGGCCCGGTCACGTCGTCGGGTCCGGCTGTCGCGAGTAATAGCGCACCATCCGCGAGCGCGACCGTGTCGGCCGTCACACCTGTGAGCTTCGCGAGCGGCCCCGACAGCTCGCCGTCACGGTGCTTCAGAACCGCGAGGCCGCCAAGTCCGGCATTCCGCGCCATCTCGGTGAGCGTGTCCGTCTGCTTTCGAGACAACGTCGCTCCACCAGGTACCCGAATTCCCCGCACCCGACCACCTGCGGCCACTGCCTGCTCGAACGCCGCAAACCCACGCCCCGCGAGCGGGGCGGTGAGATCATGAATCTCCAAGCCGAAGCGCAGGTCGGGCTTGTCCGACCCGTACCGCTCGATCGCGTCCGCGTGGGCGAGGCGCGGAAAGGGGGTCTCGACCGCGTATCCGGCCTCTGCCCACAGCGCTACGAAGAGCGTCTCCAGAACGCCGTAGATGTCCTCTGGGGAGACGAACGATGCTTCGATGTCGATTTGGGTGAACTCCGGCTGCCGATCCGCCCTGAGGTCCTCGTCGCGGAAGCAGCGCGCGATCTGGAAGTACCGGTCGAACCCCGAGATCATCAGCAACTGCTTGTAGAGCTGCGGGCTTTGGGGCAGCGCGTAGAACTGCCCCGGGTGCACACGCGAGGGCACGAGGTAGTCCCGGGCCCCCTCGGGCGTGGGCTTGGTGAGGATCGGCGTCTCGATTTCGTAGAAATCGAGCGCGCTCATGGCGCTCCGCGCCCGCTGCAGCATCCGATGACGCAGCGCCAGATTCCGTTGCAGTTCCGGCCGGCGCAGATCGAGATGTCGATGCTGCAGCCGGAGCTCCTCCTCGGGGAGATTCTCGCCCTTCGTGCGCCAGACGGGTATCGGCAGAGCATCCACGGCCGCCGGACCCACCACGTCGATGCGTGCCGCCAGCACCTCCACATCGCCCGTCGGCATCTGCGGGTTGCGTGCGTTCTCCGGACGCGGCCGCACCACACCCTCGAGCAGCACGACCGATTCCGTCACGGCATCCGCCGCGATCGCGATCATTGCATCCGGCGTGCTGCCGGGCTCGAAGGCTACTTGGGCGAGACCGTCACGGTCCCTCACATCCAGGAAGATCAGTCCTCCGAGATCGCGACGGCGGTGGATCCACCCGCCGAGCCGGACCTGCGCACCCACGTGTTCCGCGCGGAGCGCTCCGCAGCGGTGCGATCGCATTGTCGTAGCCGTCATACCCTATCCAATATCGTGTCCGCGGCCGCCGCCCCGGAAGCGCAACACCCGCCTGAAACCGCGCTGCCCGACAGCAGCTCCGTGATCGACTCGGAGAATGAAACGGAGGGAGGATCGCTGGACCGCACCCTGCAGATCGGACGGTCCCTCGTCTCAACGGGAGCGCCTGCTCCAAGTGGGGCCGATAGGCACCATGCTCGATGGCTCGCAGACCACACAAGTCTCAGTGACGATTGAACATAACCCTCGCGTGAACGGCCAGCAAGCTGGCTTGACAGCGGAGTGGGCCCGCACGAACCTTCGGCGTGCGGCGCGTCATCCTGCTCAGCGCCCTGTTGTCTGGCGCCGTTGCCCCGAGCCGGCTTGCGGCTCAGGCCCCTCCCTCCGCAGCTCTCTGGCGCGTGGCGGCCTCATCACTCGCCCGCCCCCCGGCACTCAGCGAGGGTGTCGCCGGCACGTTCTGGAATCCGGGAGCGCTCGGCCGAGCGAGGGGAATCGCTGTCGGCGCCCACGTGTTCCATACATCGGACGTGTTGGGGATGTCCGGTGTGCTCCTGGGTGGTAGTCTGCCCCTGCCCAAGCCCGTTCGTGCAGGTGTCCTGCTGGGACGCGTCGACATCCGCGACCTCGTTCGGACGACCACATCACCGGATGCCAACGGTGGATCGATCCCCGTGTACACCCAGTTCGTCGGGGGCAACATCGCCGTATCGACTGGACCCTTGGCAGCGGGCCTGGCCTTGCGGCTCCACGAGGCCCGCTTCGACAGCGAGAACGTGAGCGGTTTGACCCTGGACGCAGGCATTCGGCTTCGGCCGGTCGACCGCCTCCTGATCGCTGCCAGCACGCACCTGCTGCCGATCGACTTTTCCGCCCAGTCGACCACGGACTACTTCGCGGGTGTGGAGTACACGGCGTGGGATCACCGCCCGGCCGAAGGGCTGACGGCCCGGGCCCAGGTCCGCTACGGCGTCGCATACCAGCCCGACGGCACCGTCGAACACCTCATGGGGATCGGAGCCGAGCTGGCCGGCCAGATCGAAGTCGATGCCGGTGTCGCGAGTGAGGCTGGGATCGGCGAGCGCATCTGGCGGCCGAGCGTCTCGCTCGGATTCCGCTTCGGCGGCTATACCGTTGCCCTCGCGCATGGCCTCGGTGCCAACGACGTCGGGGGCACATTTCGCGTCGGCATCGACATCGAGTTTCGCTGATGAATCTGCTCGATGTGGTGCCGTCGCGTGCCGCGGCCGAGGTGGCGGTGTGGCTCCGCCGGAGGGGCGAGCCGGCGTATCGCGAGCGCCAGATCCTGCCGCGCCTGTGGCAGCGCCCCGTATCGCGATGGCGCGAGGCAACCGATCTGCCGACTGCCTTACGCGACGCGCTCGAGGAGGCGTTTCCCTTGCCGCGTCCCCTTGAGCGCGCCCGGCAACGATCGTCGGACGGAACCGTCAAGTTCCTGTGGGAGTTCCCGGACGGGCACACCGTCGAGTCGGTGCTGATACCCGAAGAACGGCGGCGTACGCTCTGCATCTCGTCACAGTCCGGCTGCGCCTACGGGTGCGTCTTCTGCGCGACGGGACGGATGGGGTTTCAACGGCACCTCCAACCGTGGGAGATTGCCGCCCAAGTTCGCGAGATGGCCCTTGCCCCCGATCTCGGCCCGCCGAGCCACGTCGTCTTCATGGGAATGGGGGAGCCGCTGCACAACTGGAAGGCCGTCGACCGTTCCCTGACCATCCTGAACGCGGCACTTGGGCTCGGGATCGGTGCGCGGCACATCACCGTGAGCACGGTGGGGCTGGTGCCCGGGCTCGAAGCACTCGCGGCGCGCCCGGAGCAGTTTCGGATCGCGTTGTCGCTGCACGCCCCAACGAGCGGCCAGCGACTGGCGCTCATGCCCGTCGAACGTCGCTACCCGTTGGACACGGTGCTCGCGGCACTCCGCGCGTTTCGCAAGCGCGTGACATTCGAATACGTCATGATCCGGGGCTTCAACGATGCGGACGCTGACGCCGCGGCGCTGGCCGATCTGGCCCGCCCCTTCGGCGCCCTCGTCAACCTCCTCCCGTTGCACCCGGGCGGGGCACCGGGGTACCTACCCTCTCCACCGGAGCGCATCACGGCGTTCGCCCGTACCCTAGCCGGCCGCGGGATCCACGTGACTGTTCGGAAGAGCCGTGGCCTGGATATCGCTGCCGCCTGCGGTCAGCTACGGACCGCGACCGAGCGCGGGCAACGCATCTCGTCCCAGCAGGACGGTCACGTCCAGCAGTAGCCTGGGATCCTCGGCGTCTTCAACGACGCCGACGCCCAATGCTTCCTGCACCTCCCGCGCGAGCGCCGTGTTGCCGCGCCGCGCCACCACCCGAGTCTCCGTCAGGGTGTCGATGCCGGCATTGCCGAAGAACACGACGTCGAGACCGCGCGCTCGGAGGCGGAGGGTCGCGTCACGCGCAAGGCCGTCGATGCCCACGGCGTTCAGGACTTCGACCTGCGCCGGCACACGCTCGCCAGGGATGGGATACCGCGGGCGGTCGGCCCGGTGCGACCGAACGAGCCATGCGACAGCCACCACCACCGCTGTCAAGACCACCACGATCCACACGGGCTTCATATCAGGGCATTCCAGAAGGCAACGGTTTCGGGAAGCAGCGGGTGCGCGCGTCCGAGGTGATGGACGATGCGGAGGCGCGCAACGTCACGCAGGGCACGTTCCGGATCTGCGGTGACACGCCCGCGGATCTCAGGCACCTCCTCCGACAAGCCGACTCGGCCGGGCTCGAGGTAGTCGGCAAGGTAGAGCATGCGGCCGACGCGATCCCACCTCGCGAACCCGACCGAGTGGTATCGGACCGCACTCAGCACGCCGGCATCGGTCTCGCCATGACGTTGGGCGAGCACGGCGGCAGCGGGGCCGTGCAGCAGGTTCTTCGCACCCCACCGGACGTCCGCCAGCGACTCCTGCAGCTCCAGCGGGGCATCCTTGAGCGCATCGTGCAGCAGTGCCGCCCGCCGCCATCGATCGCGCTCCTCGGATCCAACCGCCAACGCGTCGGACCACTCCATCAGCGTCATCAGCACGCCTCGGACGTGCACGCGACGCTCCGGAGTCACCACGGCCCAGGATGGGAGCGGGACCGGAGCAGCGCGGCGCGCGCCTGCACCCATCTGTCCCGTCCCCCGGGCTACCGCCGCCGTCCGGCGCCGGAGAGGTGGATTTCCAGCTCGGCGAGCTCGCGCTGCCAGAACGCCCGATTGGGTAGCTCCGGGTGGGGCACGGTGAGTCCCGGCTCATCCACCTGCTGCGCCTCCATCCGCACGATGTCGAGGTCGAGCGTTCGTGGTCCCCAGCGTCGTCCCCGGATTCTGCCGGACTCCCGCTCGATCGCGAGGCAATGCTCCAGCAATTCGCGCGGTTGGAGCGCCGTCTCCAACAACACCATCTGATTCAGGTACGGGCCCTGGGGGATGGGTCCGAGTGGCGCCGTCTCCTCCGCGCTGGTCGCGGCGACGAGCCGCGTCCCTGGCAGGCTTGCAAGGCGGGCGCGGGCCCGACGCAGGTGGGCCTCGCGGTCCCCGAGATTCGAGCCGAGTGCGACGAACACCCGTTCAGTCGTCGGCACGGTCCCGTTCGATGATGACTTCCACGTAGTCGAGTGGGCCTTCGATCGGGGCGTGCGGCTTGCGGGCCGCCACGCGCACTCGTCGCACCGCTTCGCGCTCGAGGACGGCATTCGCAACGCGCTCACACAGCGCCTCCAGCAACCGGTGGTGGCTCTCACCCACCGTGTCGGCCACGATCGCGTAGAGATCGCGGTAGTCGAGGAGGTCGCGTGGAGAGTCCGACGCGCCAACCGGACGGAGCGACAGCCACACGGCCAGATCCAGTTCCAGCGGCTGCGGTACCGATGCCTCGTGCGGTAGGAGCCCCACGCGCGTGTGGAAACGCATGCCCTTGAGGGTGATGCAGTCGGGAGTGGGTCGGGGGTTCATTGGTCCCGCTAAATGAAGTAGTCGGACGGCCGCAGTCCGTACCGGTCGGGATTCGCGACCTTGATGATCGATCGGGTGAAGTTGCCGCTGCCGTCGGTTTCGGTGAGGTCGGCAATGAAGCCATTGCCCAGCCCCACCCCGTCGGGATTCGTGACAATCCGCACGAGAGGCCGATGCAGCTGCGCCGGATCGGAGCTCGCGGCGTGAACGATCCCCACCTCGTACGTATCGAGGATCACACACGTGCCGACCGGATAGACGCCGGTCAGATTGATGAACGCCTTCACCAACACCGGATCCTGACCCCGCCGCGGGTTTTCCCACATTTCCTTCAGCACGTCTGCCGGCTGGAGGGGAACCGTCTGGTACGTGCGGCGACTCGTAGCCGCGTCGAACGCGTCTGCCACAGCGATGATCTTCGAGAAGAGCGAGAGCTGGCGGGGCCGGATCGTCTTCGGGTAGCCGGTCAGGTCGATCTTCATGTGGTGCTCGAACGCACAGATCATGGACCGGTAGGGGATCTCCCCATATCCGCGCAGGCCGAACAGCGTCAGCACGCCGAGCCAGGGATGTGCCTGCATGATCCGCCACTCGTCGTCGTCGAGCGCTCCCGCCTTGTTGAGCACGTCCAGAGGCACGCGGCTCTTGCCGACATCGTGGAACAACGCCGCAAGACCAAGATCGAACAGCTGCAGTTTCGAGAGGCCCAGACGCTTCCCGATCGACACGGCGAAGATGGTCACGTTGACCGAATGCACGAAAGTATATTCGTCGTAGTCACGGATCGTGGTCAGACCGACGATGGACACTTCGTTCCTCAGCACCTGGTCCACGATTCCCTGCACCGCGCGCTTCACCTTCTTCACGCTCGCACTTCGTCCCAGGCGGACGCTGCCGACCACCTCCTTCGTAACCGCGACCGTCTGCTCGTACGTCCGCTTGGCGAGTTCCTTCGCCCGCTCCTCGTCGTCGAGATCCTCGTCCGACTCCGCCGGTGGCTGCGCGGCGATGTGGTCGACACCGCCCTGCGCGAGGCGTTCCTGCAGCTCGTAGATCTTGTTCGGCGTGGGTTCCCGCGACGCGAAGGCGAGGATCAGCGAGATGAACACCTGCCATTCCCGCCGACTCACGCCGGGCTCCACCCGCACGAGACCGACCCCCGACTGTCGAAGGGTGGACAGCACGTGACTGAACGAGGCGAAGTTGTCGAGGTTCAGCCGGAGTCGGGTCGCATTCACGAAAATGAACTCACCGGACACCTTCACCTCGAGTTCGTCTTCGATCCCAAGCAGGGTGTTCGCCGACTCCGTGACCTCATCCAGTGCCCGCTGCACCTGCTCGTTCTCGACCGGGTACAGCTTGAGACTCCGCAGCGCCGTGTAGAAATCGATCAGGAAGTCACGGCCGCTCTGCCGGAGCACGCGCTCCGTGCTCTCGACCGTGTCGGCCATCGAGGGGCGCGACATCCCGGGTTGGATCTGCTCGCTCATGGCGCACCCTGCCGCAACGCGCGATTCACGGCATTCCGCACCAGCGGATCCTTGTCGTCGGTATGGCGCTCGAGCACCGCGCGGGCACTCTCCGTATCAATGCGTCCCAGCGCCATGGCGGCGCAGGCTCGGATCTGCGGATCCTCCCTGCGTCGCAGCAGTCCACGGGGCTCGAGGAGGGCGCGGAGTCGCTTCAGGCCATTCTCTCCAGCCAGCAGGCCGTAAGTCTCGAAAAACGCGGTCTTTTCGGTCAAATCCGCATCCCGAAGGGCGTTACCGCCGATCACCGCTTCGATCGCGCCGAACGCGCCGTTGTACCGCTCCGCGCCGATCGCCCGCGCGGCTGCGACCCTGACGTCGCGGTCGGCGTCCGTCACCGCCGGCTCGAGTGCCTTCATGGCCCCTGGCGTCGCAATGGCGGCGAGAGCGTCCGTGACCGCTCGCCGCACGTCGGTACCAGCGCGCGCGAGCAATGCGCCCAACGCCGGTACGACCGGGGGGAGCTTGACGTCCCCAGCCAACTGCGCGACCTCGAGCAAGACGGCTTCGTCATCCGACTCGAGTGCCTTGACCACTTCCTGCGGATGAGCCTGCGCGAGCCGCTTCGCCGCCCCGTGTAGCAGGCTCTTCACGCGCGCGTTCGACAGGCGAGGCAGCCACGACAGCACCGTCTCGAGCGCTTCGGGCCTGAACTCTCGGAACAGCTCGCCCAATTCCTCCTCGGTGGGATGGACTGCCGCCTCGTCGAGCGACTGGAGCAATTGGCCGAGCGCCTGTGGCTCGGACAGCGTCCACGGCAGGGCATCGAGGACCTGGCGATGCTCCGGCAGCAGCTCGCGGGCTCGCTTGAGGACCACCCGCGCCTCCCGAAGGATGAACGCTACGGAGTGGAAATCCCCCACGGCGAGTAGATAGGGAATGAAGTTCTCGACGATCGAGAGGAGCTCGGCCCGCACCGTGCTGTACGATTGCAGCTCGAGCAGATCGAACAGCATCGCGAGAACATTGCCTCGGAGATCCTGGTGGTACTCGCGTTCGATCTCCTCCTTCAGGTACGTGATCTCGCCATCGTCCAGGAAGTAGAGCGTCGACTCGGTGTCGTCGAGCGACACGACCATCGGCCGCGCAGTCTCGGTCACCTCCTGACGCACCTGGTGCCGCACTTCTTCCGGCTCGGAGGGCTCCTCTTCCGCCGCCTTCTGTAGCGGCGGTACGTCCTCCAAGCCCAGCTGCACGTAGTCGTACTTGATGTGGTGGAAGTCCTGGTCCCACAGCAGCGTCAGCAGGTCGTCCGGCGCATCCTGTTCGAGGGTGCGTGCGCGCTGCATCACCTGCATGAGCCGGCCGATCTCCTCGTCCTCGGCGCCCCGGTGAATGGTGAGGGTGCGGACGCCGTCCTTGAACAGAAGCCAGGCCACCGACTCCGACTTGGTGTCCTGGCTGAGGACCGGCTCACCATCCCAGAGCAACTGCGTCTCGTGCACCGTGAGCTCGAGCTCGTCGGTGTACTCCCACACGGGTGGGAACGCGGCAGCGAGGTTCTCCATCGCCCGCTGGTACACGGGGTTGTTCGGCAGATACAATTGCACGGCCCGGAGACCCTTGACCAGGAGTTGCATCAGGGTCGAGACCTGCTCCGCACCGTCCGGCCGAGAGTCGCTCAGGGCCTCGTGGGTCGGGATCGTCACCATCCTGTCACGCGACAAGTCGAACATTGCCCGCCCCCCTGCCGGGAAGGGAGGAGCTGGGCCGCGGCCCGCTCGCGGGCAGCACGCAACTGATTTGGCCTTCGGGAATTAGAGCATCGGCCGTGTGTCGCGCAAGTGGCGGGTGTGCGGCAGGACTGGCGGAGTCTTCCGGTGCTCCGCCGTGAGGAGGTTTGAGGAACCCTGGCGCCGGAGCAGCTTCCAACCGTTGGCGCATTGCGCTTCGGGTACCCTTCGGGTTACATTGATTCGGAGTTTCTTCGGGAAGTTGAGGATGCCATGCCGCTCACGCGCCGCCAGAAGCAGATATTGGACTTTCTGCAGTCGTATATCCTCGAGCACGGATTCGCTCCGTCGTTTGAGGAAATCGCGGAGCACTTCGATTTCCGTTCGCTGGCAACGGTGCACGAGCACCTCTCCAATCTGGAGCGCAAAGGCTACATCCACCGGGTCCACAACGAGAGCCGCTCGATCGAGGTCATGCCCCTGCCCGGCCAGGCATCCGCGGTCGAGCTACCGCTGCTTGGGCAGGTTGCAGCTGGGGAGCCGATCGAGGCGATCGCACAGCCCGAGACGATCTCTGTGCCTACGGATCTCATCCCGCGCCGCGGCTCGTGCTACGTGCTCAGAGTACGCGGCGACTCGATGATAGACGAGCACATTCAGCACAACGACTTCGTCATCGTGCAAGGCCGCGAGGATGCCGATAATGGGGAGATGGTCGTGGCCCTCGTCGATGGGACGTCCGCCACGGTGAAGCGGTTCTACCGTGAACCGGGCGGCTGGATCCGGCTGCAGCCGGCGAACGAGGCCATGCGTCCAATCCGGGTCCACGAGGATAACGTGCTCATTCAGGGTGTGGTCGTCGGTGTGATGCGCAAGTACTGACCGCCTGCCGGGTCGCCGCTGGTCGGCCCCAGTCTTCTGCCGGCTCTCCCCGCGGCCTATCTTGCGGCCCATGCGCGGGCCCTCCTTCTACGCAATCCTCGAGTACGACGGCGGCCAGTTCGCCGGATGGCAGCGCCAACCCGACATACGGACCGTGCAGTCCGTCTTCGAAGCGGCCCTCGAGCGCATCGCCGGCCGCAAGGTTGGCTGTACGGCGGCGGGGCGGACGGATGCCGGAGTCCACGCGCTCGGGCAGGTCGTGAGCTTCCAGCTGCCGCGGCCGTGGCGTGCGGAAGAGCTGACACGGGCGCTCCGAGCGTTGACGCCGGAAGACATGTGGGTGGTCCGAGCCGGGGCGGCTCCCGCCGGATTCCATGCTCGGCGCGACGCCCGCTCGCGTCGCTACCGCTATGTGATTGGCTGCGATGACGCCGCAGCCTCGCCCTTTCGCCACCGATTCGAGTGGGCGCTCAGCAGGCCCCTCGAGCGACATACCCTCGACGCTGCGGCGCGTGAACTCGTCGGATCGCACGATTTCCAAGCGTTCGCGGCCGTCGGCCAGCAGAAGCAGCACTACCGGTGCACCGTCATCGAGTGTGCGTGGACGCCGCGGCCGGACGTCGACGGCTTTATCTTTACCATCGAGGCGGATCGGTTCCTCCATCGCATGGTGCGATTCCTCGTGGGAACCATGGTGGACGCGGCTCGTGGGCGACGACCGGCAGATGACATGTCCCGACTGCTCGCGGGTACGGACAATCGGGAGGCCAGCCCGCCTGCCCCGCCTCACGGATTGTTCCTGACGCATGTGCGCTACCCTGAACTCGACGAGGCTCTCACACGATGAAATTCTTCCTCGACACCGCTGCCGTCTCCGACATCCGATGGGCGGCCCGAGCCGGGCTGATCGACGGCGTGACGACCAATCCCACGCTGATGGCCAAGCATGCCGGCGACGCCGATCCGCGCGACGTCCTGCGGGAGATCTGCGCGACCGTCGAGGGGCACGTGAGTGCCGAGGTGGTGGCCGTCGAGGCCGAGGGGATGTACGAGGAGGGCCGGGAGCTCGCTCGGATCGCGGACAACATCGTCGTGAAGATCCCGCTGATCGAGGATGGCCTGGTGGCCACGCGGCGGCTGGTGGCGGACGGGATCAAAGTGAACGTCACGTTGGCCTTCAGTTCCGTGCAGTGTTTGCTTGCCGCGAAGGCCGGTGCGACGTACGTCTCGCCCTTCCTCGGGCGCATCGACGACATCGGGCACGACGCGATGGACGTGATTCGTGAGACACGCCTCATCTTCGACAACTACAGCTATGAAACGGAGATTCTCGCGGCGTCCATCAGGCACCCGCGCCACGTCGCCGAGGCCGCCATGCTCGGCGCGGACGTCGCGACGGTACCGACGGACGTCCTGCGAAAGATGCTGCTGCATCCCCTGACCGACCGAGGCCTCGACCAATTCCTGAACGACTGGAGCAAGCTGGTCGCCCGCGGCAAGGGAGGCGTGTGAGGCCCGGCCTCGCCCTCGGATTGGCCGCCCTGCTGGCCTGCAGCGATTCGCCGCCCGAAGCGCGCGCGGCAGCCGCACGTTCCGACGACACCTCCGTTATTGCGTCGCTGCTGCAGGAGCCGTCGCAGCAGCCCGAGCGGCTGCCGGTGTCGGACACGCTCGATCGGTCGCGGAGCACCGCCATTGTGACCGCCGCCAATCGCGTGGCACCCGCGGTGGTGAGCGTCAACGTGACCCGGCGCGCGGTCCGCCAGGGTCGCTCCATGTTCGACTGGTTCTTCATGCCCCGCGGATACGAGCGAGAGGTCCAGGGCCTTGGCTCGGGGTTCATCGTGTCGCCTGCCGGCCTCGTCATCACGAACCAGCACGTGACGTCGGGGGCTACCGAGATCGTTGTCACCACCCGCGATGGCACCGACTATCCCGCCGAGCTGCTGGGCGAGGATCCGTACACGGACATCGCCGTGCTGCGGATCGAAGGAACCAGCCTCCCGACGGTTCCGGTCGGCCGGAGCAGCGACCTCTTGATCGGCGAGTGGGTCGTCGCCATCGGCAACCCGTACGGATATCTCCTCGGCAACACCGAGCCCTCCGTCACGGCGGGTGTGGTGAGCGCCGTCGGTCGGAACCTCATTCCCTCCGGCGACGATCAGTCGGTGTACGTCGGCATGATCCAGACCGACGCCGCCATCAATCCGGGCAATTCGGGCGGTCCTCTGGTCAACGCGATCGGCGAGGTCGTCGGGGTCAACAGCTCCATCTTCTCGCAGAGCGGCGGGTCGGTGGGGATCGGCTTCGCGATCCCGATCGAGCGGGCGCTCCGGGTGGCGTCGGAGCTCGAGCGCTTCGGTGCGGTCAGACGTTCCTGGATCGGCCTGAGCGTGGCCGGCTCCGAGCGCATGCGTGAGTGGAAGCGGACTGGAGGCCTCACGATCACGGAAGTCGTGCCCGAGGGCCCCGCGGAGCGAGCTGGGGTCCGCGGAGGCGACGTGCTGATCGCGGCACTCGGCCGCCCCGTGCGGACCTTCCTCGACTGGGAGTCGGTGAAGCTGGATGTAGGCCCTGGCGATACCCTGGACCTGACCGTCCGGCGCGATGAACGCGAGCGGATCATCCGAGCCGTGGTGGCCGACCTCCCGACGACCCTCGCTGAGCGCGTTTCCGTGCTGGGCGACATTGAACTCATCACCGTGAGCCCGGCCATCCGCCAGGAGCGACGCATCCAGTCCGAGGCCGGCGCGCTGATCGTCGGCATTGGACAGAGCACGCAGCGCAGCACAGGCTTGAGGGAGGGGGACGTGATCATCCAGGTCAACCGGACGCCCGTCGCTCGCGCGGAGCAGGCTCGGGAGCTGTTCCGGCAAGCGCAGGGGGGGAACGCCATCCGGGTCTACGTCGAGCGGGATGGATCGATCGGCTGGTCGGAGTTCTACGTCCGATGAGCGAGCCGACCGGGTATCGCTCGCCGCTCGGCTCACGGTACGCCTCCCCCGCGATGCAGCAGTTGTGGGGAGCGCCGCACCGGGCGGCGGTGTGGCGCCGTGTCTGGCTTGCCCTCGCCGACGCCGAACGGGCGCTCGGCCTGGACATCCCGGATGTTGCGTTGCAGCAGATGCGCGCACACCTCGACGACACCGATCTCGATGCCGTGCGGCGGTACGAGAGCCGATTCCGCCACGACGTGATGGCGCACATCCATCACTTCGGCGATCAGGCGCCGGCAGCACGCCCCTTCCTGCACCTCGGGGCCACCAGTGCTTTCGTGACGGACAACGCCGACCTCGTGATCATGCGGGAGGCACTGCGAGTGGTGCTCGGTCGGCTCGTCGCCGTGATTCGTGCCCTCTCGGGCTTTGCCGAGCGCCATCGCTCGTTGCCGACCGTCGCGTACACGCACTTCCAACCCGCGCAGCTCACGACGGTAGGCAAGCGGGCTACGTTGTGGCTGCAGGACTTCGTGCTCGACGCGGAGGCGCTGCGCCGCCTCACCGATGAGCTGCCGTTCCGCGGCTGCAAGGGCACGACGGGCACGCAGGCGAGCTATCTGGATCTGTTCGGCGGCAATCACGAGAAGGTCCGCGAGCTCGACCGGCTCGTGGCAGCCGCCTTCGGCTTCCACGGCTCCATCCCGGTGAGTGGCCAGACCTACACCCGCAAGCTCGACAGTCGTGTGCTCGACACCCTCGGCGGGGTCGCCCAGTCGGCCTCCAAGTTCGGCACCGACCTTCGGCTCCTGCAGCACGAGGGAGAGCTGCTCGAGCCCGCCGAGCGCGAGCAGGTGGGGTCGAGTGCGATGCCCTACAAGCGCAATCCCATGCGGGCGGAGCGGATCTGCTCGCTAGCGCGGCACGTGCTGTCGCAGCAGGCGAGCGCACACCACACGGCGGCGACGCAGTGGCTCGAGCGCACGCTGGACGACAGTGCGATCCGGCGGCTCAGCATTCCGGAGTCGTTCCTCGCGACGGACGCCGTTCTCGTGCTGTGCACCAACGTCGCAACGGGGCTCGAGGTCGTGGAGCCGGTGGTGCGGCGCAACGTGGAGCGCGTGATGCCGTTCATGGCAACGGAACGCTGGCTGATGCTTGGGGTGCAGGCCGGAGGCGACCGGCAGGAGCTGCATGAGGTGATTCGGCGGCATGCGTGGGCCGTCAGCGAGGCGGTGGCACACGGGGCCGAGAATGACCTAATCGATCGCCTGGCGGTCGATCCAGCCTTCCGGGCCGTCGATCGCACGGCGCTCACGGCAGAGCTGGATGCGGCTCGCTACGTGGGCCGTGCCCCCGAGCAGGTGCAGGAGTATGTCCACGGGCAGGTCAACGAGGTCCTTCGCGACCTGTCCGCCTTTGAAACCGCTGACGAGGCGAGCGTAACGGTATGACTCCGGAGGCAATGCGTGAGAGCTCCCTGCCGCTTCCCCTCTTCCGCCGCGGGAAGGTGCGCGAGGTGTACGAGGTGGGCACTGACACCCTGCTGCTGGTGGCGAGCGACCGGGTGAGCGCATTTGACGTCGTGATGAACGAGCCGATTCCCAGGAAGGGCGCCGTGTTGACCCAGACGAGCGCCTTCTGGTTCCGGGAACTCGCCGGCGTCGTTCCCAGTCACTTCCTGACGGCAGACGCCGATGAGATCGTCAGGCACATCCCGTCGCTCCAAGCGCACAGGGCAACGATCGCAGGTCGGAGTATGCTGGTCCGTCGCACCGAGCCGGTGCTGTTCGAGTGCGTCGTGAGGGGCTACCTGTCTGGCTCGGCGTGGAAGGAGTACCGGCAGCACGGTACGCTCGCCGGCGAGGAGCTGCCTGCGGGGCTCGTGGAGAGCCAGAAACTCGATCCGCCGATCTTCTCACCGGCCACCAAGGCCGAGTCCGGACACGACGAGAACATCACGTTCGGCACAATGCGGGAAGCGCTCGGCGGCCCACTCGCCGACCAGTTGCGCACCCTCAGCATCTCGCTGTACACGAAGGCCGCCGAGCGCATGTTGGCGCGTGGCATCATCATCGCCGACACGAAGTTCGAGTTCGGACGTACGGCGGATGGGACGCTCCTGGTGATCGATGAGGTCCTGACACCGGACTCGTCGCGCTTCTGGCCGGCCGACAGCTACGAGCCCGGCCGAGGCCAGCCCAGCTTCGACAAGCAGCCTCTCAGGGACTTCCTCGACGGGCTCAAGCGCGAAAACGCGTGGGACGGGAATCCTCCACCTCCTCCGCTGCCTCCCGACGTGGTCGAGGCGACCAGCACCCGGTATCAGGCGGCCTACCGCCTCGTCACGGGACAGGAGCTCCCCTCGGATCAGTGACGATCGCTCCGGAGGGCCGCCCGTTCGTTCTCGCCGCGTCGAGCCTGTGGGCCGCCGTCAGCCTCACGGCGGCGGCGCTTGGCGGCTGGTGGTGGCTCGCGGTCGGGGCGTGGACGCCGATCGCACTGTGGGTTCCGTGGTTCTTCCGCGACCCCGTTCGGGTCGGACCTCGCGGTGATCAGCTCGTGATCGCTCCGGCCGATGGCAGGGTCGTGAGCATCGCGGAGGTCGAGGAGCCAGCGGTGATCGGCGGCCGCGCCGTGAGGATCTCCGTCTTCATGAACGTGTTCGACGTGCACGTGAACCGGCACCCGGTGAGCGGGACGGTGGTGCTGCGTGACTACGAGCCGGGCAAGTTCTTCAATGCGACCCTCGACAAGGCCAGTGCATTCAACGAGCGGGCATCGCTGGGAGTGCGGAGCCCGCGTGGGGCCATCCTGGTGCGACAGATCGCTGGACTCGTGGCCCGCCGGATCGTGACCGATCCGGAACTGGGTGCAGCCGTGATCCAGGGCGAGCGCCTGGGCATGATCCGGTTCGGGTCGCGGGTGGACACCTTTCTCCCTGCGGGCGTCCGTGTGCTCGTGCGTACCGGAGACCGCACCCTTGCCGGCGTCACCCCCATCGCGGAGTGGTCATGAGCCGTGTGCCACGGCGGCGACGTATGCGGCGTGCGGTAATCGTCGTGCCGAGCATCTTCACGCTCGCCAACCTGTTCTTCGGCATCTGGTCGATGGTGCTGGCGGCACAGGGCGATTTCTACCGTGCGAGCTGGTGGATCGTGATCGCTGGGGTACTCGACCTGATGGATGGACTGTCCGCCCGCGTCAGCAAGACCGGCACACAGTTCGGTGCCGAACTGGACTCGCTGACCGACCTCGTGAGCTTCGGTGTGGCACCCGCCTTCCTGCTGTACTTCCTACACTTCTCGACCTTAGGTCCGTTCGCGTGGATCTTCCTCTACGGATTCGTCGTCTGCGTCGCCCTGCGTCTGGCGCGGTACAATCTCGAACCGTCGAGCGACACCCCGAAGACCGCGTTCACGGGCCTCCCGTCACCCGCAGCCGGGATGACGCTCGCAACCTACTATCCCTTTACGCAGACGGAGTTCTACCGCACGGCAATTGCTGCGTGGCCCTGGAACCAGATTCTCGTGTTCACCGTCATCGCACTGAGTCTCGCGATGGTGAGCAACGTCCAGTACGCCCGCCTCCCCCGCATGGGCTTCCGAACAATGCGGGGCGTGCTCGGCCTGGCCGTGAACCTGACCGTGCTCGGGTTCGGCATCTGGTCCCGTGATATCTTTTTCTTCCCGCTCGGGATTGCCTACCTTTCATACGGACTGATCCGAGCCGCCGTGGTCGGATTCCTCGAACGGGGGGATGAGAACGGGGGGCACCACGGTCCGGAGAGCCGTATACCGTTCGTGGTGCGGGCGCGCGAGCGGCGTCAGCGCCGCCGGGCGAAATCGGCGCGCGACGGAGACACCGGTGAGGAAGGTCACTCCTAGGAGCCTTGCCGGGAAGTATGCTATCTTATTGACGAAGGAGACGTTGTGGCTTCCGACCCCCTTCGGAGGAGGAATCCCATGCACTGGCCGAGCTTGGCTCTCGCCGCTGCCGCGGCGATGATCCTGACGGGATGCAGCGCGGGCGACGATCCGCCGGTCCCTGAAGAGCAGGCCCAGCAGACCGCAGCGGGCGACAGCGGTACGGCGCAGGAGACTCCCGTCGCTGACCCGCCGCGTGTTGCGGAGCCCGAGGTGACGCCGCCGGCCCGCACGCCCGTCACGACGACCGCTGCCGTCGACGAGCCATGGGTGGCGACGCATACGGGGACCGTCAATCCGGGAATGAGCCGGGAGGAGGTAGTGGGCGTCTGGGGCGAGCCCGTTGCCGAGCGCATGGCAGACGGCCGAATGTACTTGTTCTATCGGAACGGGTGCGAGGTGACCTGCGGGACGTTCGACGTGGTCTTCCTCGAAGGCGGGCAGGTCGTCGATGCGATCGTGCGCGCACGCGGCCACACGTATTCCGGGACCTCGTCGTCGCCGGCCGGGAGTGAGGGTGTGCCCACGCCCCCCGCCGGTCAGGCCCGGACGTAGGAGCCGAGAGTCGAGTCATGCCCGACAAACCCAGCAAGAACGAAGACGAGTACTTCGCCAAGCAATCGGCGGATCTGATCAAGGTCCGGCAGGAAGCGGCGGTCAGGGAACAGCAAGAAGCGCAGCGACGTTTGCACTTCATGAAGTGTCCCAAATGCGGCAACGACCTGCGCACGGAGGAGTACCACGGCATCGAGATCGACCGCTGCGCCGAGTGCCACGGCATGTGGCTCGATGCCGGTGAGGCAGAGGACCTCCTGCGACGTGAGGATGAAGGCGTGATCAACATCTTCCGGTCGATCATGAAGGGAGTCGGCCGATAGCGTCCGGAGCGACTCTTCGGCTGGACGGCAGCAGCGTCGGCCGGGCACCCGAGTGCGACAGATGTGCGGGCGCCCGGCCGATGTCCGTGCGTGAGGATCGCTGATGTGCGGAATCTTCGGCGTGTACGGCCTCGAGAATGCGGCGGAGTTGACGTATCTCGGCCTGTACGCGCTTCAGCATCGGGGGCAGGAATCGACCGGGATCGTCAGTGTCGACGAGAGCGGACGGGCTCGTACCCATCGCGGCATGGGACTCGTGCAAGATGTCTTTCCACCGCGAACGCTTCGCTCCCTCGCGGGTGATATCGCCATCGGCCACACCCGCTACTCGACGAGCGGCAGCAGCGACCTGAGCAACGCGCAGCCGCTCGTGGTCGACTATCACGAGGGCGTGCTTGCGGTGGCACACAACGGCAACCTCACGAATGCCACGACGTTGCGTGAGGATCTCGTGCGAACCGGTTCGATCTTCCAGTCATCCTCGGACTCCGAAGCGCTGATCCACCTCATCGCCCGCTCCGATGCCCGCGAGATCGAGCACCAGGTGCTCGACGCACTCGAGCGTGCAGAGGGTGCGTATTCGCTGCTCCTCACGGTCGGCCGGACCCTCTACGCGATTGTCGACTCCCGCGGATTCCGCCCGCTCGTGCTCGGCCGCCTGGGGAATGGCTGGGTGCTCGCATCCGAGACCTGCGGACTCGACATCGTCGGGGCCACGCTCGTGCGTGAGCTCGAGCCCGGCGAGTGGCTCAAGATCGAAAACGGCAAGCTGGTCGATCTGCCGCCCCTCCCCCCCAAGCAGCACAAGCGGTGTGTGTTCGAGCTGATCTACTTCTCGCGGCCCGACAGTGTCGTGTTTCAGCGCTCGGTGGATCACGTGCGTCGCGAGCTGGGACGCCAGCTCGCGCGGGAGCACCCCACCCCCACCGCCGACTGCGTCTTCTCGGTTCCCGACTCGTCAAATGCGATGGCCCTGGGCTACGCGGAGGAGAGCGGGCTCAAGCTGGAGCACGGGCTCATACGGAACCACTACGTCGGACGGACCTTCATCAGCCCGACGCAGGACACCCGCACGACGAAGGTCCGCATCAAGTTCAATCCCGTCCGCGACGTGATCGAGGGTAAGCAGGTCGTCGTCGTGGATGACTCGCTCGTCCGTGGCACGACGTCGCGGGCCTTGATCCAGATGATCCGCCAGGCGGGAGCGCGGGCCGTCCATCTTCGACTCGCATCACCGCCGATCACCGGTCCCTGCATCTACGGAATCGATACGCCGACCCGGGCGGAACTGATCGCGGCGAGCATGTCAGTCGACGAAATCCGCGAGCAACTGGGCGTGGATACGCTGGGCTACCTGTCCCTCGACGGCACGTTGCAGGCAGCCGGTGGCGACCCGCAGTCGTTCTGTCACGCCTGCTTCTCGGGGTGCTACCCCACCGAACTGCCCCCCGACTTTGGGATCGAGCGCGAATCCGGGCGGCCCTCGCGAGTTACAGCCCTGATTGACTGAATCTTCATCGCAAATTCACATCCGCGCGCCACATTCCGACGCACACCACAGGACTGAGGACGAATCAATGGCATACGTGTACGGATTTGGAGGCGGGGCAGCGGACGGCCACGCCGGCATGACCGACGTGCTGGGCGGCAAGGGTGCGAACCTAGCCGAGATGACACGGATCGGTATTCCGGTGCCCCCTGGCTTCACGATCTCTGCCCGACTCTGCATCGACTACGTCCGCTCAGGCTCATTGCCCGACACCGTGGACCGGGAAGTCCGCGCAGCACTGAAGCGGGTCGAGGAGCTGACGGGCCGCACCTTTGGCGGGACCGAGCGTCCCCTCCTGCTGTCGGTCCGTTCCGGCGCCAAGATCTCGATGCCGGGGATGATGGATACGATTCTCAATCTCGGGCTCAACGACGATGCAGCGGCCGCCCTGGCGGCAGAATCGGGGAACGAGCGCTTCGCGTACGACTCCTACCGGCGCTTCGTGCAGATGTACGGCAACGTCGTGTACGGTATCAAGGCGGAGGCGGGCGATCCGTTTGAGCATGCCCTGGAGAAAGCGCGAGCGTCTCGGGGAGTCGATCGCGACATCGACCTCTCGGCGGATGACCTGCGCGGGCTCGTGCGGTCGTTCAAGCAGATCGTGGAGCGGGAGACCGGCCACCCCTTCCCTGACGACCCCTGGGCGCAGTTGTGGGGCGCCATCGAGGCGGTGTTCGGTAGCTGGAACAGTCGCCGCGCCATCGATTACCGGCGCGTCCACCGGATCCCGGACGACCTCGGCACTGCCGTCAACGTGATGGCCATGGTCTTCGGGAACGTCAGCGAGGATTCCGGCACTGGCGTCGCGTTCACACGCAATCCCTCCACCGGCGAGCCCAAAGTGTTCGGCGAGTTCCTCGTGAACGCGCAGGGCGAGGACGTGGTGGCGGGGATTCGCGACCCGGAGCCGCTCGAGAAGATGTCGGAGTGGATGCCGGCTGCGCATACGGAGTTTGAGGAGTACTGCCGGAAGCTCGAGGCGCACTACCACGACATGCAGGACGTGGAGTTCACGATCGAGCGTGGCACGCTCTACATCCTCCAGACTCGTCGCGGAAAGCGCACCGCAGCGGCCGCAGTCAGGGTCGCCGTGGATATGGTCGAGGAGGGACTGATCGATCCGGATCAGGCGATCTGGCGTGTCGAGCCCGACCAGCTGAACCAGTTGTTGCACCCCATGATCGATCCTGACGCCGACCTCGAGGTCATTGCGACCGGGCTGCCGGCATCTCCCGGGGCAGCAGTGGGCAAGGCGGTATTCGACGCGGATCACGCGGTCGAGATGGCATCCGACGGATCACCGGTCATTCTGGTCCGTCGGGAAACGAGCCCCGATGACTTCCACGGGATGGTAGCCGCGGTGGGAATTCTCACCGCCCGCGGTGGCATGACCAGCCACGCGGCGGTCGTCGCCCGGGGTATGGGCAAGTGTTGCGTGGCGGGGGCGAAGGAGCTCGCCGTCGACGCCGCCGCACGGCAGTTCGAGGTCAACGGGGCGACCGTGGCCGAAGGGGACTGGCTGACGCTCGACGGGACGGCGGGCCGGGTCATTCTCGGCAGGACGAAGCTGGTCGAGCCCGAACCAGGCCCGGCATTCCGACAGGTCATGGAGTGGGCCGACGAGCGCCGACGGCTCCGGGTCCGGACCAACGCGGACACGCCCAAGGACGCGGCCCGGGCGCGCGAGTTCGGCGCCGAGGGCATCGGCCTCTGTCGGACGGAGCACATGTTCTTCGAGGGCGAGCGGATCTTCTCGATGCGCAAGATGATCCTGGCGGAGTCCGAGGAGGAGCGACGCGCCGCACTCGCCACCCTGTTGCCCATGCAGCGCGACGACTTCGCCGGGATCTTCCGGGCGATGGATGGATTCCCGGTCACGATCCGCCTGCTCGACCCGCCGCTGCACGAGTTTCTGCCGCATGACGACGCCGAGATCCGTGAGGTTGCCGAGCGGATTGGCGTCGAGGAAAAGGCGGTGCGCCGTGCCCTGGAAACGCGCGCCGAGGCCAACCCCATGCTGGGACATCGCGGCTGCCGCCTGGGACTCACGTATCCGGAGATCACGGAGATGCAGGCGCGGGCGATATTCGAGGCGGCCTGCGCCGTGGCGGCCGACGGGGTCGAGGTGCACCCCGAAGTGATGGTGCCACTCGTATCGCACGTGGACGAACTGCGGCATCAGGAAGGAATCGTGCGCCGAGTCGCCGAGGAGGTGTTCGCGCAGCACGGACGGTCCGTCGAGTACTTGGTCGGGACGATGATCGAGATTCCGCGCGCCTGCATCACGGCTCATCGGATAGCGGAGGTTGCGGAGTTCTTCTCGTTCGGCACGAACGACCTGACCCAGACCACGTTCGGCATCTCCCGCGACGATGCCGGCAGGTTCCTGCCGCAGTATGTGGAGCGCGGGATCCTGAGCGATGACCCCTTCCAGACGCTCGACGCCGAGGGCGTGGGGGCCCTCGTGTTGCTGGCCGTCGAGGGAGGGCGCACGACGTCGCCAAGCCTCAAGATCGGCATCTGCGGCGAGCACGGCGGGGACCCCCGGTCCGTTGGCTTCTGCCATCGGGCGGGCCTCAACTACGTATCCTGCTCCCCGTTCCGGGTACCCATTGCACGATTGGCCGCCGCCCAGGCAGCCGTCGCCGCTCGGGCGGAACGCGGCGGAGAGTAGCCCTCCTCAGGCAGGGCTGGCGCCCGCCCCGGCCCACCTGACCATCCGGTCAGGTGGGCCGTCTGCCGTCGGCGTATTGCGTAGCCAACTGCCATGTCAAGGGTTGCAGCGGCAGGCCGACAGCGGCCATGCCTATGGCTTGTCGAACCGCCCTCGGGCCCGGTAGTGTTCGGCAGTCGCTCGCCAGGCCGGTGCTGCCCCAAACCAGCCGCCACCACCTCGTCCCCACAGTCGTGATCGGAGCGTCATGAACCGAATCCGAGTTGCGTCGATGCAGTACTTCATCCGGCCCGTCCGGAGGTTCGAGGACTTCCAAGCTCAGGTCGAGGCCCTGATCGAAACCGCGGCGGATTACGACTGTCAGTTGGCGGTCTTCCCCGAGTACTTCACGGTGCAGCTCCTCACGCTCGGCGATATCAAGCGTCCCATGCCGATCCAGATTCGTGACCTGGCCCGCCAACTCCCCCGCTACCTGGAGGTGATGGGGGGCCTCGCCCGTCAGCATGGCCTCTACGTGGTTGGCGGGAGCATCCCCGTCCTTGGAGACGACCAGGATACGGTCTACAACCAGGCCTACGTCTTCTCGCCGTCCGGAGATCACGGCATGCAGGGCAAGCTCCACATGACCCGGTTCGAGCGAGAGGACTGGTTCGTGACGGCACAGTCGGGCCTGCGGGTGTTCGAGACCGTGTTCGGGCGGATCGCCGTAGCGATCTGCTACGACGTCGAGTTCCCAGAGATCGCCCGCGCGGCGGCGCGCAACGATGCACACGTCCTCGTCGTACCCAGCTGCACCGACGACCGACAGGGCTTTCTGCGGGTTCGCTACTGCGCTCATGCACGGGCGATCGAGAACCAGATGTACATCATCCAATCGCACACGGTGGGCTCTCTGCCCCAGGTACCTGCCGTCCATCTGAACTACGGGCAGGCCGCCATCCTCACGCCATCGGACTTTCCGTTTTCGCGGGACGGCATCCTCTCCGAAGGAAACCCGAATCAAGAGATGATGATCATCGGGGAGTTGAATCTGGAAACGATCGTCACCGCGCGCTCGACGGGCACCGTGCTACCCCTCGAGGACTCGAAACGGACCGCTCAGCTCGTCGCAGATCCGGAGGTAGTCACTCTGTGACACGGGCAGACGACGTGATCGTAAGGAACACGACGCCCGAGGATTTCACGGCGATCCAACGGCTCTGCCGCCGAGTGTACCCCGAATCCGTTCCGTGGCAGGCAGCGCAGCTTGCGTCGCACCGCACCGTGTTTCCGGACGGTCAACACGTGGCGATCGAGCCGGGAACCGGCGCGCTCGTGGGAATGGCCGCGAGCCTGATCGTGCTGTGGGACGACTACGAAATCGACACGAACTGGCGGGACATGACGGACCACGGGATGTTCACCAACCACGATCCTGAAGGCCACACCCTGTACGGCGCGGAGATCATGGTCGATCCCGATGCTCGGCGCAGGGGAGTCGGACAGGCGATCTACGCCGCGCGACGGGAACTCGCACGCCGGCTGGGACTGCGGCGCATCCGGGCAGGCGCCCGAATGCGCGGCTACCACAAGTACCACGACTCGCTCACTCCGGAGGCGTACGCCCGCGCCGTCGTGAACGGCTCGATCACCGATCCGACTTTAACCTTTCAGTTGAAACAGCGCTTCAAGGTGATTGCGGTGGTTTCGGGTTATCTGCAGCATGATCCCGAGAGCCTAGGCTTCGCTGCGGTCATCGAGTGGATCAACCACGATGTCGCGAGACCGAGGGACTACGCCGGCCGCGGAGACCGCTTTCTGCGACCCCGACGCTCCGGCAGTGGTAGTCGCTGAACCTGCCTTAGGCGTGAGAACCGGTTCCGGACCCTCGAAGACCAGCCAAACGGAATCGGGCTGCCACCGAGACAGCGCCCACTCATCTCCCCCCGCCCTGTGCGCCGGTTTCCGTGCGCCGAAAAGGCAAATGCGGCGGAATCATCAGTCGTTCTCAACACTTCATGTTGAACATGATATGCACGTTGTACAGGATTCATTAATAACCACTTATCCTTTCACAGCTCTGTGAAGACAACAATATCAAGGGGCTTTGGAGGTGTTATCCACATGCCATCTCGGTGCTGCGCCGCGCCAATCTGACGCTCCCTGATGTGCGAAAGGATTTGTGAAATCCAGGCGCGCGCTGCCCTATAGGCAGCATGCGAGACGGGCCCGCCGACGTGCTGCCGGCGGGCCCGATCAGGAATGCGCGATGGAGGCGCGGGGAATCGAACCCCGGTCCGAGCCTCGATCCAAACCCGAGTCTACGTGCGTAGGCTGCGATTGTGGTCTCCACCGAACGGGTCGCAGCCACCCGCTCGGCGGACAAGCATCCGTGTACATCTCGCCGCACGCCCGAATGCGAAACGCTTGGCCAGCCCGATTTTGCGATACCTGCGCGGCGCCTTGGGCCGGGCTCCTACGCAGGCAGGTGCGCTAAGCGCGAAGCTTAGGCAGCCAGGGCCAATTCAGAGTTGGCAGTTGTACAGTGTCCCGGTGGTTTAGCCAGGGTACCAGGAACCTGGACACGCCTCGAGATCTTCACCAGACCCGTCGAAGCCAGTCGCCCCCTCGATTGTCAATAAGCACGCGTAAACTTAACTAAATCAGTGCTTTAGGCGCAAGCATTCACGCCCTTGCCCAGGTTGAGCTTCCGTCTCAGCTCCCACCGTGTGCCTGGATCGCGCGGTTCATTCTGGCGGCGGCAACCGCTGCGCCGAAGCCATTGTCGATGTTGACCACCACAACCCCGGCTGCGCACGAGTTGAGCATGGCGAGCAGCGCCGCGACACCGCCAAAGGAGGCCCCGTACCCAACCGAGGTTGGGACAGCGACAACGGGCACGCTGACCAGTCCGCCCACGACGGACGGCAGCGCACCATCCATGCCCGCCACCACAATGACTACCGACGCCCGCCGCAATTGCTCGGAGCGTCGGAGGATTCGGTGGATCCCTGCCACGCCGACATCCGCCAGGAGCTCAACGCGGTTCCCCATGGCCACCGCGGCAGCCTGCGCCTCCTCGGCAACCGGCAGATCGCTCGTACCGGCGGTTACGATGAGGATGGTCCCCGTCCCGCGAGGTTCGGGAGGCGGATCCGACGGCAGGAACACTACACGCGCCCGCGGGTTCACGACCGCAGCCGGGAATCGCCCTGCCAGGGCTTCTCGGGCCGCAGCATCGGCACGGGTGGCGAGGAACGTGCCGGCTGAACGCTCGAGGCTCTCGCAGATTCCGACCACCTGTTCGACGGTCTTCCCTTGGCAGAACACGACCTCTGGATACCCCTGCGACAGCGGCCTCAGATGGTCAACGGCTGCGTAGCCAAGTTCCTCCACGGGGTACCCGCGGAGCCGCTCCAGAGCCGCGTCTGCCGTGAGGGCACCCGACTCCACGGCGTCCAACAGTTCCCGAAGCCGCTCCTCCGTCATCCAACCGCCTCACGAGGTCGGAGGTACTCTCGGAACGTGTGCTCCACGTCGGCCATGGACTCCACACGATGCAGCCGCTCGCGTAGCGCGGCCGCGCCCGGCAGGCCACGCGTGTACCAGCCTAGGTGCTTGCGGAATTCCCGGGCCGTGCGGGCGGAGTCTCCCTGGACGGAGACCTGCAACGCTGCGTGACGCAGCGCCACCGCGAACCGCTCCGCTGCCGACGGAGTGGACCTCGGGGCCGCCCCGCTCAGCAGGGCACGCGCTTGCTGAAAGATCCAGGGGTTGCCGAACGAGCCACGGGCAATCATGATCCCGTCACACCCAGTCTCCCGGCGCATTCGATCCGCGTCCTCCGCCGTCCGGATGTCGCCATTTCCCACGACCGGAATGTCGAGGGCCTCCTTCACGCGCGCGATCTCGTCCCAGCGTGCGCTTCCCGAGTACATCTGCGTGCGGGTGCGCGGATGTAGGGTGAACATGGCGGCCCCCGCATCCTGGCACCGCAACGCGATCTCAACGGGATTCCGCGTGGCGTCGTCCCACCCGCTCCGCGTCTTCACCGTGACCGGGATATCGACTGCCTTCCGGACTGCCCCGATGATCTGCCGGACAAGACCGAGATCCTTCAGGCAGCCGGAGCCACCATTCCGGCGCACGACCTTCTTGACCGGACAGCCAAAATTGATGTCGATGAAATCTGGCTGATAGCTTCGCACGACGAGCTCGGCGGCCTCAGCCATCGCGCCCGGATCCGCGCCAAACAACTGGATCCCGATCGGCCGTTCCGCCTCGGTGAAGTAGGCGCCGTCGTGCACGCTGCGGACGCCGCGCCTGAGCCCCTCACCCGAGAGGAACTCGGACAGTACGACGTCGGCGCCGAACGATCGACAGAGCCGCCGGAACGGAGGCTCTGACACGCCGGCCATCGGGGCCAGAAACAGCGGCACCGCGTGAGCGACAGGGAACGGAAACGCCATACGAGCGAAGTTAACCGTGCCCGGAGTACCGGACAACCGATTCGTTTGACAGCCGGAACGTGTTGCCGTTACGTTATTTGTTTCGTTTCACCTTTTGATAATTGAGCGAAGCTTCATGCATCTTAGAGAATTCTTCTCGGCCGATGCGATTTCCCTGAGTCTCGAGGGCGAGGACAAGGATACGATCCTCAAGGAGCTCATCGGGCTGCTCGCGCTGGACGAGAAGTCCGAGGCGATGCTGTACAAGATCGTCAAGCGACGCGAGAATCTCGGCTCGACCGGTATCGGCCGGGGCATCGCGATCCCGCACTGCCGCTCGCTGGTCGTCAAACGGCTCCGCGTCGCCTATGGTCGCAAGCCCGCCGGCGTGGACTTCAAGGCCATCGACGACAAGCCGGTCCAGAACCTCTTCCTCATCGTCGCGCCGCCCCTCGAGGTATCGAACCAGTACCTCCCGGTGCTCGGGAAGATCGCGCAGTTTGCCAAGGAGCCGGACGTGCCCCAACGGCTTGCGGAGTTGGGGTCCCCCGAGAACTTCCTGCAGCTGCTCGACGAAAAAGGGATCTGAGACGACCCGTGGACAGTCGGTAGCCGGCAGGGTTCAGGCTGGGGCGGGTTCCCGCCCCGCCCTCCTGCTCGGGCATCTCCATCACCGCGTCACTCCCACTCGATCGTTGCGGGCGGCTTCGAGCTCACGTCATACGTCACGCGGTTGACGCCGTCCACCTCGTTGATGATGCGGTTGGCGATCCGCGCGAGCACGTCTGGGGGAAACGGATACCAGTCGGCCGTCATCCCGTCCGTGCTCGTGACTGCCCGGAGAGCGATGACGTTCTCGTAGGTCCGGGAGTCTCCCATCACGCCGACCGCCCGGACCGGGAGCAGCACGGCGAACGCCTGCCAGATCTCGTCGTACACACCGGCTTCACGGATCTCCTCGATGTAGATCGCGTCCGCCTCGCGCAGCACGCCCACCGCCTCTCGGCTCACCGGGCCCAGGATTCGAACGGCGAGCCCCGGTCCCGGGAAGGGGTGCCGTCCGACGATCTCCTCGGACAGTCCCAACTCGCGGCCGACCTGGCGGACCTCGTCCTTGAACAGCTCTCTCAGCGGCTCGATCAGTTCGAACGGCAGGTCGGGGCGGAGTCCGCCGACGTTGTGATGCGTCTTGATGGTGACCGACGGACCTCCTCGCGGCGAGAAGGACTCGATCACGTCTGGATAGAGCGTGCCTTGGACCAGGAAGCCGACGTCCTCACCCACCTCCTTCGCGGCATCCTCGAACACGTCGATGAACGTATGACCAATGATGCGCCGTTTCTCCTCCGGGTCCGCCACTCCGGCCAACCGGTCGAGAAACAGGTCGGCCGCATCCACCACTCGAAGGTCGATGCCGAGATGGGAGCTGAAGACCCGCTCCACCTGATCCCGCTCGTGCTGCCGGAGCAGGCCGTGATCGACGAAGATGCACGTCAAGCGCTCACCCAGGGCGCGGTGCACCAACACCGCCGCGACTGCCGAGTCGACGCCCCCTGACAGGCCGCAGATCGCGCGCGCAGTCGGACCGACCCGCTCCTGGACGATGGCAATCTCCTCGGCTATGAAGTGTCCAGCCGTCCAGTCAGGTGCGCAGCCGCAGATGTCGAACAGGAAGTTCCGCAGGATCTCGCCGCCGCGAGGGGTGTGCGCAACCTCAGGATGGAACTGGACTCCGTAGAGCCCGCGATCGCGATTGGCAAAGGCAGCGACGGGGCTGTTGCGGCTCGAGCCCGCCAGGGAGAACCCCTCGGGCAATCGGGTGACGCGGTCGCCATGGCTCATCCACACGGGGATGCGCTCACCAGGCGCGAACCCTGCGAACAAGCCGGTCCCGTCCTGAACCTGCAACTCCGCACGCCCGTACTCGCGCTCCCCCGAGGCCTCGACCGCCCCGCCGCCAGCGAGGGCCACGAGGTACATACCGTAGCACACGCCGAGGATCGGCACGTCGAGCTCGACCACCGCAGGATCCAGCTGAGGAGCGCCCTCGTCGTAGACCGAGTTCGGACCACCGGAGAGGATCAGGCCCTTCGGTGCCCGTCGTCGGATCTCGTCGGCGGAGAACGGGTGGTGAATCTCGCAGTACACGTGGCTCTCGCGCACACGCCTGGCGATGAGCTGGGTGTACTGTGATCCGAAGTCGAGGATCAGAATGCCGTTCGCGAGCGTCGTCATGCTATCCGCACTCCCGCACCCGATGTCTCGGTCCAACCACCGGCGGCATCCACCTGATCGAGCGTGTACTCCCCCCGCATGAGGTCTTCGAGCGACTCACGCTCGCGGATGACCGCCCATCTGTCACCGTCGACCAGGACCTCTGGCGGTCTCGGCCGCGAGTTATAGGTCGAGCCCATCGTGAACGCGTACGCACCTGCGGAACGGACCGCGAGTAGCGCACCGGGAACCGCCCCAGGAAGATACCGATCCTTCGCGAGGAAATCCCCCGTCTCGCAGACCGGCCCGACCACGTCGACCAGCTCGCCGTCGATCCCGTCGGACCCAGTGTCGGCCGCGGCGCCGCCGACGACCACGATCTCGTGCATCGCTCCATACAGGCTGGGTCTGAGCAGGTCGTTCATCCCGGCGTCGACGATGACGAACGTCTTTCCGCCCGAGTGCTTACGATAGAGCGTGCGTGCGAGGAGCACTCCGGCGTTCCCCACCAGATACCGCCCCGGCTCGAGCACGATGGGCAATCCCGTTCCCTCGGCGAGCGGTCGCAGCACGGCGGCGTACTCGTCCAGCTTCAGTGGCGTCTCGTCGATGTACCGAATCCCGATGCCACCGCCCACGTCCACGCCATCGAGAGAGGTCACGCCCAGATCCCGCAGCTGCGCCACCAGCTCACGGAGCCGCGATGCCCCTTCACCGAACTGCTCCGCGTCGACGATCTGCGAGCCAATGTGCATCCCTATCGAGACCAAGCGCAGCGACGGCATATGGAGCGTGCGGGCAGCGATCGTCGCCACCTCCTCCAGCGGCACCCCGAACTTCATGCCAGCCTTCCCTGTCTGCGTATAGGGGTGCGTTGCCGTCTCGACGTCCGGATTCACCCGAATCCCCACGCGCGCCTCCCCACCCTGACGCTCGGCGATACGGCACAGCAGATCGAACTCGGCAACCGATTCCACGTTCACCATGCGGATACGCTGTGCAACGGCCTGCTCCAGTTCCTCAGGCCGTTTCCCCACACCGCTGAAGATGATGTCCCCGGGCCGATAGCCTGCGCGAAAGGCCCGGGCCATCTCGCCCACCGAAACGACATCCACCCCGGCGCCCAGCTTCCGCAGGACCCCGAGGACTGCGACGCTGCTGTTGGCCTTCACCGAGTAATGCACCCGGTGCGGCACCCCGTCGAGCGCAGCTCTCATCGTCCCGTACTGGCTCCGGATGTGGTCGGCGTCGTAGACGAAGACCGGGGTACCGACGCGGCGTGCGACGGCCGTGAGGAGCTCGGGGCGCTCCGTCAATAGGCGCGCGCCCACAGCCCCTCAGCGACTGCTGGCCGACCGCACCACACGCACGTCGACGGCTGCGTCGCAGACCGGAATTCCTCATCAGGGAGTACGCGGGTCGTCGCCTTCGTCCGTTGCTGAATGGCCTGCTCGCACGCCTCGTCGCCACAGTAGCCGGCGTACGCGAACCCACCCTCCGCCTCCATCAGCGCGATCAGCTGATCCTTGGTGACGTCACGAACGGAGTGTGCCTCGCGGCGGTCCCGCGCGGCCTCCAGCAACTCCCTCTGTACCTCATCGAGCGCCGTCCGCACCGCGGCGTCGATACCGGCGAGGGACACCGGGCTCTTTCCCCCCGTACGGCGGGCCAGCACCGCCTGCTCCTGCTGCACGTCGCGCGGCCCAATCTCGAGCCGGACCGGCACACCACGCGCCTCCCACTCGAAGTACTTTGCGCCTGGCTTCATCCCTTCCCGATCATCCAGCTCCACCCGAAGCCCGGCGTCGGTCAGCACAACTCGGATGCGGCCCGCGACGTCCATGACCGCGGCGCGGTCGGCGTCCTTACGGAAGATCGGTACGATGACGACCTGGGTGGGGGCGAGTCGCGGCGGGCACACGAGCCCCACGTCGTCGCTGTGGGTCATGATGAGCCCGCCGATCAGGCGCGTCGATACCCCCCACGACGTGCTCCACACGTAATCGAGCCCACCATCCGCCGTCTGGTACTGCGTGCCGAATGCCCTGGCGAAGTTCTGCCCAAGGAAGTGGGACGTGCCGGCCTGGAGCGCCCGCTTGTCCTGCATCATCGCCTCGAGGGCGTAGGTGCGGACGGCGCCTGCGAACTTCTCCGATTCCGTCTTGACACCGGTGATCACGGGCATCGCCATCCACTCCTCCATGAAACGGCGGTACAGCCCGAGGATGAGGAGCGTCTCCTCCTCCGCCTCGGAGGAGCTCGCATGTGCCGTGTGTCCCTCCTGCCACAGGAACTCCGTCGTACGGAGGAACAGGCGGGTTCGCATCTCCCACCGCACGATGTTCGCCCACTGGTTCAGCAGCACCGGGAGGTCACGGTAACTCTGCACCCATTTCGAGAGCATGGCATAGATGATGGTCTCCGACGTCGGTCGGACGACGAGCGGCTCCTCGAGCTCCTTGCCACCCCCATGGGTGACGACGGCCGTCTGGGGCGCGAAGCCCTCGACGTGCTCGGCCTCCTTTGCCAGAAAGCTCTGCGGAATGAAGAGCGGGAAGTATGCGTTCTCGTGACCCGTTTCCTTGAACATCGCATCGAGCGCACCCTGCATGAGCTCCCAAATGCGGTATCCCCTCGGACGGATCACCATACAGCCACGCACCGGCGAGTAGTCCGCCAGCTGCGCCCGCATGATCACATCGTTGTACCAAGCGCTGAAGTCTTCGACTCGTGGAGTGATTCCCTGATCGTCCGCCATGATCCAGTCGGCTGTCGGTGTTGGATGGTTTGGTGTCGATAGTGTCGTCGGTGGCGGACCGGCGGGCTGCTCGCCGCACGGCTGACGCCCCGTCTGTCGCCTCGCAGGTTCAGTGCGGTCGCCTCATGCCCAGGCGCGTCGTGACGTCGGCGAGCGCGATCGGCTCCTCGGTTCCGTCCGTGAGGGTCCGCACGACGACTTCGCCCCGCGCACGCTCGTCCGGGCCGATGAGCACCGCCCAGGTCGCGCTCCGTGCCGCCGCGAGCTTGAGCTGCTTTGCGACGGACTGCTGCTTCAGCGCGTACTCGACGCTGAGCCCAGCCTCGCGTAGGTCGTGCGCCAGTCCGAGTACGGGCTCCAGATCCTCTCCGGTAACGGCAACGAGGAACACGTCCAGAGGAGCCCGGGTCGACATCGCGTCGCGCTCCCGCACCAGCTCACCGAGTACCACGTCTCCCATGCCGAACCCGACCGCGGGCAGATCAACCCCGCCGAGCGCCTGGAGCAGGCCATCATACCTGCCGCCGCCACAGATGGCTCGCAGGGAGCGGCGCGCATCGAAGAGCTCGAACACGATGCCCGTGTAGTAGGCGAGCCCCCGCACCACGGACAGGTCGACATCGGCGTACGCGCCGAGCCCCATGGCCTCGAGCGCGTGGACGGCCTCGTACAGTGGCTCGGCAACCTCCGGATCAGCCTTCGCGGCGGCAGCGGCTTCCCGGACGCCGTCGAGCGACCGAATGTCCCCGAGCGCGATGGCGCGGACTGCAGCAGCCTCGTCGATGCCGGCCCCGCGCATCAGGTTCTGAACCAACTCGTCCCGCGGCTCGCGTTCCAACTTGTCAATCTGTGCGTACGCCACGGCAATCTGTGCTGCGTCGAGTCCCTGCGCCGAGAGGAGCGCGTGGGCCACCCGCCGATCGGACAAGCGAACCCGGAAGTCGCGCTCGGACAGCCCGAAGGACCGGACGATGTCGATGGCCGCGGCGACGAGCTCCGCGTCGGCGAGCGGGCCCGACTCGCCGATGAGATCCATGTTCAGCTGGAAGTGCTCTCGGAGGCGGCCGCGCTGCTGGCGCTCGTAGCGAAACAACTGCGGAATCGCGAACCACCGGATCGGCTTCTTGAGGGCACGCGCCCGCTGTGCAACCATGCGGGCCAGTGACGGCGTCATCTCCGGCCGGAGGGAGACCTTGCGTCCGCCCTTGTCGGTAAACGCATACAGCTGGCCGACGATCTCCTCGCCACTCTTCTGCGTGTACAGATCGAGAGGCTCGAGCGGCGGCCCGTCGTACTCCTCGAATCCGTACCGCGCGGCGACATCCCGCCACACGGTGAAGATCCGGTTGCGAAACGCCGCTTCGTCGGGGAAGAAGTCACGAAATCCCGGTAGGGCCTGCGTATGCATCGCAGCAATCTATCCGAGAGGCGCGAAGCCGGGCAACCGCGCCATCGCGTCGCCGACGGTGTGGAAGGAACCGGTCACCACGATCGTGGCCGCGCCGTCCTGTACGTCGTGCAGCGCCCGGTCGAACTGCGGCGCGACCACGGCATCGGGAAAGGCCGCACCCACCTCCGGGAGCGGCCATCGGCGCTCGGGAGGAGCGGTCGGCGGTGTCGTGACCCACATCCGGTCGACGGCCGCGCCCAGGCGCGCGAGCATCGTCCGCCAGTCCTTGTCTGCGAGCACGCCTGCCAGTGCATGAATCGGCCGAGGCAGGTCGACCTCGTGCAGACCCGCGATCAGGGCCTCGATACCCGACGGATTATGCGCCACGTCGAACAGCCAGCGGCCGCGCCGGTCGAACCGCCCGGGCACGACCACGGAGGCGAACGTCTTCGAGCGCACCGCACTCGATGGCCGAAGCCCCCGGGGCAGCGCGTCCAACACCGCCGCAGCGACCGCGGCGTTGCGCCGCTGGTGAGCGCCGGCCAACGCCAGCGAGCCGTCGTACAGATAGTCCGGAGGCACGATGGTTGGCGTCGCGCCGGCCGCAGTGGCGAACGAGACCAGTGCCGCGGCAATCGTCGGATCGCGCTCTCCGATGACAAAGGGGCGTCCCGCCTTGGCGATCCCGGCCTTCTCGCGTGCGATCCCTTCCAGCGTGTCCCCGAGGTACTCGGTGTGCTCCATCCCCACCGTGACCACGGCGCACACCAGGGGCATGACGACGTTGGTGCTGTCGAGCCGCCCCCCGAGTCCCACCTCGATCACCGCGACCTCCGTCCCTCGCGCAGCGAAATCTGCAAACGCCATGGCGGTGGTGGCCTCGAAGAAGCTGGCTCCCGTCTGTTCGATCGCCGAGCGCAGCACGTCCGTCCACATGGTGAAGGCGTCGCGAGAGATCGGCCGCCCATCGACCATCATCCGCTCGCGCACGTCGACCAGGTGCGGGGAGGTGTACAGCGCCACGCGCCTGCCGGCGCGCTGCAGGGCCTCGGCGACGAGCGTCGCCACCGAGCCTTTCCCGTTGGTGCCGCCAACGTGGATCACGGGATAACACCGCTCTGGATTGCCCACGGAGGCAAGCAGCGCTCGGGTCGGCTCCAGCGACCACTTACGGCGCCCGTTGGTGCGGGGGAACAGGAAGGACTGCGCTTCCTCGAAGTCGAGGATCAGTCGGCATCCTCCAGAGGAGCCTGGCCGGTCATCATGCGAATCACCCGCGCCACGGTCATACGCATCTGCGGTCGCGGCACAACCAGATCCACCATCCCGTGCTCCTCGAGAAACTCCGCGGTCTGGAAGCCTTCGGGCAGATCCTGTCCGATGGTCTGCTTGATGACCCTCGGTCCGGCAAAGCCCACCACGGCGCCCGGTTCCGCGAAGTTGACGTCGCCCTGCATGGCATAGGATGCCGATACCCCACCGGTGGTGGGATTCGTGAGGATGGAGATATAGGGCAAGCCCTCGCGGTGCAACGCCGCCATGAGTGCCGAGGTCTTGGCCATCTGCATCAGGCTCAGCACCCCTTCCTGCATCCTCGCGCCACCGGAGGCCGACACCAGGATGAGCGGGACGCGGCGCTCGATCGAGCGCTCGAGCAGCCGGGCGACCTTTTCCCCCACGACCGAGCCCATCGATCCACCCATGAACTTGAAGTCCATCGCGCCGATGTTGACGTCGAGACCCGTGAGCGTACCGTGCCCCGCGATGAGTCCGTCGTGTGTGCCCGCTTTCCGATGCGCCGCGTCGAGCCGTCCACTGTAGCCTTCGAATCCGAGTGCATCGACTGACCGCAGCCCACCGTACAGCTCCACGAACGATCCCTCGTCGGTCAGCACGTCGATGTAGCGGTGAGCCCCGATGCGCCGGTGGAAGCCGCACTGCGGACACACCTGCAGCACGCGCTCGAACTTCTCGCTGATGTCGACGTGTCCGCACTGCTCGCACTTGTCCCACGCGTCGGCTGGAATCTCCAGCTTCTCGCGTTGCGGAGCCCGCGTACGCTTATCCTTTCGAAACCACGCCATGCGCCTTCCCGGAATGCGTCGGCACCGGCCGATTCCCGGCGCCGTCGGTTGGATCGCTAAGAATGTCGCCGCTTCAAGCCAAGGGCGCCACCCCCGCTCGGACCGGGTTCACGCCGGCAAATAGCCGGACGACCGGCCCTCCCGCGCGATGCGGGCAACGAAGCCGACTGCAACGCAGCAGGTGAGCAAGAAGGACCCTCCGTAGGAGAAGAACGGCAGCGGGATGCCTACGATGGGCATCAGCCCGATCGTCATCCCGATGTTGACGAACACGTGCGTCACGAGCATGCCGGCCACACCCGCCACGACGAGCGAGGAGTAGCCGTCCTGTGCACTCGCAGCAATCCGAACGAGCACGTACAGCAGAATCGCGAACAGGAGCAGTACCGCGACCACGCCAGCGAACCCAAACTCCTCCCCCAGTACGGAGAACACGAAATCCGTGTGCTGCTCCGGCAGGAACGCCAGCCGCTTCTGCGTGCCGGCGGTGAAACCCTTCCCCAACACCCCGCCCGAGCCAATGGCTACCTTCGACTGAATGATGTGCCATCCCGTCGCGCGCGGATCGATCTCGGGATTGAGAAACGAGAGCAGCCGATTCTGCTGGTAGGGTGCGAGCCGGCGCCAGAGCTCGAGGGCAACGACACCCATCGCCACGTTTCCGAACCACACGGTCAACCCCTCGGCAACATACGGACGTACCCAGAGGAGCAGGACGGTCAGGACCAGGATCCAGGCGCCCCAAATCGGCGTCGAGAACGCAAACAGCAGTGACAGCAGGGGTGACGCGAGCAGCACGAGGAAGAAGGGGCTCACCCCGGCCCAGAACAGGCCGGCGAACAGGATGCCGACGAACACCAACGCGCTGCCAAGGTCCGGCTGCAGCCCGACGAGCACGAATGGCAGGCCGACGATGGCGACGCTTGGTAGCAGTTGCACCAAGGAGAAGGGGGCTTCCCGTCGAGTGCCGAGGTGCCGGGCCAGCATCAGGATCGTGGCGAGCTTCGCCAACTCTGCCGGCTGCCCGAGCCGCACGCCACCGATCGTGAGCCACGACTTCGTGCCGACTGCCGTGCCCGCACCCGACCCGATGACCAGCGTCAGGACCAGGAGTAGGAGCGCCGCGACGTACACGGCCGGTGTGAGCCACTCCAAGATCCTTGGCGAGATGCGGTAGGCGAGGAAGCCGGCGACGATCCCGAGTCCGAGCCACACGGTCTGCCGTCTCCAGATCTCCGCCGCTGCCGACGGCACGTCCGTCTGACCGGCGGAGTAGAGCGTGGCGAGGCCCACCAGGACCAATGTCGCCGCACTCAGGAGCAGCAGACTATTGGATCCGCGGCGCCGTACCATCGGAATCATCAGATCGTCCACGCAGGAGACGGTTGTCGGGTAGGATCGGCAGTGGCTCCGGGGCGGAGTCCTGCGGCAGCTCGAGGCGCAGCGGCGCCGTGCGAGGCCGGACGGCGTCGGGGCCGAGCAGGTGTCGGGCGATGATGCGCGTTACGAGTGGGGCCACGGAGGAACCGTGCTCCGCGAACTCGACGATCGCGCCGACGACGATGCGCGGCTCGTCCGCCGGGGCGAATCCGATGAACCAGCCGTGGTCGTCCCCGTGTGAGTTCTGCGCCGTCCCGGTCTTACCGGCGATACGGAGATCGGCGATCTGCGCACCTGCCGCCGTTCCCCGGTCGACCACCGCGATGAGGGCATCCCGCAGGTTGTCCAGATCGGTGCTCGCGAGTCCGAGCGACCACCTGCGACGTTGTTCGCCTGCGACCAGATGCGGCTCGACGGTGGTGCCGTCCGCGTTCGCGAGCATGGAGTAGAATCGCACCATGTTGATGAGCGTCTGCGAGTTCTCACCCTGCCCGATGCTCAAGTTCAGCGTGACCGCATTCGTCCACCCGCGCGGGCCGTAGCGACGGTCATAGTATTCCGTGGATGGTGGAAAGACCGGGCTGCTCTCGCTCGGAAGGTCGATACCCGTGACCTCCGAGAAGCCCATGGCGGATGCATCGTGCAGCAGATCCGAGAGACCGAGCCGCAGGCCCAACTGGTAGAAGTAGACGTCACACGAGTACTGGATCGCCTCACGCAGTGTCAGGTCGCCGTGCCCCTGGACCCTCCAACAGCGAAAATACCGTGTGTAGTACTGCAGCCCGCCCCGGCAGGGATAGTCCATGTGGCTCTCGATGTCGACGAGACCCCGTTCGAGAGCCATCGCCGCAATCGCCAGCTTGAAGGGAGACGCCGGAGGGTAGCGTGCCTGGATGGCCCGGTTGAACAACGGAAAGTCCCGGTTGCCGATCAGATCGCGCCATGTCTCCGCATCGATCCCGCCAACAAAGGCGTTGGGATCGTAGCTCGGGGAGGAGTACAGTGCGAGCACTTCGCCGGTCACGGGATCGAGGGCAACCACCGCCCCACGGGATTCGGGGGGGAATTCACTCTCGACGAACTGCTGCAACTCCAGATCGATCGTGGTTTGGATCGTTTGGCCCGGCTCCGGCTCCAACAGCCCCCCGATACCTTCGGCGCGCACCGTGCGACCGAGCGCGTCCACCTCCACGAACTTCTCGCCGTCCTGGCCGCGCAACCGCGCGTCGTACTGCTGCTCGATGCCGGCACGGCCGAGCAGCGTCCCGGCGCGCACTCCGACGAACCGCTCCGACCCCAACTCGTCCTCGTTGATCTCGCCCACGTACCCCACGACGTGCGCCACGGTGGACTCGTACGGATACCGCCGCTTCGGGTTGCTCTGCACGATCAGCCCGGGGTTCCAGGGTCGCTGCTCCTCCAGGGCAGACACCGCCCTGAACGGAATATCTCGACTGATGAGGACCGGCTCCGATGGCGCGGCGCGGTAGCGCCGCACGATGTCGCGGCGCGTCGCCGAGTCGGTCGCGAGGATGGGCTCGAACCCATCGAGGGTCGCGAGCAGCGAGTCGACGCTCTCTACGTGGAGCAGCACGGAGTAGCCCGGCACGTTCTCTGCCAGCACGACACCGTTCCGATCGATGATCAGTCCGCGGGGCGCCGGAAGGACGAGGGCGCGCATGCGGTTGCTCTGGGACAGCAGCTGGTAGCGGTCCGACTGGACGACCTGAACGCGGAAGAAGGACACGGTCAGGACGATGAACGTCAGGAGCACGACCGACTGCGCTGCGGTGGCTCTCCGGGCAATCGCGTGGCGGTCCTGCAGATTCATCCGGTGCTCCTCACCCCGAGCCAGCGGCGGAACAGAGCAAGTACGATGACTCCGGCCACGGCAGTCGTGAGCGCCTTGAGCGGCGACCACACTGCCAGCTGCCACAGGAGCATGCGCTCGCCGAGGTGCCGTCCCGCGAGCAGCACGACCAGGTCCCGCAACCAGGTGCCGGCAAGGAAGAACCCGGCACTGACGGGGATACTCTCCGCGAAGAAGACGGCCTTGCCCCATGCCGCCAGGTACCCGACGCACGTGTGCGCCAGGGCCCCGGCACCGAATGCAACCGGTGTCAGTGCATCCGCGACGAGTCCGACCACGAAGCCGGCAATGGCCGCGTCGCCGGGCCTCGCCTGAATGGCATAGATCATCAAGGCAAGCAGGAGCAGATCGGGTGCAATCCGCGCATCGCCGAGGAAGGGCCGCAGGAGGAAATGCAGCGTCACCAGCAGCAGCAGCACGGCAACCAGGCGGAATCGAGCGCCGCCGATCACGGTATGCCCTCGGCTTCGGTGAAGGCCGTGCGGATATCGACGGCGGGTCCCGTCAGGATGATGGCGTGGGAAACCGACGCCGGAGCAACGGCGGCGCGCACGATGTAGGTGCGTGACCACCCTTCCTGCTCCTCCCCGATGTCGATGATGGTGCCAACGGGGATGCCTCGCGGGTACACCCCGTCCGTTCCGCCGAGGCCGGACGTGTACACGGCCGTTCCAAGCGGTACCTCCTGCTGATACGGTACACCGCGCAGTTCGAGCACCATCGCGTTCGGTCCACTGCTACCACGTGGCGCCGCAATGCCGAACACCGATCCGTCGCGCGTCATCGCACTCACGCGAAAGTCAGGATGCGTCCACAACAGGGCGAGCGCCTGATTGCGTGACACCGATTGCACCACCCCAAGGAGCCCTTGCGGCGTGATCACGGGAGCGCCCACGGCGACTCCGGCATCCTCCCCGACCGACAGCCTGGCGGCCAAGCTCGCGGTCGGGAGTGCCTGGTGGAGAAGCTCTGCAGAGACATGGCGCACGGCGAGCCGCCGTGACAGTCCGAGCAGGCTGCGCAGCCGTTGGTTTTCGAGCTCCAAACCCTCAACGGTCATCGCTCGCGTGAGCACCGAATCGCGCAGGCCGACGGTCGCGAGGTACCGGCTGCGTGACGCCCGGACGACCTCGGTCTGTTCCTGCAAGTACAGGAACGGGGCAAGCACCGAATGGACGATGGCGTCGGCGATGGGCGCCTGGACGGCCGGCGGCGCGAGTCGCGCCACGACGGAGAGCAGCAGACAGAGGACGAAGACGATGCTGTCGCGGCGTGATCCGAGGGTGTCCGGCGCTGGGGTCACGGAAACCTACGTGGTCAGAACTGAGCGGTACCTCTCGGGGTCTTCGAGAATGCGGCCGGTGCCGCGGACGACACAGGTCAGCGGATCCTCGTCCACCCGTACCGGGAGTCCCGTCTCCTGCGACAAGAGCACGTCGAGCCCCCGGATCAGCGAACCACCCCCGGCCATCACGATACCGCGGTCCACGATGTCGCTGGCGAGCTCAGGCGGCGTGATCTCGAGTGCACGGCGCACCGCATCGATGATCTGCTGGATGGGTTCCTGCATGGCCTCGCGCACCTCGGAACTGTGGACACGCACGACCTTCGGGATACCCGAGACGAGGTCGCGGCCTTTCGCCTCCATGTCCTTCTCGTCCTGGGTGGGCACCGCGGAGCCGATCTGCATCTTGATCGCCTCGGCAGTCGGCTCCCCGATCAGCAGGTTGTAGTTCTTCCGCATGAACTGCACGAGCGCCTGGTCCATCTCGTCGCCGCCCGTGCGGATGGACGTATCACTCACGATGCCCGACAACGCGATCACGGCGATCTCCGTGGTTCCTCCGCCGATATCGATCGCCATGTTGCCCGTCGGCGTCTCGACCGGCAGCCCCACGCCGATCGCCGCCGCCATCGGCTCGGCCACCATGTACACTTCCTTCGCGCCCGCCGAGTGAGCGCTGTCGCGCACCGCCCGCTTCTCGACTTCGGTAATGCCGCTGGGCACACAGACGATCACCCGCGGCTTGACGCGGAACACGTGCTTCTGAATGATCGTGGAGAGGAAGTACCGCAGCATCTTCTCGGTAACGTCGAAGTCGGCGATGACACCGTCCTTGAGCGGCCGAACCGCAAGGATGCCCTCCGGCGTCCGCCCGAGCATGCGCTTCGCCTCGAGCCCGATCCCCTTGACCTTGCCGGTCGCCTTCTCGACCGCAACGACAGAGGGCTCGTTGAGCACGATACCCTCACCACGCACGTATATGAGCGTGTTCGACGTACCGAGATCGACCGCGATCTCGTTTGCCGGCAGGATATTACCCAAGCGGAACATGCCCCAATTGATCGGCATCGCACTCTGGAGTTGGGGAACCTGGCGCCCTCGAAACCACGGGCGCCCCCGCCACAGCAGGAGCGCCCTAAGTTAACGGCAAGCCTAAGTCCTGACAAGTTTTGGACTTACCGCCACAGCGCCTGCGTCGGTGCTGCGGCGCCGCTACACCAGCGTCGACGGGTCCGCCAAGTCGAGTCCGAACGCCTCTGCGACCCCAGGATAGACCACTTGCCCCTTGATCACATTGAGACCGAGGAAGAGTGATCGATCGGACCGGCACGCCTCCTTCCAGCCCTTCTTCGCGAGCCGCACCGCATAGGGGAAGGTCGCATTCGTGAGCGCGAGCGTCGAGGTCCGCGGGACACCGCCCGGCATGTTGGCAACGCCGTAGTGCACGACACCGTCCACCATGTAGGTCGGCTTGTCATGGGTCGTGGGCTTGATCGTCTCAACACAGCCCCCCTGATCCACCGCGACGTCGACGATGACCGACCCGTTCTTCATGACCGCGAGATCCGCACGGGTCACGAGGCTCGGTGCCTTCGCCCCTGGCAGGAGCACCGCACCGACGAGCAGGTCGGCGTTCGCGATCTGCTCGCGCACGGTATGCCGGTTGGAGTAGACCAGGTCCACGTTTGCCGGCATGACATCCGAGAGGTACCGCAACCGCTCGAGGGAGACGTCCAGGATGGTGACGTGGGCTCCGAGTCCCGCGGCCATCTTGGCCGCGTTGGTGCCCACCACACCGCCACCGAGGATCACCACCTCGGCGGGCTGCACACCCGGGACTCCGCCGAGCAGGATGCCTCGACCCCCGTAGAACCGCTCGAGGTACTTCGCTCCCTCCTGCACCGCCATCCGGCCGGCCACTTCGCTCATCGGCGTCAACAAGGGCAACTCGCCCGAGGCGAGTTGCACGGTCTCGTACGCGATCGCCACACACCCGGACTCCATCACCGCCCGCGTGAGGGCCTCACTCGCCGCGAAGTGGAAGTAGGTGAAGACGACCTGGTCCTCACGCATCAACGGCCACTCGGACTCGATCGGCTCCTTCACCTTCACGATCATGTCGGCCTTCGCCCATACGTCCTTCGCCTTGGGAACGATGGTGGCCCCGGCGACTTCGTACAGCTCGTCGGTGAATCCACTCCCCTCCCCCGCCCCTCCCTCGACCAACACGGTATGCCCGTGGGCCCGGAGAGCTTCAGCGCCAGCCGGAACCAACGCGATCCGGTTCTCGGCCGTCTTGATCTCCTTCGGGACACCAATGATCATCGTTACCTCGACAGGCTGTTAGTGACGGTCCTAGTTCGGCCCGAGCCAGACCGTCGTCTGACGCCCGGGATCGAAGAACTCCCCAGCAACTCCAGCAACCTCCTCCACAGTGACCGTATCGATGTCCGTCAGCACGCCGTCGATGGTCCGGTATGGCTCGCCGTAGAGCTCGAAGGTGGCGAGCCGGTACATCCGCGCCGTCGGACTCTCCAATGACAGTGTGACCTGTCCCTTCAACTGTTGCTTGGCTTGCGCCAACGCGGCAGCCGGCAGGCCTGCTCGCGCGATCGTGTCGAACTCCGCGAGAATCGCGTCCATGGCCTGCTCTGCGGTGGACGGGTGTGTGCCCACGTATACCCCGGTTACCCCCGTCTTCCGGTAGAAGGATTGATGCGTATACACGGAGTACGCCAGCCCCAGCTCCTCACGCACGCGCTGGAACAGCCGACTCGACATGCCGCCGCCGAGCACGGTATTCAGGAGCAGGAGCGCATCTCGGCGGCGATCGGCGTGCGGAAAGGTGTCGGTTCCGAGCACGATGTGCGTCTGCGCCGAGTCGCGCGGCACCCTCGAGAACGCCCGCTCCGCCGCGGGCGGTACCGGGACGTCGGGCGGCGCCGGGCCCGGGTCGTCGGTGAACCACCCCGCCTTGGCCACCAGCTTGATCAGCAGATCGTGGTTGACGTTGCCTGTCGCCGTGATCACGACATGACGCGGATGGTAGGCCTGCGCGTGCAGGTTGCGCAGGTCTGCCGCGGTGAGCCCCCCGACCGTGTCGCGAGTGCCGAGGATCGAGAACCCATACGGATGGGTCGGCCACAGCGCGCGCGAATGCAGCTCGAAGACCAGATCGTCCGGCGTGTCGTCCACGGTCGAGATCTCTTCGAGCACGACCTTGCGCTCCAACTCCAGATCGTCACCGCGGAGGGCTGGGCACCGCACGAGGTCCGTCAGCACGTCCAACGCGCGCGGTAGGTCCTCATCGAGGACTCGTGCTTGGTAGGCGGTGTACTCGCGGGCCGTGAAGGCATCCAGCGCACCGCCCCGTCCCTCGAGCTCGAGGGCGATGTCGCGGGCACTGCGCCGCTCCGTGCCCTTGAACACCATGTGTTCCAGAAGATGAGAGACCCCCATCTTGGGGGCCTCTTCGTGGGCCGAGGATGCGCGGACCCAGATGCCGACGGCGACGGATCGTACGCTGGGCAGCACCTCAGAAACGACCGTAACGCCGCTCTCGCCTTCGGTGCGATACAGCCGCTCGTCCAGCCGGACCGTACGCATCGGGGCGCCGGCTAGGACTGGTCCGATGCCGGCTTGTCGATCAGCGCTTTGCGCGAGAGCCGCATCTTCCCGCGGTCGTCGATCTCGAGAAGCTTGACGCGCACGCGGTCACCCTTTTGCACGACGTCCTCGGTCTTGCGCGTACGCTCATGCTGCAACTCCGAGATGTGCAGCAGGCCCTCGCGGCCCGGGATGATCTCGACGAACGCCCCGAAGGCAGTGGTGCTCTTCACGATCCCCTCGTACACGGCCCCGACCTCCGGCTCCTGCACGATCCCCTCGATCATCTGCCGTGCGCGCTCGCCGGCGTCCCCGTCGATCGAGGAAATCGTCACCAGCCCCGAGTCGTCGACGTTGATCTCCGCGCCGGTTTGATCTTGTATGCCCCGGATGATCTTGCCCTTGGGGCCGATGATGTCACCGATGCGCTCGGGGTTGATCTGGATCGTGATGATGCGCGGCGCATACTTGGACAACTGCGTGCGAGGCTCGCCGAGGGTCTGGGCCATGACGTCGAGAATATGCAGCCGGGCGGTCCGCGCCTTGGCGAGGGCATCGCGGACCACGAGCACGTCGAGGCCTGCGATTTTGATGTCCATCTGGATCGCAGTAATGCCGTCCCGCGTGCCGGCGACCTTGAAGTCCATGTCGCCGAGATGATCCTCGGTGCCGAGGATGTCGGTCAGCACCGCGACGCGGTCACCTTCCTTGATGAGTCCCATCGCAACACCGGCGCAGGGAGCCTTCATCGGGACACCGGCATCCATCAACGCCAGCGAGCCGCCGCACACCGTCGCCATGGACGACGACCCGTTCGACTCGAGAATGTCGGACACGATCCGGATCGTGTACGGGAACTCGTCATATGGCGGGAGGAGTGCCTGCAACGCCCGCTCGGCGAGGTGCCCGTGCCCGATCTCTCGGCGTGAGACCCCGCGCACCGGTCGCACCTCTCCCACCGAAAACGGTGGGAAATTGTAGTGCAGCATGAAGCTCTTGGTCGTCTCCTGCGCAACGTCGATGTTGTCGATCCGCTGCTCGTCGGAGACGGTCCCCAACGTCGTGCTGACGAGTGCCTGCGTCTGCCCACGGGTGAACAGCGCCGATCCGTGCGCGCGCGGGAGCAACCCGACCTCGCAATTGATGGCCCGGACGGTATCGAGGTCCCGGCCATCTACGCGCTCACCGTGCTCGAGCACTTGGTTGCGCATGGTCGACGACTCGATCCCCTCCAGCACCTTGCGGATATCGTCCCCTGCGTCCGGGTACTCCTCCGCAAGCTGGTCCTGGACGTCGGAGCGGACGGAGGCGAGCGCCTGTATACGCTCGCTCTTCTCCTCCAAGTTCAACGCCTCGCGGACCTTGTCGGCCGCAAGCGAACGGACCCGCTCGACCAGCTCCGGTGCCGGCTCCTCACGGGTCCACTCGAGCTTCGGATTGCCGACGGCCTTCACGATCGCACCCTGGAGCGCCACCAACTCGGCAATGCCGCGCTGTGCGGCCCCTAGCGCATCGGCAACTTCGTCCTCGCTGAGCTCCAGGGCCCCACCTTCGACCATACTCAGCGAGTCGGCCTGCCCGGAGACCACGAGGTCGATGTCGCTGGCCTCGAGCTGGGAAAACGTAGGATTCAGCACCCACTCACCCTCGACCCGACCGACGCGCACGCCGGCAACCGGCCCGGCCCATGGCACGCGAGAGATCGCGAGCGCGAGCGAGGCCGCGGTCACGCCGAGCACGTCCGCGTCGTTCTCCTGGTCGGCGGAGAGCACGTAGACGAAGACTTGCACTTCGTTCTTGAAGCCCTTCGGGAACAACGGCCGGATCGACCGATCGATCAGCCGCGCCGCGAGGATCTCCTCCTCACCCGGCCGGCCCTCGCGCTTGAAGAACCCGCCCGGGATCTTGCCGGCGGCGTAGCTCTTCTCGCGGTATTCGACGGTCAGGGGGAAGAAGGGGAGCGAGGAACGGCGGTCGGACACGGTGATGGCCGCGAGGACCATTGTCTCACCAAACTGCACCACCGCGCTGCCTGCTGATTGCCTGGCCAGTCTGCCGGTTTCGAGGCGGAATCGCCGGCCGGCGAAGACCTGTTCAACGTGCTGCACGCTTATAATCCTTGTCGAGCACGTGACAAGATACAGGGGTGCCCGACGTGCTCAGCTCGGACACCCCCAGCCCGCGCGCAACGATGCTAATGGCGAAGCCCGAGTTCCCCGATGAGCTTTCGGTAGCCCTCGAGATCGGTGCGCTTCATGTAGTCGAGGAGACGACGCCGCTTACTCACGAGCATGAGCAAGCCGCGGCGACCGTGGTGGTCCTTCTTGTGTGTCCGGAAGTGCTCGGTAAGATAGTTGATCCGTTCCGTCAGCACCGCGACCTGGACCCGGCTCGATCCCGTGTCCGTCGCGTGCGTTCCGAACTTCCGTGCGACCACCTGCTTGTCAACGCTCATGAATCGTGTATCCTCGTCAGACGCGCGGGCGACTCGTGAATTGATGCGCCCTAATTTGCTATAGACATTAAGTTTAGCCGGACTTCGCTTTCCTGTAAACCCTGCCAGGCCCCATGCTCGACGCCCGAGATCTCGTCGCCAGCCAGGTCGGGGGCGCACGCCTCGATCGGTTGGTCGGTCCGGGCACATCCACGTGGGTCTATGCAGGCCACCCCCCGGACGGGGGGCCCCCCGTCGCCGTCAAGGTGCTCAATCCCCGCTATGCGGACGAGGGGCCGCTCGAGGAGCGCTTCCGGCGCGAGGCCGCGATCGCTGCTCGGCTGCCGCACGACAACGTGGTGCGCATCCTCGATCAGGGCCGGGACGGCGACCTCCGCTACTTCACGATGCCGCTGTACCCCGCCTCGCTCGCTTCCTTGATTCACGATCGGACCATCGACGAGGGAGCGGCTGTGCGCATCGGGCGCGATGTGGCGTGCGGGCTTGCCGTCGCACACCGCGTCGGACTCGTCCACCGCGACGTCAAGCCGGCGAACGTCCTGGTCGCTGAAGACGGGCGGGCCGTGATTGCCGACTTCGGCATCGCCCAGCCGATCAGGGCTGCACCCGCGGGCAAAGTCCACATGACACTCGGGACGCCACACTACATCTCCCCTGAGCAGGCACAAGGTCGACCGCTCGACGGCCGAGCCGACCTCTACGCGCTGGGCGTCGCGCTCTACCGCGCTACCACCGGCCGCGCGCCGTTCCACTCGACGGACTGGTTCACGTTGGCTCGGAAACACGTGGAAGAGGCCCCGCCATCCCCGCGACGCTACCGCCCGGAGCTGTCCCCAGCCTTCGAGCAGATAGTCCTGCGCTGTCTCGCGAAGCACCCGGCCGACCGATTTCCATCGGCGAATGCCCTCGCGCTCGCGCTCGGGATGGTCGGACCCGCGGGAACCGGTCCCTAGCCGCCGAACAGCCGCACGATGTCGTTGGTGAAGACCAGCACCATGAGGCCGAGGAGCAGGAACATCCCCGCCTGGATGAGGCGCATACGGGCCGACACGGACAGTGGCCGGCCCCGAATACCCTCGATCGCGAGGAACACGAGGTGGCCGCCGTCCAACACCGGGATCGGCAAAATGTTGAGGATGGCGAGGTTCACGGACAGCAGCGCCATGAACTCGAAGAGCACCGCAACACCGGCGCGGGCGAACCGGCCGGACATCTGCCCGATCATGATCGGACCGCCAATCTCCCGCGCGGAGACCTCGCGCAGCACGATCCCCTTGAGCGTCACGTACACCAGTTCGGCCGAACGCCACGTACGCCGCGCCCCCTCGACCAGCGATCCGACGATCCCGAAACGCACGCGCAGCGGCTCGTAGGCAGGATCGACGCCAATCCGACCCACGTCCATCTCCTGACCCGTGACAGGGTCTGGCAGGGTCACCGCCTCCGGCGTGATGGAGATCGTGAATACGGAGTCTCCGCGCTGGAGCGTCAGCGACAGGGCCTTCTCGGGGTTGCGGTCCACGACCCGATACAGGTCGTAAAAGGCCCGGATGGTGTCACCCTCGATCTGGACGAAGCGGTCGCCCGGGAGCAGGCCAGCCTCCTCGGCCGGCATCCCGGGCAGTGGGGACCCGGCCACCGGCCCCCAGCCGAACCGGAGCGAGTTGAAGACACGCTCCCGGCCCTCGATATCGGTGCCCTTGATCGGGATCAAGACCGTTCCGGTCTCCCCCGCAAACTCGATGCGCAGTCGATCGGTTCTCGGATCGTGGATGTGCTGCCGGATCGCGTCGAACGATCGGACCGAGTCCCCGTTGATTCGCAGGATCTGCACACCCCGGGGTAGGTCGGCGAGGTGCTGCGCCTCGGCTGGCAGCCAGCGCTCCTCCACGTGCATGATGGTGGTCGTGGGATCCTCGGTCCTGCCGAACAGCCCTGCGAGCGCCGCATACGTGATCCATGCAAAAACCACGTTCATGAGGACGCCCGCCGAAATCACGATGACGCGTGCATAGAGCGGCTTGTTCTCGAACAGGGCGTCGGGAGGATACTCGGCAGGTGTCTCCCCACCCTCGAGCGACCCCATCGCCTCCTGTTCCTCGCGGCTTGCCATCTTCACGTAACCGCCCAGCGGGAACCAGGCGAGGACGTACTCGGTTCCGCCACGGGTGAACCGGAGTGGTGTCGGTGGGCCGAACCCAATCGAGAAGCGCGGTACACCGATGCCCGCCCACTTTGCAGCCAGGAAATGTCCCAACTCGTGAACGAAGATGAGAACGCCCAGAACGAATACGAACGCGGCTAGCGTGACGAGCACAACGCTTCTCCTCGCTCCCGGGCCCATCGATCGGCCGCCAGCACGGTCTCCACGTCCACCGCGGGCTCGACGTGATGGGCCTCGAGGATGGACTCGATGATGTCCCCAATGGCCGAGAACGATATCCGTCCAGCAAGGAACGCGCCGACGACGACTTCGTTCACGGCGTTGTAGACCGCCGGCGCCGTGCCACCGGCCTCGCCGGCTGCCCGGCCGAGCCGGAACGCCGGGAAATCGTCCGTCCGCACGGGCTCGAAGCTGAGCGGGCCGGCCTGAACGGGGTCGAACAGCGGCATCTCGTCGTCAGTGAGCCGCTCAGGATGGGTCAGGGCGTAGAGAATGGGAAGCTCCATCGTGGGAAACCCCACTTGCGCCAATACCGACCGATCGCGGAACTCCACGAAGGCGTGCACGATCGACTGCGGATGTACCACGACGTCGATGCAATCGTACCCCAACCCGAACAGGTAGTGCGCCTCGATGACCTCCAGCGCCTTGTTCGCGAGGGTCGCGCTGTCGACGCTGATCTTCCGACCCATCTCCCAGGTCGGATGTTCCAGTGCGTCTGCAACGGTCGCCTCGCGCAGCCGCTCGCGGGACCACTCCCGAAAGGGTCCCCCCGAGGCCGTCAGGATGAGGCGACGCACGTGTGCCACCCCGGGTTCCGTGAGGCACTGCAGCACGGCCGAGTGCTCGGAGTCGACCGGCACGATCTCGCCACCGCCGGACCGTGCCGCCGCCAGCACGGCGTCGCCCGCCATCACCAGCGACTCCTTGTTGGCGAGCGCGACCCGCTTGCCAGCTCGCAGAGCAGCCAGCGTCGCCTGGAGTCCGGCTGCACCCACGACGGCGTTGAGCACGATATCCACATCGGGACGTATGGCTGCCTCGACCAGGCATCCGGGGGGGACCTCCTCACCCGGCCCGGATGCCCCCTGCCCATCACTGACCAGGCACACATACGCCGCCCCCGTCGCTTCAGCTTGCTCGCGCAACAGGTCCCGCGAATCGAACGCGGTGAGGGCGACGACGTGGAACCGGTCGCGGTGCCGGTCCAGCACGCGGATGGCGCTGCGGCCGATCGACCCGGTAGACCCGAGGATCGCGACGCCCTGGGTCACAGGACCCCCACGATTGCGAGGAAGCCGGTCGCGACCGGGAGAACCCAGTAGAGAGAGTCGAGGCGGTCGAGGACGCCACCGTGGCCCGGGAAGAACGTCCCTGAATCCTTGACCCCTGCCTCCCGCTTGAACACGGATTCCGTGACGTCTCCCACCTGTCCCACGATCGACACCAGCAGTCCGAACACGACCAGCTGCCATGGCGTCAGCACGACCTCCACCCGATCGAGGACGGCCAGGCCGTAGACCGGCGCGGCAATCATGCCCCCGATGGTTCCGCCGATCGCTCCCGACCACGTCTTCTTTGGGCTCAGCTTGGGAGCGAGCTTGGGCCCGCCGAGCCGGGAGCCCACCTCCATTGCCAGCGAGTCACACACCCAGACCGTCACGAGCGGGAGGAACACCAGTGCCATGCCGGCGAGTCCGGACGCGAGGTCGGGGGCATGTCGGAGCGGAAGCAGGAATGCCGGCAACGCCCCCGCATACACCACACCGAGGAGCGTCACACCGACAGAGCCGAGCGGCCGATCCGCGGCCGTGCGCGTGAAGGCCGCGGTCGACATGGTCAGCATCAACCACCCGGCGGCTCCGGCGACCAGCCACCCCGCCGCCATTCCACCGCCCGCCGGGAGGAGCGCAAACGTGGCCAGGGGACACGCCGCGGCCCCGACCGTTCCGAGCAGGGTAAGTGGGCGGAGCCCTCCCAGCCCACCCATCCGATACAACTCCACCGCTCCGACCGCTCCAAACAGGGCAAGCAGCGCTGCCAGCAGCCATCCGCCGACATACACGACGCTCGCCGCCACCGGAATACCGATGGCGGCGACGATTACCCGGACGGTCTTGTTGCTAGCCATGTGCAGGGAGGACGAGGGGGTGTGCCACCCGCCTCACACTTCCATGATCTCCGCTTCCTTCGACTTGACGATCTCCTCGATCTGCTCGATGGCGTCGTCATGCAGCTTCTGCACGTCGTTCTCCGTGCGGTGCTTGTCGTCGTCGGACACGTGCTCGACACCCTTGACTTGCTGCCTGGCCTCCTCTCGCGCGTGCCGAATGGAGATCCGTCCCTCCTCCGCGAGCTTGTGTACGACGCGCACGAGTTCCTTGCGGCGCTCTTCGGTGAGGGCGGGCAGCGGGATCCGGATCAGCGTACCATCATTGGCGGGATTCAACCCGAGATCGGCGGTCAGGATCGCTTTCTCGATCGCGCCGATCAGCGACTTGTCCCACGGCTGGACCGTGAGCAGCCGCGGCTCCGGAGCGGACACCGTGCCGACCTGATTGACCGGTACCTGCTGTCCATATGCCTCGACTCGCACCGTGTCGAGCAAGCTCGTGGTGGCCCGGCTGCTTCGGATCGATCCCAGCTCTCGCTTGGTGTTCTCCACGGCCTTCTGCATCGAGCCCTTGGCGTTCTTCACGATCTCCGGAAGTGTACTCATCGCACGATTGTCCCCACGCGCTCACCCTGAAGGACACGGGCGACCGCTCCATGATTGTTGACGTTCATTACGACGATCGGCAGCTCGTTCTCCTGGCAGAGTCCAAAGGCGTTCGCGTCCATCACGTGGAGCCGTTTGACGAGCGCGTCGTGGTACGACAGCTCCGGGATGAACTGCGCATCCGGTACCGTCTTGGGATCGGCGGTGTAGACCCCGTCGACACCGGTGGCCTTGATGAGAACATCGGCTTCGATTTCCAGCGCCCGCAGCACCGCTGCGGTGTCCGTGGAGAAGTACGGGTTTCCCGTCCCCCCTGCGAAGATGACGACCCGCCCCTTTTCGAGGTGGCGTACCGCCCGGCGCCTGATATACGGCTCCGCGAGCTCCTCCATGCGAATCGCCGTCATGACCCGCGTCTCGACATCCTTCCGCTCCAGGATGTCTTGGACCGCCAGCGCATTGATGACGGTTGCCAGCATACCCATGTAGTCCGCGGAGACGCGGTCGAGGCCCTGCTTGCTGGCCACCGTGCCCCGCATGATGTTGCCGCCGCCGATGACGAGTCCCAGCGAAACGCCCAGCCGCGCGACGTCGCGGATCTCCTCGGTGAGGCGGTCCACCACGCCGAAATCGATACCGAAGGGCGCGCCGCCGGCCAGGGCTTCGCCGGAGAGCTTCAGCAGTGCCCGCCGATAGGCGAGCTCGGCCACGTCAGGCCCCCAGCTCGTAGCGCACGAATCGGCGCACCACGATGTTCTCACCGACCTTGCCCGAGACCTCCTTCACGAGGTCCTCGATGGTCTTCGAGTCGTCCTTGACGAAGGCCTGCTGCATGAGCACGTGCTCCTCGTAGAACTTGCGCAGTTTCCCTTCGACGATCTTCGGCCGAACCTGCTCAGGTTTGCCGGACTCCGCAACCTGGGCCTCGAAGATCGCCCGTTCCCGCTCGACCACGTCAGACGGCATCTCGTCCGTCGTCACCGCCAGCGGCTTTGCCGAGGCGATGTGCAGTGCCAGGTCCTTCGCCAGCGCTTGGAAATCGTCCGTCCGTGCCACGAAGTCCGTTTCACAGTTGACCTCCACCAGCACGCCGACCCTCCCGTTGAAGTGCACGTAGCTGCCGAGCACCCCTTCGCTTGCCGCGCGGTCCGAGCGCTTCTCCGCTTTGGCAATGCCTTTCTGCCGCAGCAAGTCGACGGCCTTCTCCATGTCCCCACCCGTCTCTTGCAGGGCCTTCTTGCAGTCCATCATCCCTGCTCCGGTTCGCGCCCGGAGCTCACTCACGTCCTTTGCCGAAATCGTCGTCGCCATCGTCTCGTTTCCTGTTCGTCTGACTCGTGCCGCGCCGCGCCACTCCGCCATGCGGCGCCACCGTCATGTGACGACCGCCGCCTCGCGCCAGGAGCGGCCCGAACGGCGGCGGTCTTCGATTCGCGCTGGGACCGGGGCCCCGCGTCAGCCCTGCTCCGACTGCTGCTCCTGCCCCGGTGTCGACTCGCTGCCGGATTCCGCCTTGGGTGCCTCGTCGGCTCCGCCCTCGAGCACTTTCGGTGCGGGCTTCGAGGGAGTCCGAGGCTGCTCGGGCTGGAGTCGGGCCGCGATCGCCTCTGGCTTGGGCCGCCGCTTACGCCGCGGACGCCGGCGCTTCTGATCCTCCTCGTCGGCTTCCGTCGACTCCGGGGCGTACGACGAGTAGGCCTCGGCATCCGTCGCGGCCTCGCGCACCGGTACCTGCTTGCGCGCCTCCGAAATCACCTCGACCAACGCCGTCGTGATGAGCTGCACCGACCGGATCGCGTCGTCGTTGCCAGGGACCGGAACCGTGATCAAGTCGGGGTCGGCGTTCGTATCGACGATCGCCACCACCGGAATGCCCAGCTTGTTCGCCTCGGCGATCGCGATCCGCTCCTTCTTGGCATCGACTACGAAGACGACGCCAGGGAGCCGCGTCATGTTCTTGATGCCCTCGAGGTTGCGGTTCAGTTTCTGGCGCTCACGATCGAGCTGCAGCCGCTCTTTCTTGGTGAAGAAGTCGAACGCGCCCTCGTCCTGCCCGTGTTCCAGCTCCTTGAGCCGCCGGATTTGTTGCTTGATGGTCTGGAAGTTCGTGAGCGTGCCCCCGAGCCACCGTTCCGTGACCCAGTGCGAGCCCGACCGATCCGCCTCGTTCCTCACGATCACATCCAGCTGCTTCTTCGTGCACACGAAGAGGACATTGTCGCCCTGCGCCACGACCTCACGCAGGAGATCCTGCGCCTTGCGGAGCTGCGTGAGCGTCTTCTGGAGGTCGATGAGGTAAATCCCGGAGCGCTCCGCGAAAATGAAGCGGCGCATCTTGGGATTCCACCGGCGCGTCTGGTGCCCGAAGTGCACCCCTGCCTCGAGCAGATCCTGCAACTGCGGCTGCGTCATAGCTCTCGTTCCTCGGGTTCGTCGTCCATCGCCGTCGCGCTCCGTCCAGATCCGCGGTGCGGACACCCAGGCTCGGAATCGGGCGATGTGTGTCGTTGATGTCCTCTGGCGGAGCGCCAGGTCCGGTGCTCCGCCGTCGTCCTACCGCTTCGAGAACTGGAACCGCTTGCGCGCGCCTGGCTGGCCCGGCTTCTTCCGCTCGACGGCCCGCGGATCCCGCGTGAGGAGTCCGTGTTCCCGAAGCTTGCGGCGGTGTGTCTCGTCGGCCCCCACGAGCGCCCGCGCGATGGCCAGGCGCAGCGCGCCGGCCTGCCCCGTCGGCCCGCCGCCCCGCACTCGGACCTTCACATCGAACGCTCCCAGGGTGTCTGTGACCACGAAGGCCTGCTGTATGTGCTGGATCAGGGACCGGCGCGTGAAGTAGTCGCCCAGCGTGCGTCCGTTCACCTGCCACTTGCCGGACCCCGGCGTGAGATAGACCCGAGCCACGGACGTCTTCCGCCGTCCGATGGCGTGCCAGCGAAGCTCCGGTTCGGCCTGAACTGCCTGCGTCATAGCTGCGCTACTTCCTCAAATCGAGGGGTGTGGGGTTCTGGCCCTGGTGCGGATGCTCCGGACCGGCATAGACCTTGAGCTTCTTTCGCAGCGCCTGGCGCCCCAGCGTGCCCTTCGGCAGCATTCCGAACACCGCGCGCTCGATCACCCGCTCGGGGTGCTTCGCCAGCATGTTCGACACCGACGTGAACTTCTCGTGGCCCATGTAGCCAGTGTGCCGGAAGTACTGCTTCTGCTGTCCCTTGTTCCCCGTGAGGCGCACCTTCTCAGCGTTGATCACGACTACGTAGTCGCCGCCGTCCATGTGCGGCGCGAACGTCGGCTTGTGCTTCCCGCGAATGAGCTGCGCCACCGCACTCGCGAGCCGGCCGAGCGCCATACCGTCGGCATCCACGAGATGCCAGGCATGTTCGAGCTCCGCGGCGGTTGGCATGTACGTCTTCATGGTCGTTTGGGCCCGTCCCTAAACCCCTGTGGTTTCCTGAATTAAGACAGACTTTAAGGCTAGCGGCTCCCTAATCAACGGTCAACCCTCAGCCCGCAACTCCACCAGTGGTGCGCCCTTCTCCACGGCCTGCCCTGCCACCACGTGGACCGCCGCTACCGTGCCCGCTGCTTGGGCCTTGATCTCGTTCTCCATCTTCATGGCCTCGAGCACCGCGAGGCCCGCTCCCGCTGCCACCTCCTGTCCGACCTCGACCTCCACCCTCAGGACCAACCCTGGCATCGGTGCCCGCACCATCCCTCCGGCCGCTCCCCGATTGCCCTGGCCCGTTAGCGCCCTGAGTTGCCGGGTGCGCTCGTCCTCGACGGTCACCGGCCACGGCACGCCAGCCAGGTGTACCGTCCACCCCTCCTCACTTCTGAGTAACGCGAGCGTACTCGCGCGGCTGTCGAGTGCGAGATGCCGCAGCGGTGTGCGCGGCACGGTCGTCAGATGCGCGCGGATGGCCTCGCCATCCACCAGCACGCCGTCGCCGCGTACTTCCACCTCGACGGTACGCTCGCCAATTGTCACCGTGTACTTCACGCCGCCTCCAGCAGTGCGAGCGTTTCGACGTGCGCCGTCTGCGGGAACAGATCGTACGCCGTGAGTCGGGCGAGCTTCAGATGGGGCAGCCGTCGGACGTCGCGGGCGAGCGTGGCCGCATCGCAGGAGAGGTAGGCGAGCCTCGTCAGCCGTCCCGACGACGCAAGCATGTCCAGCCGCTCGGCGACGACCCGTGCCAGTCCCGTCCGGGGCGGATTGGCGACGACGGCCTCCGGATCGGGAAGCGCGACGGCCTCGTCCTCCACAGGTCCCCGGCGCCACGTTACATCACCCTTTCCGGAGGCATTCCGCGTACTGGCGATTCCCCACGCTACGGCGGACCGATCGATCTCCACCGCCGTGACGTCCGCACCAGCATCCGACAGAGCCCTCGCGGTCTCACCCGTCCCCGCATAGAGGTCCCAGACACGCTGGCCATTGACGGGGCCGAGCGCCGAGACGGCCTGGTCGCGAATGCGCGCACCGAACGCCGGGTGTACCTGCTCGAATGCCAGCACCGGGTAGGCGCCCTGCGCGCCCGCGACGGCCCGCGCGGCGCCTCCGTGAGGACGCCACCACAGCGTGACCCCTTCCTGACCGAGCGCCCGCGCGAGCGGTGCGGCGTCCCACGCGCGCTGATCGTCGGTCACGGCCACCACATGGCTCCCACCCTCGCGGTCCTCTCTGAGGCCGAGGCTGGCAAGGCGATCGGGCAGGAGCGGGCGGTGCCGTGACACCGCCCGCCAGAGATCCATCAGCCGCGTCCTCGCGATGTGGCAGTCTCGCAGATCAAACACGTGCGCAGGTGTGCCGAGCGGGTGGTACCCGATGCGCCCCAGCGCCGCACCCAGCGTCACCCGGGCCCGATAGCGCCACGGTTCGGGCGCCGGCACGACGTCCGGGTCCGCATCCAGCTCCAGACGGCCGATTCGCCGCAAGGCGTCGCCCACGACGCGCCCTTTCGCCGCGAGCTGCGCGGGGTAGTCGAGGTGCTGCAACTGGCATCCGCCGCACTCGTCCTCGACGTAGTGGGGGCAGTCGGGCTCGGTGCGCTCGGGTCCACGCTCGAGCAGCGCGACGAGCCGGCCACGTGCAAAGCGGGCCCGTTGCTCGACAATCGCGATCTCCGCCGTGTCGCCGGGCGCGCTGCGCGGTACGAACACGGTCTTGCCGTCGTCCAGCGTCCCCACGCCATCTCCTCCCGCGGCGATGGCCCGGATGAGCACGCGCGTCACCTGAGCCCTGCCCGCCGCGCTGCCCGAAGCCAGGCCGTGTCGGCACCACCATGCCGCCCTGCACTCTCGCCAAGGACAACGCGCGCACTTCGAGCCTCGTCCTCGGCGAGCGCCGCTGCCACGGCGATCTCCACCGCCTGCTCGTCGCTGAGCGTCCGCACCAGCAGCTGCTCGCCAACGCGGTCCAGGTACCCGATGTCATAGGCGCCGGCGCAGAAGTTGGCCTCGCGCATGACACGGGCGTGGAACGGCTGCGCAGTGGGCAGCCCGACGATCACGAGCTCGTCGAGCGCACGGCGCATGCGCCGGATGGCCCGATCTCGGGTCTCGCCCCAGACGATCAGCTTGCCAAGCAGGGAGTCGTAGAACAGGCCCACTTCGCTGCCTGTCTCGATCCCACCATCCCACCGTACCCCCGGGCCGGTAGGCACCTGGAAGTACTCGACTCGCCCGGTCGCCGGCATGAACTGCGCGAACGGATCTTCCGCGGTGATGCGGCACTCGATGGCGTGACCGTGCGGCTCCGAGATCGAGTGTTGCAACGACAGGGGCTCGCCTGCGGCGATCCGCAGCTGCTCCCGGACGATGTCGACCCCGTACACCAGCTCGGTGATCGGGTGCTCGACCTGGAGTCGCGTGTTCATCTCGAGGAAGTAGAACTCTCCCGCGGGATCGAGGAGGAACTCGACGGTGCCCGCGCTCACATACCCAACCGATTCCGCTGCGCGCACTGCCGCCTCACCCATGCGCATCCTAAGCTCCCGGTCGACCGCCGGCGACGGCGTCTCCTCGATCAGCTTCTGATGCCGCCGCTGCACAGAGCATTCGCGCTCGCCGAGGTGGACGACCCTGCCGTGCGCATCGGCGAGGATCTGAATCTCGACGTGCCGCGGCCGCTCGACGAACCGCTCGAGATACACCGAGCCGTCCCCGAATGCAGCGGACGCCTCCGACGACGCCTGCGCAAACCCTTTGCGCACCTCGGTGGGCGATCGGGCGATCCGCATCCCCTTCCCTCCGCCGCCCGCCGCCGCCTTGAGCAGGACCGGGTATCCGATACCCTCGGCTTCTGCGACGGCCTCATCGGCATCCGCAAGCGCCTCGGTGGTTCCCGGCACGATCGGCACGCCCGCGTTGGCCATGCGCCGCCTCGCCTCGGTCTTCTCCCCCATGAGCCTGATCGCTGAAGCGGGGGGACCGATGAACCGGAGGCCGGCGTCGACCACCGCCTGGGCGAAGTGGGCCCGTTCCGCGAGGAAGCCATAGCCGGGATGCACCGCCTCGGCGCCAGTCTTCCGCGCAGCATCGATGATGCGCTCGACGTTGAGGTAGGAATCACGCGCTGCAGCCGGACCGATCTCCACGGCGGCATCCGCCCCTTTGACGTGGGGAGCCACGCGATCCGCTTCGGAGTAGACCGCAACCGCTTCGATCCCCTCCTCGTGACAGCCGCGGATGATGCGCAGAGCAATCTCGCCGCGGTTCGCGATGAGAACGCGCTTCACGGAACGGCGGGAGCGACGGGAGCGACGGGAGCGACGGGAGCGAATCCCGTCGCTGCCGTCGTTCCC
>Ga0209536_100000383_pt1 | contig 70615 bp, 62 predicted proteins | sample DeeMarSeWOR28_12_FD_187461 | JGI IMG/M metagenome (GOLD analysis project Ga0209536, IMG submission 187461) | Marine sediment microbial communities from White Oak River estuary, North Carolina - WOR-2-8_12 (SPAdes) (version 2) | ecosystem: Environmental > Aquatic > Marine > Intertidal zone >...
GCTCTTTGAAAAATTGAAGAAAAGTGAAAGAATGCAGTTGCCTAATTTCTACTTTTTTGCTACATAAGTAGCTGAAATGACGTTAAAAAGAGAAAAAAGGCAACTGCAAATGTTTGAACTGAATTTTGCGGATCTTCTAGATCCCAGCCACGAACTGATGCGTGCGGCAAAGCTCATTGATTGGGACCAATTGCACGAGGCCTTGCGCACATATTACAGCACCCGCGGCCGTCACGGCAAACCCATTCGTCTGGTGGTCGGAGTTCAGTTGCTCAAGCACCATTACAGCTGCTCCGATGAGCGGGCAGTTGAAGAGCTTCACGAAAACGCCTACTGGCAGTCCTTTTGCGGCTTCAAGTGCTTTCAACGCGGACTGATTTTAGATGCCACCACACTGGTGAAGTTCCGAAACCGTATCGGCCTTGAGGGCATGCAGCACATCGAAGCCGTGTTGCTGAGTACCTGGCGTTCAATGGGACTGGTCAAAACCCGGCGGGTTGCCGTGGACACCACCGCGCAGCCCAAAAACATCGCCTATCCCACCGATGCCGATTTGCTATACCGCATCCGACAGCGCATCGTCAAGCAGGTAAAACGCGTGCGGCAAAGTGTTGGACTTGCAAAGCCCTTTCGCTCCTTTACCCGTGTGGGCAAAAAAGTGCTGTTGAACATCAAAAAGCTATACCGCAATCAACCCGACAAGCGTCAGCAAGCTATCAAAGAGTTGCTGTCGATGACTAACCGGGTGGTGCGTCAGGCTTCACGGATCTCAAACTCACTGTATGCCCGGGGGCACAAAGATGCGGGCCGCAAGCTCAACCAACTGGTATCGGTGGGTCGGCGGGTGGTGAATCAAACCCGTCAGGTGCTCAAAGGTGAAAAACCCGCAAAACGTCTGTATGCCCTGCATGAGCATAAAGTGGCGGTCATCAAAAAGGGCAAGATTAATAAGCCTTGCGAGTTCGGCAGCCTGGTAAGTCTGGCGATGAATGATGACGGCCTCATTTTGTCTCACGCGGAGTATCAGCAAAATATCAGCGATTCAAAAACCGTCGGTAAGCTGGTCAATCGCATCAAAGCCAATACCGGTAAGCGCCCCGATCTTTTGACGGCTGACCGTGGTTTTGATCAGTCGTATAAAAAACAGGAACGCTGCCGCCGGCGTTGGGGGGTCGAACGCCTGGCGATTCCCAAAAAAGGGAAAAAACCCCACCGCGACAGCGATGCCCCCTGGTTTAGACAGGCATTAAAGCAGCGGGTGAAGATCGAGCCGGTCATCGGGCACCTAAAAGCAGATCACCGCATGGATCGCTGCCGATATAAAGGCCCGGAGGGCGATACGACCAACGTGGTTTGGGCGGCCGCGGCCTGGAATATGCGAAAAGTAACGCGCTTGCATGCTGTTAAACAGCTAAAAGCAGTACAACGCAAAACAAAATGCGCAGCATAAATTAATTAATCCGCCAGGCCATAGGTAAAACCACCTCTTCAATTTTCAAAGAACATATTAACAAATCCACCCCTGAATTTGCTATTTTTCAGGGCGGATTAATCAAGTTTTATGAGCAGGTCGTGGCGTATTGAATATGAGGGAGAGTTATATTATCTGTTATCGTGTGGAAATGAGCCTAGCGACATCTTTCGTCCACCGATTGTTGGCACCAATAATCAGAACTTATCCTCAAGGGCATAAAGGGAAGTTACGCTCAAAATTTCCTTATTTCAAAGCGTTGACATGGGTTGCCGCACTTTATTCTGATTTCAAAGAGCGCCCATCGCCATTTCCGAATTCTCCTATTTCAGCCTCTACTTCATACAGTGTCGCTTTTAAGCTTGACACACAATTCTAGCGTTGCCACACTCTCGATTGGAAAAAGCAAGTTCTTATCATTTTATAACAATTCCCGAAGCGCCTCCCGCATCAGCTTACCGATAGCCATTTTCTGCGGGCATCTCTTCTCTGCCACTGAATAGTCCAGGCTGGCCATCCGTGCGCGTACGTTTTGCGGGATATCATTGAATAATGCAATGGCGCGGTCACGCTCGCCATAACTGCGGCAGTACATCAGATATCGCATTACATCACCGATGGGCACCTGGCCTTTAATTGCTGATTCGCATATTTCAGTGCAGCCGGCGCAATAATTCCAACGGGTTTCCTGAGCGTACTGGTGCAGCAGGCGCATATCCCGGGAAGAAAACTCTGTTTTATTTAAGGCGGCAGCCACATTGGACATCAGAATTGTCATATTCGGCATTTCCGAGCAGATGCTGGCAATATTTGAATTTTCCCACACCGCTTTGAGCTTGGCCTGGGCATCGGTATACCCTTTTTTGATAAACCGGCCGGCCAGGATGAGCTCGGATTCGGTATTTGTTTTCACCTGACCGCCGCCCTGGGTTTTCATGGCGGTTAAACCAATACCCGCCATAGCGCAAGCATCCACTGCACGCTGCATGCGATCGGTATGCATCAAACGGTAATTGTAAGTCATCATGATGCCATCGATCCAGCCGATCTTGGACGCAGCCAACAAACAAGACGCCATGTTGCTGTGCGTGCTAAAACCAAACAGACGTATTTTTCCCGCTGACTTTGCCTTCTCAGCCCATGCCCGGGTATCCTCATCTATGTCGCTGATATCGCTTACGCTATGGACGAAGAAAAGGTCGATATAGTCTGTTTTCATTCTCTCAAGGGATTTGTTGAGATCTTTTGTCATTCCCTCCAGCGTCCAGGCGTGGGACTTGGTGACTAGAAAGATCTTTTTGCGGTCTTCAGGAAATTTGGCAAAGTATTTACCGATGCCTTTCTCACTGTTTCCGCCTATGTAGGAGTGCGCCGTATCCCAGTAGGTTACTCCCCATTTGGCGGCTTGTCTCAACAGAAGCGGACTCATGGATGTATTCAAACTGCCGCCAAATGAAAGAATGGGTACGTTTATCCCGCTGCTTCCAAAGGGGCGGGTGGGCATAGTCTGCGCTTCTTCTGAGGCCTGGGCCGATTGATTGAATGGGGTAACGATCGCTCCCACACCGGTTAATCCGACGGCTTTCAAAAAATCCCTACGGGACAAAATAGGTTTCTTTTTAGACATATTTAATTCCCTCACCAATGAGCTTTTTATTTATATAAAAATAGAAGATCCTCAATCTTTTTTACGTATAACTTGTTAGATTTATTTAATGCGGCTTTAGGATTTTTTCGTAGTGCCAAATCCGCAATCCGCAATCGTAATTACTCCATCACTGGTAACATATGGTTTGATCATTTCATTATGTCGTAATGCCGGTTTATAGTTACTGGAATTACTCGATTCACAGGATCAATCTGTGTTCACGAGTTCTGGACTCGTTTTCTGCCGTCACCCGGATCGCTCTTTGGCCTTTCACCGGGCATTCATGTTCGCAGACGCCACAGCCGATACAGCGCTTCGGATCAACATACGGGCTTTGAAGCCGGATTAGGATCTCGACGCGGCTGTCAGCTAACGGAGGTGACTCGAAGGGAAGTACGTCAGACACTCGAAGGCCATTGGCGGTGTTGGCAATTATGCGACGACGTCCTATGTCAGAAGATTCCTGAACCACACAATAATAATCACCGGTGGCGAATCGATCCGGTACCAGAACATCAGATTGGAATTCTATCGTTAATTCCCCTGCTTTTTTTACGACAAGCCGTGGGGGTGTTTTGATGGTGTTGAAAAATTCTCTTGTTATGATGGCTTTGGGACTGACCGGACAATTTTCCTGACAAACGATACACGGTGTGTCCATGGCCCATGGCAAACAGCGCCCTCTGTCGATGAAGGCTGTTCCGATTTTAATGGGACCCTGACTGGAATATTGATTTCGGCCCAGACGCTCATCCAAAGAGATGGGTCGAATAGCCGCTGTGGGGCATAAATTCCCACAGGCAATGCAATTATGCTGGCATCCGCTGGTGCCGATACGAAAATTCAGAATGGGAGTCCACAATCCTTCCAAACCGCCTTCGAGGGCGGCGGGATGAATCACATTCGTGGGACAGATGCGCATACACTGGCCGCATTTGATGCAGCGGGTAAGAAATTCATTTTCAGCCAGGGAGCCTGGCGGGCGCACCAGTCGTGGATTCCAATTGGGTCCTATACGACCACCGATACGCAAAGTCGAAATAGCCGCCGCCCCGAATATTGCCGAAACCATGAATTCCCTGCGGGTTAAATCAGGGGATAGGATTTCACCGGTGGCTGAAGGCGCGGTTTGGTATGTCATCAAACCATGATGACAATCATCCAAACAATTTAAGCACAGCACACACTCACTGATTCGAATCTGGGAGGTCGGCTGGCAGGCGCCTTCACAGTTTTTTTGACAAAGCTGACAATCAATGCACTCTTCTTTGGATTTGCCGATCCGCCATAGGGCAAAGCGGCCCACCACACCGAAAAGCGCACCCAGTGGACAGATAAATCTGCAGTAGAAGCGCGGAATGATCAGATTCAAAAGTACCGCAGAAATAAAAATTGCTCCGATCAGCCAGGTTCCGTCATAGAAACGGGGGACTGTTTGAAGCTTTAGTACTGTCCGATCGAAAAGCGGCAATAAAATAAAATTAATTGAACGATAGAGCAGGGGAATCGGATCCAACAATCCGATTTGAAGCGAAGCCGATGGTCTTTGATCACCATTTAACATAATACTTAACAACAACCAGATGAATATAAAAGTAGAATAAAGAAAGATTGTTCGCTTCGCGCTGTTCAGGGTTCGGCGCACAGCCCGGATGGCAATCACAACCAGAAGCGCTAAAGCAATCGTGATGAAAAGCCAGAGCCGATTTCTTGGCAGCAGTGCAACGTCAGTTGCGATTTCGATGATTGCAGCAGTTAATAGAAAAATCAGAATCCAGTATTTTATAGATTGCCCTGAATGATAGCGATTTACGCCAAACTTTTCAGAAACACGTTTGTTTCGCTTGCCCAAATATCCCACAAATTGATGAATCGTACCGAAGGGGCAAACCCAGCCGCAGAAAAATCTTCCTAACACAATGGTCAATACGACGGTGGCCACACCCCATAATAGACCTGCGTAAAGGACGCGGGTGCTCAGCAGTGTGCCCAGTCCGACCAGCGGGTCCATCTGGATTATCCAATTCACCGGCCAACCGCGAAGTTGCCACCACGCTTTGCCGAGCGTTGTGACCACACAAAACCATAAGAAAATGATAAGGAAGAAAACCTGACAGATTCTGCGGGTGGTTATGATGTTCATGAATGAAATTCGCCTAATTGTTAAATTTTAGTTGCGTGTCATGTATCTTTTTATATTGATAGTTCTATTGGATTCAGCGATTGATAATCCGCTGTGCCTACCCCTTTTGCTTCAGCCTTGGCAATATAAGGAAGTTCGCTGATGTCCTTGTCAAGTAAACCGGCGCCGAATGCATCCGCAGCAACCTGATCCGTGCCGACAATCATGGTGTTTGTTTGCTTAAGATCTGAAAGGGATCCACCGGTTGGACCATTGGTCATCATGCTGGTCGTACCGTCCAGAACCACTAAGGTCGGTTTTACCATCGTTGCCAGTTCTTTGATGATGTTGTGAATATCCTGATGAAAAATGTTTCGACGCCCACCGAGCAATCCGTACCAGTTCTTCATAACCATGGATGCGCCGCTGCGATGATGATCTTTAACCGGAGCTATGCCGATAACCTTATTAATATCTTTGAACGGTTCGTAGAGCACGGGCCAGTTTTTGATCAGATTCGCATCCGGAAGGGTTGTCGGTTTGAAAAGATTTTCTTTTGGCAATATCACCCTGGCACCGGCAGAATCAGCTGCCTCGGCAATACCGGTTAATCCAAAACAACTGACGGGATCATTGATAGGATTATCAGTTACGCAAACAGATGCTGCGCCGACCTTGTAACAAAGCTTTGTCAATACTGTAACTAATTGAGGATGGGTGGTTGCCGAAAGCATCGGAGGCGAGGCAAAAGCGGCATTGACTTTAAGCAACACGCGGTCTCCTTTTTTGATAAAGTTTTCCATGCCGCCAAGTGCTTTCAAGGCTGTTTCGAGCGTGTCGGCTCTGTTTTGCCCTCGAACAATACTCATTTTCTTTCTCAGTTCAGGTATTGAGAAATCCGACAACAGAATACTTGATTTTTGATCCGGCGATGGTTCAGGTGCCCTGGAATCATAAAACCAGTAGCCGATCGCACCTGCGGCGACAACCGAAGCACCGGCTTTTGCGGATCGAATCAAAAATTGGCGTCTGGTAAATACATCTTTCATTTTTTGCATCAAATTACTAAGAATTCTTTATCGGTTCCGGCTGAATCTGCTATTCCCGAAATATCAACTAATACTGATTTTGTTCAAGTTTATTATACAGCCGAATCGCCAGCTCTTGAGCATGGTTTCTGTCTTGCGCCTCACGAACACCTGCAATGAAATGACCTTTAGAGAAAATCACTTCATAAGTATCTAAAATATCAACCATTTTGGCTCCCGCAATCGGTAAATCAATTTCAATATGACGGCCGCCGAAAGCGATAAGAAACTCTTGATAAGCTTGAGCCAGTTCTTCAGCTTCCTCAGTGGTTTTACGGTGCGAGAGAAAGGCCATAACTTCAGCATCCCCCAGCTTATAGACAGCCGTAAATACCTGATCAAATCGATCGAATCCGAAGGCATCGGAAGAAATCATTGATATGCTGTTATCCACACGGTCTGGTTTGGGGAACAGGTTCTCCTCGCTGACAGATTTTGTTTCTACTTGGAAGGTGTCGATGAAAGCCTTGGAATACAATTCCATGGGCTGTAAGGCTTCTTCAGAAGCTTCTGATGCAATAATTTCCAAATAATAATGGCCATGGATCAAAAACAGGGCGTTTTCTGTACGGTAGGAATATTGGGTTAGGTTTAACGATTCGGACCCCTCCCGTCGTTGGGTGCTGAAAACCGAAAACGCATTTTGGCCGGTTCCCATGTCGTAAATAAAAGCTTCCAACCATAAATTCGACGCGTCATTGCTTTTGAACCGCTGCGTCTGAAGGCGGACGAATCCTGCACTGAGGTACAGCTCTGCCTTGCCGTCAATTTTGTCTGAAAGATTTTGAGAATCAAACAACTCAGGAGGTGACAAAGAAACTAAGCCCTTAGGCGTTGGGAAAAGGGGAATCCCTGTAGAAGTTTTTTGAGTTCCCGGGATTCTTTCGGCTGGCAAGCCAATGGTTTCTATGTATAGGACAGCAGGGTTATACGTAAATTGCATCAGAAAAATGCCTGTACCGGTTAACATCAGGGCAGATAATATTAACAGACTCAGATAAGTTTCTAAATAACTGCGCTTTTTATTTGTCCGATGCACATGAACCTCGGTTCTTTTAAATAATTTATGCAACCTTATTGATGAGATACGAAATGTATCAATGGACAGTGGCGAAGGCGAAAAGCTAAAGCAAGCCTTCTGAGGTTGCAGAGATTAGAAGGCACTTGCCAGGGCTACGAACACGTCCTGGCGACCTGAATTATAAAAACGACATAGTAAAGCAAAATCAATAATGTGTCAAAGCTTTTTGAAGCCTACGCAATAACTTGACCAACACAGTATAGGTATTATTGTAGATTATGCAGCTGCAATAATGCTTTTAATAAAATATCTAATAATCTCCTTTACAGGGTGGTCCCTGGACCACCCTGAATCTTATTTGTCGCTTGCAACAACAAAAGGTAATGTCACGGCATTGCCAAGCGGTTTGACATTTGATCTTGTCAAAGGGAGGCACAAATGGATGTAAAATCTTACTGTGATACTTTAGAAAAGCAGCTTATTGCTTGGAAAGCGAAGATTTATGATGTTATCCGGGTGGTTGATAAACTGCCTGGCTCAGAAAAAGGAGCGTTATTTCCCTCAATAAAAAGCTTACATGATGTAGTTGAAGAAATAGATGCTCAACTGGAGCAGCTTATGACGGCATGCCCGGCGGACTGGTCTCCGAATCGGGAAATCATAGACGCTAAAATGGCCGAATTGAGACAAACATTGAAAAATTTGTCAGAACGAGTCGGCGGCCCGTTGATCCCGGACTCCCTCTCGTGGGTTTCGGAATGAATTTGATTTTGGATTTTTCGTTATGGCGCAACAGCAACGACAATCAATCCTTTGCCCCAACTGCAGAAAACTTATAAGCATATCTGAGCCCCACTGTCCTTATTGCGGCACAGCCAGGCCCGCTTCTTTTTGGAAAAATAATATTTGGATCCGGGGATTTAATAATCCTTATCACCTCATTAAAGCCATCATCGCAATCAATATCGGTTTATACATCTTATCACTTTTGCTTAATCCAACGGCCTCGAGTCTGTCCATGCATCCACTTACCTTTCTATCACCATCGGATAGCAGTCTCCTTCTGCTGGGAGCCACGGGAACTATCCCCATTGACCGATTTCATCGCTGGTGGACGCTGATCTCAGCCGGTTATCTTCATGGGGGAATACTACACATATTTTTTAATATGGCAGCATTCCGGCAGCTTGCATTACTCGTTTCTCGAGAATATGGTGTATATCGAATGGTCCTCTTTTACACACTGGGAAGCATCATCGGTTTTTGGGTTTCTTACATTGCCGGTGTACATTTAACCATCGGGGCTTCCGCCGGAGTATGCGGTTTGGTGGGGGCTTTGCTATATTACGGGAAAAGTCGCGGCGGCGTTTATGGGAGATCTTTATATAAGCAGATCAGCGGTTGGGTGGTGTTTCTTTTCATTTTCGGCCTGCTGGTACCGGGTATAAACAACTGGGGTCATGGTGGCGGTATCCTGGCGGGAATTATCTTAAGTTTGCTTATGGGGTATCAGGAGAAAAAAAGGGAAACGCTTCTTCACAAAGGATTGGCCGGTGCGTGCGCGATTTTGACAATCATTGTTCTTGTCTGGGCTGTCCTCACGGCAATTATATATCGTATTTTTGCATAAGTCTGCCTGTTTCTGTTTAATTGGCTTTAAAAAACCGGTCTTTAGATCGGGTTACAGAATAGGGAGGTAAGCGTTCATGTCGTGGCTGGAAGCCACTCCCACAGCTTTTATTTTTACAATTTAGTCGTCAAATGTCAGCATATTTTTGCGGGACAATTTGTCTAAACGAACCGTCGGGCAAAATATGGGCGTTTTGACAAACTTACTTCCAGAATTCGAAAAAATGATGCACCGGGCCATGACCCTGACCGATTGTATATACCGCTCCGGTGCGGATGGCATTGCTAATGTATGTTTTTGCCTTTTTTACCGCATCTTCAATGTCATGCCCCTTCGCCATATAACTTGCGATTGCTGAAGACAATGTACAGCCGGTTCCATGGTTGTTGCGGGTTTCAATGCGCTGCCCTTCCAATACGACAACGCGATCTTCTGCGGAAAGATAGAGAAGATCCGTGCTGTCGATTTCGGAAAGATGACCGCCCTTGATGAGGATGCTGCGGCTGCCAAGGACGGATAAGGCCTTTGCAGCGTCCTGCATATCTTGAAGTCCTTTCAATTTGCAATCCAGCAGTACTTCCGCTTCAGGAATATTTGGAGTGACAACGTCAACCAGAGGTATCAGGTATTTTTTGATGGCTTCAATCGCATCGTCTTGCAGCAATTTGTCGCCACTTTTAGCCACCATGACGGGGTCCAATACAATCTTTTTGGCACCGTGTTTTTGCAGCTGCTGTGCGACGATTTCAATTAATTCTGCCGAGTAAAGCATACCGATTTTGACTGCATCTGCCCCAATGTCCGTAAACACCGCCGACATCTGTTCTGCTGCAAAAGACGCAGGTATCGCATAAATTCCAGTAACCCCTTGGGTGTTTTGTGCGGTTAACGCCGTGATGACAGACATTCCATAACAGCCGATCGCAGATATGGTTTTTAAATCGGCTTGAATACCGGCTCCACCGCCACTGTCCGATCCGGCAATGGTCAATACTTTGTCATAACTTCGCGATTCATTTTGTTTTGAAGAGCTTTTTGTCATTTTTTTCTTCCTTGAAATGATCCCATCCCGAAGGAGAGAAAGACCTGATCCGGCCATCCGGCCAAAAAAGTTCCATTTGTTTCGTTTCCGTTATTTCACCAATCGAAAAAAGTGGTCGCTTGAATTCTTTTTGGAATTCTGAAGCGATCTTATCTGCCGTCTCAGGAGATGCAGTACACAGCAACGTATAATCTTCACCGCCGGAAAGCGCATACTTAATCGAATCAAAATCAAATCGTCTACAAAATTTTTTCAGATTTTCGGAAACCGGTATTTTATCGGCATACAGACGCGCGCCGACATTGCTTTGTTCAACAATATGTCTGAGATCCGAACTCAGTCCGTCACTGGTATCAATGGCGGCATGGATACCAGGCTGTTGAGCGAGAAAACGACCTTCCAAAATATGAGGCTCGGGCAGAAGATGTGCTTTAATCAGCACTTTTGACGATTCATCGTCTGCCTGAATATCATTTAACTGTAAATGCAATCCCGCTTTGCTGTCCCCAAGGAAGCCAGTTGTGAAAATCATATCTCCGGGCCGGGCCGCATCGCGGCATAAGAGTTCATTTTCTGCAACGGTTCCGGAAACAACAATATTAATAATTAAATCGATCTTGGAGCTGGTGGTATCGCCGCCCAGAATATTGACATTAAATTTTGCTGCCAGATTTTTCATTCCGTCATATATATCTTCCAGATAATCTAGCAAACATTCTTCCGGGATGGCAATACTGATAAAGGCTTCACGTGCCGCTCCCCCCATAGCCGCAATGTCGCTTAAGTTGACGGCTAATGCTTTATATCCAAGGTCATATCCGGCGATTTTGCTTCTTATAAAGTGAACCCGTTCAACAAGCAAATCTGTGGTGATTAGCATGAGCTGTTCGGGATCTGTCTTAAAGGCGGCAGCATCATCGCCGATGGCTTTAACGATATTTTCCTTACGAATTAAACAGCCGCGGCTTATCTTTTTGATAAAGCCAAACTCACCGATTTCTTTCAATGTCATTTTCTAATCTCAGACCTTATTTGCTTTAATCTTAGTCCGCTGCAACGCACAATTAACAATGGACGATTCTTCTTCTATTTTACAACCTTTCTCCAGCTCATCCGGTGTAATCTTATACAAAGCATCAAGTATCTGAACCATAAAACTTCCCGGCGCATCGGCCTTTTTGCCGGCAACTTGACCAGCCAGGCCCAGAAAAGCCAATGCTGTTGCCGCAGCACTTACCGGATCATCATCAACCGAAATAAATGCCCCAATGGCGGCACTGGCGATGCACCCGGTCCCGGTAACGTAACCCATTAACGGATGACCGTTGGCAACGCGGAGAACCCGGTTGCCATCGGTGACCAGGTCAACGGGTCCGGTAATGGCCAGCGTAGTTTTCAATTCTTCCGCCAGACTCTTTGCCGTTTGGGCTGCTTCCTCCACAGCGTGAACGGCTTCAACCCCTCTGGGTTGAAAATTCTCGTGCCCCAGGGAAAGTATTTCCGAGGCGTTGCCTCGAATTACGCTGATACGTATCTCATCGATTATTTTTTTTGCCGTCTTGGTCCGCAGTTTTGTAGCGCCGGATCCGACCGGATCAAGGACGATTGGTGTATTTTGCTGCGATGCCTTTTTGCCGGCTTTTAGCATCGAGACAATCCAATTTTCGTTTAATGTACCGATATTCAAAACAAGAGCGCCGGCGCGCGAAACTATCTCTTCAACTTCTTTTTGAGCATGCGCCATAACCGGTGATGCACCCATCGCCAATAGAGCGTTGGCTGTGCAGTTCATAGCGACAAAATTTGTAATGTTATGAATCAAAGGTTTTTCCGTTTTTACTGTTGCTAAATTTTGCGCTGCTCTTTCTGAAAAATTGATCACTGCCTTGCTCTCCGAATTCAATATTTGTTTCCTATCAAACTGGCGCTGAGCCATGGATTTTAGCCCGGGCAGGAAGGCGCTCTTTTTTATTTCTTGTAATCTCCAAAGCTTCGATGATTTTTTTGCGTGTATCTTTCGGCAAAATGATTTCATCGATCACTTGCGCTGTCCAGCTATGGGCGGCGTCATAAACATCAACCTTCTCCCTTGAGCGATTAAGATAGGATTCATATGCATCTTTCTCGATGCCTTTCCCATAAACCTCACGATAATCGAGCTGGGAGGCTTCCACGGCATACCGAGCAATGGGCCAGGCATAAGTCAGATCCGTACCCATGCTTTTGACCCCCCCCATGACCATGCTGCCGGCATCTGCATAAGCCTCGCGCAGCACGATACTTATCTTCGGTACGGTGGTCGTGGAATAAACATCGACAATCTTCCCCATATGTCGGATCAAGCCTTTGGCTTCCTCGGTTTCTCCGGGAACCACAGGCGATGTGTCCACCAGGTTGATTAGAGGGATGTTGTATGCGTCAAGAGCCTGCAGAAACCTGTAGTACTTGTCGCAGGAGTTGATCTCCAGGATACTGCCGGGGTATTTTGGGTTATTGGCTACCAGCCCAACGACTTCACCGTTAAACCTGCAAAAACAGGTAATCAGGTTTTTGGCATATTCGTCCTTGATCTCAAGGTACTCGCCACCGTCGACCAATTGTTTGATAACCTTATGCATATCATAGGTTTTGTTAAATTCATCAGGAACAATGTCCGCCAGTTCAGCGACTTCCCGGTCCCCATCGTCTATTATCTCCCATTTGGGCGGTTTTTCCCTGAAATTTTGGGGCAGGTAGCGGAGCAATTCACGACATTTTTTGATAGTTTCTTCGTCATCCTCGCCAACTGCGTCGCAGCTTCCGCTGAGCTGCATGTGATAATCAGCCCCACCAATATTGCGATCGATTTTCTCCGAGGTGGCGGCCTCGGTCTGTCGTGGGCCGCCCAGCCACATATTTGCCGATATCCGGCTCATGAGCAGAAAATCGCACAGCGTTGGGAGGTAGGCTCCGCCGGCGATACAAGGTCCCATCAGCACGGTAATCTGTGGAATGACACCGGAATACAGAGACTGGAGCCTGAAATGCCAATCCACGCCGGCCATGGCGACATCCTGGTAGCCGAGGCGACCTCCCGAAGAGTCCAGGAGGTTTACCATCGGAATACCCCACATTGCAGCCATCTCAAGGGGTCTCGCAAACTTGACAAGGTGTTGAGTGCCTGCCGATCCGCCTAATACCGTGAAGTCGCTGGCGTGCACCATGATTAATCGATCGTTTACCCGGGCCGTACCGATGATAGCGCCGTCGCATGGCGCCTCGGGTATCCGACCATCGATACGTCTGCTGGTGGTGCCCACAAATGAGCCCAATTCATTGAAGCTCTCTGGATCAATCAAAATCTCGATTCTCTCCCGGGCCGTCAGCTTGCCCCGACTGTGCTGTCGTTCGATATGTTTGATGCCGCCGCCGAGACGGTTCTTTTCCTGAATCTCATAATATTTTTTGATGGCGCCCTTCATTCGTTTTCCCATAACTTAGTCCTCTTATTATTTTAATTGGAATTTATTTAAATTCATTGCCCCACTTATTTTATGCTGGTTTAATATACCGTTTTTTCTGCGGAACCTCTTCATGCTTATTTAGCGAAGCGCGAAGCGCCTTGACGATTTTGGAGCGGGTTTCTCTAGGATCGATGACTTCATGGACCGTATAATAGGTGGTAAACATTTTTCCCATTGTCATCACACTAAAGTGCTCCTTGAGGATGCTCAGATAAAAATTATAGACTTCATCATAATTACCTTCTTCCTTGGCCTTGGCCAGTTCTTTGTGAAATACGGCCTGGACGATGGATTCCGGGCCGGTGGGCGCAAACTCCACGGTCGGCCAGCCATATATGAAATCAGGGCCCATTTTGCTGCAACCCATGACAATATTCGAACCACCATATGAGCGTCTCAGTACCATGGTGACCTTAGGGTTGGTTAGGTGTGAATAGCCATGCAGATTCTTGGCACCGTGACGGATTACTCCCAGGCGCTCCCACTTATCGCCGGGCGGAAAGGCCGGAGTATCGGACATGGTGACCAATGGGATATTAAAGGCGTCCAAAAACATGATAAATCTGTCGTACTTATCGGAAGAATCGGGCTCCATGATGCCACTGAGTTCATCCGGGTTGCTGGCCGCAATGCCTGCCGGTATGCCGTCAAAGCGTGCAAAACCCACAACCATATTTGGCGCGAAATCCTCTTTCAGCTCGAAGAATTCGCCGTTGTCTACAATCAGGTCAATGATTTCGTGAATGTCATAGGTAAATTTCGGATCGTCCGGCATCACATCGAGCAATGCTTCCTCCTTTCTTTGCGGATCATCGGTGGATGCGACAATCGCCGGCTTCTCCCAGCAGTTTTGGGGCATGAACGCTAGCAGTTGTTTGGTCAGTTCTATGGCCTCCTCGTCGCTGTCGGCGATTAAATCACATTGACCGCTTTTTTCCATGTGAAATTCAGCATCACCGGCATCAGCGGATTCGATCTCTCCGCCCAACCATAAAAATCCGGTATTCCGATTAAATATCAGGAAGTCGGATAAAACCGGTACTTGCGCCAGCGGTCCGGTGCAAGGTCCCAAAAGTAAGGAAATTTGTGGAATGATGCCGGAATAAAGACAGTAGTTGCGGATGAGTCTTCCCAAACCGTTTAGCCCGACGTATCCGCCTTTGAAGCTGAATCTCGAACCGGCTGAGTCGAATATGCCGATGATAGGCATTTGTTCCTGGCCCGCCATCTGAACCAGCTCAGCAATTTTCCAGACGCCCTGATCGCCGATAGAACCTGACATCACCGTAAAGTCCAGTGCGTAGATCATTACCGGCCGTCCATCGACTTCGGCCATACCCATCACGACGCCGTCGGATGGACTCGTCATAGGCTTTCCCTCTAATCCGATGCGAAATTCCCTGACCAGTGAACCCATTTCTTCAAATGTATCTGGATCGACGAGATGTTCAATTCTCTCCCGGGCAGTAAGCTTTCCCAGTGAATGTTGTAGTTCAATGCGATCCGGACCACCGCCTGCTAAGTTTTCTTGACGGTTTTGATCAAGCTTTGCAAGGTAACCATCCATCCATTGGCCCATAGTTTTGCCTCCTTAATAAATCTTAAAGTGCTCCGTTCAGAAACATTTTATTTTTCTTACTCCAAAGCTTGGAGTGATAAATTAAGTAGTTAAGTAATGGCGAGGAAAATTCGCTGAGAAACATCTATTGCTTCCAAGCACCGACATAAAAAATCCCAAATTTCAAGCACCAAATTACAAACAAGTCTCAAATTACAATATCCAATGACCAAAATATGATTGATAATTTAGGTCATTTTGATTTTTCCCGTATCGATGAGAAAATCTTTTTCAATTCATTTGCCGCTTTTATCAAATTTTGGGCATCCGCGGCATTCTTTAAATTATTCGTTTCATGAATCAATCTGAGCCAATCTTATTTTTGAAATGATATTTATTAAATAATTCAACGGATTATTGTTTACGCTTTGGAAACATTCCCGGCTTGCGGCCCGGACCCGGCGGTCCGGCAAAGGCTTGGGCGATCGACATCCATTGGGTTGCTGTTTTCCCGGTCACAATTAAATTTGTGTCAGCAACATGGCGCCGTTGAGTCACCGCCAAACAAAAATCCTCAGCCGGGCCTATCACTTTATCCTGTGCTTCCTCCGGACCCCAGCTCCACAAATCGTCTGCCGGACCGGTTAGCTCCACTCGAACCGTTGAGCCAGGGATCTCCATTTTGCGGTTTACAAAACTCCAGACAAATGTCCTGACCCCGATATGGGCAATGTGGCGCAGTCGGTCGGTCGGTTTGCGCTCAATACCCAATGCATCCGCAATATCCTGCCCATGCGCCCAGGTCTCCATGAGGCGTGCGGTGGCAAAAGAAAGGGCGCTCATGTCCGGTCCATACCAAGGAAGCCTGTCCTTGCGATTCATTTTCCCAAGGATTTCGAGCAATGCATTGCGTTCTTCCCGCCACCAACTCAAGGTTTCTTTGGGAGTCAGCTCCTTTCCAGTTTTTTCGATGTGATCCATAAATCTATTTAGATCCTGTGCCATCTCCGCCAGCCAATGTTTAAACGCCTCCGGATGCGATGCAGCCTGCCTGGCTCTTTCCTCATAATATGCCAAGTGTCGAATTTGTTCTTTGATATCCCAGCCGTCTGCCGGTGTTTGTGTTTTCCAAGTCCCCTCATCAATGCCGGCCACGATCGCATCCAACTCCTCTTGCTCTTTTGTCAGGTCGGTACATATTTGCTTCATAGTTAAACTCCCAGTTGATAATTCATTTTTAGCTCAAATTTTACATCCTATTATAACAAAATTGTTGAGTAATATTCTCACACAAAGCTCGCAAAAAAATCATAAAGCTTATCATTGTTTTGACGTCTTAGCGTCTTTGCGAGTTCGCCGGATTCGGTTGCGGTTTATCCGGGTTAGGCTTTGGCGATTACCGACTCCGGGAGTTTGTTCGTCAGAATGTCAACGGCCTCTTCGGCCATGTTCATAAGAATTTCAGCCGCCGGTTTGATTTCTTTGATAAGGCCGGAGACCTGACCGGCAAACGGGCCGACATATTCCACCCTGTTGGCCTGGGTGAACATCTCCACCAATCCCGATGCCAGAAGAACCTGAGTTGGAAACGGCAGGGGGTCGAGACCTGACGTTTCCCAGAGATCGTGGAATCTGTTATAGGTGGCTCTGGATGTCTTCCCGGTATATATATAGGTACGACGGGTGTCTTCGTCGGTCGCCTTCAGGATGGCTTCTTTCTGAATATTCAACGCTCCGCCTTCCACCGATGCCAGAAAGCGTGTGCCCACCCAGACACCGATACATCCCACTGCCAGGGCTGCTGCCACCCCCCTTCCGTCGCCAATACCTCCGGCAGCCAACACCGGCGTCGGCGCAGCCGCATCAACGGCCTGAGGCCACAGGGCCATGCTCCCGATTCGTCCCGTGTGGCCGCCACCTTCGTGACCCTGGGCCACTACCAGGTCCGCACCGGATTGGGCAATGCGTCCGGCATTTCTGGTGTTGCCGGATATCCCTAGGACTTTCATGCCGGCGGCGTGGGCATCTGGAACCATAAAACCGGGATTTCCCAATCCGGAACAGAACAGCGGCACCTTTTCTTCGATACATGCCTTTATGGCCGCATGGGGTTGTGAGGTCGTGGAACCCAATTTGATCATGACATCAATATCCGGCAGTTGCATGTCTTCTTTGACCTTCATCAGCCATTCATAATGAGCTTTTGGAAGAGTTTTAAGTACCTCGCTCAAAGGGAGCTCCTGGGGACCTTCGATGACCTGGTCTCCGGCACTGACTGTTTGGCTGGGAAGTAATATGTCTACGCCGAATGGTTTGTCGGTCTGCTTTTTAATTTCACGAATTGCCTCGCGCATCTGATCTACCGTATACCCCGCTGCGCCTAAGACACCGAGCCCGCCAGCCTCTGATACCGCCACTACCAGCTCCACTGGGGCGCCGGTTCTTTCTCCCACCAGGCTTGGACCCATGCCGGCGCTTAAAATTGGATACTCGATTTCTAAAATATCACACAATTTCGTGCGCAGAACAGGTCTACCCATATTGATCTCCTTTATCCATATATTTCAGTTATGCGGCTATCAGTGGTCGACGATCCACCCATGGCCTTGCCGCTTCCAGCTGAGCCGCCAAACGAAATAGAGTGGTTTCATCACCAAAGCGCCCGATAAATTGGGTTCCAATCGGCATGCCTTCTTCATTCCAATAAAGTGGTACCGACATGGCCGGTTGTCCGGTGACGTTGCAGATAGAGGTAAACGGCATGAATTTACCCGAGCGGAAAAACCCTTCCATCGGGTTTTCCGGAGTGGGATCAAAGGTACCAAGTGGAACCGGAGGCTCAGCCAGGGTAGGGGTGAGCCACACATCCCATTGGGTAAATAAACGCGCAACATCACGCGATAGCCGTTGGAGGTCTTCAAGGGCAAGTAGGTATGTTCCGGCTTTGGTCTGGCGCCCCTTTTCGATCAGCGCCCATGTCAGCGGTTCAACTTGGTCGGGTGTGATTTTTTTACCGGTTCTGCGTTCCCAGTGTTCAGCATCCCAGGCACTGCCTCCCAACCATAACCTGTAAAAACATCTGGCCATATGGTGGGTGTCTACATCCATTTCAGTCTCTTCCACATAGTGCCCTAAATCGGAACAAAGGCTCGCAGCATCATTTACAGCCTGGACACAGTCCGTGTGCACTGGAATGCCCTCGCGGGCCTTTGTCGTAAACGCAATTCTAAGTTTGCCCGGATCGGTATCTATTTCATAAATAAATGGCCGGACTGAAGGCGGGGCCCAATACGGGTCCCCCGGCTCCGGACCGGAGGTGGCATCCAGCAGGGCGGCACTGTCTCTAACCGAACGCGTCAGAGCATGTTCAGCTGCCAGACCGGTGAAAAGATCTCCGTAATCTGGACCCAGCGGATTGCGACCGCGAGTGGGTTTCAAACCAAAGAGCCCGCAGCAGGATGCCGGCATGCGGATCGATCCGCCACCGTCGTTTCCATGCGCCATGGGCACCATGCCGGAGGCCACTGCGGCCGCCGATCCGCCGCTTGAACCTCCAGGCGTTTTATTAATATCCCAGGGATTGCGGGTCGGTCCAAACAACATGGGTTCGGTGGTGGGCAGCCAGCCGAATTCCGGAGTGTTGGTTTTACCGCAAATAATTAAACCGGCTTTTTTTATTCTTACTACCAACTCGGAATCATGATCGGAAACGTAGTCTCGCAAAAAGGCCGAACCCTCGGTGAATCGCACGCCGGCGTATTCGGCGAGCAAATCTTTCAGCAAAAATGGCACACCACTGAAGGGACCTTTGAGTATCTTGCTTTTTGCAGCCTCTCGTGCCTGATCATACATTGGTGTGATCACGGCGTTCAGGGTTGGATTTAGACGTTCGATGCGTTCGATAGCCGCTTCAACCAGTTCGATGGGTTTGATTTCTTTTTTTTTAATTAATTGCGCTTGAGCGGTAGCATCCAGAAAAGCCAATTCCTCCACATTCGGCATGTTGCCACTCCTTTTGTTAGTTAATTTAAGGGCCAGGCAGTTTTTTCATTCCAAGCTTGTCATTCCAGCGCAGGCGGGGAACGGGCATCCAGTGAGCCGCAGAAAATCATTTATCCAAACACTTGTCCAAGACATATTCAAATTGGTGATAGCACGTGTTTTCGTAAACCTTCTCCTTGAAATAGCGTTTGATATCTTCTTTCTTGCTCCAGTCGCAGCCGGTAAGTGCCTGACAATCGGTATCGCCAAAACGCTCGATAAACCCCCGAAAAAGATTCCGCACGGAACGGATGGCTTCTTTCCTATTTTCATCTTTGATTTCCGGTGCTTCGGTTGCATTTATCCCGCTAAGATAGCCCAGATATACAGAACCTCCAAAGAGAATCCCACAAATCGTCTTGCCGGTTTCGATGGCGCCCATATACCCGGCGGTAGCCCACTGATAGGGTGTTGGATCCCAGCCTTTTGTCTCCCGCATAACCTGCAGGATAGCCTCAGCTCAAGTATAGCCTTTTGCCATTAGCCGGACACCCTCTTTCCAAATGGCTTTTAATTGAGCCTCCGTCATTGTTTTTCTCCTTATCATGATTAATTGAATTTTTCCCTTAATTCTCGTTTGAGAATTTTTCCCGTTGGTGTCCTAGGAATCGTATCCGTAAAGACCACTGCTTTGGGGATTTTAAATCTTCCGATCCTTCCCTGGCACCATTCGATAAGCTCTTTTTCGGTCAGCGTCCCGCCCTCCTTTACGACCACAATCGCCTTGACCGCCTCGCCCCATTTCTCATGGGGATAGCCAATAACACCTACATCCGCAATCTTGGGGTTATTTAACAGGGCATCTTCGATTTCCGCAGGGTAGATGTTTTCACCTCCGGAGATGATCATGTCTTTTTTACGGTCTAAAATATAGAGGAATCCGTCCGTGTCCATTTTTGCGATGTCACCGGTATAAAGCCAGCCGTCTTTAATGGCTGCAGCCGTATCCTCAGGCCTGTTCCAGTAACCTTTCATCACGTTAGGGGCACGTAATAAAACTTCGCCTTTTTCTCCCGGTCCTAAATCCCGGCCGTTATCATCAACTACACGGACATCCGTGTGGAAAAATGGCTTACCACAGGAGCCGACTTTGTCGATGGCATTTTCTGAATCCAGCACCGTACCGGTATTGCATTCGGTCAAACCGTAAAGTTGCCGCACTTCGATGCCGGCGGCCTCATATTCTTTAATCAAAGTTACGGGGACCGGAGCGGCGTATACCAGTATGACCCTGACGGAACTCCAATCATATTTTTCAAAATCAGGCACCCACTTCAAAAAATCTAGAAGTTGGGGAACCGAACCGAAACCGTTAACCTTCTCTTCTTCCAACAGCTCGAGGAAACGCTGCGGGTCCAAACTTCTAAGCAATACCGCCTTTCCACCAGAGTGAACAATATAGGGCGGGCCTGCCAGAGCTCCAATGTGAAATAGCGGTAAGGCTATCATGGTTGTTTCGCCAATATTCAGACCAAGGGTAGCCATCAAGTTTACCGAGTTCCAGTAATAATACGTGTGCGTAAGTTCAGCACCCTTTGGCCGTCCGGTGGTTCCGGATGTGTAAAGAATGGTTAAGGTATCGTCATCGCCACCTACAATTTCCGGTTCCTCGTCTGATGCATCACCGATGAGAGCCTCGTAAGATTTGGCCCATTGCGGCGCGTCATCGAAAATGGCAACGAAATCTTTGGCAGGGATGGCATTGCGAATGGAGTCGACAACCTCGGTGTATTCTTTGCCGAAAACGAATACTTTTGACCCGCAGTCTGATAGAATATATTGTATCTCAGGACCTGCCAGGCGGTAGTTGACCGGCACCAGGGTTGCGCCGATTTTTCCCAATCCGAAATACATGTCGTAATATTCCGGTTCATTGAGCGCCAACAAACCTACGCGATCACCGTAGCCTATTCCTATAGCTTTCATGGCATTGGCCAAGCGATTGGCGCGATCGTTGAGATCTTTATAGGTGCGGCGGACATCTTCACAAACCAAGCCTTCTCGGGCGGGAGTTAAATTTGAACGTCTGGATAAAAATTCTCCGATATTGATTTTCATGGCAATTCCCTTTCAATTAATTTTCTCCTTTTCAAGAAACGTCAAAATAGCCTGTATTGTTTCCGCCGGCCATTCAATTAGCGAACCGATATGCCAATTTAAGTATGTGGCTCATAATCCTAAATCTTCATTAATCAACACGATTTTCACGCGACCCTTGGGAAACGACTTTTCCGTAATCGTCCAGGAGTTGCAGATGCGGTCCGGACTCTTGCACTCCTCACAGTAGGAAGTTTTGACACAGGGAGTTTTTTTGTCCAAGCGCATGGAATTTGCCGGTGCCACATAGTTTTTGATGCGGTACATAGCTTCATCTAAATTGGTAACGAGTTTGTTCCGACCGATAAGAAGGATGACCCATTTAGGGCCGAAAGTAAGTGCCCCTACGCGGTTGCCAACCATATCCAGATTAACCAATTGTCCGGCTTCGGTGACGGCATTGGTACCCGTGATAAATAGATCAACCAGCAGTGCCTGTCTGCGACGCTCATAGCTATCTTTACCCGATATTTTTTTATCAAATGTGTCGAGTACTTCCAAATCGGAGTTATCTAAAAGCTGTTTATAAAGACCGGTTGCGATAAATGTCATTGACCCCCCCCAGGATACGGTTTTGGGTCCTAATTTAGGAATAAGATCTTCCAAAACGATTTGATATGCGGCCTCCTTATTACCTGCCAGAAAGACTTCGAAGTTGTTTGATTCTAAAGCTGCTTTAAAATCCGCCAGCCTCAAGTTCCAGTAGTTCTCGATCGGTTTGTCCATTTCTTCCTCCCGTAATGATTTTTAATCCGCAGAGTTCATAGATTACACACATAAATGAGTCTTGCGAACTTTTTTAGGTATAAATTCCCGTCCCGCTTCAGTTCAGCGAAATTGCAGGGAGGCTTCATTATCCGTTAGAAAATTTATTTTCAAATTTGGCCTATCCCGCAATCATAATCTTAAATTCATATCCTCTCCTAATTGAAGATGGACCAAGAATCAATATATAAAACCTATTTATTCCCGAAACCTTGTTTAATCGGGCGTGATTTTCACTACTACGAGCGTAACATCATCACCTCTTACGTGTGCCTGGCTGAAATCATCTATTGCCTCAATGGCCGCATTTAAAATTTTTTTTGCCGGTTCGTTCGCATGCTCTTTGATGACGTTTCTGAACCGGTCTTTGCCGAACATCTCTCCGGTTTGGTTTTGTGATTCCCAGACTCCGTCTGTGCCAATGAGAATGATTTGTCCGGGCGTGATTTTCAATTGAAATTTTTGATAGGCTGCGTTTTCAGATACCCCCAAGGGCAGCCCACCACCGGAAAGTTCGATAAAATCGTCAGTATTTTGATTAAAAATTACAGCGGGTTCATGGCCGGCGTTCACCCATTGGATGATTTCATTTCGGCGATCAATTTCACTTATAAACAGGGTCATAAAACGACCGGATTCCTTTACGTCTCGCGAAAGCTGTCTATTCACATCAGTGACAACCTGATTGAGGTTACCCGGTCGTGACGAGCGCTGCCGCAGAAAGGCACGGGCAGTGGTCATCAACAACGCGGAGGGAATACCGTGATCGGAGACATCTCCTACAACCACACCTATTTTCCCATTTTGTCCATATCCTCTGGGCAAATAGTCATAATAATCTCCTCCGGTCTCCTCACAATAAATACTTTTCCCGGCAATATCCAAGCCCTTAATCTGGGGCTCTGAATCGGGCATGAGATGTTGCTGAACTTCCATGGCCAGATCCAGGCTTTTTCGCATGCGGTCGCGTTCCTTAAGGCCCTCCGTCATTTCATTGATTACATCACCGGTGTAACCGATTTCATCGTTGGATGTTACTCTCACTTTTTTATCAAAATTGCCGTTTCTCACCCCACGGAGAGTTTGGATAATTTCACCAAAAGGAAGGGTTAGGTTTCGGCTGACCAGCATGGTTATGAGCGTGCCGGAAACCAAAAAAATAATCACATTGGTAGATATTGATGATCGTAACACATCTAATGCCATGGCCGGCTCAGATTGTGAGACGGTTAATCGGTGGATTATAAGAAAAATAGTGATGAGGGGAATAATATTGCTTGCAAACAGCAGTGCGGCAAGCCGGGTGCGTATCCGAATGCGCAACGTTTTAGGGATGGTATACAGACACCCGTTGGGAAAAAAATGCGGGGCCAGCCGCTTTTGTAAAATATGCTCCATCATAAAAAAAGCAACGGTTACAGTGATTAAGCCGGTGCTCAAACTCAAGAAACAAGAGCGTTGCATCCAATAAGGGCCAATATCTAAAGCCCAAAACATCACTGGATAAATAATCGCTGAAAAAAGCCACATGCTGAAGCTTAATGATATTAAAACAAAGGGCTCATTGAGCAATCGTTGTCGCGCGGTGTGCTCTAGAATTGCCGGCAACGGCGCGTTTTCGAATTTAGCATTTAAATAAGACCTGATGGGTCGTTCGTAGAGTAATGTCATCCCACAGACGAAGGTGAATGCTGCAGGGGCAAATGCAGCATCAATAAAATAAGCTACAGGATTTTGCCAAAATTCTTCCGGAATCGGTCCTTCGTTTCTCATAAGAAAAAGTTCAATTAATATGAGACCGATGAAATTGGCCAAGAAATTTGCGGCCAGCATTTCATTTTTGAGATGCCAACGTTGGAATTTGGACATGACCCAATCCTCCATCACATTATTTTGGCAATTTTTGGAGAAACCACGTTATCAAGAAGAAATTAAAATCTCAACTTTCTTATTTTGAAACATAATGCTGAATAAAATTATCAAGCAAAGATTATCATTTTATCTGATGGCACGGTATGTTATGTTAATAATTTAATAAGGTCGATCTATATTGAAAATGCGGAGGATATCGATATGTCGCTGAAAACCGGAGATGAATATATTAAATCGATTAAAACGCTAAAACTAGAAGCCAATGTGATGGGTAAAAAAATCGGCGATCTTCCGGAAAATCCTCTGGTTGAACCTTCCATCCAGGCAGTGGCGGCCACCTATAATTGTGCGCATAACGAAGAGACCAAACCGCTTTTTAGAGTCGAATCCTCAATCTCCGGTGAAGAAATCAATCGATTCACCCATCTGCACCAAAGCACGGAAGACTTAATGAACAAAGTCATCATGCAGCGCTATTGCGGAAACGTGACCGCATGTTGTTTTCAACGTTGTGTGGGACTGGATGCCGCCAATGCCGTTTTCAGCGCCACGTATGAATGTGACAAAGAGCACGGCACTAATTACCATCGGCGTTTCCGAGACTATTGGAGCCGGATTCAACTTGAGGATTTGGTTGTCGATGGGGCCATGACCGATCCCAAGGGAGATCGAGGAAAACGTCCCAAAGATCAATCCGATCCGGATCTTTTTTTGCGTGTAGCGGAACGAAAACGCGATGGTGTCGTGGTGCGAGGAGCCAAATTCCATCAGACCGGCATGCTCAATTCTCACGAGATTATTGTGATGCCGACCTTGAACATGCGCTATGGAGAAGAGGACTGGGCCATCTGCTTTGCCATACCGGCCAACGCTAATGGTATTCGATTTATATATGGTCGCCAGACCAGTGATACGCGCAAGCTGGAGGAGCTAAAATTGGATGTAGGTAATCCCACATATGGCGGTCAGGAGGTGATGACCGTATTTGAAGATGTATTTGTGCCCGAGGAACGTATCTTCTTAAACGGGGAAGTGAATTATTCCGGGATGCTGGTTGAGCGGTTTGCCGCGTACCATCGGCAAAGTTATGGAGGGTGCAAGGTAGGTGTCGGTGACGTGCTCATCGGAGCAGCAGCCCTGATTGCCCGGATGAATGGCGTGGAAAAGGCATCTCACATCCGAGATAAGATTGTGGAAATGATCCACCTGAATGAAACCATGTATGCCTGCGGAATCGCTTGTTCGGCCAGAGGCCATCAAACCCTGGCAGGCAATTATGAAATTGATATGTTACTGGCCAATGTATGCAAGTTAAATGTAACACGCTTTCCATATGAGTTGGCGCGCTTGGCAACGGACATCGCCGGAGGCCTTCTGGGTACGATGCCGTCGGCCAAAGACCTGGAAGACTCCGTAGCCGGGCCCTATATCAAGAAGTATCTGGCGGCAGCAGATGGAGTTGAGGTGGTTGATCGGATGAAGGTGCTGCGTCTGATTGAAAACTTGGTGGCCGGTGCCGGTTCGGTGGCTTATTTGATTGAGTCTATGCATGGCGCCGGACCGCCCATGGCGCAGCGTATAATGATCGGTCGCCAGGCCGATCTTGAATCTAAGATCAATCTGGTAAAAGGGATCTTGGATATCAGTTGATAATAGTTTAGTTCATTTTCAGATAATACATAAAAACGGGATAATATTTATGAAGTTTAAAAACGTCGAACACGTGCAAACCGCGTTGGAGGCAGCCGAATATATTTGTTCAAAAACTATTGCCACAGTCGTTTTTTTAGCCCAGGCCACCCAAAAACCGGTGTTGGTAGAAGGACCGGCCGGGGTAGGGAAAACCGAACTCTCCAAAGCGGTGGCCCGCAGCTTAAGACGTGAGTTGATCCGGCTCCAATGCTATGAGGGATTGGACGAAACCAAAGCCCTTTATGAATGGGAGTATGCCAAACAGCTTCTGTATACCCAGATGATGAAGGAAAAAATCGATGACGTTATCTCTGGATCCAATTCCCTGTCGGATGCCGTGGATCGAATCGCAGATCAGGAAGATGCTTTTTTCTCGGAGCGCTTCATCCAGCCGCGGCCGCTTCTTCAAGCCATTGAATCTTCTCAGCCCGTCGTTCTGCTAATTGATGAAGTGGATAAATCCGATCCGGAATTTGAGGCGTTTTTGTTGGAAGTTTTAAGTGACTTTCAGGTGTCTATTCCGGAATTAGGTACTCACAAAGCCCGCAATATCCCTTTTGTGTTTTTAACCTCAAATGATTCCCGAGACATGAGCGATGCGCTCAAGCGTCGGTGTATCCATCTTTACATCGATTATCCGGAGCGCGAGCTGGAAATGAAAATCGTTCTACTCAAAATTCCTCGGATCAATGAAAGCCTGGCAGAACAAGTGGTCGATACGATCCGAAAAATTCGTGAGCTGGAACTCAAAAAGAAACCGTGCATTTCCGAGACGCTTGACTGGGCCCAATCTTTAATCACACTTCAGGTTGAGGATCTATCCACCGAAGTGGTTGCCGATACCCTGAACGTCATCTGCAAGTATAGGGCGGACGTGGAGCAGGTTAAGCAAAAAATAGATAAGATAATGAATTAGCGGAGATTAAAGAATTGGGGAATTGAGGGATTATGGATTGATGAATTAGATCGAAACGAATCCATCTGATGTCGGTTACTTTGTGAACTCATTAGTATTATGGTGAACTTAGTATTGAAATTTGTTTCCTGTGCCCGGGCAGCGGGGCTGAGGATTTCCACCTCAGAAGTGCTTGATTGTTTGAATCAGCTGGAGCTGGTTGATATTTTAGATGAGCCGCAGTTTGCGGCTGTCCTGCGTGCCAATTTCGCCAAAAGTCGGCGAGAACAGCATCACTTCGATCGGCTGTATCACCTATTTTTCCACGAACTGCGTATAGATGAGAGTATCGCCCATTCCGAAGCGCTTGCCGCTCAGATTCAAGAAGCGCTTGACAACTTGCCATTAGAATCAAACGGAAACCAATCTTCTCAGGCGGTGTTGAATTTTTTGAAAGGCGATCCGTTGCAGTTTCTTGAGCAATTGCGCCAGGCCCTCTCCGGCCGAGATGGACAGGGCGGGGGAATGGGCGCTAATTTGGGAGCTGTTGTCCGCCGCCTTGAGCTGATGCTGCAAATCAATGCATTTGACAATGCGCTTTTAGAGTTTTTCAATGATCAACGCGGTCGAATGAATTGGGAAACCCGCCGTGACCTGGGGGAGCATTTCAATGCCCGACTGAAAAGTGCCCGTCGTTTGCTCACCCAACAGCCTATGGGCTATGATATCGGTGCCGAAAAACTACTATCGTATAAAAAACATCTGGATCGTTTGGGTGAGGTCCACTTTGCTTCATTGACCAAAAAAGAAGTGGAAGAGATGCGCGAGGTCATTGAACAGTTGGTTCGTAAACTGAAGGATAGGATCAGCCGCCGCTTTGCAAGCCGAAACCGAGGGATTCTGGATGTTAAGAAAACTTTACGCCGGTCAGCAAAGTATCATGGAATACCATTGGAAATTATTTTTCGAACCCGACCCCCTCGCAAAGCCAAAATCGTAACACTCTGCGATGTTTCCGGTTCGGTTTGGTCGGCTGCCCGGTTTATGTTAAATATGCTGTATTCGTTGCAGGAGTGTTTTACCCAGGTGCGCAGCTTTGTGTTTGTTGCGGGCTTAGATGAAGTTACCCAAATATTTGAAGATCACGAGATCAACCAGGCCATAGATAAGGTTCTAAAGGAAGCAAACATTGAATATAATGCCGCCACAGATTACGGCCTGACATTTCGTCAGTTTCATAACGAATACATGGACATTATCAATAAGAAGACAACCTTTATTATTATTGGTGATGGACGTACCAATTATTCCAATCCGGAAGAACAAATTCTGGACGAAATTCGTGAAAGAAGCCGCCGGGTGATTTGGCTGAATCCGGAAACCCAACAATTCTGGTATACGGGTGACAGTGAAATGCGTACCTATCAGAGCTGTTGCCAGGAGGTTAGACCCTGCCAAAATCTCAATCAGCTTTTAGAATTCATCACCACCTTGGTGTTGTGATTAAAATTGAAAATTCCATGATTGATGAAATTATCGCTCATCCTGATATAGCCAAATATTTTGCTACCTTTACCTCGGGTCAAACAATCTTTCTCGAAGGTGATGATTCCCAGGACCTCTATATCCTGGTTTGCGGCCAGATAAATATTTTCAAGGGGGATAAAAAAATACGGGAAATTACCAAAAAAGGATCCTTGTTCGGGGAGATGTCCTTTTTCCTGGGGGGCAGCAGGACGGCTTCCGTAAAAGCAAGTGATGATGTGAAAGTGATTCGCATTCCGAAGGAAGCGGTCAACGACTTTCTTCGTGATTTTCCGAGCGCAGCCAGGGAGATAACCAAATATTTAGCGCAATGGCTTGATGAGACAAGCCAGATTGTACATGGACTAAACGAGTTTTGCGATCAGCTGCCGGATGCTGTGTTGTTAACCGATAAGGAAGGAAAAATCCTGGCATGGAATTCTGCAGCTGAAAAACTGTATGGCAGGGATTGGCATCAAATGCGTCATGGGAATGTTGATGAAATTTATGAAGACCCGCAGGATTACAAAGATTTCCTTGAGGAGGTTCAACGAAAATATTCAGTTAGAGAAAAAATATTTCAGATCAAACATCTCTCAGAGGGTACACGGTTTATCTCGACAAGCACCACGGTTCTGTATGACGGTCACCATAACTATCAGGGGGCTCTTTCACTGGGTCGGGATGTGACGACAGTTAAAAACCTGGAGAGAAAATATAAACGAATTGGTTACTGGCTAATCTCCTCGTTTTTTTTGCTCGGTATATTGGCAGCGGTTATTTTCCTTGGTTATCCTTATTTTTCAAAAGGCTACCAAACCTTAAATTTAAGGCAACAAGAGCTGAGAAACCATTTAGCAAAAGATTACTTCATGCTCAAGTCATTGTTAATCGAGCATGTCGGAGGTGGGAACAGATCAAAAACACGTCAGGTAATGAAAAATTTTTTCAATATTCAGAAAACCGCTGCGCTTCCTTATAACGGCCTGCTTTTACTTGATAAAGACAAAAAGGTGATTAATGCCTTTTCAATTAAGGCGGATGAAGATGTTATCGGAATGATCGGCAGTAGTTATAAGGCTATAAAATTCGAGGGTAATGAGGACTCTCTGCACAAGGTACTCACTGTTTATCGTGCCGATAAAAATCATCCCATGGGTAAAAAGGAAGTGGAAATTGCCTTTGAATTGCGCAAAGATAATGAGTTCTTAGGATGGTTGGTCTTTCAGATGGACATGGAATTGCTGCGAAAAATTCATGGAATAGATATAGAGAGTTTGAAAGAATTCGAGTTTGAAAAGCCTTGATTTATGAGAAACTCAGAAGATTTGCAATCTTGCCGATATGAAGTTTCACAAAGTGAAGATGGGGCTGTTTCGCTTCGCATCCAGGGCAGGATGGATGCTTCCAATGCGGGCCGGATGATCGAGGGAATAAAATTTCTGTTGAAGGATCGCCCCCCATCTTCGCTTACCGTAGACCTTGAAAAAGTAACTTACCTGGATGATTTCGGTGCGCTGGTTTTAGTCGAATTAAAAAGTTTAATGACCGGCGCAAAAGACAAGCTTTACATTACAAACGCCAGCAATAAGGTAGAGGATGTGCTTTCTATTCTCAACTTCGACACGTTAGGGCAGGGGATTTCATTTACCAAGAAACCTTCGCCCAACATGTTTACACGCCTGGGCGAAGGCGTATTTCGCCAAGCTTCAGACCTAACGTTTACTTTTACGTTTATCGGGTCTGTCTGCTTGTCATTGCTTTATGTTTGTTTACATCCGAAATCATTGCGAACCAATGACACCTTTTTATCCATGGAAAAAATAGGGGTTGATGCCCTTCCCATCGTGGGGCTGATCAGTTTTCTGCTCGGTTTGATTATGGCGTTTATGTCTTCGGTCCAGCTGCGACAGTTTGGGGCCAACATTTACGTTGCATCGTTGGTGAGCTTGGCCATGGTTCGTGAGCTGGGGCCTATTATGACTGCAATTATCGTTGCAGGAAGATCGGGATCAGCCTTTGCCGCTGAAATTGGGACCATGAAAATTTCCGAAGAAATAGATGCCCTATTCACAATGGGATTTGACCCTACGCGGTTTTTAGTGGTTCCCAAGATTGTGGCTTCGGTTATAGTCGTTCCATTCTTGACGCTGTTTTCAAATCTGTTTGCCATTTTGGGTGGTCTGGTGGTGGGCGTATTCATGCTTGAACTGACGGCGAATGCGTATGTGGCCCAAACGATCAAAACGCTAACACTTTTTGACGTCTTTTGGGGATTTCTGAAAAGTGGTGCTTTTGCGCTCCTAATTACCATGGTCGGTTGTCTCAGGGGATTTCAGGTCAAAGGTGGAGCCGTCGGCGTTGGCCGGGCTACCACTTCGGCCGTGGTAAGCAGCATTTTTTTAATAATCCTTTCCGATTCAATTTTTGCGATCATACTTCGTTACTGGGGATGATAAGTCCGTGATGAAAAGAAAATCCGTCATCCAGGTTAAAGATTTAGTTGCCAAATATGGTGACGATATTATCCTCGATCGGATTTCATTTGATGTCTATGAGGGTGAAATATTTGCTGTTTTGGGCGGAAGTGGCAGTGGTAAAAGCACCTTACTGAAACATCTGATCGGACTTCTGCAACCCTATTCCGGTCAGGTAATCATTGATGGTGATGATATTGCCAATTGTGATGAACAAACATTTCACGCGATACTCAGAAAAATCGGCGTTCTTTATCAGAGTGCCGCCCTTTTTGGTTCCATGACACTCGCTGAAAATGTAGCCATGCCTATTTCCGAGTATACGGATTTGCCTAAAACATCTGTGGATAATCTGGTTAAGATGAAACTGAACTTGGTTCACCTGGACGGCTACGAAAATCATTTGCCCTCTGAGATCAGCGGAGGAATGAAGAAAAGGGCGGGACTGGCAAGGGCGATGGCGCTCAATCCAAAGATCCTATTTTTCGATGAACCCTCAGCGGGGCTTGATCCGGTCACATCCGCAGAGCTAGACAACCTGATTGTCAATCTCAATAAAAATCTGGGAACTACCATGGTTATCGTTACCCATGAACTTCAAAGCATCTTTGCTGTGGCACATCGGGTTATAATGCTGCATTTGAGTAACAGAGGCATCATCGCAGAAGGAGATCCTCAATATCTGCGTGACCACAGTCAGAATCCGTTTGTAAAACAATTTTTTAATCGTCTGGCCGGGAATAACGCTGGCATTGATTGAGTTAATTGAAAGGATGGACGCTAATGGCTTCCCAGAAAACTAAATTTGCCGTTGGATTGTTTGTGGCAGGTGGTATGGCTTTTGCCGCAGTGATCATCATCTGGTTGGGGATGTCGCGTTTTTTAGAAAAAGGTCAGTATTATGTGACCTATTTCGATGAGTCCATTCAGGGTCTGGATGTAGACTCTCCCGTCAAGTACAGGGGCGTATTTATCGGTCGGGTAGACAGCATAGGCGTTGCGCCTGATTCAAAATTAATAAAAGTTGTACTTAAAATTGAATCCGGCCAGACCCTTGACGGCAATATTGTGGCCCAATTGAAAGCAGTAGGAATTACGGGCAGCAGGTTTGTCGAATTGGATCGCAAAAAAGAGGGTGAGCCAGATCAATCACCGCACCTCAGCTTCCCATCAGAATATCCGATTGTCGCTTCAAAACCATCAGAAATCAGTGGATTACTAACCGGTCTCAGTGATGTTATGAACCATATAAAATCCATGGATCTCCAGGGAATTTCAGAGAAAATTAAATTAACCCTTGCCAATATAAATCAGACTGTTTCTGATGCTAATGTGAAGCGTATATCCATGAAAATTGAATCATCTCTTGAGCGAATCGATCATATTTTGGACGATCAACGATGGGATACCATTCTTACATCGACTGAAAAGGCGCTTCAATCCTTTAATAATCTAATAAATGATGCGGACAGGAGTTTGGGGCGGGTGGAAAACACAGTTGTGATGGTGGATGGGATCGTTACCGAAAAGGAGAAGACGATTAAAACGGCCATTGATAATTTTAGACAGGCCATGAAAAATGCTAATATTTTTATGAAAAAGGGATCATCATTTATTGATGGAACAAATGATTCAATATCTCAGCTCATGCCTCACTTGCTGGTTGTTGCGCAGAATTTAGAAAAGGCAAGTGAAAACCTGAATCAAATAATGGAGCTTTTAGCAGATCATCCTTCTCAATTCATATTCGGAGAGCCCCCTACTCCCCGAAATGTCGAGTCAGATGTATACAATCGATAAAACGGAGATGTTGAATGCAACGGTGTAAATTAATTCTATTACTTTGCCTCACTCTGCCATTAAGTGCCTGCCTTAATCTTAAGCAGCCAAGCAATACGATTGAGTACTATACCTTAGAATATGATCCTTTCTTTATGGGTCATCGTCAGCCGCTTTCTTGCGTTATTAAGGTGAACTCATTTAGTGTATCTCCCATATATAATACCAATCGAATTATCTATCGAGACAGTTCATTCAAAAGAGAGGCCTATGTGTATCATAAGTGGCGGACAAACCCCGGAGAGATTGTCACCTATTTCTTAAGGCGGGACATGAAACAATCCAATCTCTTTAAAGCGGTGCTGTCCCGCAACAGTAGATTGCCCTCTTCCTATATGCTGGAAGGCATGGTGGATGAATTTTTGGAAATGAATAGGGAAGATGGCTGGGAGGCGCTTTTATCTGTCAGTATTACGTTCATGGAGGAAAATGAACCTGATATTAGCAAAAAGATTCTTTTGCAGAAATCCTACAGCACAAGGAAGCCGTGCATGCATAAAAATCCACAAGCATTAGCGCAGGCAATGAGCTTGGCCATGGCAGATATATCCAAACGGATCATCAAAGATATTTATGAGCTTCTACAAGATCACAAATAAATTTGAAATATTGGAAGAATGAAATCAACGCTGACCGCTCTTTGGTCGGATTTTTTCTGAAATTATTAATGTCAAAATTTATACTCAAGGAGGTAGTGAATGCATCGGTTCAGGAGATCTGCAAAGTTTGTGAGTATTTTTTTAATAATTTTTCTAAGCGTTATATATATGCCAGTCCACTCAGTTTTTGCGGCCATGGTGGGAACAGAGGCTGTGTTGCTAGACGAAGAGATGCAATCCACGCGCGAAAAAGTTCGTGCATTTTTAGATCGCGAAGATGTTCGGACCCATTTAACCGCTCAGGGCATCGATCCGCTTGAAGCCAAAGCCAGAGTGGACAGCCTTTCAGATGCTGAGATTCAGCACATTGCCGATAGAATCGAGCAATTGCCTGCCGGAAGCGGGGTCTTGGAAGTTATCGTTATTGTCGCAGTTGTTTTCTTTTTGGTATTGCTGATATTGGATATGATCGGGGTTACCGATGTGTTTACATTCATTAACCCCCCTCCGAAACGATAGTATGACGATCTGCCGAATTTATTTATATGTGCGCGGCATATTGTTTCTGATAGGTTTTTTCGTTAGCCTTCTTGCCGGGTGTGCTGAATTCAGGCATGTAAAGATGCCGCCGCTTCCTGAGAATGTGCCGCCCAGCCACGAGTTGGCAGCGGTACCGTTTTTCCCCCAAGAGGCGTATCAGTGCGGACCAGCCGCCCTTGCCATGGCACTGAGCTCAAGTGGTCTACCCGTTAAACCTGAAGACTTGGTCGAGGAGGTATACACGCCATCTCGTAAAGGCAGTTTGCAGATGGCGATGATCGGAGCGTGCCGTCGACATGGAAGACTTGCCTATGAAATTACCGCTCTCGATTCTATATTTCCGGAGATTGCAGCCGGCCATCCTGTAATTATCCTGCAAAATCTTGGTCTCTCATGGTACCCGCTTTGGCACTATGCAGTGGTAATCGGGTATGACGCTGCGGAGGGCACTGTTATCCTGCGCTCCGGTGTCACTGCCCGCAAATTAATGCCCTTTGGTGTTTTTGAAAAGACCTGGGCCCGAAGCAATTATTGGGGGCTTTTGGTTCTGCAGCCTACCCAATTGCCTGCCATGGCGAAGGAGGAATCCTACTTAGCCGCTGTGCTTGGGCTGGAAAAAGCTCGTCAGTTTCAGGCCTCCATATCGGGGTACACCACCGCTATAACGCGCTGGCCTCAAAGTCTTCCTGCACGAATGGGGCTTGGTAACAGTTATTATGCCATTGGAGATCTCAAGGGCTCAGAGCGTGCGTTCAGAGAAGCCATAAATTTGCATCCCAATGCGGGAGCGGGCTATAACAATCTTGCACATGTTTTATTGGAACAGGGGCGCTACTCGGAGGCCTTAGAAGCTGCCCGCAAGGCGGTATCGCTTGGGGGACCCTTAAAGGCTACTTATGAGGAAACGTTTAGAGAAATCAAATCACATATGTCTCAAAACGCGCACGAGAAATAGAGCTCAGACTTTATGAAAGCGGTCCGGACCAGGGAGATATGGGTTTTTTGATAATGGGGCAATGGTTTAATGGCAAAATTCATCTTCTGAGAGTTCTTGACATATGGAAAATAATCAGGGTATTCTATGCACCTAATATTTATTAAAATTAAGGAGGTCAGAAATGAAAGTGATTCGAAAACGGCTTAAACTAACCAGTATCGCTCTAACCATAATCATGCTGCTTATATCGGTACCATTTCAGTCTGTCTTGGCAGCAATGATCGGCACAGAAACCGTTATGGATTCAGCCCGCGGTCAGCAAGCCCGTGCGTATCTTCAGCAGCTGCTTGCACGCCAAGATGTTCAGGCGGCGCTCGTCGGCCATGGTATTGACCCGCTGGAGGCCAAAACACGTATTGATGCCCTGTCTGATGATGAGGTGATCCGTATTGCCGACCAGATCGACCAACTTCCGGAAGGCGGTACCAGTTTTCTCGGGTTCCTCGTCATTGTTACACTCGTTTTATTTCTTGTTTTAGTCATCTTAGATCTGACCGGCGTTACCGATGTTTTTCCGTTTATAAGATCTCAGAGATAACGCCCCAGGTGGTGGCTGCACCGTTCAACAGCTATTCATGTATGCAAGCACATACCCCGCACTTACGTGCGGGATATGTGTTCAGCTGAAAGAATCACAAGCTCATGCAAAGCCTTTAGGTCTTCCGGTTGCGATTCATTTTTTGACTTTTTACGGATTCATCAACATTGCACTTCTCGGAAAAATTCTGTTATTCAGCGCTATTTTCCCATCAGCTCTTTTACCTTCTTGACGCCATCACTTGCGTCTTGCGCATAAGCATCCGCACCAATACGGTCTGCCCAACGTTGAGTAACTGGGGCGCCACCAACGATGGTCTTGTACTTATCTCTTAAACCTGCTTTTTTCAATTCCTCTTCCAGTTCTTTTTGTACCACCATGGTTGTCGTCAATAAAGTACTGGAGCCAATGATATCGGCACCATTCTTCTCCGCCTCATCAATGAATCGGGTAATAGGAACATCTCGCCCAAGATCCACGACCTCAAATCCGTTTGCTTTAAAAAGGGCAACAACAATGGTTTTACCGATATCGTGCACATCTCCCTCGACGGTTCCGATGAGAACTTTTGCGGATACCAGCTCTTTTCCAGTGGGTATAGCGGCATTGATGATCTCGGTGGCCTTTTCCATTGCCGTTGCAGAATAAATCAAAGCCGGCAGAAACAGTCTGCCGGTTTCAAACAGATCACCGACCTTATTGATTCCGGGGATAAACCCTTTATCCATTAAAACGAGAGGGTCTATACCTTCATCTAATCCCCTTTTGGCAGCATCGGTAGCCCTGTCGGCCTCCCCATTCACGATGGCATCAAAAGCTTCCTGAAAGATCTTTTCCGACATTTTCCCGTCCTTTCTTCATAGTTATTCTGCCGTCTAAAAATTTTTAAACCATAATTTAGACCGGATAAGCTGAAAACAAATTCGCCCATGCGGACTCGAAAAGACATAAAGACACCAAGGTTATTTACAAATTAAATTACGACTGCTTTTAAAAGATATTTTTCTTTTTTCAAGTTTACTTTGGTTATGGTGTTTGGGATTTGAATAGATTAACTGAATTAATTTTAATCTCAAGCAGTTCGGCAATTTTGAGCTTTGCGCGAAGACCCTTTGGGCCGCCTGCTATGGAGGTGATCACCCCGATTTCAAGTTGTTCGCGGAGTTGTCGCATGACCTCTTCATTTGTTAAATCGATGATATCAACTCCCAGCTTATCTGCCACATAGTGTTTGGCCTCGGATATTTTCATCTTGCGGGTCATCTGCATCCAAGCGACCAGATCTCCGGAAGTTCGGATACCGCCCATCCCAGAGGCAACAATATGAGCAATATGCATGCCAAACGGATCGCCGACACCTATCTACAAACCGTCTGCCTTTCCAATTTGTACAAGTGATTTTGAAGCTCGTGTAACCGTGTCAATCGGAGGCGCTTCCATCATCGGCACACCACCGACACCCATGCCGACATTTACATGGATTGGAATATCAACGGCTGCAACGGCTGCCTTCACAAGCGTGACGGCTCGAGCGATGTTCCAGGCAGCCGATTTATTGGTATTCGTATTGATCGCTACTCCATAAATGCTGGCCCCCGCTGATTCTGCAACTTTTGCTTGATCTTGGGGATACATTCCGGCCAATCGCTTCCCCTCAAAGGTTACCTCACCGTGCATCCCTAAAACAAATTCGCCGGAACCACCCATGATAACCGGCATATTTGGTGTCGCCTCTTTTAAATCAGCCACCGCCTGCAGGGCAGCTAAAAAATCGGCATCGCCTGCTGATCCACAGGTATCAAGATTGAGGCCCTCACAGCCGATGCTATTTAATTTTTTTCCTACAAATACAATATCATTGTGCAGTTGTTCGGCTGCGGCTTCCTGCGTTTCACCAGCTTGTTTGATCTTTCCTTGAGGAAGGAGATCTGCCGGGTTGGGGTAAGGTCCATCCGGCTGAAAATAAAGCCCCATATTGGGCTGGGCACCATAAAAAAGCGGAGCGGTCGTCATCATTGAGGTCGTGTAATACTCGTTCATCTCAAAATTGATAATGGGCTTTACCGGCTTAAAGCTGTAGTCGCTGTGCCCCATCGAGGTGCTATCAGCGGCACAGGCGCGTTCGTAAGTCAGAATGGCCTGCATACGGCTCAAGGGAACGCCAATGCCACTGCTGTCCTGGCCTGCGTAAAAACTCATTGAACAGCCATCATCGGTTACGACAACCTCTTCTCCGGGCGAAACACTGACGATCCGCGATGGCTCGGCCATAATATGGAAGAGCTTTTCGGATTCGTCTGCGGTTAGTTCGGAGATATCCGCGCTCTGAGCTGCATCTCGAATCCCTTCCGATATATCTTCCTTAATCTCACCTACAGACACGCTGACACGTTCGCCGTCTCCCATGCGGGTTAGAATTTGATCGGTCATGAACATCCTCCCCCTTTCGGAATAGTTTAATGCATTTATTCTTAACCCTAAAATCAGCTCCCTTTTTTATTTTTTGGATACCCCCAGCTCTTCTTCTGTTTCTTTAATAATTGACCTAATTGTATTAGAAACATCTTTCGGAAGCGGTTCGGGCTTGTGATTCTCTAAAATGCCTCTGGCTTTTTCAACAGACTTTGTGTAGATATCCTTACCCCCTGTCGCTTTCCATTCTTCTTTTGTTTTGCGATCTATCAGCTCAGGTTGGGATTGGGCTCTCATGTGTCTAAAAGTGTGCTCATGCATCAGAAAATCTTTTGCCGGTCCGATTTGATGAATGATATCTACTGCCAGGGTTTCGTCATTTACAGAAAAGCCGCCGACCGTATATTTGATCATGCGGGCAAATTCATTGTCCATCACCAGTTGGGCAAAATCAAATGTAATTCCGCTTTCCAGCATTCCCGGCCCGTAAATTAGATTGGCTCCTGCCAATGCTGCAATGAGGCCGGTTAGGGTTTTTTCATGGCCCATTTGCGTGTCGGATATTTTGCCATCGCTCTACCCGCCGGCCACATAACTCGGCAGGGCATAGTAGCGGGCCAGGCGTGCTACCGCTCCGCTGATAATTGCACATTCAGGGGTACCCACCGAAGCCGTGCCAAGCTTCAAATCCATTGCAGTTGTTGAGCTGCCATAAATCACGGGGGCGCCTTTTGAAACAAGCTGATTGAGGGTTAGTCCTGCCAGAACTTCGGCGTTGTGTGTGACCAGGGTGCCGGCAAGGCTGGCAGGTGACGTTCCCCCTGCCATGGCCATCGATAAAATATTGATGACCGACCCGGTTCGAGCGGACTCAATGATGATTTCACAGCATTCTTTTATGAGTTGCAATGGGCTGACCGGACACGTTGTAAACGACAATATGGGACGTTCTTTGATTTTGTTCAAACCGCCGACAATGGCGGCTGCCATTTTTACCAGTTTGTTTAACAAAAAACCGTTGCCGGGGCCCACACAACAATGTTTGGTCGTATTGGCAAGCATGGCTTCTGCATTATGTAGCGGTACAACTTCATGGGGAACATCACTGGCACCGACAGCTTTTTCGCAAACATCAATTTCGCTCAAATAGTCAACAAGCGTTGCGGCGTTGGCAAGATCTGCTTTGGATGGTTTTCTGCGTTCATCAGTGTCAAGATCCACCACTTCAACACCTTCACTAAAATTTGTAAAGTGAACCCGTCCGTTTTCCAATACCTTGTCGTTATCCGGATTGCGACCGGCCAATACGATTTTTGAAGGCGCCGATCGAATGGCGTCATCAACAACATACGGAGGGATTTTTACAATCTTCTTCTGGCGATCCACTTCCGCACCGGCACCATCGAATATCTCCAGTGCCTCTGTGGTTTCAACCAATATGCCTGTCTTCTTCAATACCGCAAGGGTTGCCAGATGAATTTCGTACAACTGATCATCAGTAAACGAGTTAAGACTGAACCCTTGACTTTCTTTTTTACCCTTATCGTTATTTTGAATCATAAATATTCCCCCTCAAAACGGATAACTCATGAAATGTTTGGAATCAGGCGGTTCACCGTAACAAAGGGATGGGGTAAAATCAACCTCAACCCACCCATAAAATTTATTTTCGGATGGAAACTAATTATTGCATTGATTATTGTGGCTATTTTATGGCAAAGGGTCCTATACAATTTGTCCCTTAAAAGGAGCGAAAAAATGAGTGACGTCAGGCCGCAGATCAGTGTTTTAGCTCAAGAACAAATCGATCAGGTCCATCATTATTCCTTAAAGATTCTAGCGCAAATCGGCATTCGGGTTGATTCGCAGCGAGCCCGAAAAGTAATTGAACGTGCCATCGGCAAATCAACCAGAGACAACATCCTGCGCATCCCGCCCGAGTTGGTCGACTGGGCATTGAAGATTGCGCCTTCGGTTGTGGATATTTACAACCGCAGAGGAGAGCTGGTTTTCCAGCTGGGAGACATTCTAAATTCTCAAACTCGCTTTGGTACTGGGGTCACCAATTTGTACTATCAGGATCCGATGAGCGATGACGTCACACCTTTTGCCCGCAAGCACATGGAAATTACAACAAGACTGGGCGATGCTTTGACGAGCTTTGATGTGGTTTCCACCGCCGGTATTATTCAAGACTTTCCGCCGGAAGTGGCCGATTTATATGGCGCATTGGAGATGGTTGCCAATACCGTCAAACCACTAGTGATTTTGGTTTCCGATGAACACAGCTTTGACACTATATTTGACCTTATTGAACATCTGCATGGTGATCTGGGGCAGCATCCTTTCTGTATTCCGTATTTTAATCCCATTACACCACTGGTTTTAAACGAAGGAACTACAGATAAAATAATGGCGACCATTGAGCGTGGTCTACCTTTCATATATAACAGTGTAGGAATGGCCGGTGCGACGTCACCCATAACCCCAGCCGGCACCCTCGTGTTGCTGAATGCCGAGTTATTGGCCGGATTGGTTTTCAGTCAGGTCTTTCTGGAAGGCACACCAATCATTCTGGGAAGTTTAGCGGCTGATTTTGATATGAAGAATATGCAAGGTTACTACACACCGAGAACCCTGCCGCTCAACCTAGCCTGCGCCGAATTGATGGCATACTATGGTTTGCCCCATTCCGGCTCTTCCGGCAGCGGTTTGGGTTGGGGTGCGGATTTACTGGGAAGTGCAACGCTTTGGATGAACCACTTGACCAGCTGCCTTGGCAAGGTGGGACTCGCTCCTTTCGTCGGCGGCAGATTTGAATCTTTGGTTTTTTCGTCTGCCTTTACTATTTACGCCAATGAAGTTGTCCGTCAGGCACGCCTTTATGCCAAAGGATTCAAACTGGATGATGAATCCGTCGCTTTAAATGAAATTGAAACAATTGGTCCGGGTGGCAATTTCTTGGCGGCCGACCAGACCCTCAAACTCTGCCGGAAGACCAATTTCACCACAGGTATATGGCCCTATTTAACGTTGGATCAATGGCAGGCTGATGGAAAGCCGAAAGCCGATGATCTGCTGCGCCAACATACGCGTGACTTAATGGATAACCTGACCGCACCGGATGATCATGATGAAATTATCGCCAAGGGCGAAGCCTTTATAGCAAAAGTAACAACATAATCCGGAAAAAACTGGAACCATAAAAGAGAAATTGATTATTGACTATCATTAGAATTGACAATTGATAATCGTCAATTATTTGAAGACTAAGAAAATGAATTAATAAATTAGTTTACCAGATAAAACAAAACAATGACAGGCAGGGAGAGCGTTATGCATCCATTAATTCGATCTTTAATCAAGAGCGGTGTTATCGTGACAGATGGATCTTGGGGGACACAGCTCCAAAAAAGGGGCATAAAACGCGGTGAATGCCCGGATTCTTGGAACCTGAGTCATCCGGATTGGGTTGAAGACGTGGCTAAAGGATATGTCGATGCCGGCAGCCAGGTCATTTTAACCAACACGTTTCAGAGTAACCGACTATCATTGGCGCGATTCGATTTGGCCGATAAAGCCGTGGAAATTAATACGCGTGGAGTTGAAATCTCCAAAAAAGCTGCGGGTGACAAAGCTTATGTCTTTGCATCCATAGGGCCCAGCGGGAAAATGCTTCTCACCAAAGAAACAACTGAGAACGAACTTCAGGCTGCTTTTGAAGAACAATCCAATGCAATCGCCAATGCCGGTGCTGATGGAATCATAGTTGAGACCATGATTGATATTGTTGAAGCCAAAATCGCTGCTGCCGCTGCCAGACAAACCGGACTTCCGGTCATCGCCAGTATGGTATTTGATGCAGGTGAAAATAAAGACACCACCTTGATGGGAAATACTCCAGAACAAGCTGCGGAAGAACTTACAAAAATTGGTGTAGACGGTGTCGGTGCAAACTGTGGGCAAGGGATCAAGGGATATATTCCGATTTGCAAACGGTTGCGCGAAGCAACCGACTTGGCAGTTTGGATTAAGCCCAACGCCGGATTGCCGGAAGTTAAAGACGAAAAAACTATTTTTTACACCACTGCTCAGGAATTTGTCGAATTCGTTCCCGAAATGATTCAAGCCGGTGCGAATTTTATCGGTGCCTGCTGCGGTTCGGATCAAGCGTTCGTAAAGGAGATCCGTAGGATTGTGGACGAAACCTAAGGATAGTTGAATGACCACTGGGATCAAAATGTATGCGACATTTCAAAGTAATTGAGGCGGGGAGGCGCCGCCCATTCGGATGGGATGACCGATTGAATCTCCTGGCGCATCAATTTAGATTTAGCGTCATCCTCTAAAATTGGCGTCAATTGATCGGTCCATGTTCATTTAAAGTATTGTGAGTTACGGTTAACTCATTATCCTCTAAATCAACCCGGATGGTGGCACCTTCAGGCACATCTCCTGCGATCAGCGAACGGCCGATGCGGGTTTCCAATTCTCTTTGCAGGTAACGACGAAGCGGTCTGGCACCGTACACCGGGTCGTAACCTGACTTTGCGATAAATTTGCGTGCGGCATCGGCTATTTCAACTTTGATATTGCGTTCTTCAAGGCGCCTGGATAAATCTTTTGTCAACAGCCCCACAATCTGCTCCACTTCGTTAAGGGTCAGGGGCTTAAACAAGACAATGTCATCCACACGGTTGAGGAATTCCGGGCGAAAGTGCTGCCGGAGTTCGTTCATTACCTGGTTTTTGGCTGCTTCGTTGAGCTCACCGCTGTCACTGATAGCTTCCAGGAGATAATGCGAGCCGATGTTGCTGGTCATGATGATCACGGTATTCTTGAAATCAACCGTTCGGCCCTGCCCATCGGTGAGCCGGCCGTCATCAAAAATTTGAAGCAGTACATTGAAGACATCGTGGTGTGCTTTTTCGATCTCATCAAACAGGATCACGGAATATGGTTTGCGCCGCACGGCTTCGGTGAGCTGCCCACCTTCCTCGAACCCCACATAGCCGGGAGGTGCACCAATCAATCGGGCAACGGTGTGTTTTTCCATGTATTCGCTCATGTCGATTCGCACCATGTTTTCTTCGGAATCAAACAGGGCTTCAGCCAGCGTTTTGGCCAGTTCCGTTTTCCCAACACCGGTAGGGCCTAAAAAGATAAAGGTTCCGATGGGCCGCCGCGGATCTTTTATTCCGGAGCGCGCCCGAATCACAGCATCTGCGACCAGCTGTACAGCCTCATCTTGACCGATCACACGCTCGTGCAACACCTCATCCAGCCGCAGAATTTTTTGACGTTCGCCTTCCATGAGCCTGGCGACCGGAATACCCGTCCAGCGGGAGATAATTTCTGCGATTTCTTCCTCAGTGACCTCTTCCCTTAGCAATCGCTCGCCGACCTGTTTTTGGGCCAGCATTTCTTCTTCTGCCTTCAATCGTCTTTCCAGATCCGGGAGTATACCGTGTCTCAGTTCCGCGGCACGATTTAAGTCATACTGGCGCTCGGCAACCTCGACTTCATGTCGCACTTTTTCAAGCTCCTCCCGGATGGTCTGCACTTTTTTAATTGCCTGCTTTTCCGCTTCCCACTGGGCACGCATGGCGTCGGCTTCTGTCCGTAGCTCAGCCAGCTCTTTTTGAAGATTTTTAAGTCGCTCCTTGCTGGAACTATCGCGTTCTTTTTTCAGAGCCGCCTCTTCAATTTCCAGCTGCATGATCCTGCGGGACACCTCGTCAAGTTCTGTGGGCATAGAGTCGATTTCGGTGCGGATCATGGCACAGGCTTCATCCACCAGATCAATCGCTTTGTCAGGCAAAAAACGGTCGGTTACGTATCGGTTGGACAGGACCGCTGCTGTGACCAGAGCACTGTCCTGAATTCTGACACCATGGTGGACTTCATAACGCTCTTTCAACCCGCGCAGGATGGAAATCGTATCCTCAACAGTGGGCTCGTCTACGACAACAGGCTGAAAGCGTCGCTCCAGGGCTTTATCCTTTTCAATATATTTGCGATATTCGTCCAAAGTTGTTGCACCGACGCAATGCAGCTCCCCTCTGGCCAGCATGGGTTTGAGCATGTTGCCGGCATCAATGGCGCCCTCTGCTTTGCCCGCTCCCACGATCGTATGCAGCTCGTCAATAAAAAGCAGGATTTGCCCCTCGGATTCCTTGATTTCCTGCAAAACCGCTTTGAGGCGCTCCTCAAATTCACCACGATATTTGGCACCAGCCACCAGGGCACCCATATCCAGAGCAAAAATGGTTTTGTCCTTCAGACCTTCCGGTACGTCCTGGCGCACGATCCGATGGGCCAGGCCCTCTACGATGGCTGTTTTGCCCACACCGGGATCACCGATAAGAACCGGGTTGTTTTTTGTCTTGCGGGAAAGAATTCTGATAACCCGCCGTATCTCACTGTCACGACCAACAACCGGATCCAGCTTACCGGATCTGGCTTCTTCAACGAGATCGCGACCATATTTTTGCAATGCCTCATAGGTTCCTTCGGGATCTGCGCTCGTCACCCGTTGGTGGCCCCGAATCGAGGTAAGCGTTTTTAGCAAGAGCTCACGGGTAATTTTGAATTCCTGCAGGATGCTTCCCGCAGGGGTGCTCCTGCCTTCATTGATAAATGCCAATAAAATATGTTCAACCGATACATACTCGTCTTTTAGCTTTTTGGCTTCATTCTGGGCCTGAACCAACAGTTTGTTCAACCTTTGGGTGATATACACCTTGCCGGGTTCGGATCCGGGTCCGCTGATTCGAGGCTTCTTATCGAGCTCCTGTTCAAGCCTTTCACGAAAAGCATCGACAGATACCTCCATACGCTGCAACAGACGCGGAATTAATCCGTCGGACTGTTCCACCAATGCCAGTAGTAAATGCTCGCCATCCACCTCCTGGTGGTTAAAATTAACCGCCTTGGTTTGGGCGACTTGAAGCGCTTCCTGGCATTTAACCGTAAATTTATTCAAATCCATGTGGAAAACCTCCTTAAATCTGAATTGATGGATTTAAAGTAGTCAGTAAATTTGCAAAACGATCGATTTTATCTAAAAAATAACTATTGAAAAAAATTATGCAAGATTAATTAAAAATTATTTTATTTCATTACTATTTAATCAAATATATTTTTAATAATATCAATTCATCTCGCTAAACGATTTTTTTTGAAAACTTTTCAGAGCCCAGGCAAAGTCTTTGATGATTGGATGGAGATTCGACGAGACCTTTGATAGGCTGTGGAAAAATTTAGAAGTTGTTAGTACTGTTATCTATCAGTCATTTTGCAATTGTCTCGAAAGTTATCTGCTCTTGAAATTCCAATATTTATGCATTGCATATAGAAGCCGTGCAATCTCATAGAGCCGGTTGTAGATCCGAATTCCCTCTTTATTGAGGTCATTGACGACCTGGCTTTCCCACGGATTGTAATGGCTTCCGATTAAAACCGGCAATCCGGATTCTTTTTCCAGGGCCGTAAATCCACGGATCTGTTGCTTTTCAACCTCCAGAAAGATTCTCAATTCTTCCGGTGTATCCTTGGTGTGCATTCCTGGTCGTCCGACGCCATGTAAAATTAAAGCGTCCACTTCATCTGAAATTAGAATCTCGCGTCCGAGGTGCATCAAAAGATCTGTGGATAGAAATTGTCCTGATGCTCCAAAATCAACCGGGTTTTTAATCGAGGCGCGCTCCGGCATACCGGATCTCAGCTTTTTTTGTAGAGCAGCACTAAACTCAGGTACGGTAAGACCAGCTTCTACCAGGGAATCCGTAAGAGCCACACCCCATGATCCGCCGATGGTAATGACGGCCGTTTTGTCCCCTCTCATTGGTGGGCGTTCAATTAATGCATGACCCAGAGGCAAAAGGAGCTCAATGCTGGGTGACGTGATAATTCCATTTTGGCGAAACAGCCCGTCGTAGATTTCCCTCTTTCCAGCCAGTGCTCCGGTATGGCTGGTCGCTGCACGCGCACTATCCGGTGTTCTGCCGGCTTTGTAAACCACCACGGGTTTTATTTGTGTCACTTTACCGGCAATTTCGATGAAGCGTCTGCCGTCGCGCACAGCTTCAATATACATCACAATCGCTTTAACTTCCGGGTCCTGACCAAAGTACTCAAGAAAATCCGTCACGGTGATATCACACTCATTGCCGGTATGGATAAATTTACCCAATCCAATTCCTCGCTCCCAACCCGAAGAGAGGATATCATAAAATGCATAACCTCCCTGGCAGACACCGGCAAGTGGTGTGGCTAAAAGATTGCCGGCAGGTGTGCTGGAAGCATTGAATTCGGCGTGCAAGTTAAAGGTACCGCTTACATTGGGACCCAAAATTCGCATTCCGAAAGCGTGGGCGAGATCCGCAAAACGCTTTTGTCTTCTTTTCCCTTTGTCCGAGGTCTCAGCGAATCCGGCTGTAATCATGGTAATGCCCTTGATTTGTTTTTGGCCGCAGGCATCAATTTCTTTTTCCACATAATGTTCGGGGATGGCAAGTACGGCCAGGTCGACCGGTGCCTGGATTTCTCTGACATCTTTGACTGCAGGTATACCGAAAACCTCATCTGCTTGATGGTTGACAGGATAGATATTGCCCGAATAATTTCGAGACAGCAGCCCACCCATTATAAATGACCCCCATGAGCCGGGTCTCTCTGTTGCGCCGATGACAGCCACCGACTTGGGGTTCAGGAATACATCCAAATTATGATTAGACGCCATGGCTTCTCCTTGTTAATCGGAATTTCAAGCCTCCCCATTTAAGGAAGGTAATTAACAGCTAAAGACAGCTCCTTCGGGATTTGGGGCCGGGACGAAATAGCCGTGCTTTATGCGGTAAAAATTGCGCAGAAGAAAAATCATCGGGCCACGAAATGCATAATATTTTTTTGGGAAAAATGTCAGCTTATTTAATTTGTCGAAACCTTCGATCATGTCATCCGCATGCCACTTCACCGTTGCGCCGGTTTGCTTAAACCCCCAGGTGTTAAATCTCTGAGCCAGTTTTTCATTACGGAACGTTCCTGCAAAGTATAGCGGCCCATTTAATTTCAGTGGTTCCATTTCCGAGGCTTTGCTGACTGCTCTTGCAGCCGCGTGTCTTAGTTTTTCTCTGCCATCGGCGACATAATTTTCACTTTCTTTGCCTGATGTGTATGTCTCTTTGCGTTTGTCGACAGTCACCGATTCCGCCCACGGCAACACGTGTAGGGCTTGTTGAACAGCGACCTCTTCTCCAGAGACAAGACCTACTGGCAGCCCGAACTCTCCAAGATAACCACCGTAGATGTCCATTTCGCAAGCGGGTCTTCCATTGAGCTTGAGCTCTGAAAAAATTCCCAAATGAGTGTGGGGGAAAAATGAATCGGGTGTGCCCGAGGCTGCATGGATGGCGATATATAGAATTAAATCATAATCTGAAACCTTGCCAAATAGGGTTGGTCTCGTGAAATGCCCGCCAATGTATTTTGCTCTTTTATCAAGTTTATTTACGATACAGTTAAAACCGCTATCATGCGTATCTTTGACCGTAACTTTACCAGCGCCGCCGTCAAATGCTCCCTGAATGACGTGGTTCACATCTTCGGTTAAACAATGTCGTCCGTATTGCCATTCAGCGGTCCCCGTGTGGCATTGCCGCATTCGCCATATACCAAAGCTACCTTCAATGTCGGCGAAAACTGCTATGTGCATGATTCTAATCTCCGAAATGCGGAGGTCGGATGTCAGAAGATAGCAGTCAGAATAATGAGGACAGAAGACAGAAATAATTACGAGATACTTTTTATTCTGTTTTCTGTTCTCGGACCTCTGTCTTCTGTAGGTTATGTTTGACACCGGCTCAGCATTTTCATATAGTTATAAATTTGAAAAAAGGATCGTCATATGCAATCAATTTCTGAACTCCAAGATTTCATACATCCAAATCTCGGTCAAGAGATTACTGCTATTGGAGGCCATTACGTTTTCAATAAAGAAGGTCGTATTTCTTTCAATGGCAGAGAAGTGCTGTACCTGGTGGGCTATGCGCTCGTGGATACCTCGTGTTGCGGTACAGGGGGCTGTGCCTATGCCTTGGTCCCAGGTTTTATTAAAGATTGGAAATACAAAAAAGTCACAAATGGATTACGTGTTTCAAAGATTGAACCGATCCGCGATGCCACCGATCAAAAAGAGATTCGATGTCTAATTCAAAAAAAAGAGTTAATTCAGCAAGTGACGTTTAGTTTTTAAGAATTGAATTTTTTGCATTTGAGGAGTTGATATGCCAAAAGTAAATACTGAAAAGCAGAAATTGCCGGGACCTTTGGATGGAATTCGGATAGTGGAATATGGCGTATTTCATGCGGGGCCAGGTGGCAATGCCATTTTGGGTGATCTGGGAGCCGAGATTATCAAGATTGAAACGTTTTCCGGCGATCCGGAGCGATATTGGACCAGAGTCGCCGGAGCCGATTTTTCGCTTAAAAATAATGAGAGTATTATTTTCGATGCTTCGAATCGAAATAAAAAAAGTATTTGCCTTGATATCAAACAAAAAAAGGGTCGTAAGATTTTCAATCAACTGGTAAAAGATGCAGATGTCTTTCTAACCAACTTGCGTAAAAGCACGAAAGCCAGAATGGATTTGGATTACGGCACAATATCCGAATTGAATCCTAATATTATTTACGCCAGTGTCTCCGGGTATGGGTCCGAAGGACCAATGAGCGATCTTGGTGCCTTCGATCCTTTAGGATCTGCGCGATCCGGTTTGATGTTTGTGGCTGGAAATCAAGAGCCACAACTGCTGCATATCGGTATTTTGGATCAAACTACAGCCATTACGGTGAGCCATGCTATTTTGACAGCCCTATTGGACCGGGAACGCAGGGGAGTAGGTCAAGAAGTGCATATTTCACTTTACGGCACAGCCTTATGGATGCAGTATATTAATTTATTAATAACCGGTGTTCTCTCCATGGATCCCTGTATTCCCGGGGACCGCACCAAGCATTCTCCATTGCGGAATCGATTTCGCTGCAAGGATGGCAAATGGATTTTTGGAACCCATCATCCTGAAGAAAAATACTGGACGACGTTTTGCCAGGCAACTGAGCAGACAGGACTATTGGAAGATTCTCGATATACAACCGAGTCCGTTGGCCCCACCAACTATGTTGAACTCAATAAAATATTTGATAAGGTCTTTTCCACCAAAACAGCAGACGAATGGATGCAAATTTTTTTGCCCTATGGCCTTATGTTTTGCTCCGTTCAAAGTATTGTGGAGGTTCCGGATGATCCTCAGGCCATTGCCAATGATTTTTTAGTCCCGTTTAAGCATCCGTTTCAGGGAGAAGTCAAAATTCCAGGCTATCCGATTCATTTTAGCGCCTGTGCTGCGGGAACCAAGAGCGCAGCGCCCCAATTGGGAGAACACACAAATGAAGTTCTTCAAGATTTGGGTTGTTCTAAAGAGGAAATAGAGAATCTTAAGAAAGAGGGAGTTGTTAAGTAAAGATGGAATTGAGGAATTATGGGATTTAGGAATTAATATTGGAATGGGCGACTTAACGATTGGAGGTTGAAATGCAGGAGCGAAAAATTGGAGGCATTGGATATATTGTTGGAAGTTGGCCATTGGATTACGAGAAATCGACGATTGTATTCATTCACGGGGCCGGTGGCTCCGGTTATTTCTGGCAGGCCCAGATCAATGCGCTGGCAGATCGAGTAAACACGATCGCCATTGATCTTCCCGGCCACGGCCGGAGCGACGGTTCAGGAAAGGATAACATTGCGGATTATGCTGAGGCCGTGAAGGTATTTATAGAAGAAATTAATGTGCCAACGCCGATTCCCTGCGGGCTGAGCATGGGAGGGGCCATTGTCCAACAACTTCTTATGGATTGTGTCGGCCGATTTCCGGCAGGTATTCTGATCAGCACGGGCGCAAAATTGAAGGTTGCACCGGTGATTTATGAGACCATAGAAAAAGATTTCGGTCAATTTGTCTCAATGATCGGTAAATTTGCAGCATCCAGCAAAACCGATCCCAAGTTAGTGCAACCGTTCAAAGAGGAGATTTCAGATTGTCGTCCCGAGATAGTTAGCGCTGATTTTCGGGCTTGTGATAGCTTTGATTCAATGGATAAGCTGTCTTCAATTGAGACGCCTGTTTTGATTATAACCTCGGAAGACGATAAGCTTACACCGCCTAAGTACGGAGAATTTCTTGCAGAAAAAATTCAAAAAGCCCAACGCGCCCACATCATGGATGCCGGACATATTGTGCCATTAGAAAAACCGGCGGATCTCAATAAAGCAATAATTGAATTTCTCGAAAAGGTAGACGTATGAGCTAAGCAAATTAATTAAAGATTCTTAAAATCACCGTGCCGCCCTGCCCCCTCTTTGAAACGAGTAGCACCGGCGACAGCCTCCTTTTCAATAGCTGCCAGGCCATGTTTAAATTCATTGGCCAGGGCGTCCTCGAATGGCAGGTCGAATTGTTCATAAGCTGAGATGCGATCCCCGAGCATACAGGTTTGCGGGAAAGCGGCTATCTGGTGAGCAAGTTCTTCCGCCGCCTGCCTGGCCATGCCTTTGGGAACAACCCGATTGACCAAACCCATTTGCAATGCTTCATCCGCACCAACCGGTCTGCCGGTTAAAATTAAATCCATTGCACGGCTTAAACCGATCAAACGCGGCAGCCGAACGGAACCCCCGTCAATTAAAGGAACTCCCCAGCGTCGACTGAATATACCCATGACGGCATCCTCTTCCATCACGCGTAAATCACACAACACAGCCAACTCCAGTCCCCCGGCGACAGCATATCCGGAAATTGCCGCGATTACCGGTTTGCTAAATCGCATTCGGGTGGGGCCCATTGGGCCGTCTCCGTCAGGTTCCAGCCGATTCGGTCGACCTTCAGACAGTTTTTTTAAATCGGCACCGGCACAAAAACAACCCCGATCTCCGGTGAACACAGCGACACGGGCTTCATCATCTGTCTCAAATTGGCGAAAGGCATCGGCCAATTCTGCGGCAGCTTCCCGATTCACGGCATTGCGTACCTCCGGCCGACTTAAAATAATTGTCATCACCGCGCCATCTTTTTCCACATAAACAGCCATTGTTTCCTCCGACGGTATTGTTTTGATAATTCCGACATGAATTTAAAGTTTATATCCAAACCTACGCGAGGGCGCCGCCGTCACAGACTATGCATGCCCCGGTGGTGTACGATGCAGCATCGGATACCAGATAGAGCACCGCCCCGGCCATTTCACTTGGATGCGCATGTCGCTTAAGGGGTATATGCTCTATCGCTTGCTGATAGATCCAATCGGTTTTTATTAACGCTTCGGAAAACTTTGTTTCTGTGAGACCCGGCAGCAGGGCATTTACCCGTATATTTTTGCTTGCCAATTCTTTGGCATAGGCTTTGGTCATGGTGATAAGTCCTGCTTTCGTAATTGAATATATACCTTGCATCGGTCCCGGACGCATTCCAGCGATTGAAGCTGTGTTGACGATCGCCCCTCCGCCTGACGTTTCCATTAGCTTGGCTGCTTGCTGGATGATAAAAAAAGGGCCTTTGAGGTTGACCTCTATCGTCTTGTCCCAGGCCCCTTCATCTGCATTGATCATCTCACCGAAATAGGGATTTGTGGCGGCATTGTTGATAAGGATGTGCAGCCCCCCATATTTTTTTCTAATATGGTTAAAAAGATTTTTTATTTTTTCCACATAGCCTACATGACAAGACACAGCCTCAGCTTCCGCTCCTTTTTGTTTTATTTTTTCAACGACAGTCTGCAAACCTTCTATCTTGCGGCTAACCAGTATACATTTGGCTCCATATTCTGCCAGGGTCAAAGCGATGGCTTCACCGATACCTCTGCTGGCGCCTGTGATTAAGGCGATTTTATTCTCCAAGGAAAAATTTAACATGTTCACCTCCATAACCGAATAAATAGAAATTAATAAAAGGAAAATTGACCATTGACGATTTGTGGATGTCGCTTCGCTCCTTTATTCACTCTTAGACTTCATGTATTCCTCAATTAAAACCGGAATAAACGTTTTGAGATCCTCGACAACACAAATATCCGCTACTTGAAAAATAGCTGCGGCCGGATCTGTGTTTATCGCTACAATGAACCCTGAACCACGCATGCCTGAAACGTGCTGTACCGCGCCGGATATGCCGCAGGCAAAATACAAATCGGGTGTTACGGTTGCGCCTGTGGTACCTACCTGGCATTTGTATTCCAACCATCCCATATCACAAATAATGCGAGAGCCGGCTACGGCGGATCTCGGAAACAGGGTTGCCAATTGATAGATGGCATCCAGCTTTTCTTCCTCACCGATTCCTCTGCCCGCGGCGACTATGACCTTGGCTTCGGCAATACCCGATGTATCGGCATCGGCGTGTTTTAGCCCCAACGTCTTAGATTGATGAGGGTGGAAGCCCGAGGATTTAATTTCTATCTTACCGGGACGCTGAAAATCAGTTTCCTTCGGCTTAAACATTCCCGGCTGAATGGTGAGGATTGACGTATCCGCTTCAGAGTTGATTTGAGCAACAACTTTTCCGCCATAAAGTGGCCGCGCAAAGCAAATCCGGCCGTTTTTTTTAAAAATATTCTCAACTTCGCTGATGCAATCTGCATGTAACGCTACCGCCAGTGCCGGTGCAAAGTCAAGCCCTTGAGATGTGTGGGCTGCAAGGACAAATTTTGCATTGTACTCGATGATGAGTTTTGCCAATAGCTCTCTGTATGTCTCACCATTGTAATGAATCAGATGCGGAACCCGAACACCTAATACATCCTGCCCGCTTATTTCAGCGATTTCCCGGGCGAGCCCGGCCACATCATCACCGAGAATGATCACCTTGATTGGCAGCGGATTAATTTGCTGGAGCGTTATGGCGCATGCGACAAGCTCGTAAGTTACCGGCTTGATTTGGCCTTCGAAATGTTCTGCCACGACGATAATGGATTTAGCCATCATTCCATGATTCCAATTGGGACGAAACACCTGAATTAGACCTTACTCGATGAACGCCTTTTCCCGAAGGATTTGTAAAAGCTTTGTTGCTTTTTCCTGCGGACTACCGGTTAAGACTTCAGCGGCCCGGGATTTAACCGGATAAGCAACCTGGAAAATCGTTTCGACGGTTTCAGGTTGGGTTAACTTTCGGGTGTCAATAATTTCGAGCTCCTGTTTGTTGGCTCGCAAAAGATTGGAAAGCGACGGATAACGCGGTGTGTTGGTTCCTGACTGGATGGTGAGCACCACTGGGGTCTTTAACTCCAACATGTCTCTGTTGCCGCCTTCAATCTCACGTTCCACATATAAGGTATGATTATCCGATAATAGCTTTTTAAAGATCACGCCGGTTGCACATGGCATATCCAGGTGTGCGGCAATCCGAGGACCTACCTGTGCGTTCATATGGTCTTCGGACACGGCACCGGTAAGAATTAGAGCATAGTTCTTCTTGCATGCGTATTCCGCGATCCAGGCGGCGATGAATGAGGGGCTCAGGTAACCATTGATTTCGGTTTTAAGGTGAATACCATGATCGGCACCCATTCCGATTGCCCTTATTATGACATCCGCTGACCGATCCGGTCCCACTGAAATGACGTCAATGGTCGTGTCGCTAAAGACTTCTTTTAGCCCAACGGCTTCTTCAACTGCATACTCATCCAGGCGATTCATCTTATATTCGGAGAAACTATCCGCTTGGATCCAGGTGCCGTCATCGTTGAAGTGGATAGGAACATCCGATTCAGGAACTTGTTTTACGCAAACAAGGATCTTCATAAAGGCACCCCTAACTTTTATTTATAACTGTAAGCTAGACGCTTAAAAATCTATGGTAAAATTTAGGTCAGAAAGGTAAATGTGTCAATAAAAAAGCGAACGTTCGCTCGATTTTTCTTGACTATCTGCTTTCCTAATAGTATGAATTATGGAATTTAATCCGATGATTACACAGATTATACGAATAACTGAGAATTGCGAACTTTATGGGTTTAATTTCCCTTCCGCTTCAGTTCAGCGAGACTGCGATAGAAAGATAATTTTCTCAAAAGACAAAAAATAAAATTCAAATGAACAGGAGGTAAACATGGATTTTACAGTATCGGAAAAAATGCAAACTATCCTTGGGATGATGAAGGAGTTTGTGCAAAAGGAGTTGATTCCACTTGAACCGGAGTTTCTCACCAAATCGGTTTCTGAGATGGTTCCTGTTCTTGAGGAAAAAAGGCAGATGGTCAGGCAAATGGAGCTGTGGGCTCCGCTTCATCCCAAGCAATACGGTGGGATGGAACTTAACCTGATGGAAAGCGCCCTGGTGTTTGAAGTCTTAGGGGGGACTCCTTTGGGGCTTTATGTTTTCGGCTGTCAAGCACCGGATGCTGGTAATATCGAGATCCTACATCAGTTCGGGACCGACGAGCAAAAAGAAAAATACCTTCGACCCCTGGTCGAGGGAAAAATCAGAAGCTGCTTTTCGATGACCGAGGTGGAGTTGCCCGGCTCCAACCCGGTAATGCTGGACACCACTGCGGTAAAAGACGGCGACGATTATGTGATCAACGGCCACAAATGGTATACCTCTTCGGCGGACGGAGCTGAATTTGCGATTGTCATGGCGGTCACAACCCCCGATGCCGGACCATATCTTCAGGCAAGCATGATCATCGTTCCCACCGATACCCCGGGCTTTAACCACGTACGCAATATATCGGTAATGGGTCATGCCGGGGAAGGCTATTTCAGTCATGCTGAAATTCTCTATCAGAATTGCCGCGTACCTCAGAAAAACTTGCTGGGTCCCGAAGGCCATGGATTTGTGATTGCCCAGGAGCGGCTTGGACCGGGCCGAATTCACCATTGCATGCGCTGGATCGGCATTTGTAACCGGGCGTTTGATTTGATGTGTGCACGAGCGCGTGACAGAATAATTGCACCGGATAGAAAATTGGCCAGCAAACAAATTATCCAGTCCTGGATAGCCGAATGTGCGGCTGATATTCAAGCGGCCCGCTTGATGGTGCTGCATGCCGCCTGGATGATTGAGACGGTAGGAAAAAAGGAGGCGCGCAAAGAGATTTCTCTGATTAAATTCGTTGTCGCCAATACCATGCAGAAAGTAATCGATCGTGCCCTGCAGGTCCACGGGGGTCTGGGAATGACTGATGATACGATCATTGCCTTCTTTTATCGGCACGAGAGAGCGGCTCGAATTTACGATGGGGCGGATGAAGTCCACAAGGTGTCGGTGGCAAGGCGAATACTTAAAGAGTATGAAAACAAAAAGGTAAATTAATGTATGAACTACGCTGAGTTTCAAACACAAGTAAGCCTTTCCAAACAGGATATATGCCGGGAAGTTTTCGCTGACAACCGCAAGGCCATCCGGGTTAAAAAAGAAGGCATAGTTGTCAAAAATCTTGAAAGAATCTTTGACGCTACCCTCAATATCAGCAATAAAAAAGGCTTCCAGGCCATGAGCATGCGGGATCTCAGCAAAGAGACCAACCTCAGTATGGGTGCGCTATACTCCTATTTTTCCAGCAAGGAGGAGCTATTGGAGATGCTGCAACATCAGCGGCGCACCATTACGAAACGGATTCTTAATGCCTATATTGATGCTGAAAAGGATCCACTGGCCAAACTTAAAGTTGCTGTTCGAACCCATCTTTATCTGAGCGAGACCATGCAGCCCTGGTTTTATTTTTCGTATATGGAAACCAAAAACCTGTCTAAGCGGCAACAGGAAATGGCCATTGCCAGTGAAATTTATACTGAAAAAATTTTTTTGGATATTTTGAATCAGGGCCATAGCCAGGGATATTTTCAGGTTGACGACCGCCAGTTGACTGCAAGCGTAATTAAAGCTATGCTACAAGACTGGTATCTCAAGCGTTGGAAATATGCCAAACGAAAAATTTCAGTGGATCAATATGCTCAGTTTGTGCTAGAACTTTTGGGAAGTTTCATTCTGCATACAACTAACAACGCCCACAGAAAAAGGAGTCATCATGAAAATTAAAAACGGGGCCGAATACATGGAAAGCTTGCGAAAACTGAATTCTAAAATCTATTACAAAGGTAAGCGCATCGAGGATGTTACCAAACATCCGGCCACAGCTCCCCATGTACGTGCCGCAGCAATGACCTATGCTCTGGCCAGCCAGGAGAAGTATCGTGATCTGGCCACGGCCACCTCCCACTTGACGGGCAACGTCATTAGCCGTTTTACGCATGTGCATCAAAATATCGAAGATCTGATAAAAAAAATAAAGCTTCTGCGGGTGCTCGGACAAAAAACAGCCACCTGTTTTCAACGCTGCGTAGGGTTTGACGGCATAAATGCGGTGTATTCCGTAGCCTATGAGGTTGATCAAAAACTCGAGACCGACTATCTAGAGCGCTTCAAAAAATGGTTGATCCGTATTCAGGATGAAAATCTCATGGTTGTCGGGGCCATGACCGATCCGAAAGGGGACCGATCCAAAGGCCCTGCAGATCAGGCAGATCCGGATCAATATGTTCACATCGTGGAACGCCGTGACGCCGGGGTAGTGATTCGAGGGGCGAAACTGCATATGACCGGTGCGGTGAATTCTCATGAAATCCTTGTTATGCCTACCACCGCCTTAAACGAGGCCTCCAAAGATTATGCCATCGTTTGCGCCATTCCGATTGATGATCCAGGAATTACCATGATCTTCGGGCGTCAAGCCAGTGATGATCGGCGGGATAAGCTGGAATGGATTGATTCGGGCAAGCCCCGATTTGGAGCTGTTGGGGGAGAGGCGGTTATTGCCTTTGATGATGTCTTTGTGCCCAATGAACGAATCTTTTTAGATGGCGAAACCGAGTTTACCGGAACTATTGTATATCGTTTTGCCGCCCACCACCGGGCCAATTATGGCGCCTGCAAAACCGGGATCATGGATGTACTCACCGGTGCGGTCAGCTACCTTGCACAGATCCAGGGAACCGCCAAAGGATCGCATGTCAGAGACAAAATCACAGAGATGATCCATCTCAGTGAAACATTATACAGTTCGTCGATCGCTTGCTCTGCAGAAGGTGAACCGACACCTTCCGGGGCCTATATGGTCGATACCATGCTTGCCAATGTCTGCAAGCAAAATGTGACGCGCTTTCATTTTGAAGTTGCCAGGCTGGCCATAGATCTGGCCGGCGGTTTTATTGCGACGCTTCCCAGTGAATATGATTTGCATAGTGAGGAAGTCGGGCATCTGGTACAAAAATACTTCTCCGGAGTTGCGGATATTCCCGTTGATGATCGCATTAAAATCGGCAGGCTGATTGAAGCCATGACCGGTGGGACGGTGATGATCGAGTCCATGCACGGCGCCGGTTCACCTCAGGCCCAGCGAATCATGATATTTCGAGAAGGAGATATAGAAAACAAAATTAGGATGGCCAAAGCATTGGCCGGTATTCCGTCAAGAAAGCGTCGGAAAAAAAATGAATAGGAGCTGTGTGTCCGGCAAGGCCATGCTGGTAGGAAATGGAGCCATTAGCGCAGCAAGCACCGATTATGGAAGATGTTTATTTAAAATTGCGAACGCGCTTGGACGATATGGCCACCGGTTATCCGGAAACCGAGAGCAAAATTGAAATTAAATTGCTTTTCTTTCGGATCCCATGCCGATTATTATGTGGAAAACGGCATGGGACGTTACATCAGCAAAGAAGAGGCCAAAGATATTGTCATCAACAATGAAAAAGCCGGGCTTGTCATGCAACCGTTCAATTCGCAAAAGGTCGGGGGGATGTGCAGCTGTTGCGGTGATTGTTGCGGTGTGCTCCGATCATTAAAAATGCATCCAAAACCGGCTGAGATGGTACAGAGCAATTATTTTGCACAAGTGGACGATGAGTTGTGCAGCGGCTGTGAAACTTGTTTGGAGCGCTGTCAGATGGAGGCGATTGACGTGGTTGACGGTCTGGCAAACGTTAATTTGGATCGCTGCATCGGTTGTGGGTTGTGCGTCACCACTTGTCCGGATGAGGCTATTCAATTAATCAAAAACCCCGAAGATCAATTGTATGAGCCTCCGAAAACAGGCGCAGAAACATATATGCGCATTGCCAAGGAAAGAGGGAAGATTTAGCTGTCATCTGACTTCTGAATTCTGACATCTGGTCCACTTCAGTTTTATGACACCATCAATACCCAGGTACTTGATGAAAATCGATATTGAATAACTAAGTTATATGTCTCCCCTGATTATCACCATAAAAAATAATCTTCGGCTGAAAAATGTCCCGACCAACATCAAGGAAACACTCATCGAAAAGCTGGAGTTTTTAAATCCAAAATGGCTGGACAATGAACGTCTGGGGCGCTGGAACAGAGGGACGCCTAAAGTGCTGAAGTTTTACGACAAAGTGGGGTCCACCGGATTGTGGATTCCCAGGGGCTATATACGCCAGCTCATCCTATTGTGCAGACGCCACAGAATCAACTATCAGATTGATGACAAACGACGAACACTTCCTGAAGTGGATTTTTACTTTAACGGCCAATTAAAACCGTTTCAGCAGGCTGCAGTGGACGAAATGTTAAGTAAAGACTTCGGCACGTTGAATTCCGCCACGGGATCCGGCAAGACCGTAATGGCCTTGTATATTATTTCCCAAAGGAAACAATCGGCCCTGATTATCGTTCACACCAAGGATTTAGCCTCCCAGTGGGTTGAGCGAATCGAAGCGTTTTTGGGTATCCCAGCTGAAGAAATTGGCATCATCGGTGGCGGCAAGAAAGTCGTCGGAGAAAAAATTACCGTTGCCTTGGTGCAGTCCCTTTACAAGTGTGCCGAAGAGGTGGCACCAAAAATTGGGTTTCTGATTGTTGATGAATGTCATCGATGTCCGAGCAGAACATTTACCGAAGCGGTAACCAGTTTTGATTCGAAATTTATGCTGGGGTTGTCCGCCACACCATGGCGGCGGGACAAACTTTCCAAACTCATTTTCTGGCATCTCGGGGATGTGCATCATGAAGTGGATAAAAACCAATTGATTGAGACCGGAGCGGTGCTTCCGGCAAAAGTCATCTTTCGTAAAACAAATTTTAAAACCCGTCATGATCCGATTAATGAATACACCAAAATGCTCTCTGAGCTGACAGGCGATACCGAAAGAAACATCCTCATCACCTCGGATGTGGCTCAGGAAGCATTAAACAGCGCCGGCATTTGCCTGGTATTGTCCGACAGGAAAGCCCATTGTGAGAATTTGCAGGCCCTGTTGCGCTACCGGTTCAAAGTAGATGCCGAACTTCTCACCGGAGATCTGCCCATCAACCGGAGGCAGGATGTGATTGACAAGTTGAATGAAAGGCAAGTTAAAGTACTTATTGCCACCGGTCAATTGATTGGAGAAGGTTTTGATTGTAAAGAACTGACTACATTATTTTTAGCAACGCCGATTCGTTTCAGTGGGCGGGTATTGCAATATTTAGGCAGAGTCTTACGCCCTGCGCCCGGCAAAAAATGGGCCCGGGTGTTTGACTATGTGGACGTCCATGTCGACATTTTACAAAAAGCAGCCAGCGCAAGACAAAGCGTATATCGAAGATAGAATGGATTCACATAGGGCAACAGCAAATAAAAGGCAAAACATGCTGTCGAACGGCTTTATAACGCTATTTTACCTATGCCGCTTCAAGCGACCCAAGCGCTTTTTCGTCTAAAAGGTAGACACCATTTTCCTTTAAGCTGCGAATTGCTTTATCAATGTCATTTAAGCAGCAAACCAGGATTGCTTTCCCTGAATTAACCCCCGTACATGCATAGGCGTATTTAAGTTTGAGATTGGCATGCAGGATATTTTCCAACAACTTTGAAATCTGTCCAGGACGATCCTCAACTTCAACCGCAATGACATCATCTATATGCGCGGGAATTTCTTTTTGCATCAAGATATGCCTGGCTGCGGGAACATTTGAGACAAGGATGCGGAGTTCACCATAATCTCCCGTATCCACCAGATTAATCGCTCTGAGATTGATGCCTTTCTCTCCTAAAGCCTTTGTTAATTCATAGGTCCGATCACTGGAATTTTCTATGGGAACCGAAATTTGTTTTAACTTCATGACTGCCTCCTACTTACCTCATTAATGTTTCTTTAAAAAAAAACCCCGAGATTTTATTCCCGGGGCTTTTCAAAATTAATAAAACCCCGAGTGGATTTTGAAGTCCACCCGGGGCGTTTAACGGCTTAATTTAAGCGCTAGACATCCGGATGGACGCTTCTAAAGCTAAAATAGAAGCGTCTAAAACAAAAATGTAATGTCCATTGAAGGGAAATGTTCATTTCTTGTTACCTATCAGTTTCCACAAATTGATTACACAGCTTTTTTAATACTGTCAACACTTTTTTACATGATCGAGCCAGATCTTCATTGTATGTATTAATACAATTTATATTGCCAAATTCAACTAAACATCATATTCTTATTAAAGCTTTTGAGAAAACGTTGATTTATACGGAAACCGTATTTGGGATTAGGGAAAAAACATGCACGATCAAATGAAGCAAATACCAAGCGAAAAAAGAAAAAGTACAGATGTCGCGGTAAATGCCATCGATTCTCTTTTAAAGGACGCTGATCAGAAAAAAATGACCGCTGATCAGGTGGTAATTATTCTGGATGCTTTGGCCGGTGCAGATGATCCATCCTTAATTGCAAGATTTCCGGCAGTTCTTGCAATCTGCGCGCGGAAAGGTATCGAGTTAACCAGTCAGGCGTTGTTTTCACGTTATTGGCAATCAAGTCCAAAACGACAAAATCTGGAAAAATTACTTTTAGTAAGCGCTTCGTTATTTAGGCAGCACTATAGTAAAACTCCCAAAAATTTGGAGAAAATTACCGAATCCTTGAAGACGAAGTATCGAGATCTATTTTCAGGTGAAATCATACAGCTTAGCGATGGTATAGAGGTTTCGATCAAGGATATGCATAAAACTTTGAGAATGTTTGCGTCAGATCCCAAAGACGCAAAAACCGTATCCTCACAAATCGGACCTGCCTGGTCAACGCAGCTTTATATTTTTTTGGATAGACTTTTTTCACCCAAACAAAAGGATCTCGTATTTAAAAAGCTCAATGGAGAATCCTTTACCAAAACCGAGCGCGAATACTATTCAAGGGTTGTCCGCAAGAAACTGGAAGCGATCGCTGATAAGGAGGTTAGAGAAATCGCCGAAGCCCTGGCCGGCAAGTAACTTGAAAAATGGCAAATCCTCTAATTTACTAAAGTTTTCGCAAATAGTGCCGATTTAGATTTAAACTTTTTAATTAGCCGCAGTGTTAAACACCGAAGGAAAAAACAATGCAGCTTGTCCAGCAAATTGGATTACGTGCAGCAGAAATTCTAACTCTGGTTTTTGGAATTCTGGGAGTGACGTTTTCCCTTTTGTTGCTTCTTTCCCCTGATTTGACCAGATCCATCAGTGATGTGTTTAATCGACATATAAGCATTGACGAAAAAGTGACATATCTGGACAAAGATGTCCGGGTCGACTCTCTCATTTACAGCCATAATACGCTTTTGGGAACCTGTCTCATTTTCGGATCTGTTTTTTCACTTATTTTTTTCTTTTTCAGACTGGATGTTTCAAATTTTGCGAATATCTTTTTTCTTTCGCATCAGCACCTTTCAACCAATGAAATTATTTTTAAGACGGTTTCATGGGTTGGGAAAGTAGCCAGCTTCTTCGGCCTGTTCTTCGGTGCGATTCTTTTCTTTGCTCCGAATAAAATGCGAGACATTGAAAACAAACTAAATGTTAGATTTGAAACGCGACCGATATTCGATAAGCTCAACGAGTCAAATTATGCGTTTGATGCCATCCTATTTCGACATCCGGTCATTTCGGGTTTAGTTGGATTGGTCATCTCATTTTTGATCATCATTTTATCAGTCCTCAATTTGCTCTGCTAGTATATTATTTTTTTCTTTTTCGTTCATCTTTTTAATTGACCTGAAAACCCAAATTGCCTATTTAGGGTTACTTTCCAGACCATATCGTCGTTTAAAATAAAAGGAGTGATTTGTGGGCCAAATAGAGTTTCGAGTTTTCCCTGAAGAAAGAATGTATCAAGATTATTCCTGGCAGATATGGGCAGTCGGTTGGCTGGCAATCTTCAAAGCCTTTTTGTGGTTGGCCTGGGAACCCAACCTGCCTGATTCTATACTTAGGCTGCTGGGGTATAAATATACTTTGAGTATGTTGCCCCTAATTGTTTTTGGAATCGGTATATGGAATTTAAAAAGGTGGGCGATGTGGGGCATTATTTTTGTGGCTGTCGTGAATTTGATTTTCCTAATCTTTTATCCGCAAATATTTAGCGGGTTTTTTGTGAAATCCGAAATTCTTATTTATTCGGTTATTCTTTCAGCCATTGTACTGGTGTGTAATGGCCCTCTCGGTGATATTTTTATTCTCATCGCAACGCCTGTGATGCTAAAAGCCGCCAAAAAAACCAGAATTAAGTGATCAGTTGCCCTTTTTTATGATCGCATAGGTTGATATGGCCTTGGCAACAAGATTGCCATTTGAGTCCCGAACTTCCACATCCCCTATGGCAGTTTGGGTTCCTTTGTGGATGATTTTGGCCTCCGCGATAATTTCTCCGCTGTCGAAGGGTTTAAGATAATTGATTTTCATTTCAATGGTTGTAATCAGATCGTCTTTGTCCACCAAACCAACAAGAGCGATACCAACGGCAGTATCGGCCGCAGAAAATATGACACCACCATGGGTAACACCATTGGCATTGACCAGTTTTTGCGAATAAGGAATTTTTGTCTTTGCCCATCCCTTTTTGACGTCGATCAAGTCCATGTCCAGCAACGACCAAAATGGGGAATTTGCTTTGGCTTTGGTTAATAGGGCCTGCTTAAATCGCGGTGCAAGCTCATCATATACGGTCATGTTGTTTCCCTCTTTAATGTGATTTATTAAGTTCGTTTCAGAAAAAATAATTTCATATTTTCGGTCTGATGGGAAAATATTATCCGGGATTTTTTTTATCAAGTAGTTTTATTCGTCTTCGCCTTTTTGAAAATCGCACTGAATACATTCCTTTCATCTCGTAGTTCAGAGTCAACGAACATCCCGGCCTGAGGCCGGGATGGATTGGGTTTTCGGCCATAGGCCGGAAAGACGAGGGCACCACCGTACCCTGATCGTTGCGTTTGCTACCGGGTGCGAAGTCCCGCGGGATTTGAAGGCAAACAATCATTGACTTGACGTATAATTCTGAGATGTATATTTTCCTAAATCGATGCGTTGTTATTTTCGCGCCAATCTATTCAGAAGGACATAAGTCATTGCGCTAACATACACAGCGGTTTGCATTTTTGACCCTATACGATGGTTCTAAAATCAACGATTTAAAGGGCAGATATACAATTTATTATGACGCTGTGTATAAAACAAGAGAGGAGATCCGATGCCTACCTCGAAACCTCAAACTTTCGGCGAATTAAAGCAATATGTTTCACACCTGCCCGATGTTCGCGCAGAAATGCGCAAGAATCTAATTCGAAAATTGGAAAATAAAGAACGTCTGTTTCCGGATATTATCGGATACGATGAAACCGTCTTGCCGGCGCTGATCAATGCCATCCTCTGTGGGCACAATATTATCTTGCTGGGTGAAAGAGGCCAGGGGAAAAGTCGAATCATCAGGAATATGATTGATTTTTTAGATGATGAAATTCCGGCGGTTGCCGGCTGTCCGGTAAATGATAACCCCTTTCATCCCATTTGTGTGGAATGCAAAAAAAGGCTTGCTGAAATGGGAGACGCCCTTCCGATTACTTTCATTTCGAAAGACAGACGATTGATTGAAAAATTGGCAACCTCGGATGTCAGTACTGCGGATCTGATTGGTGAAGTAGACCCCATTAAGATTGCCCAAGGAAGAACATTGGATGATGAGGCCGCCATCCATTTCGGTCTGATCCCACGGGCTCATCGCGGTATATTTGCCGTCAATGAGCTTCCGGATTTAGCGGAGAAGATCCAGGTGGCCTTCTTTAATGTGATGGAAGAAAATGATTTTCAAATTAAAGGCTTTCCCGTGCGGCTGCCTCTGGATATCCTCGTTATCGCCACCGCAAATCCCGAAGATTATACCAGCAGAGGTCGAATCATTACGCCGTTAAAAGACCGTTTTGACGTGCAGATCCGAACCCACTATCCGCACGAAAAAATGCATGAAATTCAAATTATGGAACAGGAAGTCCGCACTTTGAATGTTGACGGTATAGAAACCCATGTGCCGGAATTCATTAAAGAAATATTGGCCGAAATAACCTTTCAGGCGCGAAGCAGCGCGGATATCAGCCAGCATTCCGGTGTGAGCTGTCGCGTATCTATTCGAGGCTATGAGGCGATCACCGGCAGCGCGCTGCGCAGATGCCTGGAACTTGGTGAGAATAAAATGGTGCCCCGGATTACGGACATCGAATCCGCGTTTCCGGCTGTTGCGGGTAAATTGGAGCTGGAATATGAAGTGCCGGATAAAAAGGAAGCAGACATCGTTGAAAATCTGGCAAAGCGCGCCATCAAAGTGGTGTTTGATGAACATTTCAAACTCGAAGATCTAGCGGGAATTGTAGAATCATTTGAAAACGGTATCAAAGCAGAAATTTCTCAAAATCTGCCTTCTGAGGCCTATATGGAGGGATTTCAGGTCATTCCGGGAATCAAAGATGCGGTACGCACCCTTGTGAATCCGGAAAATGCTCCGGAGGCATCCGCCGCCATTGAGTTTATTTTGGAGGGGCTGCATTTATCCAATAAATTAAATCGTGAAGTCGTTAGAGATAGAATAGTGTACAAATGAAAAAAGCAATCTACAAGCGATGGGACGGCACCCAGGAACCCTTTAGCCTGAAGCGAGAGGAAATCCTGGAAAAATTCATGGATAATATTTTGAAGGGAATGTCTCCGAATCGGTCCGTAATACAGATGCTCTGGCGTGGATTTCCTTTGGCCGGCATGAATTTCCGGGTGATGGGTTTAGAAGAAATGATTCGGGAGCTCGAACAGCGGAAAAAGGATCTGTTTTCCACCTACACCCTTGAAAAAGCCTTTGATCAGCCGATGGATGATCTCAAATTTCTTCTGGCTCAGGAGGCCATGACGCGCATGAAAATAGGTGCGCCGAATTCACCGTTATATGACGAGCTGCCGCCGGGGTTGCTTGAGAAGCTGAATCAGTTGAAAAATTTTGAATTTCTAAACAAAGACAGCCAAGAAATGTTATCTATGTGGCAAAACAGGAAAAATGACATTCTTGAGCTCTATGAGTTTTATAGTGAATATGCCCGTAAGTTCACCGGTGATCAAGATGTAGACTTTGAGCAGGCCCTGGAGTTGATGCGTCAGATAAAATCGATTGAAAAAATTCGGCAACAAATAATGACCGGACGATTTGAAACCATCGATGCAACGCAGTTGCAAAAATTATTGGGCGAGAGAGCCGAACGATCCTTTCACATCCTTTTGCAACTTCCCGACATACTGACTGAGGAGGGAATTGTTGAATTCGGTCAAAAAGGCTTTGATATGACGCCAAGAGGCATGCGAGCCCTTGGTGAGATGGCATTCGGTAAACTCTATCATCATATAAAACGAGACAGGCAGGGCGGTTATTTAGGCAATGCCCTCCAATCGGGGGAGATCGAGCCGGATTCATCCCGACCGTACCGGTTCGGAGACCGGTTTGATCTGGATATTTCAAAGACCATACGTGAGGCGCTGGTAAAACGACCCGGTCCTGGAGGTCATCTGAGCCTCGAGCCCGATGATTTTTATGTGCGGGAAAGAGAGCAGCTGATTACATCGACCACGGTGATATTGTTGGATCTATCCTGGTCTATGTCGTGGTTTGGAAGATTTGAATCCGCCAAAAAGGTCGCCTTGGCCCTGGACCATTACGTGAGAACCCGCTTTCCAAAAGATAAATTTCATGTTGTTGGATTTTCTACCGAGGCCAGAGAACTTAAAGGTAACGAACTTGCCCTGGCTGTCTGGGACGAAACCAATCCATTCACGAATCTGCAAGGGGGGCTGCGCCTGGCCATGCAGCTTATCAAAAAAAGCGGAAATCGAAACAACAGGGTGCTTGTTATTACAGATGGTCAGCCCACCGCTTATTACGAAGGCGAACATCTGCATATCGAACTACCGGCGGACGTATTGGGCCTCAGCCCTAATGCCTGCAAGGCCACCTTGGCCGAAGTCAGAAGGGTGACCGCCAAGGGTATGCATATTGAAACATTTATGCTCGATAATAATCCTGTGCTTGTCGAATTTACCCGGGAGATATCGAAAATAAACAGGGGAAGAGCGGTGATGTGTGTTCCCGGAAAACTCGGTGAATTGATGCTGGTCGAAGAGATTAAAAGACGGGGAGGTAGAATTTAGTCTTTGTCGGAACTGAGCGGCTCTGAAAGTGAATATTACCGGAGTGCTGGAGTATTGTAAATTTCAATTTTTTTTTGCATACACCATCTCAACGTTGCAAATATTCTTAATCGTTGACTGGGCATTGTCCATCGATGAATGCTGAGGATTGAAGATTGTTTCTCGTCCTCGTCCTCCTCCTCGTTCTCGTAATCGACAAATGGAGCTTGTTAAGCACGATGCCAGACGGATCGAGAACGACGACGAGGACGAGGATGAGGACGAGGATGAGGACGATGACGACATCTCAGCGTGCTAAGTCTCTCCAGCACGGTAGCTTTATAATTAGCAGCTAATTATCATATACACATATAATTGTGAGGCTGTCATGACGTCATACAAAGAAAAATCCAAGGATCAGCTTATCAAAAAGTTGAACTCGCTGGAAAAGTACGCCGCGGAAGCCAAGCAACTACAAAATCGCCTGGATTCGCTTGAAAAGCAATACAATGATCTCAAGCGGCAGTATGACGCGCAGACCCAAAAATTTGAAAAAGAATGTTCCATGCGGGATCAAACTCAAGAAGCCCTGAGCATGGCACAGGTAATTGTTGACAAGAGTCCGGCAATTCTTTTTCGCCGGTTGGCAGGTGAGAATCCCCGCCTGGTTTATGTTTCCAACAACATCAATCGCTTGGGATATACGGCTGAAGAATTCCTCAGCGGAAAAATCCACTTTAAAGATATTGTGTATCCGGATGACTTTGAACAGGTAGGAGCGGAAATCAAGGAGTACGCTGAAAAAGACGTTGAAGAATACACCCAGATTTATCGGGTTCTCTCCAAAAGTGGCGAAGTTCGGTGGGTTGAAGACCAAACATCGGTTGTGCGTGACGCTGAAGGGAATAAAACCCATAACCAAGGCATCGTGGTGGACATCACCGGTCGAAAACTTGCAGAGGAAGAGCTGCGGAAAAACGAAGAGAAATTTCGTCGGATTGTGGAGACCGCCGGCGAGGGGTTTATCTTAATGGATCAAAACCTCGTTATCAAAGAGGTTAACGATGCGTACTGTCGAATGCTTGGTTACACGCGCGAAGAACTTTTGGGTAAAACGCCGCTTGACCTGGCCAGCGATGATTTCAGACAGTTCATGATTACAAACAGAGAAAAGATATTAGCCAAGGAATACCGGAAATTGGAAGGTGAAGTCATTTCGAAGGATGGTCGACGTATCCCCGTCCTCATTCACGGCAATAATTTGAGAAATGATAAAGGGGAAATCATCGGTAACATGGCTTTTGTAACGGACATGACCGAACCCAAAAAAGCGCTGGCACTTGCCGGTGAAGTACAGAAAAGTCTCCTGCCTCAGACAAAACCGCAGGTTCAGGGGCTCGATATCGCCGGAAGGAATATTTCATGCGATGAGATCGGCGGGGATTACTTTGATTTTCTGTGGCGACAGGAGTACCCCAATGCCTATTTTAGTGTGGTGGTGGGAGACATCACCGGTCACGGAGTGGATGCGGCGCTGTTGATGACCGCCGCGCGCGCTTTTTTGAGAATGCGTGCGTCACAATCCGGCACCATTTCCCAGATTGTGACCGAAATGAACCGTCATTTATCCCAGGACGTTCTGGATACGGGTCGGTTTATGACTCTTTTTTATTTGACCCTTGATCCGCAGAAAGATCAAATCGGGTGGGTACGTGCCGGACATGAGCCGGCCATCATCTACGATCCTTCCCAGGACATATTTGAGGAATTGAAAGGTACCGGGATTGCATTGGGAGTGGACGAAGGTTTTACTTTTCCGGAAAATCACAAAACCGGCCTCACCGAAGGACAAATCATTGCCGTCGGTACAGATGGGATATGGGAGACATGCAACCCGGATGGTGAGATGTTCGGTAAGGAACGATTTCGCAATGTCATCCGCCAACATGCCCAGGCCGGGGCCAGCGAAATTTTGAACGCTGTTTATGATGAGTTAAATCAGTTTGCCAAAGGGCTTAAAGCCGAAGACGATGTTACCTTAGTGGTCATTAAGATCAATAGATTTCAATAATTGTAAAAACATTATCACCAATACAAAGTAAAACACTGCTCTCAGAGGGGCCGGTTTTGATTTTGTCTGATTGTTTGTTTGACATAGGAATCTTATTTTTCTATGTTTTCTTTTTATATCTTTAAAATTGATGCTTTCGTAAAAAGTCCCAATCCCGTCACTCCGGCGAACCCCGGACCCCGATCCGGGGTTCGCCGGGATGACAATAAATCGATTTTTTGACTTTTTACGGATCCATCAAAATTGCTAAATTCAGCAATTTATCACTGTATTGAGCCAGGGAGGGTATCACATGCAGCAAGTCTTCGGACCTAAAGAGTTATTAGAGGATGTTTTTCAGAATGACCTATGCATCGGATGCGGTGCCTGTGTTGAACTTTGTCCCTATTTTAAGAATTATCAAGGAAAAACTGCCCAGCTTTTTCCCTGTGATCTTTCTCAGGGTCGATGCTATGCCTATTGTCCCAAGGTTGAAGTGAACCTAGACGAACTGTCGAATCACTTTTGGGGACGACCCTATGACGGAAGCCCCTTGGGAAACTACCGCAAGGTACTGGCCTCCCGCGCCGGAAAAAAGATTAAAGAAACTTCCTATCAGGCCGGTGGCACTGTATCCGCGATAATCATTTATGCCTTCAAAAAAGGACTCATAGAAGTTGCGGCCCTTACCGACCGGGAAGGGCTAAATCCGGTTGCTCGGCTGGTGACTTCACCGGACGAGGTGATCAAATGTTCGACCTCTAAATTTATGGCATCGCCGACGTTATCGGTCATCAATACCGGTATGAGGGAGGGCTACACGCGGATCGGAGTTGTCGGTACCCCTTGTCAATTAACGGCGGTGGCCCAGATGCGGCTCAATCCGCTTGAGAAGCAAGATTTTGTCGATCCTGTTGCGCTTGCTGTCGGTTTATTTTGTAACTGGGCACTGGACACGAGACAGCTGATGTCCTTGCTGTCCGAGAAGTTGGATATTTCCGCTATCCAAAGCATGGACATTCCACCGCCGCCGGCAAATATGATGGTTTTAAAGACCGACTCAGGAAAGGTGGAGATTCCCCTTTCGGAGATTAAGCCCCTTATCCCGCATACGTGCTTCATTTGTCCGGACATGACATCGGAATGGTCAGATGTTTCGGTGGGTATGTTTGAAGGGCGGCCGGGATGGAACACGTTGCTTATTCGCTCGCAAAAAGGTGCCGAGCTGGTTGAGAAAGCTTGCAAAGACGGATTTTTGGAAACCGAAGAGATGCCGCAGGAAAACCTGAACCATCTTTCAAGGGCGGCTGCGGCTAAAAAAGAAAGAGCCTTAAGAACCTTGATACGGAGGGAATTGATCAACACCGACAAGAGAAATCAAAGATGTGCGGTGAGAATTCCACCGGAAGTTGTTCAAAAGATACTCCGATAAAAAATGGAGGTACTATGTCGAATTTGATACTGGAAGGTAAGAAGGGGTCCCGACATCTGCTGATGGGAAATGAGGCCATCGCGCGCGGGGCGCTGGAAGCCGGGGTTTGCGTTGCTGCCGGGTATCCCGGAACCCCCTCTTCTGAGATCATCGAAACCCTAAGTGACGCATCAAAAGAAAGAAAGCTTTATGTGGAGTGGTCCGTAAATGAGAAAGTCGCGATGGAAGTTGCTGCGGCGGCCTCGTTTGCAGGACTGCGTTCCATGTGTGTCATGAAACAAAACGGTGTCAATGTGGCTTCGGATTTTTTGCTGCATTTAGCCTATTCCGGCACCCGTGGAGGGATGGTTCTGGTGCCCTGCGATGATCCTGAAGCACTGTCGAGTGCCAACGAAGGCGAATCACGCCATTTTGCCAAACTTGTGGAAATACCACTGCTGGAGCCCGGTGATTTCCAGGAGGCAAAGGATATGGTGAAATGGGCCTTCGAACTATCAGAGGAGATCAAATCGTTGGTAATGTTGCGCAGTGTCACGCGCCTGTCGCATGCCAGTGGCAGTGTCGTATTTGATGAGCTTCCGGAGCAGGATACAACTGCCCACTTTTCACATAGTGGTGCATTTATCGATCCGGTAGAAGGCCCGATGACCACGCTTCCGGTCACCTGGAGACATACCCAGTTGCAGGAAAAACTTCAGCATGCAGTCTCTAAATTTGAAGAATCTCCATTTAACACCTATACAGGACCGCAGACGCCCGAGCTTCTGATTATAACCAGCAGTGCCTGCCACCTTTACAGCAAAGAGGCCATAGATCTCATCGGAGTCAAAGATCGCGTAGGGCTTTTAAAACTGGGAACGACCTGGCCGCTGCCTCCCAAACTTATGCAACAATATCTGATCCGCGCAGACAAAATTTTGATTGTAGAAGAAGTCATCTCCTTTTTGGAAGATAACGTAAAAATTCTTGCCGCCGAACTCGCTTCAAAAATCGGCATCAAAACCTTTTTCGGCAAAAGAAACGGTGTCATTCCGACGGCAGGGGAATTGAATCCGGATCTTGTGGTGACGGCTATTGCGAAAATTCTGGGAATTAATTATGAAGCGATGCCCCAAGCCTATGGCAATCGGGCCAAAGCGCTTGCCGATCTTGGAGCTCCCGGACGGGACCTCACCTTTTGTCCCGGTTGTCCGCATCGAGCCTCTTTTTGGACGATCCACAATGTTCTCCAAATGGACAATCGTGAAGGGTT